>Ga0114922_10000206_pt1 | contig 56489 bp, 43 predicted proteins | sample AartaG_FD_100975 | JGI IMG/M metagenome (GOLD analysis project Ga0114922, IMG submission 100975) | Deep subsurface microbial communities from Aarhus Bay to uncover new lineages of life (NeLLi) - Aarhus_00045 metaG | ecosystem: Environmental > Aquatic > Marine > Oceanic > Sediment | place...
ATTTTGCTCCAATTTTTAAATTTTTTTCTATTAGGCATATTTAGCACTTCTTTAATTATTTCTGGAAGAATTTTTAGATGGTATGAAACTTTTCCAATATCCAGAGACAAATTAAAAAAAATAGTTTATTTAACAATATTTCGGACTTTAGATTTGCCAATTATTGTATCAATTTTCGCATTTCCTATAATATTTTTAGTGGGGACTCTAAATATTACAATGTTTTTTGTTTGTTTAGGAATTTCTTTTCTTAATTGCTTGTTATCCTTTAGTATACTTATATATATTAGTGAAAGAATCAACCGTATTTTAGATATTAATGAAATAGGTTCTAAAAAAACACATGGTATTCGTTTATTTAATATGTTCAGCTACCTTGCAATCATTACTATTAGTGTTTATACAATCCAATGGGTTATTGGTTCTTTGGGTTTTTTTTTTGACTGGTTTACAAATATGGAAAACGCTTCGTTTATTAATTTGATTTTAAGCGTTATAATTTATCCTTTTACACCTGGTTATGTAATCTCGTTATTTATTTCTCCAAGTGGCGTCCCTAATGAACTTTGGTTTACCACATTCCTTGGACTTGGTATATTGGTATTGTTAACAATTAGAATTTATAATAAAGCTCTTGATAACCTTGAAAAAACTACATATTCTAAATATAAAACAGATAAGAAAAATTTTATATCATTTTATGGCCGAAAGAAACAAAAATTAAATTTGAAGGTGGTTTCTCCGGTTAGTGCATTTATCCGTAAAGATTTACTTACTGCTTCAAGAGATATTAAAACTTTTATGTCCATGATAATGCCAATAGTTCTATCTTTTGTGTTTAAATTTTCATTTAATCTTAGTTTATTAGGAATTTCCGTTCCCATTGAATCAAAGTTAATATACGATTGGATGGTAATTATAGGTTTTAATGTTATTTTAGGAGCTACGATAATCTATAATCTAATAAATATTGAAGAGTCAGGAGAAACGATATTATCTTCCCTTCCCATTAATCCACGTGATCAAGCAAAAGCTAAATTGGTTTTGATGTTAATTATACAAACAGTTTCAGTAATATCTCCAAATTTAATGTATATTATGGACCCCCAATTTTTTGACTATTTGATAACTTCTTTAGCAACTATACCCTTTATATGGATGTTTTTGTTTTTAATGTTCGAGATGAGAATTTATTATTTTGGGAAGATAAACAACCGGTATATTATTGGGGATATTGTCGCTGAAAATAAATTGTTTAAATGGATTCTAATTTTTTTAGCAAATTACTTCTTTTACTACTGGTTAATGGTGTTTACTATTAATCTTTATTATTTTGATGACTTAAATAACCTGTTAGAAATATTAACTACTATTCTTATTATAAGTTTTTTCCTTGTTGCTTCTTTATTTAACTCAATGTTTCCCAAAAAATTAAATGAGGTTTTTAATGAAGAGAAAGCAAAGATATATGGAATTTCCGAAATTGATAAGGATGGAACTCCAACATGGTTTACTAAACATATTTGGATATCTATTTTTTTACTTATAATTCTTTTTTATATTTTTGGAATTATATCTTATTTTATGATGTCTGTTTTTAGTCCTTTTTATCTTGAGTATCCATATAGCGGGAGTCATGATATATCAAAAATAACATCTCTATTGGTTTTTAATTTAACGTTTATGTTATTCTTATTCATAGTTCCAAGAATACTAGGTTTACCAAGAGGTAAACATTCATTCCCATTATATTTAAATAATATTGGCTTAGGATGGCTTTATAAATCATTTAAGAAAGTAATGGTAGGAATTCTATTTTTAATTCTATTTTTGATTCTTTATTTCATAATATTCGGGATTTTTTTATATCCACAAGAAATAGAAGACCTTTTTTATTTCGATAGTTCATTATTTTTTTTAATATTTAACATATCGAGTCAATTTTGGTTTGAAATATTAATAAGAGGGATTATTTTTACCATGCTTTTAACGAAATATAGTGAAAAAAAGAGCCTTGTATTGAACGTTATAATTTATGTAATTATATATCAACTCCCAACTGTATTTTATGTAGAAAGGAATTACTTTTCTTATCTCTTTAATTTAATTTATATATTTATAATTGGATTAATTTTTGCTTTCATATTTCTTAAATCAAAAAGTATTCTTCCTGGAATGACTGTAATAATTTTGACAAGTGTTTTAGGAATAAGTATATTTTTTAATTTTTATTAAATTATAGAGATGATTAAGATAAATGAGTATAAAGAATAATACTAAACCTCCTAATAAAAAAATTACTACAAATTTGAAGGAACATTTATGGAGATCAATTGTAATAATAATAATATTAATTTCTTATATTTTGGTTGAATATTTAATCATTTTAATCTATAACCCTATTGATCAACTTTATTTCCTTGAGCATGATGAATTTTTATATCAATTGACTTTACTATTCTTTCTTCTAATTACAAACTTAATCTTTGGTTTGTTTTTAATCGGAGTTGTACCTAAGATATTAGGATTTCAATTAAATAAGCACTCTATTTCGCAATTTTTAGAAAAAATAGGATTAGGCTGGTTAAGATCAATATCAAAAGAAATTCTATTAGGTATTATTGCCGTTATCTTAATTTCTTTTGTCAATATTGTATATTTTTTGATTTTATTACCCGAATATCCATATTATCTTAGTTCTATTAACCACATTGTTTTTAAAACAATCTTTTTTTTAGGAATCTATTTCTGGAGTGAAATAACTTTTCGAGGGATCTTTTTATCAGTTTTAATGAAAAAATATCGTAGTATAGTAGTAATTTTTTTGAATTCTTTTATTTATTTATTCTATTTTTACATAAAATTACTCATTTTTATAAACTTACAGATGTTTTTATCATTTGAACTAATTATAGTTAGTTTTCTAATTTTTTTTTATGCTTTAATAAATAGTTACCTTTTTTTTAAGACAAATAGCCTTATCCCAGGTATAGTTTTGAACACAGGGCTAATTCTAACTGGATTTCTTTTAGCTGATATTATAGTTATGATTTAAAATACTTGTTGAAGCTTAATATTTTTAAGAAAATCATTGAAATAATGAATTAAAAAAAATTTTAGTTAGCAGAAACTTTACCGAAAAATTATTAAATCCTTTAGGAGACATTCTTATTCTCCATAGGAAAAAAAAAGTTTTACTTCTTTTTTTAAGTAGTAATGGTAAACATGGTGCATCAGATACTTAGCATTCTGTAAACACTGAGCCTTCTTGCACACTTTTATCAATATTTTAATCTATTGGTTTTTCTGAATATATTAAATCGTTAATAAGTAGGTTAAGGAGCATTTTATATTTGTTTTACCCTATTAAAAGTATGAACAAGTGTCATAATTGCCATAATTCAATAGCTGAAAATCAGATACTTTGCATGAATTGTGGATCTCAAATAAAGCCACTTGAAGTAAAATTAAGAATATTTGGTGCAAGACATAAACACTTTTTACTTATCCAGCATCCACCATTAACTGAGAGAAATCTGGTTAAATGGAGATATCGAGAACAAAAAGTAATACTGAAAGCTCCAAAGGGTAATATGACATTAGATAACTGGTTTTAAATTAGCGGGCTATTTACTAATTGCATTAACGCATTAGATTTATTACTATGTAAATTAAAAAAGAGTTTCCAGATAAATTTATATCTAAAAAGGAGTAAGCTCTCATAATTCTTTTTCAAGGGTGTTAATCAATGAAACTTTAGGAGACATTCCTATTCTCCATAGGAAAAAAAAATCAACAATTTTTGTATAGTTTTAATAAAACCTTTTAAGAGGGTTAAACAAAGCGTTTATTGGGCTTTTTAAGTTATTACTCATTTTACTATTAGACTGAGAAGTTATTTCATTTAGTATAAGTTTATTTGTCAAGTATAAAGCTGGTAGAGGTTAACCTTCATGAGTTTAGAGAGAAAGAAGTACAAAAGTTATAAAACTTGGCTCCTTCACCATCTTTACAAAAATAAATTCTTGATATTGTTTGTTATAATAGGTATTATAATTGTTACTTTTACAAGAACTCTCATACCTATAATTATTGGCGAGATTGTAGATGACGCGCTAATTGCTCTTGACTACGATATATTCATAAAGCTCATTATTATGGGGTTAGCAATTTATCTCATCCGTAATGTTATGGATTATGTAACGATGATGACCGGCCACTATCTTGGTTTGAAAACCGAGCAAAATATAAGGCAAGAGTTTTTTGAGACTATCCAACATAAACCTTTAAGATATCACGATAACGCTAAAGCTGGGGATTTGCAAGCCCTAGCAACCAATGATGTGCGTATAATCAATACGATGATTTCCCACGGAAGCTTTTTTTTCTATCCATTCTTTCAAGTGGCAATAACTTTGCTTCTCCTTATTACTACACTCGATATAAGATTAGCTTTAGCATGTATTCCTTTTATTTTTTTTTACATTTACTTTATTTTGTCTTATCGCAGAAAAATTGCACCTTTTGCTGCTAAAAGGTTGAGGAAACATTCAAATTTAGCAGTTGTATTACAGGATAGTATAACAGGTGCTTCTGTAGTCAGATCTTTTGCTGCGGAAGGTTTAGAACGAAAAAAATTTACGAAAGCAGTAAACGCTTTCAGAGATAACTCCATCGGAGAATATTTAGTGCAAGCAAAATATTTTCCTATGTTAGTTCTATACATAACCATCGGAATTTCACTTATTTTTTGCCTTGTCTTTGTATTCCAGAATTCATTAACCATTGGAGAATTAGTTGCTACGAATCTACTTTTGATAACTCTTGTAGATCCAACTAACCTTATTTGGTGGGCTACAAATGATATGATGAGTGGGTTTGCGGCTTGTTCGCGCTTGTTTATAGCATTATCCAATGAGGATAACGAGGATCAAAGAATTAAGAATCAATCGTGGCCGAAGGAGTTCAAAGGAAAAATAGAATTTAGAGATATAACTTTTACATATGAGAATGGAGATAAAAATCGATCCCCTGTTCTGAAAAATCTCAATTTCGTAATCGAACCGAATCAAAAAGTTGCTCTTGTTGGTCCCACAGGGTGTGGCAAAACAACGATCGCAAAATTACTGCTCCTCCTTTATGAACCCCAACAAGGGACTATTTTGTTGGATGGAAAAAACATTCAGGATTATCCCCTTGAAGAACTAAGAAGAAAGATTGGATATATAGAGCAAGACATCTATTTGTTCTCGCAAACTATACTTGAAAATATCGCTTTTGGAAACCAAAATGCTAATCACAACGAAATAATTAGCGTAGCAAAACTTGCTCAAGTTGATGATTTTGTGCAAAATTTCTCGGACGGATACAATACCGTTGTAGGTGAGAGGGGTACGCGGCTCTCAGGAGGAGAGAAACAGCGGGTGGCTATTGCTCGAGCTTTTTTAACTAATCCTGCCATGCTGATACTTGACGATTCGGTTTCTGCGATTGATAGTGAAACGGAGGAGAAGATTTGGCGAGCGATGGAAAATATAATAAAAAACAGAACTACTCTAATAATAACTCATCGCCTTCATACCATACGGACATCAGATAAAATTTTAGTTCTCAAGCACGGAAGAATTGTAGCAGAAGGAAATCACTCTGAATTATTTCAATCATCTGAAGATTATAGGCGAATTTTTGGGAAACGAGTTTCTTTATCAGATTTTAAAAGATATAACATTTAACGAGGTATCATAATGGGACTCTATGCAGGAATGATGAACGAGGAACAGAAACGAGAATATTCCGATCGTGAACTACTGGTCAGGTATATTAGGAGAGTTGCACCGTTTAGGAAAAGCATAGTTCTAATCTCATTGTTAATCTTTATTACTACCATAGCTGAAACTGTAAATCCTCTTTTAATTGGAATTGCAATTGACGAACTTTCTAAAATTAACAGTAATCCTCTGATTGTATTGGAGGTAGGGGGGCTGTACTTTATTCTTTCTATTCTACTTTGGATAATGTTTTTCTTACGGCGTAGAGAAATAGGAAAGTTTGTTCCCTTTTTTTTGGAAAAGCTCCGAATGGATACTTTTGATAAACTACAAGAGCAAGACATGAGCTTTTTCGACAAGCATCTGAGCGGTAAACTAAATACCAGAGTATCTAACGATGCTTTAGATTTTGGGAATACTACGCTCCTATTAGCAGATACTCTCGGTAACTTTCTTATAAGTATATTGACCTTTGGAATGCTTCTATGGCTAAATCCGGCATTAGCTCTCATAACATTAATAGCTATTCCTTTCATCTTTTTATTAGTTCTGTCGCTTAGGCGGTTAGTTAGAATTGTTAGTAGAGCTTATAGAAAAGCAATTGGTAGTGTAAATGCTGCTATGGTTGAATCAATAGAAGGGATACACGTATGTAAAAGTTATGGACAGGAATCTACTGTTTCAGAGCAATTTCAAGAAATTAACAAGCAATATTTTAAAGCAGGGTTTAGATTAACGGCCGTAACTCATATGTGGAGGCCTCTACTGGAAACCATTGCTTCTATTATGCTCATTGTCATCATTTTTTTTGGAGGTCAATTTGTCTTTCAAGGTATAACTAATCCCGGAACAATTTTTATGTTTGTTCTTTATCTTCAGAAATTTTTCCGCCCTATAATGGTCCTCTCTGTATTTTTCCCTCAACTTAGCTCAGGAATGGCAGCATATGAGCGAATACTAGACATCCTTGATTCTGAACCAAATATAAGACAAAATCCAAACGCAATTGATATCGATACTTTAGAAGGAGAAATTATTTTCAAAGATGTCGACTTCTGCTATAGAGAAGGTGAATGGGTATTCAAAGGATTAAATCTGCACATAAAAAAGGGAGAAAAAATAGCTATTGTGGGCCACACAGGGGCTGGGAAAACTTCATTGATATCGCTTTTAGCTCGATATTATGAGTTTCAAGGGGGATCAATTGAAATTGATGGAATTGACATTAGGGACATGTCTTTAAATTCTTATAGAAGAAAACTAGGGAATGTACAGCAAGAAGTTTTTTTGTTTTCAGGTACTATAGAAGAAAATATTCGATATGGCAGACAAGAAGCTTCAGAAGATGATCTCTGGAAGGCAATTAATACTGTGCACCTCGAAGAACTAATCGAATACCTACCGGAAGGGTTGCAAACACAGATCGGTGAGAGGGGAAAAGGACTTTCGGCAGGTCAACAGCAACTAGTTAGTTTTGCTCGAGCAATATTGACTGATCCGCGGATTCTAATTCTTGACGAAGCCACATCGAGCGTTGATGCGTATACTGAAGCAATTATTCAAGAAGCTCTTGAAGTTCTATTAGCAAATCGTACTTCGATTGTTATTGCACATAGGCTCTCAACAATCGTGAATGCTGATAGAATAATTGTGATGGATAAAGGGCAAATCGCTGAAGAGGGTACTCATAATACTTTACTCGAACAAGGAGGAAAATATGCCAAGCTGTATAAACAATTTTTTGAGCATCAAAGTCTAGACTGGGTGCCAAATCAGGGGTCTTTTAAAATTTAAAGATTTAAAATTAATTGAGTATTTTATAAAGAAATCTGTGTAGTGAGTAAATCTTCATTTTTTGATGAAGCTCCAATGTAAATGGTATATTCGATTCTCTCGACTTCCCATACTCTATTATCAGGATTATACCATGCAAAATCTTTTTTCCTCACATCAATGGATACAGTTTTTGTTTCTTTAGGTTTTAAGGCAACTCTCTTAAATCCACGTAACAGTTTTAGGGGCCGATCAACGCTAGATTTCTCAAACCCTACATATAATTGTACAATCTCTTCACCTGCAATAGCTCCAATGTTCGAAATATCCACGCTAACAATAATTTTCTCTTCAGTTGATTCTACTCGGATATTTTTGTATGAGTATTCAGTATAACTCAACCCAAATCCAAAAGGAAATGCTGGTTCTCGGCGTTCCTTTTCCATCAAAGTATATCCGTGATAATAACCGTATTCAATCTCGTCAACATATATGTCAAAGAATGGTAAATGAGCGGGATCTGTAGGGATTGTAAGAGGTAATTTTCCGCTTGGGTTAACTGCTCCAAAAAGGATGTCAGCTAGAGCGTTTCCTCCTACCATACCTGAATACCAAGCCATTAAAATAGCGGGGACTCTTGTTCTCCATTCTTCCATGAGGATAGCGCTCCCCCCAATAAGTACAACTACGCATTTTTGATTAACTTGTGAAACTGCATTAATTAATTTAATTTCTTTCTCTCTTAGACCAAGATTAATGCGATCTCCTAATCCCTTTGAAATAATTGGAATATATTCGCCCTCATCCTTATAGGTGTAACCAACCATTAATACTACCGCATCTACGCTTTGAGCAATCTGTTGAGCAACTTCAAGATCGCTACCATCGTTATGTATTATTTTTACTTTATCACCGAATCTATTTTCTAAACCGTGTAAAGGCGTCACAATATTATTTTGGCGCACGTGACTGCTTCCGTGATCACCCGTATTTTTTAAATCGGCTAATGGACCAATTACTGCTAAAGTATCAACTTCTTTAGAAGTAAAAGGTAATATTTTATCTTTATTTTTAAGCAAGACCATGCTCTTCTCTGCAACTTTGCGAGCTAAAAGAACATGATCATCGCAACCGATTAAAGTAGGATCGTAATTTTGAGAGTCTTCTTTAGTAGTAAATCTTAACACTGTGCGGATTATTCGCTTTGCGGATTCTTCTATTAATTTTAAAGGAACTTTTCCTTGTTTCACTGCTTTTTCTAGTTTTCTTCCGTAATATTTTGCACGGGGCATTTCAACATCTAAGCCTCCCATGACTCCACCAATGGTATCGTGGACTCCATTCATCCAATCCGAATGCACAAAACCTTCAAACCCCCATTCACCTTTTAGTATATCTCTTAACAAAGGAGCATTATGACCACAGTACTCGCCGCGAACTTTATTATACGCTGACATGACTGTAGCACAATTTTCCTCGATACAACGCTTAAAATGAGGAAGATAGACTTCTCGTAATGTTCGTTCGTCTAATTGTACATCAACTTTAAATCGCGAATGTTCTATGCTATTAACAATATAGTGTTTAACTGTGGCCATAACATTATGTTTTTGTACGCCACGTATCAAAGCAGCCCCAAATTCACCAAGATGAAAGGGATCTTCGCCGTATGTTTCTTGAGCTCGACCCCACGCGGGATGTCGCAAAAGATTTACACATACACCTCCAAAAAGATTTCCTCCATGAGCACGTGCTTCTTTACCGATAACTTCACCCACCTCTTCTTCGAGTTTAATATCCCACGAAGCCCCTCGGGCCATGGATACAGGGAAACAAGTAGAGCCGGGCATCATTACACCCCTCGGACCATCTGTAAATAAGAATGGAGGTATACCTAATCGTTTAACGCCCCCACCTGGATAAGCACGCACGCCGAACTTTCGATCTTTTAGCAACAACATAAAGAAATGTTTCCCCGACATTATATCAACCTTTTCTTTTAATGTCATTTCGGTTAAAGCATAATCTGCATATTCGTCTATTTCTCTATCTGACATTCCTTTTTTGATTTTATATTTTATCATTATGAACTCACGTTAATAAAAAATATCCCATAGTTCAAAATCAAATTTACTTCTTAAAATTTGGCATTAAAATAACAGAAAATATTAGGAATTTTTATTTAATATTCTATTTTTTATGAAAATAAATATATTTTAAAAATAATTTGTTGATAAAAATGATTGATAATAATTACATGTATAAATTTATAGAAGATATTTGTAACGAGGTAGGGCCCCGAGAATCAGGGACTGAACAAGAAGTCTTAGCAGGTAATAGAGTAGAATCGGAATTGAAAAAGTTTTGCGACAAAACACATCAAGAGAAATATAAGAGTAGTCCTCATGCCTTTCTTGGAGGTATTAAATATGGTGCAATATTGGTCTTCATTGCTGGAGTCTTTTATTGGTTAACGTTGTTAATAGATATTAATGTAATTTCGTTAAATTCATCCATGAGTACGATCTTCTTATTAATAGCAATAATTCTTATCGTGATAACAATTAGTTATTTCATTTTAGAAGTGATGAAATACCACGAAATCTTTGACTTTCTCTTTCCTAAACGGGAATCACAAAATGTTATAGGTACAATCAATCCAAAAAACGAAGTGAAAAATACAATAATTTTTTCTGCACATCACGATTCTGCTTTTGAATTTAACACTTTTTACTATTTAAAGCGGTTCGGTCAAATGATAATCAATATTGGATATTTAGCAGTTGGAATAGTGTTCATCGCGATAATTTTAAAATTAATATTTTTCCTTTTATCAATTGAGCAACCAATTCTCTTTTTAGTTTTTGGCATTATCTTTATATTTTTCGTTCCAATTATACTAGTTTACGTTTTTTTCCACAGCTCAAAGCCTGTCCTCGGTGCGTTCGATAATTTGTCCGGAGTCGCTATTGTGTTAGGGATTGGAAAATATTTATCTGAAAACAAGGATAACAGCGAGGTATTCCCTAAACATACAAGGATTCAATTAATTTCGTTTGCTGGAGAAGAATCAGGTTTAAGAGGCGCAAAACGATATGTAAAAAAGCATTATGACGAATTACTATCAAATGGAACTACTGTTGTGAACATGGATAGCATTGCTAAAAGAGATATTATCGTAATACATGATAGAGAACCGGGTATAGGTGCTAAACATAATCCCGTTGTATTTGAACCTCTTTTAGGAATCGCCAAAAAGGTGAATTTAAAAGTAAAATTAATGCCATTGCCTTTCGGTGCAACTGACGCAGCAGCCTTTAGTAAGAAAAATATTCCCGCTACAACCATTGGGGGTTTAAATTTAAAAGAAGAATTACCGCCTTACTATCATACAAGAAAGGACACGCCAGCAGTAATAGAAAAAGAAGCTTTAGGACAAATTGTACAAATTTGCCTTGATTACTTAAAACTAATAGATAATCGAAGATAAAAGATAATCTCTATTATTTATCTTCAAATTTCCATTTTTAATAGAGAAAAATTATTTTGCGAATATACACTTCTATTTTTTCTAATATTATGTTAAAATTGGATTCATAATTAATATCAAAAACTAAAAATGTTTTCTCGTCGCATTCAATAATAACAATTGTCTGTCCTTCTAACTCCGCAATAATTTTGTTTACTTTTCTATCTCCCATTGTGCGACCAAGATCTGTAGCACTTTCTAAGACCGAAGCGCACATCGAAGTGAAGTTGTTAAAATCAGTGTCTTCTTTAAAATCTTTAGCGATAAGTCCACCGTTGCGATATGCGAATAAAACACCTAATAAATTGCCTTTATTCTTTAATTCACTCAAGATTTGGTTTAATTTTTCAATTTTTTGAGGTTTTGGAAGTTCTATCTCATTCATCGTTATAATAATACTCAATTTTCAATAAATAATTTATATTAATGAGACTTAAAATTTTAATATATATGAATAATCAAAGCTCTGAAATCGAGGAAATAATCCGTAATACTAATAAAAAGTTTATTGAAGAAGATTTAACGAATTTTCTAAAAATTTCAAGTTTTACTTTAAATAAAGAAGCAATAATGGAAGCAAAAGAATTTATCATTTCATATATTTCTGATTTTTGCGAAGATATTAAAGAGATCGAAGGGGAAATAAATCCTTTATTGTTAGCTAAGGTCAAAGGAAAAATTGAGGATTCTTTATTAATTTACATGATGTACGATACGCAACCTGTAAATAAAGAAAATAAATGGATTAGAAATCCTTTTGATGCTGAAGTAACGCAATTATCCAAACCCTTGGATGGATTAGGTAATTGTTTAATTGCCAGAGGTGCTTATAATTCAAAGACGCCTTTGTTATGCTTCCTAAACGTAGTAAAGATATTAAAAGAAGAAAAAAAGCTTCCAATTTCTCTACTATTACTATTCGATGGGGAAGAAGAATTAGGTTCGCCTACATTGTTAAAATTACTTGAAAATAGAAAAGATTTATTTAACTCTTGTTTAGGTGCATATTACCCTTCAATGAAACAAGATTTAAGCGGTAATTCGGTTCTAAAGCTTGGTTATAAAGGTATTTTGTCGCTAACCGTAAAAGTCACATCTACAAATGAGGAAACCCATTCTGCCTTTAGTTCGATGGTACCTAATCCTGCACTTGATTTGATTTCTTTACTTAGTACCATTTATTCAAAGGACAAATTTAAAATTAATTCTTTACGCAATCCCTACCACATGACCTCTGACGAGCAATCCATGGTTAAAGATTTAATGAAAAAAATCGATCTTGAGAATATTAAGAATAAAGCCGGAATTACGCAAACCTTAGAAGATGATACAAAAAAATCTTTTGTTAACTACTTATTCAATCCAACTTTTAATATATCCACCCTAAAATCGGGTTACTTAGAAGATGGGGTAAAAAACATGGTTGCAAACAACGCAGAATGTAACATCGATATAAGGTTTGCCCACAACGTTTCTACTAACGATGTATTTAAAGAAATTAGAAAAATTGTAATTGATTTAGCAAAGTATTCAAAATCTAAAATTGAATTAATTAAAAATATTGGTTACGAGCGCTCTAAAGTTAAACTCGATTCAATTTTAGTAAAAAGCCTTATAAAAAGTTTTGATATGTTAGGCATATCAACCCATATTTGGCCAATTAGTGCCGCTGCTGCTCCATTAAGCAAGATACAGAAGGATTTAGGGATAGATTTTGTCGTTGGTGGTTTAGGAATTGGAGGTTTTGCTCACGCCCCAAATGAATTTATCCAAATAAACTCAATTGTTAATACAAAACTTTCAAATTATTTATTTTTACAAAACTATGCAGTGTTGTATAATAAAGAAATCAATTAATACGAATGAAACAACCCACCAAATCCTCTACGCTTAGTTTTAATTGCTTGTTGAGGACACAATTCCATACAACAAAGACAAGAGATACATTCTTTTCTCAAAAACTTGGGATACTCTCCGCTTTTAAAATCTATGGCGTTTGCAGGGCACACGTCGAAACATTGACCACATTGTACGCATATTTTTTTCTTTAAAATAGGAATTTTTTTAGTTACCTTGTAAACTATGTTCCTAGTGATAAAGCTTCCGAATCGCGTCATAGTTTTTCCAGGGACTTTAAATTTTGGAGCTAAATTTCTAGCTTTTTCTAAGGATAGTCCTAAAATTTCTATATCATCCAGATTTCCTATACCTAAACCTCTCTCGTAAGCATTCTTTAAATGAGGAACATGTTTAAGACCTTTAAATTTTCCTATTTCTAGAGCAATAACATCTAACGCTAACTCATCTGTCCCAACTAAAATTAAATCCCATCTCTTCATAGGTCCTGACACAGGACCCATTGTCCCTTGCATAACTCTGTGCAGATCATAAATAACTAAACGATTTGGTTTATTTTTGACAACCCAAGAAAAGTTGTCTGCTAAAGCTTCTCCAAATTGCTCTGGGTTTCTACCTAATAGATGGTATTTAGCTTTTAACCCTCCTGGAATTATCCCCCAATAATTTTTTATAGCTCCCGTTATGGTGGCTTCTCCGTGAGTTTTTAACTTAGGTAAGTTTATTAATAAATCACATTCATTTACAGGATTTGATACGTAATAATCTTTTAATCTTAATGCTCCTTCGATAACATCGTGAACGGGGGTATCATGCTCAAAATTAATAAATTTTATGCTTGCTTTTTCGCAAACCTCAAGTAAACTTATTTTTTTAGCAATTTGTTCTGCAGAAATTTTTATTTGTCCGGGAGAATCTCCTATACTAACGTTCTCCATTGCCACTCCAATTTCTTTTAGATATTTTAACACGCCTTCTACGAAAATGGGCTGAGTACAAGCATCTTTAGTCGCTCTCAATAGGTTAGGTTTTAATAGAATGTTCTTACAATTAAGAATGTCGAAATGAAAATCTTTTTCAATCATCTTTATAGCTGCTACTATAGCATCTGGGATGCTTTCGTAATCGTTTATGTTTATTATGCTTACTTTCGTTGACATAATATCCCCTATATTTAATAATTAACTACAAAATTAAAATATAACTTATGATTGAAAAAAGCTGTAATTACAGAAAACAAAAAACAATAAATCTTTTTATTTTAGTAAAATATGTATCGGAAACAAATAATTTTTAAAAAGAAACTTTTATTATTATTATAATTTAGACTTTTAACTTTTAAAAAACTGTAAAAATAAAATAGAATGGTAAATCTTGTTTATTTTTACATCAAGTATGTATTAAAACGACCAAAATCAAGCGAGTGTGTGGAGAAGAATGGTTGAAAGCGACTTATTGTTTAAAATTTGTCTTTTTGGAGACGGTGGGGTGGGTAAAACTACTTTAATAGGTAGGTATATTACCGGAGTGTTCAAAAGTAATCAAACAATTACTATTGGAGTTGATTTCCATGTTAAAAAGCTAGAAGTAGAAGGCAAGAAAGTTTCTCTTCAAATATGGGATTTTGCTGGCGAGAATCGCTTCAGATTTCTTTTGCCAAGTTATGTAGTTGGTGCTTCTGGTGGAATATTTATGTACGATATCACAAGATTTAGTAGTTTGAAAAATTTTCCCGATTGGATCGAAATTTTTAAAAAAGGGTTCATTGGAGCCCAAGATAAGCAGTTACCTGTAATTATGGCGGGCAGTAAATTAGACTTAAACTATAAGCGAGCCGTTTCTAGCAAAGAAGCTTTTGATATGGCGAAAAGGAATAATCTTTACGGTTACATTGAATGTTCTTCTAAGGATGGAAGAAATGTGGAAGATATTTTTTATGAGATTACTAAATTAATGATGCACAGAGCGGATATAATTTAGGCTCCTCATTCTCTAAAAATTCCTAAAAGGGATTTTATAACTAAATTAGGAATTAAATTCTTATCAATAAGTTGAGAGCGAATCGCTTTTTCTTGAATTTTTTTAACCTCGAGTTCAGTCGTGACCCCTGTTAATACGAGTACAGTATTAATTCCGGCTCGATTTCCCGCTAAAATGTCTGTGTTTAAACGGTCTCCGAATATCACTGATTTATCTGGTGATACATTCGTATGGTTTAATATCATTTGAATCCCATAAGGATTGGGTTTACCAAAAATTTTTAGAGGTTTTATGTTAGTACATGTTTCTACTGCGTTCACCATCACTCCTGCTCCAGGAAGAAATCCACTCGCAGCTGGTAATGTTGAATCGGAATTTGTAGCGTAGAATTGAGCCTTACCTTGTAAAATACAATTCTGAGCGAACGCTAGTTTTTTGTAGTTGAATTCTCCATCTAAACCCACGATTACAAAATCAACCTTTTTATAGTTTGAAGAAAGGTTGACAATGGTATGACCTTTTGCTGTTAATTCATCCTTTAAACCAATTTCACCGATGACAAAAATAGTTGCATTTTGCTTTAGATTTGAAATTTCTTCCGATGTAATCGAAGCGCTAGTATAAAAATCAGACGCTTTACTTTTTATATTTAAACCCTTTAAACGATCGACATACATCTGTCTTGTAATAGTAGAATTATTGGAATTATAAACGACTTTAATCGAAATGTCTTTTAATTCTTGGATCACTTTATCGCTGTTAGAAATTAATATATCTCCCCGGTAAATTACTCCGTCTAAGTCAAAAATCGCTAGTTCGATATTTTTTAATTCGTCAACTAATTCTCGCATGAATAAATTTAATAAGATTATAATTTTTATATGTTTTACTTTCTATAACCAACCTACTGGTAATCCAAATAAGCATATCATAAGTTGAAGCCCAATTGGAATAAATATGGGATTTAATATATTATCTGCGGTAACTGACGGTAAGTAATCAATTAGAAAGAAAACGAGAGCTCCCATTATTGCATAAATTGGTCCTACAAATATAAAACCTATAATATACGCAACGGCTACTCCAGCAATAAATCCTTCAACAGATTTAACGTCTTTATTTCTAAGCGTAACCTTATGCTTTCCAAATCTTCTCCCGATTAAAGCAGCAGATGCATCAGAAAGGCACGCTATAAGTATTCCTGCAAAAAACACAAAAATATGAATTATCCCCGCCATGTAAAGCATATAAGCAAAAATAAATCCTGTTATTATGTAAATTTGCGGTCCGGCAGCATTTTTTTCTTTATTTCGTAGCATAGATTTAGATAAGAAGTTAAAAAAGGAATATTCTGGCCCCCAAACGATTCGAATTATATCAGATGCAATAGTAAAGGCTAAAGAAGCAATTAAAGCGAACATAGTAATCTCTACAACAGCTTGAAAATCTCCAAAAACATATGGAAAATTGGCTATATCCCCCCATAATAAATTATAAGATGGTTCAATTTGGTGAATAAATGTTATAACGCTATCATTTACCAGTAGAGTTATTGGAGGGATTGTCATAAAACCAAAAAAAGCCAAAAATATTAGAAGCCCCGATAAATGAAAACTTTTTCTGAATAATTCCATCCTAAATGGGATTTCTTCTCTATAAGGATTTTCTCTCGTCATTCTTCTAATGTATCTCCTTAAAATCGTTTTTTCTTTATTTTTTCCTTCCTTATTAAACTGATCTTTCTCCTCTCTTTCCATTTTATTTATAATCATTCTGATGATTGTTGTAAATAAGAGATTAAAAAGTAGTGTCATGCCAATCCACCACACCATAAACCCGTTGTAAGGGAATGATAAAAACCCGATAACAGAGTTGTAATATCCAAAAATTAAAAAACATATCCCGCAAAGAAATGATGAGATTCCTCCATACTTGTTTTTTGCCCTATATCCCTTAATCCCTATGTAATACATCAAACTCATTAGAACGAAAAAAAACAGCGATAATGTGGTATTATAAAGACTCTCCACTAAAGCCCAATATTCCATAATTAGCAATCAAATTAGTAAAGTTAATTATTTTTATAATTAACTATTAAATAATTATTCTTTGGTTTCATTTATTATATCATTAACAAAAATTAATCGTATTTTTTGATGAAAATGGATGATTTAGAGAAAGAAAAAACCGAAGGTTTAGATTTTCAATACTTAGGGGATGTCATCGACAAGAAAAAGGAAATTGGTAATAAATACATCACTCCCGGATTTGGATTAGCGGGCCAATTATTTTCCATGGTGGCAAAACATGTTATTAAGGAATTAGGTCCTGAAAAAGGTGAAGCTCTTCTTAAAGATGCAATTGAAGAATTTGGACTTGAAAGAGGTAACCGAATAGCAGAAAAAGTAAAAGCCGAGAGTAAATCGTTGTCCTTAAAGAATTGGTTGATTTATACGGATATTGACTCTATTGAAAACTTTCGTCCTATTAGTAGCACACCTAATGGCGATTTCGTAGTGAAAATTAAACATTGTACGTTTATTAATGCTGCTAAAGAATGGGGTTTAAATGAATATGCTAAAATTTATTGCAAATATGTAGATTATAAAATTCTTGAAGGATATAATCCTGATGTGAAACTTATTCTCGAATCTCGACACGATACCGGAGCTAATCGTTGCGTGTTTCGCTATGTCATGAAGGAAGAAAACAAATAAACGATTAAAAAACACTAAATGAAAATTGTTTTTAATTAAACGATAAAATTATAAGTGTAATTTTGGATAATAGTTATAGCAAGGCACATATCTTTATCTACATATTATAAACTTTAATAAACCTATAATAGAGTAGATTTTTATATAAACGAATAAAAAAAAAAAATAAAAAGTACCAATCTATTTAAAATATAAGTGATAATTATCTTTATTAAATCTAATAAATAATATTTATCTAATAAAAATCTAGTGAAGGAGAAAGTGACAGTAATGGACCCCAATACGCCCGATAGCCTTGATGATATACTCAAAAGACTTCTTGGAGCAATTCCGGAAGTAAAATCTGCTGCTATAGTATCAGCTGAAGGCCTTCCGATCGCTTCTGCACTTCCACAAGGCATAGACGAGACGAGAATTGCTGCAATGACAGCCGCTCTTCTATCATTATCCGAAAGAGCGATTATCGAAATGGCAAAGGGTGATTTCGACCAATTATATATTAAGGGAAGTGATGGTTATTTGCTCGTCATGCAGGCGGGCCCAAACGCTGTTTTGACCGTTTCTACAACTAAAGAAGTTCGGCTCGGGTTAATTTTATTAGATTGTAGAAGAACTTGTGAAAAAATAGCGCAATTAATATAAAAAACAGAAATATTATTTGTTAAGAAATTACATCACAATTCAAACTCTTTTGAATCTCATACTTTCTAATGTAAAAATCACAAATTATTAATTTTATGATTCATTTTTGTTATTACTAACACCTATTTGCTTTAAGGATACTTTATTATGTTCAAATTAGTTCAATTTATCAAACTCAATCTAAATAATCGTGGTGTGTGTGTCTGTGTCGCTTTCTAACGGCTTGAGTTCTTATTAGAAATAAGAATTAAAAATAAAATCAAAAATAAAATAAAATAAGTCGAGGGCGTGTTCATAACCCCACAGGACGGGCACAAAACTTATGCGAAAGCACTCCAAAGTACGTAATATCGATCGGGCTTAATTACGACGGAATTCACGATTTCGCCCCTTACGAGAAGTTAGACCAGAAAGCAGAAAGAATCTCCGATTTTAGCAATTTAGCAAAGGAATCGGTTATGTTTGGGACCGATTGGATTTATAATTTTAACAATCTCGAGAATAACGAGCTTTTAGAAAAAAAAGATGATATTTGGGACGAATACAAACCAAAAGACCAAATTTTTGAAATTTACAAGCTCGTAGACATGAGCGAGAATAACCCTAAGTTTTCCGAACTATTCTACGAAATTAGGCACAAAACTTATGCGAAAGCTTGGGAAGAATACAAACTTCAATTAACAGGAGATATAATCGAACAAGTATTTATGTCTGTTACAGCTTCTCTTCTTAGCGCAGCCGTCGAAGCAGCTATTACTGCCGTCACAGTAGGAACTGGCTGGTCAGCTGCCAAAGCTGCAGCTACTTTAACCTATGTAGCTGTATACACATTAATGACAAAGTTTAGCATCGATAGGAAACTTCACGAAGCGGAGTCTAAAGAACGCTCCAAGACCTTCTATCCCGCCTCTGACGTGAAAGTAGAGCCCGAATATCTCAACGAGAAATGTATATACGATAGGGTTCTCCAAGACACGATGGCAGCAGCGCTTCTTGGGCACCCAGGAGGCTTCTACCAAACGGTGAGCGGTGACGAGCCCGGTAATTCGTACACCGGTCATTTAGTGGTAAGTCCTCCCAACCTAGCCCGCGTATTAAGCTCGTTCGGCGGATTTTTAGACTTACTCTGGGAAAATTTCTGGAACGCAGGAGAATCGGACCCTGACTCCTACACCGCCCTCGATTTCGACGACCTAAACTTGGATTACTTGCTAACGACCAGCGAGTTGCCCTTCTACAACACAAAAACTTATTACACCTACCACAACACGGAGTTTGTTTTCGACACTTACAACATGTATTCCTACAACACTTTAGGCGCTCTCGAAACTCAAGTATTGGAAGGTTCGAGCGGTCAATTCGACGCGATCAGACCTACCTGCATAGATGGCGCTCCACAATACGAGTTTATCAATAGTACGCTTTATAACACGGTTCTACCGCAGCAAATTCTGTACGGACCAGTCGTGTTAAGCCAGACTAGGTACGATCAGATTAAACCCGCTTTGGGTCGACTTACTGTGAAAGTTCGATGCAAAGACTACGATAAAACGCTGGGAATCAACCCTTACGCCATGAACGAGATAGAGCAAGAAGTTTACGAGGCTAAAGTACCGCTTAACGACAACGGCTTCGAATACCCGATTAGATACGTTTACATTGACGTGGTAAACTACGACGTGTTCGAAGGAACTAATTATTTTGCTCAAGATTTGCTGGTTAACGAGTCAGATTACGCGATAGATTGCGGCAACCTTTACTTTACCAAGTCTCTCGAAGGAATTATTTCGGAAAAATATTCGGGTTTCGAAGAGTTTCTATCCGAAACTTGGGCTAGCGACTTGATTAAGTCTACTATATATTACAATGTTCGCGTAGTTTTCGATAGGTTCGTTCCCGACACCACGGACGAGACCAATAACCTAGCTTTAGCTCAAGCGACCTCTTACGCAATTATGGACTATTTTAACCAGTATACTTACGCGGAGATCAGCGCCAATATGATTTCTGAGGTTACCTACACCGAGACTTTAACTTTTTGGTCTACTTTAATCAGCGCCCCGCTCGTCTATTTCGGTTCTTGGGCCGTTTCTGCTGGGGTTGGAAAAATGTTCGGGGAGGCAGGTTCTAAAGCCGTTCAAGCAACACTACAAAAGTCAATAATGGGAGGTCTCGTTGGAACGGTGGTAAGCCCCATTAAAGAAGTGTTCCAAGAAATCATTGAGGACGGGTTTAAAGAAGCGTTAATAGAAAACTTGGTAAGCATCGCGGGAGGAACGGACGATTTAGGCTTCTGGTTATCGTCGCTAAGCACTTCCGTTAGAGAGGTTAAAGGCGCGTTAGGGCAACTTACTTTTGGAGAGACTAACCTAAAAAATACTTTTACGCTTATTCACGCCATATCTTCGGGAGACATCGATACCAGGTTAGAATTTGAGCAGAGAATCGCGCAAGACTTAAAGCAAAGACAAGAAGCAGAAAAAGCTAAGCAAGCGCAGATGAGTTTCTGGGACAATATGCTCAAGACCGACTTATTGAAAGGACTTTTCATGGTAATACCGTCGATCTTTTTCGGCTCTTTTAGTTTTATTGCGCTATCTGGTTTTAATAAAATGGTAACGAGCTCAATTAAGCTCTCTCCGGCGGCATACGCGGAACACGCTTCGTGGAAGCACAGTAGGAGGAAGAAAGACACGATAAAAGCGGTTGGAACCCAAAGAGCTTTCTCTTCAGGTCGTATATTTACCGATAGAGTTTTAGGAGCAACGAAAAAGCCCGCCGAGCTAGAGTCAGTAGCTTCAGATATCAACAACGAATTTAAAGACGAACAAGAAACTGGAATCTTACCCCCGCCTCAAACTGCTCAAATACCTACGACCAATCCTAATCCAAAAACTGAAACGAGAAAAATACTTGCTGATAAATTTAACACGATTGCGTTTGAAAACTATTTTAACGAGTGGATTGAAGGATATATATTTAGCGACGAGAGATTTAAAGCTTTTAAATCGGAGTTCAAACAAGTTCAGCAAAATTATAGAGAAATTGGATTTCAAAAAGCGGAGAAAGATGCGATTGATATCATCAAAAACGCGCTTAAAGAGGATAAATTCAACCTAAGATTCCTTAACATGTTCGGTGTGGAGTTTTACGATCCCGATTTTATTTTAATTGGCGCTTCTGGTCCTAGCACTAGGACGGAAGGCTCTCAATTATTGAAGCAGAATGCTTTTGAAGCGAAGATGACCACTTTAGACAAAGTAAACGAAATTAAGGGCTATTTCGGCGTGAGCGGCGATTATGCGATGTATGTTAAAGTGAGAGACGATCAACTCATCTCCATCCCTGTAGATAGTGAGACAAATCTTGCAAATTGGTTAACAGACAACCATCACAGTATCGATAGCAAGATTTACGTAGCACCGAGTTCCCTTACTATTGAAGAATTCCATACTCTCGACAACTGGCAAGATCACCCCTCTTACGTTTTACAAGATAATATAAAAAGTTTGTTTTCAATAGAATTCGATAAAGAATTTTACCAATTACTAGAAATTTCCGAAGGTATTTTTGGATACCATAATAACAAGTTAAAAAAGAGCCTTAACTCTCTTTTCACTGACCGTACTCTTTATCAATGGTTATTTAAAGTTGAGAACCATCCCGCAATAACTGGCGAGAATAAAAGAACTTTTCAAACATTAATAATGAATTATAGAGCAGATAATGGGTTACAATATCAAGATCCTGCAATCGATACTTTAGTAGGAGCTCTTAGAATGGCCGTTCAGCACGAGGATGGTTTCGATACTCCATCTGACCGTAAACTAAGTGACTTTTTTAATTTTGATCCTACTATAAAGATTTTCAGGAAAGGAGCCCGAAGTATCCTATTCCAACAAGATCATGTGCTTAAGCTAGTTTACGGTTTATACAGAAGAAGTTCTGCTCGATTTATTTTGAACAATTTTGGCAAGACTACTGTTTTAGACGAGGGAAGAACATCTCTAGCTGTTAGAAAAGCTTTATTAGCTATTAATCAATATTGTGAATCAAAAGATAGTATTAATTTTGGTGAAGCTCCACCGCTTCAAAGGTTGATAACAGCATGTAGTTGGCACCTATCAGATATTCATAATGGAGGAAATTATTATATAAGATCTGAATTAGCAGGTTTATTCGGTTTAGAGATTCATATTATTGACAAGTATCTTACTGGAGTTTCCAGAAATGTAAAGAATATGGATTTTATTGAAAGAATCCGAGATTTAGTGTCAGACTTGAAAGAAGACTTAAACAGAGACCAGAGTGCCGTTTTAGGAGAGTTATATAGAAGATTCTATGCTTATAACTCCAGATCCTTTTCAGGGGTTCACAGAGCTCTTGGCGATCTCACTCTTTCTGACATATACGATTCTTCAAGGGAAGATTACACTTCTAGATGGTTTAATCCAGATGTTGCAGCCAAACATTACGTTGAATTGCTTCTTAAACAAGGCGGATTGTTGCCCGCTGGGAGGAGAGGAGAAGGAGCTGATAATTACGACGTCTCACTTTTTAAGGCTAGACACCATATTGATTTCTATAAACCTTCTATTGATCCATTAAATCTTATTCTTTTAGGAAACTTGCATTATAATTTTATAAACCACGAAGCAAAAGGTGATTTAGATTACTATACGCGTATGCGTTACATGCGCGATAGTTTCGAAAATGCAATACCCCCGTCCTGTTGGGAATCAAATTTGCAAGACCTTTACATAGAACGCCTTAAGGAATTTATTATTGGATGGGAAAACGATAGAGTTATTCAATATACAAAACAAGGACCTCCAACCTATGAATTTGTTGATGGAGAGTGGGTAATCGTAGATATAAAAATTGATTTTATTAAAATGAACTATAAAGGAAAAACATATGACCTACAGGGAATGCTCGAAAAAGGGTGGATTACAGAAGACTGGGTTAGTAGCATCATACAAGATTTAAGGCAAAAATTAGAAAGTAGAGGATTGATGTAAAGTCAATAATAATATCACAAATTATTAAATCTTAGTACAGCTATGATTAAATTATAAACAATTACTTTTTTTTATTTAACAATGAAAAATATAAGAGAATTAAATTCTAAGGATTTAGAAGGTTTAAATTCTGAGGAATATTATCATCTTATGGAATTAGACGACTTGATATGCAGCAATCTCAAAGGGGGGCAGGTTGGTGATTCGAGTCCGATCTATCTTGAGATTGAAAGCGGGTGTATCGTTAAACTTGATTTGGTTTCGTGTCGTTTGCCCTCGGTCCCTCGTGTTGTTTGGGAGTTTAAGATGCTAAAAGATTTAGATTTGGATAGAAACGCGATTGAAACTTTTCCCAATACAATTGAGAAACTAGAATTCTTAGAAGTTTTAAGCATATCTGATAATAAGCTAAGTGTTTTTCCTGAGTCGATAACAAAGGTTACCTCTCTGCAAAGCCTAAATTTGGCGAATAACAACATCGTTTCAATGCCGAGTTCGATTGGACATTTAAAAAATCTCCGTCATCTTGCCTTGACCAATAATCGGCTTAAAACGCTACCCGAGTCAATAGGGGGGCTGATATCTTTAAAGACATTCTACTTGAAAGAAAATGAACTGGAAAAACTACCAGAAGGTTTTGGAGGTTTAAAAAGTTTAAAAGAATTTTCTATTAGAAATAATCGGTTAAAAACAATCCCCGTGTCGATTGGAAATCTTAAGAACTTGAGCTACTTAGATTTATCAAACAATTGTTTGGAGAAATTACCTGACACAATCGGGGAAATGGAGTCGTTAAGTACTCTTTGGTTAGGGGGGAACGGATTAAAGAAATTACCTGATTCTATTACTAAGTTAAAGTCGATAAAGACGATACGACTAAAAGGAAACCCTTTAGTCTCCATTCCAGACGGTCTAATAAAGGAATCTATTAAAATCCTTTGAGTTTCGATTGAGTTTCGAGATTATTTTTTTCTTTCCATAAATTATTAATTTTATGCTTCTTTTTCATTAGCAATATTAACTATTATTAATAACAATATTAACTATTATTAATAACAATATTAACAAAAATAACGGGTGCAATGAAATTTTTAAATTGGTCCACCTAGCTACTAAGGTTGAGATACCGCCTTTTTTATTCGGTCAACCTAAAGAAGACAGCGCAAGAATTATCCTTAGTGAAGACTACGAAGGTATAATCACTAGAGATTATGGATTTATTATTGCTATTGTTAATGTACTTGATGTAGGACATGGTATCATTATACCTGGAAATGCTAATACCTTTCATAAAGTAGAATTCTCTATTTTAACTTTTAAACCTAAACTCGGAGAGGTTGTTGAGGGAGAAGTCGTTGAGTTAGTAGATTTTGGCTCATTCATACGTTTGGGACCGCTAGATGGCTTAGTTCATGTCTCCCAGATATGCGATGATTATATCTCATTTGAACAGGTCGGTAATCGATTTATTGGTAAAGAAACGGGAAAAATACTTGAAGTTAACAATGATGTGAGGGCAAAAATAATTGCAGTCTCTTTAGGTACAGGAAGGAGCGGTAAACTAGGTTTGACGATGCGCCAAAAGTTTTTAGGGAGACCAGAATGGATTGAAGCGGATGTCGAGGAAGTGTACGCTGAAAAAGAAGCAAAGGATAAGAAAAAAAAAGAAGATGAAGTTAGTAAGGATAAAGAATAATTTTATTATTAAATAATAGTAGGCGAAAATATTTTTGAAAGAAAAAGCTTGTAAAAATTGCCATTTAATTACCAAAAAAGAACAGATTTGTCCAAAATGTAAAACCCATAGTCTCAGCGAAGATTATACCGGGGAAGTCATAATAATTAATCCTTCGGAATCTAGATTTGCGGAATATTTAAAGATCCATTTTCCTGGGAAGTATGCATTAAGAGTAAGGTAATTTAATACTTATCCTCAATGATAAAGTCGTATCATATCTTTCTTATTAATTTTTCATTAAAGATACAAATTTCTGTACAACTTTTTTTATCCTTTTTTCAACGTCTACCATAACGATACCTTCGGGAATCTGGCGCTTTGAATCAGTTATGGGTGGTTGGCCGTAAAACACTAAATTTTTAACCGTTTCGTTAAGAGGAATGCTCAGAACCAACGGCAAGACTAATAAATCTTCTTCGCCTTTAGTAACTTTAAATAGTGTTCTTTTATCAGACGTTATAATCTCATCTAAAAGAGTAAAACTTTCTTTTTTAATACCTCCTTCAGGGTTTTCAAATTCAATAATTTCTTCAAAAAAATCCTCAATCTTTATTTTAATTTGATTTCTTTGAGTTTTTCCGTCGATGATGCAAAGTTTAATGAAAGATTTTAGAAAATCATTCTCGAGAAAATCCCTTGTTACGATATCTCCAACTAGATACACCTTTACTTCAAAATTGGCGTTTTTATAATTTCTAATATGTTCTTCTACTTCAGAAATAGTTTCTTTCCGCGTTCCTGCAATTAATTTACCTAAAGGCTGAGAAAACTTATGTCTTTCGGTTGTAGGGATTTTTAGATTTTTATCCATCTTAAATCACTCCATTTTTATGTTTTTACTTTATTATAGAGATTAAAAGTTAAAATAAACAATAATACCCACAAAAATAGGCAACCAACAAAGATGCTAACGTATATTCCTGTGACTACATTTTTTAGAAGCAAAAATAATACAATCGTAATAATAATTAATGCCACTTCGATGGTTATCATAATTTTTGTTTTCAACAAGTAATTTTTAGATTTGGACATATTTTTCTTACAAAAAACCAAAATTTTATTTTTTATTATTTCTTTAATTTTTTATAACTCAGAATTATCTTTAAATTAACTGATTATCTGAGAAAAAGAGTAATAAAAAGGTTCGAAATGTCGTTTAATATTGAAATTTTGGAAGAAAAAATAAACCCATTAATCGATCGAACGGAATTAAAATTCAGAATCGATCATTTTAGTGCCGGGACACCTAATAAGTTAGATGTTAAGAAGAAAATTGCAGCGTTGAAGAACGCAAACGAAAAATATACAATAATTCGTAAAATTAAAACTCATTTCGGTAGCTCATACGATGTAGGGTTAGCAAATATTTACAAGAACGCTAAAGAACTTCAATTCTATGAGCCTTTCCATATTCAAGTGCGAAATTTACCCAAAGACACGCGAGAAGAAATTTATAAATTAAAGAAAAGAAAAGAACCTTTCAATCACTTATTTGAATACGATTAATTAATTAAAAAGTAAATTGAAGAATTTATGTCAAATAAATCAAATGCATCCAAATTTTATAAAATTGAAGATGGTAAAATAGTTAGGACACATAGAGTTTGTCCTAAGTGTGCCCCCTCGGTATTTCTCGCGGACCACTACGATAGATGGTCGTGCGGAAAGTGTGGATACACTATATTCAAAAGAAAAGGTAAGAAGGGAGCTGCAACAGTTGCAAAACATAGTAGGACCCCTCGAAAACGCACTAAGTCAACTTAAACTCTAATAATAAACTCCATACTATCTTTTTCAATATCTCCTTTTAATACACCATTTTAACTTTGCTATATTTATATTAGGTGAACCGGATGAAATTAAAAAAAGTTTTAGGTATTGAATCTACTGCTCACACTTGGAGTGTGGGTATTATAGGATTTGATGGAACGGTATTTAGTCTTGTTAATGATATTTATATTCCAGAAAAAGGTGGTCTTCATCCAGCTTTAGTAAAAGAGCAACATCTTAATAATTTTATGAATATTATAAATCAGGCGTTATTAGAAGCTAGTATTTCAATACATGATATTGATTTAATCGCGTTTAGTAAGAGCCCTGGTTTAGGGCCCATATTAAAAATTGGTGCCCAAGCTGCTAGAATGTTAACTCAACTGTTAGATATTCCAATAGTAGCTGTTAATCACTGCATTGCTCATATAGAAATTGGACGGCTAATGTGTAAAATTGAGGACCCTTTAACTTTATATGTATCAGGCGGGAATACGATTGTTAGTGCGTATGAGTCTGGAAGATATCAAATTTTTGGAGAGACTCTCGATATTCCTATTGGTAATTTATTAGATTCATTTGCCCGCGATGTTGAATTACCCCATCCTGGAGGCCCAAAAATCGAAAAATTAGCGTTTAACTCAAATAAATATTTGTCTTTGCCTTATGTTGTGAAAGGTATGGATTTATCTTTTTCAGGACTCTATACAGCCGCTAAAAGGTTATTAGAGTCCAAAGATTATAATAAGAAATATAATTTAAACGATGTTGCTTATTCATTGCAAGAAACTGCTTTTGCTATGCTAACTGAAGTTACCGAAAGGGCTTTAGCTCACACGGAAAAAAAAGAAGTTTTATTAACTGGTGGTGTTGCTGCTAATAAAAGGTTGCAAGAAATGATTAAATATATAAGTGCAGAACATGGCGCGAGGTTTGAAGTTGTTCCTTTAAAATACTCGGGAGATAATGGCGCAATGATTGGATGGACTGGCCTTCTAAGGCATGAAGCTGAAGGGGGTCATACAATTTTGGAAACGAAAATAAACCCTAAAGAACGCATGGATCAAATCACAATTCCTTGGAGAGATTAGGTGGTTTAAGAGATTGATTGATGAGATTGTCATAGAGAAACTTTTTCACAAGGGTGCTGAAGCAAGTCTTTTCTACGGTCATTGGTTTGGTAAAGAGGTTATATTTAAACTCCGTAGCCCTAAAAATTATCGTATAGAGCAGCTCGATAAAAAAATACGCGTTATGCGAACCCTTAACGAGGCTAAAGCTTTAATAAAAGTTAAAAACTATGGTGTAAATGTTCCTCAAGTTTACGAAATTGACACTGAGAACTCTACAATCGTAATGAAGTATATCAAAGGAGAAAAATTAAAAGATTTTATGAATTCAATAGAAGAAGATAGAAAACAGCAAATCTTTAATGAGATCGGTAAATTTGTCGCTATTTTACACAAAAATGGTCATATTCATGGTGATCTTACAACAAGCAATATCATTATTACTTCAATTCAAGAAATTTTCATTATTGATTTTGGACTCCACAATTACTCCGATTCTATTGAAGATAAAAGCGTTGATCTCCATCTTTTTAAAAGAGTTTTACTCTCTTCTCATGGTACTGATTATAAAATTTGTTTTGATGCCTTTTTAGATGGTTATAGCACAGAATATTGGAAAGCAAAAGTAAATGAAAGCAATGAAATCATAAGAAACATGACTACAATAGAAACAAGAGGGCGCTACATCAGAAAGGAAGATAGAAAATAATATAAAATTTTTTCACACTACCTTATATTGTTTACATTAATTGTTCATTATAAAGATAAACACATCAAAATTATTTACATCTGATATAGAGCCCTTTAAATACCTTCATATTAGGAGAGATAATTTTATATACAAGTTTAACTTATAAATTATTATCAAAAAGTTGGAATTTATTAAGGGTTAAGAATATTTTAGCATTTGTAATTCTAAATAACACCTCCTTTTGAATTTGATTTTAAAGATTAATAAGATTGGGGTAATTTAAATTGCCAAACAATAAAAAAAAGAAGAAACCAAAAATGCAAAATATAACTATCAACATACCTGAGATATATGATGAAAATATTCAAAAATTAATAAAAATGAAAGTAACAGCTAGTAGATCAGAAGCTATAAGAATTGCAATTCGAGAGTTCTTACACACCGAATACGATAACCTGAAACTACTAGGATATTTTGACCCAGTAGAATTAGAATAAATATTATTATCTTCGCTTACGAATTTTTCGTGCTTCTCTTTCAACTTCCCTTAAAACAACAATATCGGCAACTTGTACAGGACCTTTAACATTTCTCGTAAGAATTCGATTTTTATCTGGTCCTTCAAGAATTCTAACTTTAATTTGATTGATCTCCCCGGTTAAACCAGTTCTGCCAACAATCTGAAGAACCTCGGCAGGAATAGAGGCATCATACACAGTTTTTCCTTTTTTCTCAATCTTTACCAAGGACTTTCACCGTATTATTTTTTTAATAATTCTAACTTTTTTATTATATCTTCTAAAGCTTTATCGTTTCCAGTTCCAATAGTTTCAATAGCTACAGCAGATGACGCGATGTTAATTCGAGCAGCGTTTCCCAATTCTTTTTTTGTAGCAATATAACAATAGGGAATTGATTTTTCTTCGCAGAGCAAAGGTACATGAAATAATATTTCGGGTGGACTTACATCTTCTGCCATAATAACAAGCTTCGCGAGGCTCCTTTCTATTGACTTTGTTACCTCATTCATTCCCTTTCTAATTTTTGAATCCCGATTGCTAGAAATTAATGACAATAATGCCTTGATATCATCTTTTAGGGCATCAGGAACTTTAAATTTTATATAACTCATTTTTTCTCTTTCCAATATATATTTCTAATATATTATCATAAATCATCGATTTTTAATATGGTATTAAATATAGGATTTAAAATAAAATTTTGGATTTAAAATAATATTAAGAGAAAATGGTCAGAGCCTATAAACACATAAGGCATATATCGAAGATATGAACAATTTTTAGAATTGATAATGTAAACATCTAAAAAGTGAAATCCAACATTATGGATAAGAACATTATTTTTAGAATATTAATGTATTAAAGGTAAAATTTTTTTAGAATACTACTTTTAATAATCTATTATGATTATTCCCATAAGATGTTTTTCATGCGGACGGCTCGTGGCCAATATTTATAAACCTTATTTGGAGCTTATAGAAAAAGGAGAAACCGCTGAAGACGCTTTTAAAGAGTTGGGTATTGAAAGGTTCTGTTGCAAAAGAATGATTGTTAGCCATGTAGACTTGATAAATGAGCTATTAAAGTTCCCAAGGCTACAATAAGCTAAAAATCTTATCTTAAATATAGTTTTTCAGAATCAGATTTAAAAAAGTAATATTTTTACTACTCTTTCCCATAGACGCTAGTCCATCTTACTTTACGTGGGTTTCTTTTTTGCACTAACATAGCGACTCTACATTTATGTGTACAGAAATTTAGAATAGTCCCATCTTTCTTAATGTACATATGGCCCCTTCCTATTAAGACATCCCCCTGGCAAAAGGAGCATTTTTTTACTTTAACCATCGAATTTTCATCTCGCTCTGTTAATTAGATTATTCTTCTTTCACTTTAAAGAGTTCAGTTTCTCCATATTTTACAACTTTTAAATTTAGTAGCGTCATATCATAACTAACTTCATTTCCGCGCACCATCTTCCTTCTTTTTTCCCCTTTTCTCTTTGGTTTATAACCAATAGCTTTTTTTGAAACCAAAATTCTCTTTTTTACTGGGCCGTGAACGTCTTTTCTCATAGGAAAGCCGCTAGCATCTGAACCACCCATGACCTGAAACTCGTAGTTTGGAAAACCAATTAGACCCCCTTTAATAATTTCGCCTATCTTCATACCTTCAAAACGGACATTTTGAAACCTCTTTTCATCGATCTCAATTAATTTAGATAATCCCTTTCCCGGGCCTTCGCTTCCCCCAGAAATATTTAGCTTATATACTCTTTTCTCTGAACTCATAATTATCAAACTAACCAAAAGGAAATTACTAAAAAGAATGTCCTAAAATTTAAATATTTTATTGATTTTTGAGGTTTTAGAATTTTTCAGAATAATTTATTAAAAATAAAATTTATTTTAAAGATCAGTACTTATTAAAAATAAAGAAATAAATTGGGATCTAAATTTGCAAATATTTGAGGCGCTTGAATTAAGAGAATTTCCTTATTTCTTGACTGTTGATGTTGAGGGAGGAGAAACAGTTGGAGATATAATTACTGATCTTAATAGTCGCAAAGTTTATTTGCTTATAGATCACGATACTAAAAGGATTTGGACTTATAATGGCCCTAATAGCTCTTTAAAGCTTCAAGTTTTCGGAGGAATTTTAGCGGGAATGTTCCGTAAACAATTAAGATTGTTCTACAGAGTTTATTCGTTAAATTTTTATTCTAAAGATGGTCCTGAATTTAAAGAAGTAATGGATAAACCCATTGGAGATGGAAGAGCAAGATCTATCGATAAAAAGGACTTTTCTGATTCAGGAATGCAAAGTACAGAGAGAGAAATGAATATCCGCAATCCAAGATTAAGTAAAGCTATGGAAAATATAAATCTCTGTACTAAACCAGAAGACCTTAACAGAATCTTTATAATTGTTGGCGGTATTATTTATTCCGAAGAAGAGGTTCCAGAAGCTATGCTCATTGAGGAAAAAAGTTCCGTTAACCTTGTAAAAATGGGAAGATTAAATAATGGGTTCACATTATTCGATGATCGAAACTATTCAACGCGAATAATTGTTAAGGATAGGGTAATTCAAGGAATTGAGCTCTTTGTCCATAATTACGATGAAATGCCCTCTTTACGCATTAAATCGCCCATAATTCACGAAGATAAAATAAGTGAAGAAGGAGATATGGAAAAATTAATTACTTCCTTTGAAATTCCTGACTCGTTACCAGATATCGAAGCTACGGAAGGCGAAAACCAAAACAAAAACACTTGAAAAAACTAAAATAATTCTTTTAATAAATCCTTACTCTCTTATTTTTTCAATTTTATTAAAGATAATTTTAATAATAGAGAATTAACTCTAATTTAATGTAGTAAAGAATTATTTTATAATATCTAAAAAATATAAAATTTTAAATAGATAATAATTGCGTTGTTTTATATGGCTAAAACTGACTATTTTATAGGAGAAGCACTTCTAGGTGCTGGGAGCTCGTTAGCTCATATCGATCTAATCATCGGCTCCAAAGACGGACCCGTGGGAATTTCTTTTGCTAATGCCCTTAGTAACCCTTCAATAGGTCATGGAGGGCTTCTAGCGTGTATTAGACCGAATTTATTAACTAAACCTGTTACTATGGTAATTCCAAAAGTAACTGTTTCAAAAATGGAAGAGGCTAATAAAATTTTTGGGCCCGCTCAAGCTGCTGTTGCTAAAGCAATAGCGGATGCTGTCGAAGAAAACCTCATTCCGATGAATAAAATTGATGAATGGCTTTTAATTGTGAGCGTTTTTATCCATCCTGAAGCAAAAGATTACAGGAAAATATATCAGTATAATTATGGTGCTACAAAGTTAGCTATTCAAAGGGCTTTAAACAATTATCCTCCAATTAAGAAAATTTTCTACGATAAGGATCGCGCGAAACATCCTGTTGCTGGATTAAAAGTTCCAAGACTTTGGAGACCGCCCTATATACAAGTTGCTTTAGATGCGCCAAGTTTGGAACACCAATTGAAAGTTGTTAACCAACTCCCAAAAAGCGATAGAATCATTTTAGAAATTGGAACTCCGTTTCTTAAGAAATATGGAATGGAGGCAATGATAAAGATACGGGAGGTTGCTCCAGAGAAATTCATAGTCGCTGATTTAAAAACGCTTGATGTCGGCAAATTAGAGGTGGATTTTGCTTTTGATGCTACTGCCGACGCTGTAGTAGCAAGTGGTCTAGCATCTCCCAAATCAATTGATAAGTTTCTATTAGAAGCAAAACGTCTTGGAATTTATGGGTTCGTTGACACAATGGAAGTGGTTGATCCCATCGAGAAATTAAAGCAATTGAAACAAATACCAGATGTTGTCATTCTTCATAGAGCGATAGATGTAGAAAGCTCCATGGAAGGTTCAGATGACGCCCAAAAACTAAAATGGCAATTCGTTCCTAAAATAAAAGAACTGTATGCTGATAAAAAATTAGCATCTGGAAAAGATCGCGTGTTAGTAGCAGTTGCTGGAGGAATCGAACCATCTACAGCTGAATATGCTCTAAAAATGAAAGCAGATATCTTAATAGTTGGTAGATATATTACTTCCAGCAAGGATATTAAGAACTCCATGCGTCAATTCATCAACATCTTGCCAGGATACTCTGATATAGACCTAAAGCGTATACATGTAGACGACGACGATACTAACGACCTAAAATCTAAATAAATTTTAATTTTTAACCTTCTCTTTTTATTTCCTCTAATAAAATTTAAACTTCTATTAACTTAACTCTTAAAATTAAAAAAAAAAGAAATATAATTAGTGAAAAAAATTTATAGGAAATTGATTTTGCAATGACCGAAAGAAAAACTTATTCCGTTTTAATTATTGACAATTTTCATTTTGATCCTGAACATGATATGGTAATCGAAGGTTTTCCAACTGTTGATTTGGCTATTGAATATGCACGTTGTATTGTTCGTTCATCAATAGAACATCATCGAAAACCCAAACAGACAAAGGAAAAATTAAAACAACTGTGGCATCTATTCGGAGAAAGTGCACTAGTTATTGGACACAAATATCGAGGTAGTGACGAACTTGATTTCTTTATCAATAATCCTGTAAAAGATGACAAACTTGATTGTAAGAAAATTAGAGAAAAGGCAGGATTGTAGTAAAGATTCTAGAATAGATTTTCTTTTAGAAAATCATAAGTTTTCCATCTAACTTATTTTGGAAATGTATGTCCTCCTTAAAAAGTAATAGTTACAAATTTTTTCTTTTTTTCGAGAGTAGATGTTTTCCAGTTATTGTTATATCAGAAGCACCGGTTATTGCTAAGAATCTTGTTGAGGGGATATGATCTGGGAAGAAATCAAAATCATAACCATCGCCTCTTAAACAAGGAATAACTGTTTCCGGAGTGTTATTAACTTATCAATAAAGTGTTCAGAAACAATTCAAAATGTTAAAAAAAGAAAGATAAAAAAAAACTCTTGTATTAAATTATCCGGTTTGGGATTTTGGTTAAGCTCCTCTTATTTTATTGGTCGACTGTTGGCCTGAAAAATAGGCCCGATAAATTGGGAGTATAATATACTGTAGGCTGTCTGATTGGAAACCACGCTTATCATTTCTCCTTCTTTTTCCGTTGCAGGACCAATGATGACTTCTTCAGCGTCTCTGGTTAGCGCAAAGAATTCGCCAGCTCCACTTAATTGCCGGAATTGGATATTACCTAGCGCAATCATCTTTTTTATGATATCGCCGTAGGTTGCCATATCAAACCTCGATGTTAGCATGAACCTTACCGCCTTTTTCTGATAAGCGTATTCACTTATAACTTGTAAAATCTCTGGAAGCACGTAGGGCATTACGATAATAATTGATGATTTTACCCTATAAATAGCATCCTTCATAGCTGCAACTAGAGCCTCTCGTCCTACCACTTGCCACGTCGTAATGTCCATTATTTCTGGAATTGAACTTGAAGTGTTGTGTATATCACCAAGCTTTATTTCGTTCTTTTCGGCTAACTCTGTGGCGTCGTCAATGGAGTTCATAAAGTGGAGCGTGAAATCGGCGATCGCATCTTTAATGTTTTGTGTTGTGTCTCGCGTAGTATTCGATAAACTATTTTGTAAAGTTTTCGCATTTTCTTCGTATTTAGACTTATGATCAATAAGCATTTCGCTTAAGTTTCTATCTAAGTCTGTTGATTCATCGCCCCATAAGTTAATTTCAGCGGTAATTTTGTCAGAACTGTCTCTTTTTCCACCAATGAATTTATCGTCAAGGTCTCTAATCCAATCCTCTTTTATTCTTTTAACATCGGTGTCATAAGCAGTATAGTGCCTTAATGATTCTTCTTTATGTTTATTAATTGCTTCGTCGTATTGTTTATGGTGGGTTTTTAGCGAGTTCTCTAGCGAATCTTTAAGCTTAACATTGGTATCGGAGCAATCTTTTACGCCACTTTGCAAAGTGTTATCGATCTCTCCCGACATATCACTCGCAAGCGTTTCTAATTGTACATTTATGGTCTCTTGTGCTTTATGATCTAAATCGTTGGTTTCACTAACGACATTATCGTTTTCTAAAGTTATAATATCTGTGATGTCCGTTTTCATGCTGTCCGAAGTAATTCGCGTATCTTTTACATATGTCTCACTTGTGTTTGTAAAATCGTTTTTCATAGGTTCAGTATATTTGAGAATGTTTTGAATCGTAGTTTCATGTCTTGCTTTATACTTTTTCTTTTTACCCATCCAAAAAAATCCCTTTTTACCCATTTCAGCCGAAAAATCTGTAAACCTATTAGCGTGTTCTAAAAGATTATCAATTAAGGTTAACGTCATACTTTTAAATTCATTGGTTTGGTCAGTTAACGTCCTATGTCTTTCGTCGACTGTTGCTCTTAAATTAGTTTGAAGGGTGTCAGTGGTGTTCTTAAGGTGGTTTAAGTGTTCTTTTAATAGATTTGAAATCCTTTCTTTAAGGTCTACGATTATCTTGTCCATTCTTTCCAAATATTTTTCAAGAATTTGTTCCATTCTAGGTTTAAGATCGTTTGCGATAGTTTTATGTCGATCTACATGATCATCTAAATCTTTTTTCAGTTCTCTTTCTAAATCTTCTACTCTTTTTGAAAAATCAGATAATAACTCTGAAATTAATCCTGTTAAACTATCCTTTGTTTTATTTACCGTAGATTCGTTTTCTCTTACTCTAGTATCTGAGATATTTTTAATATCTGAATTTAGCGTGCCCATTATAGAATGAAGATTTTCTTCCAATGTTTTAGATGTATCCGTAAACCGGTTTCTAGAACTGTTAATTCGGTCTCTTTTGTTGTTGTTCTTAGTGTCTGAATCTTCAAAAAAAGCTTTTATTTGGTCGTCAACGGCAGTTACTACTTCATTAATGCTTTTATCTTGGATAGCCTGCAAACTTTCAAATCGATCTGATTGATCTGCTAAAATTGAGTCTTTTATTTTAGCAATTTCGTCCCTAAACATCTTAGACTCTCCGATGTACAATTCAAAGTATGGTTCTAATGGAATAAACCTGTCAACAATTCCAGTTACTTTTTTGAGAAAACCCTTTTCAACCAACCAATTAGTAACCTCAATAACGCTTTCATATGTCAATTCAGGGTGGTTTTCCGTTAAAGTTAAATAAACTTCCGACGAAGTTGCTCTTGGGACTCTAAGATAAACAATATATACATTAATTTGGTCTTCAGAGAAACCATATCTCGTGAAAATTTCCTTCGTAAATTCTTTTAAGCTCATAAGCTTTTCTCCATTTCTAAAATTAAAATCTAATAAAATTCATATTAATTAAATTAAATTTAATCTGAATTTCTTTTTAATATTATTTAAAATATTTTATATATAATAATATTTTCAAAATGATAATATTAAAACTTAAGGATTAAGAAGCTTCATTTTTTGAGACTTTAATACAGTATCTAATAATATGTTTAAATATAATCAAAAAGATAAACAAAAATTTTAGAAATCTTTCCGCAAATTGTTTTAAAAAATTTTATATAATTAAAAATAAAATAAGGGTTAATCCTAAAAATTGAAACCATACCTAAACTTTAAAATTTGCTTTCAGATTAAAAGTAAATCATATCCTTTTCAATCGGGTAATTTTATTCCTCAATCCTTTTTATATGCCCTTTTCTTGTTTTAATTAAAACAATTTAGTGAAAAAAAAAAATGAAAAAATTAAGTAAAATTCTCTTAGGCACAATTTTTCTAATGATCCTTGTTTCGACGATTACGTCTTTCAATGTCGTAGCCGTTGGCGATCCAGTTGATACTGTTGAAGTTTCTGGGGATACAACTCAAGCACATGTACAAGCTAACACTATGACACAGTTTAGATTTAGAAATAGGACTCGGTTAAGAGTTGAAGCTAATGTTAATTTAGACATGGACTTTGATTGTGACGCTTTAAGAATCGGTGCAAAAGATTTTGCCCTTGAAATTGAAGCTACAGGCGATCTTCAAATGACTATGACTTGTACGGAGGAACAAAAAGAATTAGGTTTATTAATGGGCTATACATACCAAATTAGAAATCGTAATCGAGTTCAATATCAAGAAGGATTTGTAGTTAATTTAGAATGCGACGGTACTTTCACGCGAGCTAGATTAAGTATAAGTGTAACTGACGACAATCGCGCAGGTCAATGGGCTTATTTCGACGAAGCAACGGAAGAATGGGTTACCGTTCCAACAACCATAGAAGATGGTTTTCTAACCGCTGAAGTATCTCATTTTTCAACATGGACTATCCTTATGCCTGACTACACAGTTTTAATCATTGGATTGAGCATTGGTGGCGTTGTTGCTTTAATAGTAATCGGATCAGTAATCTATTTGAAAAAGAGAAAATAGTCAATAATATATTATATCTAAAAACCAAATTTTTTTTTTAATTTTTTAATTAAAATATTATAACAATCAATAAATGGATTATATAAATGTTTAAATTAAAATTAAGGAACAAATCAAATTACAGCGTTCTTATATTACTTTTAATCTTTATTAATTTTAGTTTATTAATATCTAATGTCTTATCTCATAGAACTGAAACTATATTCGGTTTTTCTACTGAAGATCAAATCTACCCTAACGAATCTGTGAAATACATTTTTTCTAACAATATAATCTTTGAAATCTCGACAGATTCTTTTATTGACTTAGAAATCCAATATGAAAATAGAATTGAAAATCGTCAAATTTTCTTTCTTATTAATAATAGTAATCCGATTTCGTTAAATATCACCTCTAAAGTAACAATGCAAAGTTTTGGGATGGATAGACTTCCTCAAGGACCAAAAAAAGGAGATTCTCAGTTTCAGTACAGGTATGATTGCATCTTTCAAATAAATACTAACACAACGATAGAAAATATGACTATTAGAAGCCTTAAAAGATCTCTATACGGCTTTAATCCTAGTAATAGTTATTCTTTAGCCTTATACGAACCTTCGCAAGATTCGTGGGAAGTTATCAGTACAAATGAACAATTAAATGAGTCCAGTTCTGAATATTCTTTAGAGGGGGCTCTTATTAACTTGCAAGCAGACACTGAATATTACATTACGTTTTTCGAAATTATCGAGGTTTTTGATAATTGGATTTGGGTAATCATTTTGATAGTTGGTGCTATTGGGTTGGCCTCGCTTGCTATTTTAATTTCAAAAAAAGATTATTTCCAATACTTAAAAACTAGAACGATTCCAATTGAGAAAGGCGCTCATCGGCTAAGCTTAGAAGACGTTTTAGAGAACGAAAATAGGAATAAAATAATCGATTTAATTCTAAATGAACCGGGCATTCATTTCAACGAGTTGTTAAGAAAAACCGAAATAGCTGCGGGTAATCTCGTGTGGCACCTCGATATATTAGAGACCTACAAGGTTATTGGGAAAAAGCGTATTGGGAATTTTATAGCGTATTTTCCGTATTACCAGAAGAATCCCATCTCAAATATTGATCTTCAATTAAGTAAGAGCAAAGTAACTTTAGAAATCTTACAAATGATCGAAAAAGAACCGGGTCTATGGAATAGCATTATAACAAAACGCTTTAAGGTCGATCATAAAACTATTCAATATCACGTTAAAAAGCTAATAGATCTTAATTTAGTTCATTTCGAAAGCGAAGGAAGAAAAAAAAAGATATTTCCCAATCTAGATTCAGATTATTTCAATAACAAGAAAGAATAATTCTTCCCTACAATTTTTTACCAACCATTTAAAGAATTAATATTTCATTAAGATTATATTTAAATGATATTCAGATTTTGTAGCTTTAATTAGAACTAGTAATAGATGTTGAAATACTGTATGATTAACCCAGAGGAATTTTTAGAATTTTTAAAAAGTAGAAGGAGCATAAGAAGCTTTCTCGATAAAATGATTGCTGATAAGGACCTTGAAATGATTTTAGAGGCAGGAAGATGGACTCCAAGTGCTTCTAATAAGCAGCCCTGGGAGTTTATTATCATCAAAAATAAAGAATTTTTAAAGGAAATTTCAGAATCAGCTATTTATAGTAAGTTTATGAAAAGAGCTCCTGTTGCTATAGCTATAGTTGGAAAAATTAAAGAAAATCCGAATTGGTACATTCAAGACACAACATTAGTTTCAATGAATATGATGTTGATGGCTTGGTCTTTAGGAATAGGGACTTGTTGGATTGGTTCAATGGATAGGGAAAAAGCTAAAGAATTACTTAGTCTAGGGAAAGATGATTTTCTTTTAACAATCTTACCTTTTGGATATATTAAAGGAAACGTTCCGAAACCGACTCTAAGAAAACCTATAGAACAAATAAAAAAAGAAATTTAAATTTTCATAAATCTTTTCTATTATGAAATGATAAGGTCGTTAAGTTCTTCTGGTGCTTTCGTTAATTTAACATAACCATCATCGGTTATTAAGACAGAGTCAGAATGACGGAAACCTCCAAGTCCCGGAATGTAAATACCGGGCTCAACGCTTATTAACATATTTGGTTCGAGAAGTCTATCATATCCCTCAGCTAAATACGGAGCCTCGTGTCCAGTAATTCCAAGCCCATGTCCAGTGCGGTGAATTATGTAATCACCATATCCTTTTTCAGTTATAAACTTTCTTACTTTACTATCTATTTCACCCATATTTGTTCCTGGTTTCAAAAGGTTATACGCAAGCTCTCTGGCCTGGAACATTGCTTCGAAAGGTTTCTTAGCCTTTTCTGGAACATGTTCTAAAAAGAAGGTTCTTTCTATTTCAACCCCATAGCCATCTACCTGAGCGTATACTATGGAAACATGTGGACCTCCTTCTTCCATTTCGGCAAAAAGTTTTGGAATTATATGCGGGTCGTGAGAAAAAGAGGGTGGCCAAACTGCTCCCACCGTTTTACAGACGATGAAATTTGCGCTGGGTATATCTGTGACAATCTTCGAAGTCATAAATCCTGTGACTTTCTGATATAAAGCAAATTCCGGCACTCCAGGACGGCAAATTTTAAGCAATTCTTTATGTCCTCTATTAATAATTTTACAAGCATGGACAGACCTCCCGATTTCGTAATCAGTTTTTACAATTCGCACTTCGTCTATAATGTCTGTAATTACTTTACTTCCAGGCGTTTTTTCAGCTATCCCAGATGGCATTGCAGCCTCGATCCCCACTTTTTTCTCTTTTTCAATTAGTTTTTGGTATATATCGTACCAATTTTCTCCTTGGGGTGCTGGGAATTCGTAATAACTATGAAATTCAAGTTCGCCTATAGATCTGGACTCAACATGGCTTTTTTCTAAGAGGGGAACCACCATTTTAGGTATTCCTTCTCTTTCTATAATGAGGAGAAACGGACGTTCGTGTACGTTATTAGCAAAATTAGTTAAATAATAAATATTAATTGGATCAAATGACACATAGTAATCCAAATTCTCTTGTAACATCAAGTTTCTTACTTTTCCTAAACGATTGGAAAGTTCCTCTAGATTTGGTGGTGCTGTAATACCTTTTGGTTTATCATTCATGATTTTTTCACTAAAAATAATTTATTATTGTATATTGAATAAGATTTTTTGATTAAAAAATTTATTAATCGCAAAGTTTCTCGATTTGTCTTATCGCCCAAGTCCTTCAATTGCTTAAAATATTTGGATCAAACCCATTTTGAAGGTAATTTGAGGAATCTTCAATCTTTTAGCAAAATTTGACTAATTTGTCATAAACTACGATTTCTTAACCTTTTTAAGATAAGAGAAGATAATTAAATTATTAGTTAATAATTATTACAATTAAAATTGAAGGTGATATCAAATGAAGAAAGGAAATGCAACTGCAGCAATGATATTTTTTGTCTTTTTTATAATTATTTCGATTGGTATAGCTTATGGCCTTGGTACAACCGCAGGAATTGACTTTGAAATAGCAATAGTTGTTTTTGTGGAATGTGTTCTTCTTTGTGTGACAGCTTTTTTAATTCCAGGAATTTTTTGTCTATTAGGAAAGCATTATGGCACAAAGGTATGGTATTATGCTTTAATCCCAGTAACTATATTATTGATTTTAATATATACCATGGTGGTTGCCATATTAGCTCCCACATCATTCATAAGTAATTTCCTAGAATTTTTGGGCTTAGGCATTGGAGCTTCCGTAGTATTGGCCATTATTGTACTGTGTGCGAGCTATGATGAATTTGCTTAATTTTTTTTTATAACTTAATATGATGCTTCTATTTAAGGTTATAATAGTGATGTTATATACCACATAAATTTTTTTTTTATTTAAAAAATATAGTATATACACCATAAATTTATAAATAAAATTTTTAAAAATAAAAACAATAGAATAAATTCTACAAAAAAATTAGATTCATCATCAAGGGATTTGATCAAAGTATAAATTTATAGTTCAATCCGAGAAATTTAAGAAAAAATAACTGATTTCGTCAAAACAAATTGAAGTAACAATATTGACATTTTCGGTCATATAATATTTAAAAAATAATTATATAATTAGGACGCTAGGAAAGAAGTTTTGTCCGGTTATCGCTAAAACTACATTTAATATTAAGCCTGGAATAATTGTATTCGTTTTGGCAAAAAGGTAAGATAATATTAAGCCAATAACAAATAAATATACCCATAGAATTATTAATGGAAAGAATGGATTTGGTAAATATATGAAAATAAAAACCATAGGAATTAAATTGAATATGGAAGAAATTAATCCACTATAAATAATTGCTACTCTCTCCTTATTGGATTTTAATAGTTTGGTCAATATAAGACCACGAAGAGCTATTTCCTGCCAAAAATTTCTAGATATTATAAGTAAAATGTTGAAAAAATAATAGGGGATTAATATTGGAAATGAAGGAAGACTGTAATTCAATGTATATAATATTATATTAATTGAATAGATACCAATAAACGCAATTAATACTCTTATCATATACTGCGTAAACTTTCTTAACCAACTAACTCCAATATCGTTAAAATATTGTGTTAAAGTTTTTTTACCAAAGGGAAACCCAAAAACTTTTGGAATTATCAGAAAGATGAAGGATGTATAGACTAAATTATAGCCTCCAAAAGACAATAGAAATAATAAAGCAGCAGTTGAATTGTAATATGGCTCCAATAATGGAGGATTTAAACCGATTATATAATTTGCAAGAATTCCAAATATATAATAAAAAACTAGTATTATTATAAAGGATTCCCATGTATGTTGTGTTAACCAAGTGCCACTTTCTTTCACTTGATGCTTTGAGACGAATAATACTCGTTTTGCCTCTTTTTTAATCTTGATTTTGGGAAACATGGAGTCAAATATCAAAATAATAAAAGTAAATCCAAAGATTACTACGAAAACAAAAAATAGTCCCATTTCTAAAAAACCAATAATATAGTATATGTAAAGGGCCAACGTGAAAATCCAGATAAAGATGAATATATTAGAAAGGTAAATGATTGCCCATTTTGTAGATTTCTTTTCCTGTAAAACTTCTTCCAGAACATAATGATTTTTCATTTTACCAAAATAATGAACTCTTAATAGAAAGAAGGAAAGTAGAAAAATAGATGCAAATGGTAGTGTCCATAAAGAAATTAAGAATACAGATAAAAATCTTCCATTGTTAAGTAAGAATAATGGAGGAGTTAACACCGAAATCATCTGAATTATTATCATAAGTAGTAATTTTGCTCTTGCTCGTTCTCGAGGGATTATTGGTAAGGATGCTAGAATTGTCTCGCCAGATTCTTCTATATTTAACAAACTAAAGACTATCATTCCGGCCACAATTACCTGAAAGCCCAGATTTATCAACCAATCATAAATTCCCGTAGATTGTAGGAATGTTATTTCTCCTAACCCTGCTAAGTTGTAAGATAGTGTGAAAATATAAGATAAGATTATTGGCATTATGAAAGACATTAATGTTTTAATATCTCGTGTGCTTGTAATGAAATCTTTTCTGATGTACGCTTGAACAGGGGATCTTACTTTAAGTGTTAATTTTTTATTACCATTAGAGACTTGTTGCTTTTTAATAATTGAATATTTTGAAAATGAAACTTTTTCTAAACTTTTAAGAGTCCTACCACATACTAACCATGTTAAGAGAATAAATATCGCCAATCCAATTATGCTGTTTAACCATAATTTAAATGATACTTGTTCTGGAGAAATAAATAATGCAATAATGTAACTAGGATTGAATGGAAAGGGGATAAGAGATAGTATTGAATTAACGATCGAGGGACTATCTATACTCACAAACCAGTTAAAAATTGAATCTATTGAACTGATGGAGAATTGAATTGAATAAACACTAACTATTATGATAATTATATAACTAAACATATGAAATAATCGAACTAAATTTGTCTTCTGTGAACCTAAATCATTAATATCTAATATCCGATTGAGTCTCACACAAAAAAAAATTAATAAACTAAATGCAAATATAGTGTTTAATACACTCATTCCAAAACAGATAAAAAACAATGTAAGGTTTAGAGTACCAATTAGTATGATAGTAGGAAAAGCGATTAAAGATATAATAATGGGAAGATCAAGGCTGCGAAAAATCGTAAAAAAGACCATTCTTCTTAAAGATTCTCTTGGCAGTGGTAGTGTCTCATACCATTTGAATATTTTACCTGATATAATCATTGTAGTTTTGAACATCCCTAAGAGAAAAAAGTTAAAAAATTGGAGCGAGAAATAAATTACAAAAAGTAGACTTCCCGTAAAAACAATTAAATCTGTTGAAAGTGTTCCACTAGTTAGTTGATGATTTATTTGAATGTATGTTAGAAGTGGAATAATTGGTAAGATGATAAACATTACTGAACTGGTTATTTTTGTCATCAACTCTTTCTTTCTTAAGGTTTCCTTGTTCTTCTTGTAATTTTCAAAAAATCTTGATTGATAAGAGCCAACATACTGTAATTGTTCTTCGATTAAAATTTCCATAGAGTTAATTTTTGCTAATGATAGTATTCTCATGCTATTACCTTTTTCCTCGTATATTTTTAACTTTTTTATTATTTAATACTTTTTTTGAGATATATATCAACGTTAATAAACCAAATAGTCCAAAAAATGATATAATTAAAGAAATTATGTCACCTTCTTGTTGGTTATTTGAGTTAATAAAATTGAATAATGAAGAACTATCAATATTATAATGGAGTCTGTTCTGATCCAATAAATTATCTTGAAAGCGATTATCATTTGAACCATCTAAAAGAGAAATACCATAGAAATTATTTAGAATAAGATTACTTGATACATAATTAGCTAAACTTCTCTTAAATAATATAGCGCTCGACTTACTATTAGTAATAATATTTTCATGAAGAATATTATCCCGACTTTCATGGAGATAAATTCCATTCTGTACATTTTTACTAATATTGTTCTGCTCAATAATATTATTACTTGTATATAATAAAACAACGCCATTTTCATTATTTTCAAATAAATTAAAAAATATATAGTTGGACATTCCATTAGAAAATGAAATCCCCGCTTTATCACTGTTAAGTAAGAAATTATCAGAAATAAAATTCTCCTTACTATTAGTAACGAATATACTATGAGAATTACTACGGAATTCATTTCTCAGAATATCATTCCCAAAACCATTTTTAATATCTATAGCAACATTGTTATCATTAAATATATTATTTCCTATATCACTATGTGCAGTATTAACAAATTTAATGCCAGTTTGGTTATCAGTGATATTACATTTATCAACCAATACATTATTACAGTCTAAAGCATGAATACCTTGAGAATTATTATATATATTGCTTAAAACCACTCTACTGTACACTGTATTTTTCAATAAAACTCCGGTATCGGAATTAAATATACTACAATTAATTATCATGAAGTGTGAAGCTGTATTTTCAACTATAACACAGACTTTCGAGGAAGATAATATTAAATTTACAATGCGATAGGGATCTGCATATGTACCTGAACCTGAACACCAATCATAATTTACAATAGTTTCTGACCAGTTATCATCAATGTGTATAGTATAATCAATATTCCAAAACCCTGAAGAATTATAATCTAGTTTGAACTTATCATTCTCTTCTTCAAGCAGAATAGGAGTATTTCTGTCTAATAATATTCCAATATTCCCGAAGAAAAAGAGGAAAAAAAAAAAAATAATCTTTATCATGGTTCCATGTATTTATTTCAGCGTTTATTAAGATTTCTTCCGTATACAAATAAAGTTTTCTCTCAGAAACATAATAATTTATTAAGAATCTGACGAAATTTCCTAGTTTAAGCCAGATTCTAGTAATTTTAAGATTTATTGTTGATTTAAAATTTAGGTATATACACCTGATTTTATATAAAAAAGTTTTTTATATAATAAAGAACAAGGAAACCATAGAGAAACCTTTAAAATACAAGAGCAATCTATTATAAATTAGCATTATTTACATATTAAAAATATATTATATAAAAAGAGAAAGAGGAAATAAAATTGAAAACATTTGAAGATTATTTAGCCCGATTATATAAAATGAAGCCCAATATTTACATTGGTGAAGAATTAGTAGGTCGGGATGACCCTCGATTACAGGGTGGTCAAAATATCATAAAAGTTACCTATGACGCCGCTCACAGCGAGGAGTTTGAAGATTTGTGTGTAGTTACCTCTCATTTAACTGGAAAGAAGATTAACCGGTTTTGCCACATCCATCAGAGCGAAGATGATCTTTTAAAAAAGCAGTTGATGACGCGATTATTATGTCATCGAGTAGGGGGGTGCATTCAAAGGTGTATGGGTATTGATGCTTTAAACGCTCTTTCTGTAATTACATACGAGTTAGACCAAGCGCTTGGAACCGATCACTATGAAAGGTTTAAGAAGTATTTAGAATATTTTCAAGAGAACGATTTAGTAGCAAGCTGTGCACAAACTGATCCTAAAGGAGATCGTTTGAAGAGACCTCACGAACAAGAAGACCCAGATCAATATTTAAGGGTTATTGAAACGAGAGAAGATGGAATCGTTGTTAGAGGTGCTAAAATTAGCATTACAAACACACCATACGCAGATGAGATGATAATTGTTCCAGTTAGGTACATGGGCCCGGAAGATAAAGATTACGCAGTAGCATTTGCATTACCTACAGATTGGGATGGAGTTAAATTATTAACGAGACCTGCTAGCTTTAGAAAAAGTGAACGCATGGAATATCCTGCTGGGAATTTTGGAGACGCTGAGACTTTTATTATCTTTGATGATGTTTTTGTTCCCAACGATAGGGTTTTTTTAAATGGAAATGGAGATCCTAGGCAAACTGCATATGCTGGCTTTCTAGCACTTATGTTTGCTCACTATCACCGACATAGTTATACTGGTTGTAAGCCTGCCATATCAGAAGTTATAGCGAGTGCTGCAGCGTTAGTTGCAGAATATAACGGCATTGAAAAAACATCTCATGTTCAAGACAAACTTTCTCACCTTATAGGTACTGCGGAACTCGTTTTTGCTGCCGGTGAATCTAGTGCAAAACACTCTGAAAAGGCTCCTTCGGGAACACAAGTTCCAGACGAGATTTTAACCAATGCTGGAAGGAGACTTGCAGGAGAAATGATTTACGACGAATATAAAGTATTAGCAGACCTTTCTGGCGGTCTTATTGCAACACTACCTTACGAAGGATCGTTTTTCTCTGAAGATGTTGGCACACTTGCTATGAAATATATGAAGAGAAATCCAAGAGTTAAACCAGAAAACGTTTTACGTTGTTTTAGAGGCATTGAAGCTCTCGCGGTTTCAGAAATAGCCGGCCTTTTACAAGTAGCGGGCTTACATGGTGGAGGATCGCCGTCAATGGAAACTATAACTATGATGATGCGCTACGATCTTGAGAAACTGAAAGATATTTCTAAGTACCTTTTTGGAATTAAGTCCAAATTGAAAAGATACGAAAGACCAACCGTTACTCCTAGAAAACAACTTGAGAAATACCGAAAAGCTATGAAAGGAAAAAAATTAGAGAAATAAATACTTGCTTTTAATTCATTTTTTTTTATTAAATTATTTTTAAAAATTATTAAGTTATTAAGATAGTAGTTTACGCAGATATTATGAAGGATATTAATGAGAACGATAAGGAAGTAATAGACAAACTACTTGGAATTGAGGATTTTAAACAAATTGAAGTTAGAGTCGACGATACTGATTTGATGCAGGTTGTCCATTCTAACAAATATCTAAATTATTTTGACGATGGCTTCATAAGTTTTGTACAGAAGCTTAATAAAGATTGTGGCGCGCTACACAAAGAAGGGATCGTTTTTCCAGTTAGAAAGGTTGAAATTGAATATTTAAGCTCGGCTACCTTCGGAGATAAAATTCTTATTCACACTCGAGTTGTAAAAGTAGGAAACACCTCTATAACTCTTGCGATGGATTGCTATAAAAACAACAAATCAAAAGAAACGCTCCTCGTAAAAGGAATTATTGTGAGGTTAATTATGGACATGAATAAAAATGAATTAATCAAAATAACTGATTTTTTTAGCGATACCAAAATTTAATAGTAAACTGAAACTCTAAATGGATGATTGTAATAATCAAATTTTTAAAAAAAATCGTAATAAAGCATGTTTGACTTAATAAAAACATTCCAAGCTCACTCAAATTATGTATTAAGTCTCGCAATCACTCCAGATGGTTCAATGTTAATATCCACGGGCATGGATAACTTAGTGAAATATTGGAAACTACCATCATTTGAACTAGTTAAAACTTTAGAAGAACATTCTAGAAGTGTGAATTCGATATCTTTCGCATCAGGGGGTTTAACCTTTGCCACTGGTTCCACTGATAAAACGGCAAAATTATGGGATTTTAACTCTGGGAATGTCCTGCATACATTAAAAGGGCATAAAAAAACAGTCATAGCTGCTGAGATATCACCAGACTCTAAGTTTATTGCTACAGGCTCATATGATGGAAAAATTAAGTTATGGGATGTAGCTAACGGAAGTGAGCTTTTAACCATTAATGCTTTTGAAAGAAATGTAACTTCAGTCAGGTTTTCACCAGACGGAAAGATTTTGGCAGGAGGAGGTCTTGGAGATTCTTTTTATCTCTGGAAGATGCCATCAGGGGAATTACTGAAAAGCGTAACCGAGCATAAAATCGTCGTTTCTGGAGTCCGCTATACTCCTAATGGAGATTTATTTACATCGATCGGTTCTGAATCATTGAAAATATGGAATCCTAAAAGTTGGGAGTTGTTGAGAACTGTTCAATTTGATACGAAGTACCCTCGTCCTCATGTAATTTCACCCGACTCGAAGATTATTGTAATAGGTTTTGATTACAAAATACAAATTTGGAATATCAGTGATGGTGAACTATTAGAAACAATTGAAGTAAGACCTAAAGGTGTAGATTCCTTATGTTTCTCACCAGATGGTAAATCACTGTTAATGGGAGCTGCGGATAAAAAAATTAGAGTCTGGAAATTAATGTAACTATTTATTCTTTCTTAACAAATTTTTCAAGTCTTTTTTTAAGTTCTTCAGACTGCCCAGTTGTAATCATTGCTATTGATTCGCGTGCTAAAACGGATTCAATACTTAAATCTTGGTTTTCATTTATAAACTTCTTTGTATACTGAAGAGCAAGGTGGCCTTTTGAAACTATCATGTTAGCAGTTTTTTTTAGAATACGATTTAGGCCTTCTGGTTTACAAACTTGATTTACTAAGCCAATATTAAGAGCCTCTTCAGCAGAGATCTCATTTCCAAGAAGCATAATCTGTTTTGCTCGAGTTTCCCCGACAATTCTAGGCAATAACTTTGTAGACGCGTTTGAAAAGAAAAGTCCAACTCCTACTTCTGGCAACATGATTCGTGTATCAGTTGCGGCAATTTTCAAGTCACACGCGAGAGTATGTTCAAATCCACCCCCTATTACGAAACCCTTAAAACCTACGATAATTATTCCCGGATGTGCTATTATCTCTCTTGTTAGTTCTTGCCAAGACTCTAAATATTTTACTGCTTCATCAAGCCTTGTCTTATCAGAAATTAACTCATAACCAAATTTTAAATCAGCTCCTACAGTAAAATCCTTTCCTTTTGCGGTATAGATGACGCAAACATCTTCATTCTCAGAGCTTTGTTTAAAACATTCGATTAATGTTTTAAGAAATTCAAAATCAATTGCGTTTCGCTTATTGGGTTTATTTAATGTAATTTTTCCAATAACGCCTTCTCTTTCGTATAGTACACTATTCGACATTTTTAACCCCTAATATTTTTAAGATAATATATACTAATAAATTCTTAAATTTTATTGTAAGCTAATCTAAATTTTTTAAAAAATAAAAATATTATTGTGAGCAACCCACGCTTAACAAAGAATGGGACTCAGTGAAAGATTTAAAAGCGATCGCTTAACTTTGTAAATACCCAAATTTTTATATGAAGAATATAAAAATAAGAAATTTACATTGAACCTCTATTTATTTAAATATTTTTAGATAGTCGTCTTTGATGTAATTTGATATATAATCTTCTGATAAACCTTTTAGAGAAAGGATATACAAGAATTAAGAAAAGTATCGTTGTTCCTCTCCATAGGATACTATTGATAATAAAAAGAGTGTTGACACAATCAATTTGAGGGTTTAATTCCATGAAGTCCCATCCATCTCCAAACCCTTTAAGAATACTGGTATACCAGTATCTAATTTCGTCGAATAAATGCAGGCTTATAACGACATAAACTGAAATAAATTTGTCTACATTCAAATCCTTACGAGATACTAATAATCCTATTAATAGTAAAACTAAAATAATGATAATCCCTAGACTGCCAGAAATAGCAATATTAGACATGATTATCGAGGAACTGGATTCTTCGATTATAGTAACCAGAATTAATTATTCACTCTAAAAACTTAGGGTTATTTGTTTCAATGATATCAAATGGAACTTTTATCAATCGAAAATTTATGGAAAAATGTTCTAAAAAGCTGGATTTAATAGGATTGAGTATAGATTCACTAGCTCCTTGGTCTCTTACATCTAACTCATTCAATATGATCAAAGAAAAAACGGCATAACAATATGTCAGTAGGGGGTGAATTTTGGTAAAAAGCTTTCGAATCTACAAGATCATAAAACCTAAGGGAATAATCGTCCTGAAAATCGTTATTTACGGGATCATAATGAGACATTATGTAATCTAAAATTGCGTCTTTAAAGATTCCTGAATTCCTTCTTGGAAATCTGATGTTAAAATTTAATTAAAGCCTAGCCCAATATTCATGTCTCACCACAGAAATAAACGTATCTTCCCACGGTAAACATGTATGGTGAATAATCATTATGCCATTCTATTAATTACTTTCTTTCGATTTAATTGAATTATAATAATAGAAATAATTGACACTCCGATGACCATCCAAATCCAAGAAGTTAGACCTATTAAAGGGGGTGATATCTCATCACCGGTAAGATCTTTATCACACGTAATTGTCCGCTCGAAGATACCATCGCCATTGGAATCTATTTGCAACGTAACACCTTTTCCATCTTTAGAGAGAATATCCCAATCGATGGTATATTGATGGATAGTATTACCTGATGTTGGGATACTTATTGCTGTAAATATTGTAATATTTTCTTCATAAGGACTCATAATAGTTAAATTATAGGTTCCTTTATTTATTCCAACAATTTGATATCTATATGAATCATTAATTAAGTATAGAACAATAATATTTCCAATACAGGCTGAATGAGGGATCTCATTATACTTTACTCCGTTTATGTATCCTGTAATTTGGTCTTGTGAATCCACGACTTTCAATTCAGCAGGGCTATGAAGCTCTACACCAATCCACTTTTCAGGAATAGGATTAACTGTAATATCTAAAGTATTTAAAATATTTTCTTCAGTAGGAACATTTACAATCCATTCACCATCTGTAGTTTGGTATGCTATAAAAAAATGATAAGAACCGTTGTTTAATAGTTTCAGTTCACCATGATAATCATAAGATTCAGTAGGATTAAGTGTTATATTTAGTTTAAATGTAAAGTCTCGAACATCTGCATCACCATATGGTCCACGACCTCCAACAGTCAAAAAATTAAACGTAATAGGTGCCGCGCCTTCATTTTTTATTGTAAATTGAGCATTGATGTTTTCTCCTATATAATAAGGTGCATCTTGAACAATATCTAAACTTTTTGTTATCCTCACATCTGGAGTGGGTTGTGGAATTATTACTTTGGGAGTGAAAATGACTTCTTCTATGAACGGCTCTTTGTTAGTATTTCCTATTAGACTAGCCCATAAAGGTATCTTTGATATATAGTAAAAAGGCATTAACGCAACTTTCGAAACTATCTGTGTTACGGTGAAATCTTTTCCCATTAACTTGAATAAATAAACAAGGGCTTTTTGAGCTTCAGAATTGGTTAAAATTGTTTTTGCAAACTGTAAAGCAGCCTCTTTCCACTGACCAGAACCTAAATAACCTCCTAATTTTAAAAAATCATTATAGAATGTAGTGCACTTCACGAAAAATTCTGCTGGATCTGTAACTTGGGGTGAAATAGAAACACCAATTAAAGCTCGCATAGCAAAATCCAAACTCCATAAGGCAGTTAATGTTTCATCGTTAAGATCATTTTTTACCTCAATTTTTATTTCTTCATCTACTTTTGGAGAATAAAGAAAAGTTTTCTCACTATATGGAGGAAGATACGATAAGAATAAAGAATCAGCCCATGAATTTGGTATAAATTCTTCCCAAGACAAACCTGTTTGACGTTTATAAACTTTAACTAGATACCACATATCACGTTTGTTGTAGACTCCAAGCATCACTTTATCTGGCTGTTCATGGGAACGGTAATAAATCGGACAAAATAGTTCTTTGTCATCCCAACCTGTTGATAAAGTAAAAACTACAGCAGCAGTTTTTCCACTTGGACTGTTTGAGATATTACCATAATTAGAGATTTCATCATAGGCTTTGATCGCAAACCAATATTGAGTATTGGAATTAAGTCCAGAAACTACATGTGTCTCAATACTACCTGCAGTAAGCGGTATCCACGATTGACCGTAGGTTGTAGCCGAATCCCAGTTGGAATCATTTATCGATCCCGATGTAGAGTATTTTACCACATAACCTGTAGCTGTACCTGTATTTTCGTCATCCCCCGGCGCAGTCCATGTCAAAGTAATCGAATTCGCAGTCGGATTGCTTATAACTAGATCATTTATTGCCGCTGGGGCCGTAGTGTCTGCTGAAGGTTTTAGGTAATTCTCAAAAGGTTCCATCAATGGAAAATTGTCTTTTTCATCTCCTTCAATAATGTAGGGAGTGTCCCCAATTCCATCATTATCTGTATCAATTCCTGTGTAATTGTCCCAATAATTGCCGAGATAATTCGTGTAATCTTTGTTGTTGTAGGTGTAAGCTATTTTTTCCGGAGAGTTCCATTTATTGGTTGAATCCACACAATAAACATTTTTGGTATTGTTTACGAGATTATTAAAATATATTGTATTATTATTACTATGAGCTAAATTTATCTCATTACCATTGTTGTTTGCGATGTTTCTAGAGATAGTGTTATTATTACTATGAGCTAAATTTATCCCATTACCATTGTTGTTTGCGATGTTTCCGGAAATTATGTTATTATTACTATAGTATAACCGTATCCCCCCATTAGAATTGTTGTTTACGGTGTTTCCGGAAATAGTGTTAATATCGCTATTACCTATTTCTATCCCATAATAATAATTGTTGTTTGCGGTATTTCCGGAAATAGTATTATTATTACTATAAGGATCTAAACATATCCCATACTCATAATTGTTATTTACGGTATTTCCCGAAATAGTGTTCTTATTACTATTATATAATTTTATCCCACCAAGATTGTTATTTGAGCAAGTATTATTAGAAATTGTGTTATTTTTACCATAAGATAATAAGATTCCTAATGAACCACTAGAGATATCTAAGTCTACTATTAATGAATCATTACAATTAACTAATATCAGCTGCCCTGCGTTCGGAAAATTATTAGATTTTAAAAATGTTTCATTGGTGCAATAATATAATGGTTTTCCATTCACTAAATTTGTAGTATCAATATTTTGCGAAGAGGTTTCTACCAGTGAACCCTGGATATATACTCCACACTCAATCATTAAATTTCCTTTCAAAGTATTTTTATTACTATTATAGAAATATATCCCATAATCATCATTGTTATTTGCGATGTTTCTAGAGATAGTGTTATTATTACTATAAGCTAAATATATCCCATTACCATTGTTGTTTGCGATGTTTCCGGAAATTATGTTATTATTACTATACCATAAATATATCCCGAAAATCCTGTTATTTGAGCATGTATTATTAAAAATTGTGTTATTATTACTATAATAATTTAAATATATCCCAACAAGAGCGTTACTATTTACGATGTTTCCGGAAATAGTGTTATTATTATTATAACAATCTAAAAGTATCCCATAATTATTATTATTTGAGCAGGTATTATTAATCAATTGTCCATTATCAATGTTGTATAAATAGATTCCCGCATCATTAGATTGTGATCCTGAATTGATAAATGTGCAGTTCTCGACTTTAAAATAGACGTCAGAGTTTTCAATTATTATACCACTTCCCGACCCTCCCCCATCTATTTCAAAATTTTCAATTATATAAGGGTAATTATATGTTCCTGAACCTGTGCAAATTCCTGCGGCTTTTGCAGCGGACCAATTCCCATTAATATGAATTGGGGCATGGTTGGTACTCATTTTAATATTCTTATCAGAGCAAGTAGATTCTTTAGAGGTTGGATTATTATCATAGAGATTAAGGATAAAAGTGTTTAGATTAAAAATAACTAATGCTAATAATATTAAAATTCTTAACTTTTTTTTATTTTTTATGGACATTTTTTATATTTATCTTAGAATTTTGATTTTGGACAATTGTTTTTAATTTTGTCAGATTATTATTTAAATCTTTGTAAGTACTAAGTTTTTTGATCTTTAATTATCTTTTTCTAACCATAACATTTAGATCTTCTAGTGCCTTCGTTATAATATGGGTCTATGGCGCTTATTCTCAATTCTCGTCGTCGGAATACCCGTTCTCTGGCATTGCATGTTCCGACAAAAAAGGAAAAAGTTGGAGCGCGTGATTAAGAGTCAAGAGGTCCAATTAAAAGCTAAAGACTCGGAACTCTAAGAAAAAGATTACGCCTTTAAAAATGAGATAGAACAACTGAAAAAGGAGAAAGATACCCTTGAAGCGAAGTATCTCTATTTAGCAATAGTCAATTTTGAATTTTGAATTTTGAACAAAAACATACTATATTTCGCAAAATTCGGTGAATCTGTTATCGGAATTTAAGAAATCATGATTTAAAGAATAATTTAACATTTTTATCTCTCATTTTCCAAAAGTGTATATTTTATAAATAAAGACAATCTATCTTGAATTGATTAAAAATAAATAAATTATAAATAAAGACAATCTATCTTGAATTGATTAAAAATAAATAAATCATAATAAGGACCGAACTATGAAAATGTTGTTTAAAGATAAAAAGAAGTTAAAAATATTAATATTACTAACATTACTAACAGGAATTATTTCAATTCTTAATCTAAGTTTATTTGTCACAAATCCATATGTGAATACTCCAACTTCTGAAGAATCTACTCTCTCCAGTAATGAAGAACAATTTTTATCTGTATGGGATACTACAAAACCTGGGTCAAGCGCAAGCAACCAAGTTGCATTACCTTTGGAATCCAGTGGGACGTATTCATTTTTAGTCGATTGGGGTGACGGAACTAACGACATGATTACAAGCTGGAATCAAGTTGAAGTAACTCACACCTATGACTTAGAAGGGATGTTTATAATCAATATCACCGGAACTCTCATTGGCTGGAGCTTTAATAATGGAGGGGATAGGTTGAAATTGTGCGAAATATCGCAATGGGGCACGGTCAATTTAGGGAATGCAGGGAGTTACTTCTATGGCTGTGCCAACTTAAATCTCACCGCCACAGATGCATTAAATTTAACCGGAACGACCTCATTATCCTCTGCATTTAGGGGATGCACGAATTTAGGCAGTCATGGAAATATGAATGGCTGGGACGTCTCGAGTGTCACTGATATGAGTTTTATGTTCAACGGTGCGTCCGCCTTCAATCAAGACATCGGCGGCTGGGACGTCTCGAGTGTCACTGATATGCTGAGTATGTTCTCTTTTGCATCTACCTTCAACAAAGATATTGGGAGTTGGAATGTCTCGAGTGCCACATCTATGCATGGGATGTTCTGGGAGGCATCGGCGTTCAACCAAGATATCGGCCAATGGGATGTCTCGAGTGTGTGGAATATGTATAGGATGTTCCATTTTGCCTCTGTCTTCGATCAAGATATCGGCGGGTGGGATGTCTCGAGCGTCATTTATATGAGTGGGATGTTCTATTATGCATCTGCCTTCAACCAAGATATCGGCGGGTGGGATGTCTCGAAGGTCACTGATATGGAGAGTATGTTCGCTTATGCATATGCCTTTAACCAAGATATCGGCGGGTGGAATGTTTCGAGTGTCACCCGTATGCATTGGATGTTCGATTTTGCATCTGCCTTCAACCAAGATATCGGCGGGTGGGATGTCTCGAGCGTCATTTATATGAGTGGGATGTTCTATTATGCATCTGCGTTCAATCAAGATATCGGCGGGTGGGACGTCTCGAGCGTCATTTATATGAGTGGGATGTTTATTCATGCACATACCTTCAACCAAGATATCGGCGGGTGGGATGTCTCGAAGGTCACTGATATGGAGAGTATGTTCTCTTCTGCCTCTGCGTTCAATCAAGATATCGGCGGGTGGGATGTCTCGAGTGTCACCCGTATGGATTGGATGTTCTTTTATGCTTCTACCTTTAATCAAGATATCGGCGGGTGGGATGTCTCCAGTGTCACAGATATGCACAGGATGTTCTTTTATGCATCTGCCTTCAACCAAAATATCGGCGGCTGGGACGTCTCGGGTGTCACAAATATGGGTGAGATGTTCTTTTATGCATCTACCTTCGATCAAGACATCGGCGGCTGGGACGTCTCGGGTGTCACTGACATGAGGTGGATGTTCTCTGGGGCATCTATTTTCAACCAGGATATCGGCGGGTGGGATGTTTCGAGTGTTACTAGTATGGCAAATATGTTTCATGGGGCAACAGCCTTCAATCAAGATATCGGCGGGTGGGATGTCTCGAGTGTCACCAATATGGGTGGGATG
>Ga0114922_10000207_pt1 | contig 56437 bp, 49 predicted proteins | sample AartaG_FD_100975 | JGI IMG/M metagenome (GOLD analysis project Ga0114922, IMG submission 100975) | Deep subsurface microbial communities from Aarhus Bay to uncover new lineages of life (NeLLi) - Aarhus_00045 metaG | ecosystem: Environmental > Aquatic > Marine > Oceanic > Sediment | place...
AAAAATCCCGCTCACTGAGGAGATCTGCGCATGGTTCGATCCTACCAAGGAACGCATCCAAGAACAGAACTACAGATACGATCTGAGGCTTAGAGAATTGAAACGATCTATGTGAACCCTACACGTTAGCCTTGCCTCTCAGATAATCGCCCTTGCTACAACTGACCGTTTCGATATTGCATTGCTCGTGTCCGCCCATACGGATTTCGTCCCCGTAATAGACATATTCAAGCGGTTCTTTCCAGATAAGGAAATCAGGGTCGCTATTCCCTCTGAAATTGCCCCAGCCCCGTTTCTACGATTGCTTCCCGACGGCCATTGTAGGCTCATCAAGGGGAAGCACCTTAATAGAAGCCAGCTTGACAACCCCGTCGTTGATTCTCAAGGTAAGTCCCTCCACAAACCTACTCAATGGTGATAATCCTCGCGGTGGTATTGTCGCCCATCCATCGACCTGTTTTTGTGCAAACCCTCAAACTGACCCATTACCCACCACCAGCTGCCACCACCAAACACCAACAAACAATAAACCACTTGACAAAACAGCCTTGTTATCATATATAACAGCAGCAAACAACATTATCGGAGGGTTGAGTGTCATGACCATAAGAAGGCTGTTCTCTCTGGAGTTCTTCCCGACCCTGTCCAACCGGGAAGAGTTCTTCCAGAAAATAACCCAGGACGACGGCCTGGCGATCAGTATCTTCGGGCAGTATGCCTTGCTGCTAACGCTCTCGTTCGCGTACGGGGTTGTCATGGGCAGCTATTACGGTGTCGCGCAAGCTCTTGTCGCGGGGGTGAAGATCGCGGTGCTTTTTTCTCTCGTGCTGGTCAGAACTGTTTCGGAACCTGAAGCACTGGCGGCTTAAGAATCCGGCCTTGTTCGTTGGTGATGGCGCCTTGGATTTGTGGGGTGCCGTGTCGCAGGTGTACCCGAAGTTGGATCATCAGCGCTGCCGGTGTCACACACGATTCGGCTCACTCATTCCCTTTACACGTCAACCAATAATCAACCCAGACGGGCACCGCTACACGGTTCATTTGTTTATTTTATAAGTGAAGGCACGAAGACAAAAAAATTCTTGATTGTATAACGTTCTGTGGTTATCTTGTCATTTAAGATGCATGAACTCACAATGGCGCAAGCGATTTTGGACGAGGCCCGGCAGCAAGTAAAGGCGCACAAGGCATACACGGTACTTGCGATACACCTCCAGGTCGGAGAGCTGTCGACTGCTGTACCCGAAGCACTAACTTTCTCCTTCGAGATTATCTCCCAGGACACCTGCGCGCAGGGTGCAAAGCTGGAGATAACCCGGGTTCCCTGGCGCATTCGATGCCGTTCCTGCCGGAAGGAGTACCGGGTCCATGATCGTCTCGCAATATGTCCGGAATGTAATAGCGCGGGTGGAGAAACCATTTCAGGTAAGGAACTTATGATAACGGAGATGGAAATCGAATGACTAGAATAAAGGTGATAGCCGATATCCTGGAGTCCAACGCGCGGATAGCCGAGCAAAACTCGGTAATATTCGACGAGGCCGGTCTGTATGTGATAAATCTCATGGGCTCTCCGGGAGCGGGCAAGACTTCCCTCCTCGAATGGACAGTTAAGGCTCTCCGTGAGGATTTGCGAATCGGGGTTATCGAGGGCGATATCCAGAGCAGCATCGATGCGGAGCGTATCTCAAGTTTGGGTATTAAGGCGGTCCAGATAAATACCGGCGGAGCGTGCCATCTCGATGGAAATATGATCCGCCCGGCCCTCGACGATTTTAACCTCAAGGAGCTCGACCTGCTCATCGTGGAGAATGTCGGCAACCTGGTCTGCCCAGCGGAGTTTGAGTTGGGCGAGGATGCCAAGGTAATGCTTCTGAGCGTTACCGAGGGCGACGACAAGCCTCAAAAATACCCTCTCATGTTTCAACAGTCCGCCGTGCTGCTTGTCAATAAGGTGGATCTCCTACCGTACGTGGACTGCTCAGTAGATGTAATCGAAGAGCGATCTCGAGCATTAAACAATGCGATGGAGGTCTTTCCCATCTCCTGTAAAACTCGTGAGGGTCTCGAGACCTGGTTTGCCTGGCTTAAAAAGCATGTTGGTGAGAAACGTGAAGGCGGCTGAGAAACATAGAAGTATAAGGGTCGACATCCAGGGGGTGGTACAGGGAGTCGGCTTTCGCCCTTACATTTACAATCTCGCAGTCGAGCACGGGCTTTTGGGGTATGTTGCCAACAACTCAGATGGTGTCGAGATCGAGGTCGAGGGCTCATCGAAATCAGTGGATGCATTCCTTACCGAGCTACCCGCACGAAAGCCACCCCTATCGTTCCTGTCTGATTTGAAGGTTTCCAACGTGCCCGCGCGAAGTGCGACCGTCATGGATATCCGTCCCAGCCGATCCCTTCCAAAGCGAACGGCGCTCATCCCGCCTGATATCACAGTCTGTGAGGATTGCCTGCGTGAGCTTGAGGATCGCGATGATCGTCGCTACGGCTACCCTTTCATCAACTGCACTAATTGCGGTCCCCGCTACACCATCATCGACGACATTCCCTACGACCGCCCTAAAACCTCTATGGCTTCTTTCAGCATGTGCCCTAAGTGCCAGGCCGAGTATGACGACCCACATGACCGTCGCTTTCATGCCCAGCCCAATGCCTGCCCGGTATGTGGTCCCAGGGTGTGGCTCTCTGCGGCCGACGGTACCGAAATTCTCTGTGACGATCCCTTGCGCGAGGCGGGCCGCCGGCTCGAATCCGGGCAGATCCTGGCTGTAAAGGGCCTTGGAGGCTTCCACTTTGCCGTGGACGCCACCCGGGATGATACGGTATCAAGGTTGCGCAAGCTCAAGCATCACGAAGAAAAACCGCTGGCCGTCATGTGCCGCAGTCTCGCTGAGGCCAAGCAGTTGGCTCATATTAACGAGCAGGCTCTCTCTCTGCTCTGCTCGGGGCATCGTCCCATCGTCATCGTACCCAAGCGTCACCCGAACCCTCTCGCTTCCGGTATCGCTTCGGATAATCACAACGTGGGTATCATGTTGCCATACACGCCGCTACACGTGCTCCTTCTCGCCCATGCACCACCGGTGCTGGTTATGACGAGTGGGAATCTAACAGATGAGCCGATTGCCATCGACAACGAGGAAGCGCTAACCAGGCTCTCAGGAATTGCCGATGCCTTTTTGCTTCACGACCGGGACATCCTGGTTCCTAACGACGACTCGGTCCTGCGCATAATCTCGGGTCGTCCGAGCTTCATACGCAGATCGCGTGGATACGTACCGTTACCGGTGATCCTGGAGCATGAGACACCCCCGATTCTTGCAGTCGGGGGAGATCTCAAGAACACCATTTGCATCACACGGGGTCGGATGGCGTTCCTCAGCCAGCATATCGGCGACATGGAAAGCCCCAGCGCTGTCGAGTATTTCACCGAGACGGTAAAGCGCCTGAGTCGTATCCTCGATGTTAAGCCCCGGTTGATCGCCGCCGATCTCCACCCGGACTATGCGGCCACGCATTGGGCAGAGCAGCAAGAGCTTCAAGTGTTGAAGGTCCAGCATCACCACGCACATATCGCCAGTTGCATGGCGGAGCACCGAATCGAGGGACCGGTCATTGGAGTGGCCCTGGACGGCACGGGATTCGGCACCGATGACAGGATCTGGGGAGGGGAGATCCTGGTTTGTGACCTGACCAGCTTCGAGCGAGCAGGCCACCTGGACTATGTTCAGCTACCCGGCGGAGACCGCGCTGCGGCCGAGCCGTGGCGTATGGCGCTCAGCTACCTCCTTCACACCTTTGGCCATGCCTGGGAGGAGCATTTACCTGAGAATATGGGCCGCATTCCCGCAAAAAAAAGGCGGGCTGTGATCCAAATGATGAAGAGCGGCGTTAATTCCCCCTGGACCTCGAGTTGCGGCCGGCTTTTCGACGGTATTGCTGCGCTCCTGGGCCTCCATCACAAAGTGACCTTTGAGGGTCAGGCAGCCATGCATCTCGAAATGGTCGCCGGGGAGCACGATAGGAACGTCGCGGGTGGCGGCTACGAGATACAACCCCGCGCTGGTAATGATGGGATCTTGATCGACCCGGCGGATTTCATCCGCGGCGTTGTGAGGGACATGGAGCGTGGTTTGTCAGCTCGTGCCGTCTCGCGCCGCTTTCATGCAGCTCTGGCACACACGTTTTCTTCGGCCTGCGTACTTATTCGCAGGCAGACCGGTCTCAATCAAGTAGCGCTGTCGGGCGGTGTCTTCCAGAACCGACTTCTTACGGAAAGTATCGTAGATGAGCTCGAGATCGCAGACTTCGATGTCCTTCTACACGAACAGGTACCTGCCAACGACGGAGGGCTGTCATTGGGACAAGCCGTCGTGGCGGCACATCGCAGCTTGACAGCATCTGGAAAGAACACAAAACAAGGATTTAAGATTCAGCCATGTGTTTAGCAATACCGATGAAGGTGATCGCCATCGAAAATGACCGCGCCACCTGCGTCATAGGCGGCGTGGAGCGCGAGGTCCGGCTCTCTCTACTGCCCGAGGTGGGCATTGGTGAGTACGTCATCGTCCACGCGGGCTTTGCTATACAAATACTCAACGAGAAGGAGGCCCAAGAAACGCTCCAGCTCTTTGCCGAATTCCAGGGAGATATCGGAGAGACGGGATGAGGTTCCTGAGTGAGTTCAGAGACCCGCAGGCGGCCAGGGAGCTCGTACGCCGGATCCGAAAGGTCGCCGATTCTCTGAGTGAGGTAAGCTTCATGGAGGTATGCGGCACCCATACTATGTCGATCTATCGCTACGGTATCCGCCGCCTGCTTCCGCCCAATATACGCATCCTCTCCGGCCCGGGATGTCCGGTTTGCGTAACGCCAAATGCCTTTCTTGACCGCGCGATCGCGTTGGCCCGTCTACCCGGTGTGACCATCGCTACCTTTGGCGACATGATGCGTGTGCCTGGTTCCACCTCATCGTTAGAGCGGGAGCATGCCCGTGGTTGTGACATCCGTGTTGTTTACTCCCCGATCGATGCCCTTCGCATCGCCGCTCAGGAGCAACCACGGCACCTCGTTTTTCTTGGAGTGGGCTTTGAGACTACGGCTCCGGCCCTGGCAGCCACACTCCTCGAGGCGAAGCGGACTGAAGTGAAAAATTTTTCAATTCTAAGCGCAGCCAAGGTCATTCCTCCGGCCATGGAGGCGCTACTTAAGGACGGTCCCCTGCGGCTAAACGGCTTTCTTTGCCCGGGCCACGTAAGTACAATCATCGGAAGTCAACCCTACGAGCCGCTGGTAAACGAGCACGGCATCCCGTGCGTCATCGCAGGGTTCGAGCCACTTGATATTCTCTATGGCATTCTCATGCTACTGGAGCAGGTCTCTGAGCACCGTGCCGAGGTGGAGATCGCCTACCGACGCGCAGTACAGCCGGAGGGCAACCCTGAGGCCAAACGTATCCTCAAGGAGGCATTCATCGAGAGTGACGCACAATGGCGAGGGATCGGCAGAATTGAAGGATCGGGCCTGGCCTTGCCCGATGCACTCGAGGCACACGATGCATTCCTTATCGAGGTAAAGGTCGAGCCTACACACGAGGTCCCTGGTTGCATCTGTGGCCTGGTTCTTAGTGGTCAGCGCACACCCTTTGAATGCGATCTCTTTGCAAAAGAGTGCACGCCGGAGACGCCGCAGGGCGCGTGTATGGTCTCATCCGAGGGCACCTGTGCAGCGACCTATCGCTACGGGCGGATTGAGGAGGAGTTATGAGGACCGACACCATACTACTGGAACATGGCAGCGGTGGTCTCGCCAGCCGCAGGCTGGTGGAGGAACTCATGGTTCCCTATCTGAAGAACCAGGTGCTGGAGCGACTCGATGACCACGCCGAGATCGAACTTGAAGGGACCCGACTGGCCTTCACCACCGACTCATTCGTGGTCGATCCCATCTTCTTTCCCGGTGGCGACATCGGGAAGCTCGCGGTGAACGGCACGGTCAATGATCTGGCTATGGGTGGCGCAAAACCGCTTTTCCTCAGCGCCGGCTTTATCCTTGAGGAGGGGCTACCCATCGCCGACCTTAAGCGTATTATGCGTTCCATGGCTGAAGCGGTCGAGGAGGCACAAGTGCACATCGTGACCGGCGATACCAAGGTGGTCGCACACGGAGCTGCCGACAAGATCTTTATCAACACTGCCGGCGTCGGGCTTATCCCCAAGGGAGTGGCGCTTTCGGGCCACTATGGAGAGGTAGGCGACCGCGTACTGATCAGCGGCCCGATAGGGGAGCATGGGATCGCGGTGATGGCCCAGCGCTCAGACCTCGACTTCGTCGCCTCTTGCAAGAGCGACACAAAACCGCTGGCCGACATGGTGGCCCAGATGCTATATGCCTATCAAGGCATCCACAGCCTTCGTGATCCCACCAGGGGCGGGCTCGCCGCCACCCTTAACGAGTTGGCTGAGCAGTCGGGGGTTAGAATCGAGGTGGAGGAGTCGGCCATACCTATTACCGAATCGGTGGAGGGTGCCTGCGAACTGTTGGGGCTTGACCCCCTGCATCTGGCCAACGAAGGAGTGCTCGTTGCCCTCGTTCCAGCCGAGGGCGCAAACCTTGTGCTCGATGCCATGCGGAACCATCCCATGGGACACAAGGCACGGATCATCGGCGAGGTGTGTTCAAAAAAGTCGCCCCCGGTCATCATGCGCACCAAAATAGGAGGCAAACGCGTCCTGGCTGTTCCCACCGGCGTACAACTACCGCGTATTTGCTGAAGTTAAGGAGATTCTCCGGGATAATAAGAGATCAACAAGGACTACGACATATCTTCAACTATCATTTTCCAATGAAGGTCCTCGAAAGATCTTCATGCTGGGAGTAGATTTTTATGGAATTATACCAGCTTCGTTGTTTTCAAACCGCTGTGGAGGAAGGTGGTTTTAAGCGTGCCGCCACGCGGCTTCACATCACACAACCCGCCCTCTCCTATCATGTCAAACAGCTCGAGGAAGAGTTGGGAGTTTCGCTTTTTCACCGTCGTCCTCGCGGGGTTAGCCCTACTGAGGCAGGCAGAGTTTTGTTCCAGTATGCTCAGAAAATCATACTTGGTGTCCGTAGAGCCGAACATGCCATTCAAGAGCTTGGAGAAGGGGTAACGGGAGAAATACGCATTGGCACGGTTGATAGCGTGGGAATCTATTTCCTGCCACCCGTTCTCCGAACCGTGCGCTCTATGTATCCAGCAGTTCGTCCCAAGCTCTTCTATCGTAATTCTAATGATACCATGGAAGCGCTTCTGTCAAATGAATTGGACCTGGCGATTCTTGCCAACCCTGGGTCGGATCGACGCCTGGAGCAAGAAGTTTTAATAGAGGAGTCCTTGTCATTAGTCTGCAGCCATTCACATCCTTTTTTCGGTGTACCAACCGTTAAGACCAGTGATCTCAAGGGGATGGAGTTCGCTGCGTTGTCTTTGGGCACTCCCAGTGGTTCTCTAATCCGTAAGTATCTCGCACACTTGGGGGTAAGCATCGAAATAGTAGCCATCACCAACAACGTGGAGACCGTCAAAAAAATGGTCGAGGCAGGTCTTGGGATAGCTTTTCTACCAGATATGGTTACCAAACGAGATATTCCATGTGAGGGCAATACTGCTGGAAACTTGTGGCGTATTGAGGTTGATCCACCGCTGAGCAGGCAAATCACACTGGTCAAATGGAAAGACATGAGTATGAGTCGAGCCACAAAGGCCTTTGTAGAACACCTGCGACAATACAGTAATGAGTGGCGAGCCTGTATAGATGAAAAATCGCCGGATCCGGCCAGTGCTTGATTTGCTATAAATAATCTCTATAAGTCGTGCCTAAAATTTTCACTTTGACTTATCGCTAAGAGCGGAGTAACTTAGTCCATGAATATACACTGCGAGAATTCTGACTGTTGAGGAATCTTTGATCTGCAATCTTAAATACGCCCGGCGTAGCTCAGTCTTTCCGGGAACCCCCGGAGGATGTTTGCCTGTTTCATTGCTAAGGCTGCATATAGGGAATCTATATATTCAAGCAAGCAGGAGCTTTTCCAGATGAGAGAACAAGCACTAGCACCGCAAATCCCCGGGCTTGCGAAAGAAGTCCTGGAGGAATGCGATGAGAATGTGAACCTTTGTTTTCAATGCCAAAAATGCGCGTCCGGATGCCCAATGGCCTTTGCGATGGATTTTACCCCGTCGCAGTTGATGCACGCCATTCGTTTGGGGCTGGACGAAATGGTGATGAACAGTAAGACGTCCTGGCTGTGTGCCTCCTGTCAGACTTGTACCACCCGCTGCCCGCAGGGTTTAGACATCGCAAAGGCTCTCGATGCTGTCAAGATCATTGCCCAACGCAGGGGTATCAAGGCATCGGAACCGGATATATCAGCCTTCTATAAGACCATGATGGGTTCCATCTTCGGCTTCGGTCGGGTGTACGAGCTGGGATTGATCGCGATGCTCAAGCTGCGTACCGGTCATCTATTCAAGGATGTCGGCCTGGGGATGAAAATGTTCGGCAAGGGCAAATTGAAGCTCTTACCCCCAACACTCTTTCCCTTCTTTTCCGACTCCTCTGAGATCAGAAAAATGCGAAAGAGAGTAGAGAAGCTGGAAGGTCAGAGAAAATGAAATATGCCTACTACCCGGGCTGCTCCCTGCATTCAACAGCCTCCGAGTATGATATCTCGTTTCGCAGCGTGTGCCGGACGCTCCAGGTGGCGATTGAGGAAATCCCCAAGTGGGCATGCTGTGGTTCTACCCCGGCGCATTCGACCTCGCATCTCATGGCCCTGGCACTCTCCGGCCGGGTAATTTCACAGGCCGAAGAAGCGAAGTTCCAAAAGATTCTCGTTCCGTGTGCATCATGTTTTCAGCGTCTGAAAACCGCTCAGTACGAGGTTAGTAATTGTCCAGGTTTACACGAAACACTTGAACAGGTACTGGATCGCAAGCTGGGGAATAAGGCCGAGGTTGTTCACCCTCTCGAGCTTTTCATCGGCGAAGAAATGTCGAACCGGATCGCGGATGCTGTAAGGAAAAGGCTCGAAGGACTCAAAGTCTGTTGTTACTATGGGTGCCTGCTCGCTCGCCCTCCGAAGGTGACGAACTTTGATGAGTGCGAGTACCCGATGAGCATGGATACCATAGTCTCCGGTTTGGGTGCTGAGGCGCTGGACTGGAATGCCAAAACCTCCTGCTGCGGCGCCTCTTTGTCGCTTACCAAAAGCGATCATGTCTGTAAGCTGATCCGCGATATTTTCCAGGAGGCAAAAGCAGTGGGTGCAAACGCAATCGCTGTTGCCTGTCCTCTCTGCCATTCAAATCTCGACACCCGACAACAAGAAACCGAAACGATTTACAAGGAAGAGTATGGGCTTCCAATCTTCTATTTTACCCAACTCATGGGGCTTGCATTTGGTGAATCTATTGAAGCACTCGGGCTGAAAAAACATCTTGTCGACCCTAAGCCCCTGCTAAGTGAGGTGGGCATAGCATAATGCATGGGGATGTACTTCAGGAACTCGCGGTGAGCGATCAAAAAACGGAGCATGTGGGCAGTGCGGTAGTACTCGGGGGCGGTGTTGGCGGAATGCAGGCGGCACTCGACCTAGCCGAGGCGGGTATCAAAGTCTATCTCGTCGACAAGGAGTCGGCCATCGGAGGGGTGATGAGCCAGCTGGACAAAACCTTCCCGACCAACGACTGCTCCATGTGCATTGTTTCACCGCGTTTGGTCGACGTCGGGCGGCACCTCAACATCAAGACAATATGCGACGCCGACCTCCAAGAGGTCGAGGGCGAGGCCGGCAATTTCAAGGTCACCTTAAAACAGAAAACCCGCTATATCGACCTTGATAAGTGCACCGGCTGCGGCCTCTGCACTGAGAAATGCCCGATCACCAGGAAGAGCGAATTCGACATGGGGATGGCACAGCGTAAGGCTATTTTCCGTCGCTATCCGCAAGCCGTTCCCAGCGGATTTACCATCGAAAAGGAAGGTGTCTCGCCGTGCAGGTTCGGCTGCCCCCTGGGAGTCAACGCTCACGGGTACGTGGCGCTCATTGCTGACGGGCGCTTCGAAGAAGCACTCGAAGTTGAAAAGCGCCGCAATCCCTTCCCCAGCATCTGCGGACGGATCTGCCCCGCCCCTTGTGAGTCGGAATGCCTCCGTGGTGATCTGGACCATCCGGTCGCCATCCGCTGGCTCAAACGTTTCTTAGGAGACTGGGAGCGTAAGAACGGCCGCAAGCCCCTCGAGCCGACCGAAGATAAAAAATCTGAAAAGGTGGCCGTGATCGGGTCCGGGCCGGCAGGACTCACCCTCGCCAGGGAGCTTAAGCTCAAGGGTTATAATGTTACTATCTTTGAAGCCAATCCAAAGGCGGGCGGCATGCTTATATCGGGGATCCCGCCCTACCGATTACCGCGGGATGTGATTGAGTGGGAAATTCAGGAGATCTTCGACTTAGGAGTCGAACTCAAGGCCAACACCCGTGTCGGCAAGGACATCAGCTTCGATCAGATAAGAAATGACTACGACGCTGTATTCGTCGCTACCGGTACCCCCCGCGGGCGCTCGCTGAAACTCGAAGGCGAGGATACGATCAGCGGGTTGTACGACTGCATGCAGTTTCTCAGAGAAGTAAACCTTGAGGATCGCAAGAGTATCGGCAAGAAGGTCGTCGTGGTTGGGGGCGGTAACGCCGCTATCGATGCGGCCCGTACTGCACAGCGCCTCGATACTGAGAAAGTCACCATTGTCTACCCCCGCTCGCAGCACGAGATGCCAACCAACCCATCCAGAGTCCGTGCCGCGATCGAAGAAGGTATTGAAATCAAGTTTCTGGCCAACCCGCTGCGGCTAATAGCCGATGAGAACAATAAGCTCTCCGGGGTCGAGTGCATCGGGATAGAGTTGGGTGAACCGGACGAGAGCGGCCGCCGGCACCCGGTTCCGGTTGAAGGTTCTGAGTTCATCATCGAAGCCGATGTGCTGATACCCGCCATCAGCCAGGAACCGGACCTGACATTCTTCGGAGATAAACTTCAGCCCAAGACTACGCTTGTGAAAACACTGTCGGTCGACCCGATCACGCTCGAAACCTCCGTACCGGGAGTCTTCGCCGGCGGCGACGTGGTCTCTGGTCTGGCTACGGTTATCGAGGGTATCAACGCCGGTCAGCGCGCCGCGGAATCGATCGACCGTTACCTGAAGAAGGAAGATATGCTAGCCGGTCGCGAAGAACCCAGGCAGATCCTCGCGAAGCGTAATATCGACGGCGAACCGATAATTCCGCGCCAAAAGATCCCTGAAATTTCGACTGAAGAGCGCACCGGTAATTTCGATGAAGTCGAACTCGGCTGGGATGAAGAGACCGCTGTCGCCGAGGCAAAACGCTGCCTCGATTGTGCCGCCTGCTGCGAGTGCCTGATGTGTCTTGAGGCTTGTGAGGCCTTGGCAATCGATCACAACATGAAGCGCGAAGAGATCATCACTCTGGATGCCGGCGCCATAGTCGTAGCCCCTGGTTACGAGCTGTTCAATGCCAACAGCACCAAGGAACTCGGCTACGACCGCTTCCCCAACGTGCTTACCAGTCTGGAGTTCGAGCGGTTGCTCTCTGCCAGCGGACCGACAATGGGCGAGATCCAACGGTCATCCGACGGCGAGCACCCCAAAAACATCGCCTTCATCCAGTGCGTGGGTTCCCGCACGGTGGAAAACAACTACTGCTCGTCGGTTTGCTGCATGTATGCGACCAAGGAGGCGATAATCGCCAAGGAGCACCAGCCCGACCTGGAGTGCTCGATCTTCTATATCGACCTGCGGGCCTATGGCAAGGGCTTCGACGAGTACTACGAGCGAGCGAAAGAAAATGGCGTGCGTTATGTGCGCTGTCGCCCGTCGGCGATCCTGCAGGATCAACAGACCAAAGATGTGATCATCCGCTACGTGGACGACCAGGGGAAACAGGAGGAGAAACGCTTCAGCATGGCGGTGCTTTCCTGCGGCCTCAATCCCCCTGAGGGTGTACAAGAGTTTGCCCAGAGGTTGGGCATCGAACTCAATGATTTCGGATTTTGCAAGACCAGCCGCATCGCTCCGGTCGACACGACTCGCGAGGGCATTTATACTTGCGGGCCCTTCAGCGAGCCCAAGGACATCCCCGAGACTGTCATGCAGGCCAGCGCGGCCGCCGCCCGGGCCATGTCGTTACTCAACGAGGTGAAGTGGACCCGCACGGCCAAAAAGGAATACCCGCCCGAGCGCGATGTTACCGGTGAGGACCCGCACATCGGTGTGTTCGTCTGTCACTGCGGCAAGAACATCGGCGGGGTGATCGACTGCAAGGCGGTGGCCGAGTACGCCGAGGGTCTCAACGGCGTGCACTATGCGACCGACAAACTTTACACCTGTTCCCAGGACTCGATCACCTCAATCACCGAGACAGTCAAGGAGCAAAACCTGAACCGTGTCATCGTGGCGGCCTGTACGCCGCGGACGCACGAACCGCTCTTCCGCGATTCCATCCGCCAGGCCGGGCTCAATCCCTACCTGTTCGAGTTCGCTAATATCCGCGATCAGAACACATGGGTCCACCAAAGCGAGCCGCAAAAGGCCTTCGAAAAGGCCAAGGACCTGGTGCGCATGGCTGTCGGGAAAGCGCGCCTGCTCGAGCCACTCTACGAAGGCGAGCTCAAGATCAACAAAAGTGCGCTGGTGATCGGTGGTGGCATAAGCGGCATGACCGCGGCCCTGGAGTTGGCTTCCCAGAGATTTCCGGTGCACCTGATCGAGCGCGATAAGGAGCTGGGTGGCAACATGCGCCAACTGCACTACCTGGTCGACGGTGACGATCCGCAAAAGAAGCTCAAAGAGACTGTCGAAAAGGTGCAGAGCCACGATAAGATAAAAGTCTACCTCGACCGCCGGATCGAATCAATCTCCGGATCGCTGGGCAACTTCGAAACCACGTTCAAGTCCCGCAACGGCTCCGAAGGAGAGACCATCAAACACGGCGTCGTAGTCGTGGCCACCGGGGCCCAAGAGTTCAAGCCCGACGAATACCTCTACGGCCGGGACGAACGTGTCCTTACCCAACTGGAACTCGAAGAGAAGCTGGCGTCCGGTGTCTTTTCTGCCAAGAATGTGGTCATGATCCAGTGCGTAGGCTCACGCAACGAAGAGCGCCCTTACTGCAGCCGGGTTTGCTGCACTCACGCCATTAAGAATGCGCTCCGGATAAAAGAGAAATCACCCGACACCAATGTGTATATCCTTTATCGCGACGTGCGCACCTACGGGTTTCGCGAGTCGTGGTACCGCCACGCCCGGGACAAGGGCGTGATCTTCCTGCGCTACGAACAGGACAAAAAGCCCGAGGTGACCAGGGGCGAAAACGGATTCGAGATCGCGGTCCACGACCCCATACTCAACACTGACCTCAAGCTCACTGCCGACAGCCTGGTGCTCTCGACGGCGATAATCGCCAACGACGATGCCGAGGATATCGCTCAATTGCTCAAGGTTCCGGTAAACAACGACAAGTTTTTCCTCGAGGCACACATGAAACTTCGCCCGGTGGATTTCGCCACCGATGGCGTCTTTTTGGCCGGACTGGCCCACTCGCCCAAGGCGGTGGACGAGAGCATCATCCAGGCCCTGGGGGCCGCCGGTAGGGCCAGTACCTACCTGTCCAAGGACAGCGTGACCCTGCCGGCCGCCATCTCCGAGGTCATCGATGAAAACTGTGACGGTTGCGCCTACTGTATTGAACCCTGCCCCTACAATGCCATTACACTGATAGAATTCATGCATAAAGGCGACATCAAAAAGACTGTCGAGAGTGACCCGTCGGCCTGCAAGGGCTGTGGTGTTTGTCAGGCGACCTGTCCCAAGCAAGGTATCAAGGTTAACCACTTCAGACTCGACCAAATCGGTGCTATGGTCGATGCTTTGCTGCTGGAGAGTTAAGATGAGCGACAACGGAGATTTCGAACCTAAGATAGTCCAATTTTGCTGCAACTGGTGCTCGTATACCGGTGCTGACCTGGCCGGCTCTTGCCGGCTGCAGTATCCCACCAATACCCGCGTCGTGCGGGTTATGTGCACCGGAATGATCCACCCCAACCTGGTGATCGACGCCCTCACCAAGGGCGCCGATGGTGTGCTTATTTGCGGATGCCACATCGGCGACTGTCATTACATTGACGGCAATGAGCGCATGAAATCACGAGCGGCAACTATAGAGATGCTTTTAGAGGACTTCGGCATTGAACCGGAACGGTTCCGCCTTGAGTGGGTCTCGGCATCAGAGGCGCCACGCTTCGTCGAGGTGGTCAATAACTTCGTTAAGGATATCAAGGAGCTCGGTCCCAACCCATTCGCGTAGAGGAGACACGATTATGGATGAACGGATGGTACGGTACTTTGACAGAAAGAAATTCATGTGGGATGGTGAGGAGTATGCCGGCGAGGATAACGCCAGACAGAAGCAAGAGGAATACCGTGCGAAAGACTTTGAGGTCCAGGTGGTGCCTTACAACGGTAAGTATTTGGTCTATACCCGTCGGGTAGTGACCGAGGTGGTGGTGGAAGGCGCCCCGATGTAAGCATGGTAACGAATGGTTAACGGTTAAAACTACAAACTAACATAAAGGAAAAAAACATGTCCGTTAAAGTTGCTGAGGAGTGGTTGACCACCTGTGGTGGTTGCGAAATCACGCTCCTCGACGTGGGAGAGCCTCTCCTGGAGATCCTGCCGGAACTGGAGTTCGTCCATATGCCGGTTCTCATGGACCATAAATACTCCGGGCAGGCGGGTGAAAACCCGGGCACCCTCGTGATTCCGGAAGCCGATATCGGTTTTATCTCCGGCGGAATTCGGCACGAGGAAAACCGCCATGTTGCCGAGGAAATGCGCAAGAAGGTCAACACGCTTGTGGCTGTGGGCGCCTGCGCCAACTTCGGCGGCATTCCAGCCCTGGCCAACATGTACACCGTCGAGGACATCATCAAGATGGCCTATGACGAGACCGAGACCACCGATGCACACCCGGTGCCGGACGACGACCTTCCAAAGATGGAAGAGCGTGTATCTGCCGTCAGCGAAGTAGTAAAGGTCGACGTGGCTCTGCCGGGCTGCCCGACCACGCCCGAGCTTTATGTGCAGGCTATCACAGCCCTGCTCAAGGGAGAGGTTTTCGAGCTGCCGGAGCGCAGCGTTTGCGACGACTGTCCCATGAAACGTGAAAAGAAAGCGGTTACCGACATCAAACGCCCGCTGGAGAAACCCAATTGGCCGGCAGACAAACCAATTGAAGAGGTGCGCTGCCTGATGGAGCAGGGCTACCTCTGTCTGGGGCCGGTCACCCACTCGGCCTGTGGCGGTGAAGAGAAGATCCCGCGCTGCATCAAAGCCCACATGCCTTGTCGCGGCTGCTTCGGACTGATCCGCGAGGGTGCTAATCCACAAGTGGACATGATGACCGCCCTTTCATCGATCGGCCTCAACCCGAGGCAAATTGAGGATCGCAGAGCAATGTTCAACCGTTTCGTCGGTGCGCAAGGACGGCTCCGTCCATTGCCACAGAGGAGGTAATAATCATGGGTCAGACAATTATAGTCGAGCCAGGCACAAGAATTGAAGGACATTGCAAAATTAAGATAATGCTGGACGACAACGGCAATGTCGAGGACACCCAGGTGAAAGTGGTCGAGCTGCGTGGATTCGAGCGCTTTGCCATCGGTCGTCCGATCGAGGAAATCATTCGCATCGTGCCGCGTATCTGCGGCGTTTGTCCCTGGGCACACCACCTGGCGGCTGCCAAGGCGGCTGACGCTGTTTTTGGTGCGGACATTCCCCCTGCTGCCAAAAAGATTAGAGAGCTGGCCTATATGGGTCACATGCTTCACAGTCACATTCTACACTTCTACATTATGGCTGGTCCGGACTTTCTTATGGGCCCGACATCCGACTATACCAAACGCAATGTGCTCGGTGTAATCGAAAAAGCCCCGGACGTGGCCAAGAAAGTAGTACGTAACCGCTGGTTATCCCAAATGGCCACCCAGAAACTGGGCGGAAAGGCCATTCACCCTGACGTTGCCGTTCCGGGCGGTTGGGCCAAACCGATCACCGAGGAGGAGCGCAAGGAAGTCAAAGAGATGTTCCGGGAGGTCTACGACTTCTCTATCTTCGGTATGGATTATATCAAAAACCACGTCTTCCCGGATTATCTCGACTTCGTGAAGAATACCGCTGTCCTCAAGACCGGGTTTCTCGGTCTCACCAGAGACGGGAATATGGAGATGTACGACGGTAAGCTGCGCATGATGCAGGCCGACGGCTCGTTTGAGGACTTCGATTGCGATAAGTACGCCGACTACATCGCCGAGCACGTGGAGCCATGGTCTTACCTTAAGTTCCCGTACCAGAGGAAGGCCGGCGGGTTCAGTATGGACCTGGATAACCCACAAGGTATCTACCGCACTAACGCCCTGGCGCGGGTCAACGTTGTCGACAAGATCTCGACCCCCAAGGCCCAGGCTGAACTGGAAGAGTTCCGCGAGAAATTCGGCCGACCGGCTCAGCAGACTTTTCTGTATCACTGGGCTCGGCTGATCGAGATCATCTACTCGGCCGAGCGGGCTCTCGAGCTGGTCGACGATCCCGAGATCACCAGTGAGGATATCCGCCTCAAGCTCGAGCCCAAATCCGGCCACGGCGTGGGCGTGGTTGAAGCTCCGCGCGGAACCTTGATCCACGACTATACCACCGACGATAAGGGTCTCATCACCAAGGCCAACATCGTAGTGGGCACTACGCACAACAACGCGCCGATCAACATGTCGGTCAAGAGTACTGCCATGGCGCTGATCAAGGACGGCAAATACGACCAGGGCATCCTCAACCAGGTCGAGATGGCCATTCGCGCCTATGACCCGTGTCTGTCCTGCGCCACGCATGAGTTGGACGGATCGATACCGGTCAAGATTGAGATCATAAGTTTCGATGGCAAGGTATTGGATACGCTTACCAACAGCTAGTTGATTTCATCTGCAGCAACTTGCTGAAAACAGACCTTGTTCATCAATGCCGTCTCACTGGATTATCATCTATAATCCGGTTGGGTAAAAGATATAACCGATAAGGCATGAAACATGGATAACAAAAGAATATCGCCGTGGTGCACAGCTAAGACACTGGTCTTGGGCTGTGGGAATATCCTGTTCGGTGACGACGGATTCGGACCGGCGGTCACAGGCTACCTCAACGATAATTACCGGATTCCAGATGGTGTCCTGATTGAGGACGCCGGCACCGGTATCCGGGAGATGCTCTTCGACATCTCATTGAGCGAGATTTATCCTTCAACGCTTGTCATCGTGGACTGCGTCGATAAAGGTCGAAAACCCGGCGAATTCTTCGAGATAGAACTGACCGACATCCCAAAGGAAAAGGTCGACAACTTCACCATGCACAACGCCCCCACTGCCAATTTACTCAGAACCATCAAGGAGGAAAAGAAGGATATCAAGGTCTCGATCCTGGTGTGTCAATCCAAGATGATTCCTGACAAAATGCAGATGGAGCTCTCCGACGAGGTCAGCGCGACCGTGCCCAGGATGGCGCAGCTTATCTATGACCGTTTTATCAGCACGGCCCAATGAAGACACAGGGGGATCCGCCTCGCTATCGTAAAATACCGGATCGACCTCGAAGCCCTGAATATCACCAGCCTCCATCATCGGCAGCGCCTGCTGCGCGACAGTCGAGTGAAGAATGACGAGCACGGGAGAAAAGCAGGTTCGAATAAGTATTTCGATTGATTCTCCCTTGCTCTACGGATTCGATCAGGAAATCCTCAAAATGCCTCCTCTCTGTTCACCTGTGTGGTGGATGCCAGTGGTTCTATGGGAGTTGAGGAATGCATGGCGGTTGCCAAAAGCGAAGTCATGTACTGCTGCAAAGGACCTAACAGAAAAAGGATCGAGTCGCGTTCGTGGCATTTCGATGAGAGGAACCAGATATCCTGCACTTCATGACCTTCTTGACGATCCGCCACACCAACGGGTGCCTAACCGGCGCAAGAACTCGAATCAAACGCATTCAGTCTGTCCACCACACCTAACTCGTTACTTCAAACAAAGTTGGCTGCCCATGCAGCCAGGATTATCCATAGAAAAACATGACCATATCATTGTGAGGAGTCCGCCTGGGCGGACGATGTGGCAATCTCTTCCATGAGTAATGAAGTTACTGTTTTGTATTGTGTTCCGAGTTTTGGAGCAGCCTGCTATGGTCGGGAACCTGCTGCAGATACCAGTGCGACACGGGGATGATGACCGTCACGCCGCCGGCTTCGCAAACGGCAGCCGTAGCATCGGCATGGATGATAGTGTGTCAAAAACCACCGTCAGCCTCAATCTCAGACATGAGGTCCTCACCGACTTCGAGCTGGTCATAGCCATGCTCGACAGACCGATAGAGAACCAGGAGTGATATCCGTCGGTTGCGAGCGTCGTGCGGATTGTCCTCAATCATCGGAAATCTGTCAGCGTAACCCCGGACTTCGCGCACTTGTCCCTGTGCGAGGCCTGACACATCCATCAGTTGACGGGCCGCGTTGGCCCGGTCGGTCGACAGTTCCCAGTTGGTGTAGTCCCGGCCACCGGTGAATGCGGCGTCGGTATGGCCCTCAATTACCAGGCGGTTGTCGATTCGCCCTAATTCGCGGGCGATGGTTATAAGGATTATGGCGCTTTTCTGCAGGAGTTTGGCCGAACCGGGCTCATAGAAAGCCGGGGAGTTCTCCGACTCATTGAGCACTATTCGCAACCCCTCTGACGTCAATTGCAGCTTGATATTCTTCTTCAGCCGGTGGAAAGCCTCTTGTTTCTGAAGCTCATCTAAGATGGCTTTAGCTGCCGAACTCATTTGTTTCTTCTCTGCATCCGAGGGGCCACTGGCGCCTTCATCCGACTTCTGGCTCTTGCGCCCCATTTCGGGATGTTCGGAGGGTATGACCGAAGATGAACCTTTCAGAACTCCTGTACCTCCAGTCTCGCGGCCGGCGGCGGCACGCCGCATGTAGTTGCCCGGATCCTGAAAGAAGCCGGCCACCGCCTCCCGCACTTCGGGTTTCTGGCCGACCAGCCACATGACCAGGAAAAAGGCCATCATGGCCGTCATGAAATCGGCAAAGGCAACTTTCCAGGCGCCGCCATGGTGACCGGCGTGGCCTCCCTTGACTTTCTTTACAATGATTGGCTGTTGCTGATCCGAGCCGTTGGCCATGAGACCTTACCTCTTCTTGGTAGCGTTGCAGGCCTCTTCAAGCTCCAGAAAGCCCGGCCGTACTTCAGTGGCCAGGGCGCGCCGGGCGAACTCCACGGCAATAACACCGGCTACACCCTTGTTGAATGCCAGTAGAGCGTGTTTCATGCAGGATACGTACTGAGTCTTGTCTTCCACGCGGCGTTTGAGGCTGGCCGCTAGGGGGCCCACGAATCCGTAACAGGCCAGGATTCCCAGGAAGGTGCCGACCAGGGCAGCGGCCACGTTCTGGCCGATCTGAGCCGGAGGACCGTCGATGTTGGCCATCGTTATCACGACTCCCAAGACGGCGGCCACGATTCCAAGACCCGGCAGCGAGTCGGCAGTAGTGTTCAGAGCGGTTGGGGGTGCCATCTCCTCCTCGTGTAAAGCCTCGATATCGCAGTCCATCAAGTCTTCAAGATCGTGGGGTTGTACGGCGCCGGAGATGATAACCCGCATCGTATCAGCGAAAAAAGCGATGGCTTCGTGGTTACTCAGGAACTTGGGGTAGCGCTGAAGGATTTCGCTTTCGTCCGGGTGCTCGATATGGTTTTCCAGCCCCACCAGGCCGTCACGGCGGGCAACCATGAATATCTCGAACATCATGACCAGCAGATCGAGAAAGTCCTTCTTGACGTATCCTCCTCCTTTAAGAACACTCATTACCTGCCTGATCATGGCCTTGAGCGTCCCCATCGGGGTCGAAATAAGCAGCGCTCCGAGAGCCGCCCCGCCGATAATCAACACCTCGTTGGGTTGGTTGAGCGCCAATATCTTACCACCGTGCCACATGTAGCCACCCAGCACGGAACCGATTACAACCGCCGCCCCGATGAGAGCAAACATCTCCCGCCTTCTCCAGGAATACCTGTGATTACGTACTTACTGCAATCAGCCTACTGTTATGTGTTTTCGACATCTTGGCCGCAAACCTGAATATCCCTGAGGTGACACGGAGCCGTTTTCGGGCGGCAGATGGGCATCCGGCTCGCGCAGGGCTGCCGCAACCCGGCCGTGCAGCCAGGCAATCGCCTGCACCAGGCCGGATCAGCCGGGGCGGCATCACAAAAAGCTTGCTCCCGGTGATACAGCCTCGTAAATTCGTTCCTGTTCTCAGCTTAGGACTTCTGAGAAAATCTGATGGAGGACTCGTGCGCATTCTCACTTCGAAACGCTTTCTGCTGATACTGGTCGTAATTACTGCCTTCATGTTCTGCGGCCTTACTTTCGGCTCCGACGGCGAAGTCGTGGATACGCAGACCGTGACCGAGGATACCGCCCATGATGACAGTTCCGGCCACGGCGGACCGGTTCTTGGGATTCTGATCAGTCTGGTAGTAATCCTGCTTGCAGCCAAGCTGGGCGGCGACGTTTTCGAGCGGTTCGAGCAACCGGCGGTACTGGGCGAACTCATCCTGGGCATGTTGATCGGTAATCTCCACCTGGTGGGCATCGACATCTTCGAACCGTTCAAACATGACCTCACGCTGGAAGTCCTCGCGGAACTGGGCGTGATAATACTGCTCTTTGAGGTAGGACTTGAGTCGTCAGTTCGGGAAATGATGAAAGTCGGGCTGGCGTCATTCATGGTAGCCGTTTTCGGTGTCATAACCCCCTTCTTCCTGGGGTGGGGTGTCGGCTACGTCTTTCTGCCTGACGCCTCGATCTACGTTCACATATTCATCGGTGCTACATTGACCGCGACCTCGGTTGGAATCACGGCCCGGGTGCTCCAGGATGTCGGGAAGATCAAATCGAGGGAGGCCAAGATCATATTGGGAGCGGCCGTTATTGACGATATTCTCGGACTGGTGATACTCGCGGTGGTGGCGGGAATCATCGCGGCAGTGGGCTCCGGCCACGGTGACGGCGCCAGTTCCGGGATGATTCTGTGGATTATTCTCAAGGCCGTGCTGTTTGTCGTCGGCGCCATCGTCATCGGCTCCGTTATCCTGCCGACCTATTTCAATTTAGCGATCAGACTCAGGGTCAAGGGAGTGTTCCTGTCTTTCTGTCTGTTGATCTGCTTCGCACTGGCGTTTATCGCCGGGAAGGTGGGTCTGGCCCCGATTGTAGGCGCATTCGCCGCCGGGCTGATCCTGGATGAAATACAATACACCCGCTTCCGGGAGAAGGGGGAGCGTGACATCAAACATCTCATTGAACCGATCTCGGTATTCTTAGTGCCGATATTCTTTGTGCGAATGGGAATGATGGTCGATCTGACCACCTTTGTCCATATCGAGATCCTCGGCTTTGCGGCAGTGCTGACGCTGGCGGCAATCGTTGGCAAACAGGCCTGCTCGCTGGCCATATTCGACCGGAAAACCAACCGGATCGCTATCGGTCTGGGTATGATTCCACGCGGTGAGGTGGGGCTGATATTTGCCGGAATCGGCGCCAAGCTCATTCTCGACGGGCAACCGGTCATATCTGCCAGTGTATACTCGGCCATCGTGATCATGGTTGTCATAACTACCCTGGTGACTCCCCCGGCCTTGAAAGCGTCACTCCTGAGGGGTGAAAAGAACGCCTCCACCCCCATGTAGTCTACAGAGTCCACAGATGGTGAACGAACTCCTCCGACGCGCGCCGCAGCCCGTCTCACTGGCCCCGGCTACCCTGATCAGGTGGTCACGCGGCGCACAACACAATCCTGTAAGACGAGCAGACCCGGCCATGCCGACTTCCAAGTATGACAAAACGCTTTTCCATCAACCTGCTGAGGGGGGCATCTGCGCGAAAACCGGACGGGACAAAAAACTTGTCAACGGTTCCACCGGTACGTACTTTGCAGACGATACTCAGGTAAGGGGAGAATATATGTCGCCTTTGTTGCGCAGGAGTTTTTTCACGGCGTCTGGGGGGATGGTTCCTGGCGGCATCTTTGTCGGGAACATCATGGATGGAACCTATGTTATTATGACAAGCCCAGCGCTCGGTTTGCAGGTTGCGGCGATGGCTCGAGGGGTGAATTGATGCGCAACCTCAAGACCGGGAATAAGGAGAAAAGGAACAACTTTGAGGCTGAGGCCTTACCGCACATGGATGCTTTGCTTCGCACGGCTCTGCGGATGACGAAAGACGGCAGCGACGCTGAGGATCTGGTGCAGGAAACGTACACCAAGGCTTATCGCTTCTGGGACAGGTTTGAACCCGGTTCAAACTGTCGTGCCTGGCTGTTTAAGATAATGACCAATATCTTCATCAACGAATACCGGTCCAAATCCCGCTCACCCGTGGTGGCCAGCATCGAGGACATTGATGACAGTTACCTGTACGGTCAACTGGCTGGCATGGAGCCCGCTGAGAACCCGGAACAGAGACTGTTCGCCAAAATCCTCGACGATGACGTGAGGAAAGCGATTGAGAGCCTGCCCGATGACTTCAGGCTGGTGGCGGTTCTCTCGTTTCTTGAGGGTTTCTCCTACCAGGAGATCGCGGAAATCGCGAATCTTCAGATCGGAACGGTCAAGTCCCGGATGCATCGCAGCCGGAAACTCCTGCAAAAGCGACTATATGATTACGCCGTCACGAATGGATACATCAAGGAAAAGGCAAGATGAATTGTGAGGAAGCCCGGGAACTGCTCTATGAGATAATTGATAAAGAAGCCTCGGAAGTCGATACCCGCCGGGTTCAGAAACACATCGACAAGTGTCGCAAGTGTTTTGACATCTACCGGTTTGAAGGAGCGATTCAGGATTTAATCGCGGAGAAAGTACGGGACATCCCTCCATCACCCCGGCTGGAACCGCTGAAATCACGGATTCTTTCCGAGTTGGACGCAATCGATCGTCCCCGAGAGGCAAGAGGGCGTTGGCCTTTCAGCCCGTTCACCAGGAGTCTCGTTGCCGCAGCGGCAGCGATAATTGTGGTAGCCGTGTTTCTGCTTGGCTCGGATTTCATTGGGGAGTCTGAATCCTTTGCATGTCTGACTGAATCCCATCGGGCCGCCACCCGGACGCCGAACGCCTTCCGGGATATCGGCAGCACTACCGGCGCCATTGCCTTCGGCCGTGAGGAGTTGACCTATGCCGTTGCCCCGCATGTTTCAGGGTTCCGGCTCATCGGCGGGTGCCTCGAACAGTTAAATGGAACGCAGGTAGGTCATTTCGTCTATCTGGATGGGCCAGCCACCGTGTCTGTATTCCTGGTACCTGCGGATTACTTCGAAATGACACCGGAATTAGTCGCCGGGAAGGTCGAGAGGGACGGAATCACCTACTTCGGCCATGACTGTGGGGGCTGCCACCTGATGTTTCACCGTCTGGGGCCGGCGATGGTGGTGACGGCTACCACAGAATCGTCGGTGGACCTGGTTGGGTTTGTTCCAGGCCAGGCAGCTATCTGATCGCGCCATCTGTTTTCTCTACGCCAGGCTGGTCTCGTCAACCGTTCCCTCGGGACCGGTAGATGATAGCTTGTCGCCCGGCAACGGGAAGGCGGCTTGATGTATCAGAGGAGTTGACCGGAGCGGACTCTTTCGTCGTGCCGCCGGCAGCCCTCCAGGAGGATAGACTCGTTGGATAACTGGTTGTTAGGTTCCGAAAAAGCATCGGGGGACACCGGCTCGACGGTCCAGGACCCCTCGGGCCACATCAGGCCCTCATAGACCGCCTCAGCACCGAGCAGATCTCCCATCTGAGCGAACGCGATTTCTCCCTCCCTGAGACAGATCACCAGAGATTGTCCTCCGGTCTCATCTCCGTGGACGGTGATCCTGACCGTTTTGCGGCTCGACCCGAGGGTCTGCACCAGATCAGTCAGGTTCATATCCGCCAGGCGTCCGTGGGTTCCATCATGGGTGGCCTTGTGCAGGTGCCTTTCTTCTTCGTGTATGGCGGCCTGGATTTCGCCCATTTTGGCAATGAGAATGTCGATATTGACTTCGAGCGACATGACGTCTTCAAAACCCCGATTAAGCAATCCCGTCAACTCCCCGCCGGAAGGACCATCCACGATCAGGAAAGTCGGGACCTTGTCGAAAGCAACGGACCGACGCTCCAGATCGTCTACGAAGACCGCTATCTCGTCTTTCCCGCGATGGAGAATGAGGATCATTATTTCGGGAAGACTGCGCTCGTACAATTCCACAAAGGAATCCAGCGAGCACTGGGAAAGGGTGCGGAACCCCTCATTCCTCACGCGATTTGCGATCGGGGACAGAATACCGGGGTTGTCGGCATAGATCATAACCTGGCAGGGTTTCTCCGCGGACTGGGATTGCAGGATTTCATCCTGGATCAGTGCCAGGAACGCCTCAACGACTTCGGGCAGGAACATCTTCCCGATCAGAGAGCGGTACCTCTTCTTGATGGCGTCAAACCTGTCGAGTGACAGTTTCTCATTCTGATCGACCGTCTCGCAGAACAGGTCCACGGTGGTCACAATGTTGCCCCCGAGAACCTCAATGGGCAAACGCCTGGTATATTTGCCGCTCAGGTCGGCGTACATATTGCGGAGTATTTCCACCACCACGGGTGAGTAGTGTAGCGAAGCCAGGAGCTTCCTTGTCAGCTTGATCAGCTCCTGTTGGTCGAGTCCCTCATCGGGGTGATGGTAGAACCGCGCCAGGTCGTGAATGTAACCGGCGTTGGCGATAAGCAAGCGGTCTTTCTCGGGCAGCCCGAGCTGGCGACAGAGCCGACCGGCGTACTGGCCGACAGCGCCACTGTGGTTCGCGGTCAGCCTCTCCCTGAGCGACAGCAGGGACGTGAACAACTCCAGGTTCGGCAGCAGAAGCTGGTTTTCCGCCGTGACCGTTTCCTGACCCAGCAGAAGCGAGGATGCCGACTCGTAGTATCGCACGGTCGTGCGCGGCGAGGTCTTTCGCAGGCGGTCGATAAGGTCAATGTAGTCTCCGGTCACGCTATCCTTGATCAGAACCGAATGGTAGGTTGTCTCGCCGATGATATCGATGGCGTCGTCGGCCGAATCGGTCACCACAACTTTGAAACCATCACGCTCCAGCAGCGACTGCAAAAGCGGCCCGGAGTACTCTTCGTCGGTCACCAGAAGCACGGCAGGCTGCTCAGACGACTCAGCTTCGTCCGCCTCCCTGCTGTCCGGTGTGGGTAACTTGCCGGTTTCGGTTGCTTCTTCCGGTATCTCCAGGAGGAGGTTGTCGTCAAGGGAGGTGTCCCGCCTAAGGTAGTAGCGGGCAATGGAGGTGTTCAGGGCCAGTTCGGCGGCCACGAACAGCTTGATATTCTTCCCGCGGGCCACAAAGTGAAGTTCATCTATCAGGCTTTCGTCAGTCGGATCCTCACAGGCTACGTGCAGCATATTGTCGTCCGGGCTATAGCCGAACGGCATGACCTTGCGTGCTATGGCCACTTTGGGCGGGATGAACCCTATGACAGGCTCCGGAACCTCCAACTCCGAGAGGACGACTCCCTCGCAACCAAAATGGGTCGCCAGGGCTTTCACCAGTCCCGCTTCGTCGATATAGCGATGGTACAGAAGTTGCGAGCCGAGCTTTCCGCCGTGAGCCTTCTGGTGAAGCAGCGCCTCTTTGACCTGTTCCTCGGAGATCAGACCCTTGCGCACCAGGAGCTGGTCCAGCCGGATTTTCTTTGAGTCCACGCTCATCAGGCTTCAGCCGCCTCCGGTTCCAGTTCGCCGACGATATGGCCGAAGGCGGAGTGATCGGCCTGTTTCACGATCCTGAAAAGTCCGTCTATCCTGGACACAATACTGCTCCCGAGCGTGTTTTTGGTCTATCTTTCACTGTATCGGGTTACCTGGGGGGAAGCTTAAGCGGCGCCGTGTCCTGACAAGTGGTGCGCGCGCCGGATCTGGTAACCTGGACGAATCGATCCGTTTCCGATATCTTGCCTGCAACTGACAAAACCCCTTGCGGAGGAAACATCCGTATGCTGAGATGATTAGGAAGAAAGACTGAAGTTCCCCCGTTCAGTGGACACGTAGAAAATATGGCACTATGTTTCATTCAGGAGGTGTCCGGATGTCGGGAAAACGGGGTTTAGCAAGGCTACCGGTGCATCCATCTTTCCGCCTACCTCTCGGGCCAATGAGGTCTGTGCTTGTCAGCGACGCACCGGCGAAGGGTCTGGAAGCATCCCATTCGGCAAAAAAATACCCCTGCTGGTCAGGCAGGGGTCTGGTCTAACAGAACTGGTCTGGTACCGTTTTGTTTTCTGTCGCAGGCCTATTAAGCAAAGACCGTGCCTTTAGGGGTACCGGCATCCCATCACAAGCACATTTACGGATCAATGTTATGTCGTTCAGGTTCTGTCGCTTGACCGGCGGCAACCTTCGTTATGCAGCAATGTGCAGAAAATGAACACCTGGTCGGCTGCACAAGGACGACAATAGTGCAACACTCCGCACAAGATGCCGTCCGCTGCTTGCAGGACTGCAGGTGCGCGACCTCCTGACGGAAGCTCACGGCACTCCCGGCTATGGCGCAAACTTGCGGGCTGCCTTTTCCAATAGCGGGTGGCTCAGCGCCCGAACTGCCTTCTTCAGCCCGGCGACACCGGATTTGTCCAGACCGCCAAGCTGCCGCGCGAATTCACCCGACCTGATCCTGTCGTAGACTTTCTCCATGTGCTCTTTAACTGCCTTGTCCACTATTTGCGGCCCGGAGAGAACGGAACCGTAACGGGCTGCAACCGAGATCCGCTCCAGCATGCCTGCGACGCCATGCTTCTTGATCATTTCCACAATCAGGTCGAGCTGATAGGCCACTTCCAGGTAGGCGTTTTCCGGGGGCAGGCCCTTCTCAATCAGGACCTCGAAACCTGTCTTTACGAGCATGGCCAGACCGCCGCACAACACGGCCTGTTCCCCGAACAGGTCACCGACGGCTTCGTCCTCAAAGGTCGTGGCAATGAGCCGCTTCTTATCGAAACCGATGGCGCGAGCCAACTCAATGACGGCCCGACGGGCGTGGCCGGAGACGTCCCGGTGCACACCATAGAAGGCCGACAGCGACCTGTCAGTCAGATACTTCTCTCTGACGGCGTCTCCGGGGGCGTGCGGCGCAAGGAGGATAACGTCGCAATTGGAAGGCGGCCTTACCATACCGAAATGCACCGACATGCCGTGCAGAAAAAGCAGGCGGCATGGCCTGTCTGATGGAAGATTGGCCCGGATATGTTCCTCGTACACCTGGCCGTGCAGGTGATCGGGGAACGCAAAGCAAATGCAGGACGGGTCAGTGACCCTGATCGCTTTGGCAATCGTGTGTACGGCTTCAAAGCCGTCCTTTTTGGCGGCCATCCGGGATTTTGACCGGTGCCGCAGGCCGATAGCGACACAGTAACCTGAGTCACGCAGATTCAAGGCGATGGCTCGTCCCTGCGATCCGTAGCCGATTATTACGACAGTCTTAGCGGCAGTCTGATATCTTCGCATGTTGAAAATATAAATTGCCGATTGACATTTGCCAACCACCATATTGTTTGACAGCAATGGAGCAAGCGGTGATCAAATTAGTGCGACAGGCCCTCGAGGAGGATGTCGGCTGCGGGGACCTGACGTCATTAGCCTGTTTTCAACCCGACACGATCAAGGCCCGGATCGTCGCCAAGTCTGAGGGCGTTATCTCCGGGCTGATGCCGGCGCTGTTGGCTTTTGAGACGGTCGATTCGGCGAATACGGTTCAGGCACAACTCGACGACGGTGACCCTTTCCGGGCGGGTGACCTGATCATGGAAATCGAAGGCCTGAACCAGACCATCCTTACAGCGGAACGGACCGCTCTCAACTTTCTGGCGCATCTCAGCGGTGTGGCGACGCTGACCAATCGCTTTGTCAGGGCGGTTGCAGGCGTCGACGGTCGCTGTCGGATTCTTGATACACGCAAGACGACCCCCGGCTGGCGCTACCTCGAGAAGCGGGCAGTGATACACGGTGGCGCCATGAATCATCGCCTCGGTCTCTACGACATGATGCTGATCAAAGACAACCATATCGCTTCGGCAGGTTCCATTGCGGCCGCTGTGAGGCAGGCACGTGAGTATCTTGCCACAAGGGACTTCCGCCTTCAGTTCGGGAATACCGGCGAGAGCGTTGAGATCGAGGTGGAGGTCACGACCGAGGCGGAGGTAACCCAGGCCATTGAGGCTGGAATCGCGCGGCTGCTTGCTGACAACCAGTCGCCGGAAGCTCTCAGGCGTCTCGTCCGGCTGGCCAAGGAACTCAACCCCCGGGTCAGGCTGGAAGCATCGGGCAACATGACTCTCGATAACGTGGCCGAGATAGCCGCCTGCGGTGTCGATTTCATCTCCGTTGGGGCTCTCACGCATTCTGCGCCCGCCTGTGATTTTTCTCTGAAGGTTCTCAAGTAGCATGACGGGCACTGCCGGACTTGAGAAGCTGGCGGATGATCTTCTGCTCAGGATACGGTCACGGCACGGCACGGCAGTGAGCGTGCGGTCGCTGGCCAGGCGCTTTCGGACGGACGAATCATCCGTAACGTCCGCCCTGCATCTGGTGCGCGACTGGGGATACAGGCTTCGCCTGAGTCGATCCAACGTGACGTTTGTCTCAGCGCCCGACATTCTCTCGGCGACTGAAATCTCGTATGGACTTAAGACGAAGAAGTTCGCGCGATCGATATTCGCGTATCAGTCGGTCAGGTCCACCAATGACCTTGCCGCGCGGGCAGCCACCGACGGCGCGCCGCAGGGGACTGTCATTGTCGCCGAAGAGCAAACCCAGGGGCGCGGCAGGTTCGGCAGGGTCTGGCATTCGCCGCCGGGAAGCGGTGTTTACATGTCGATCATTCTGCGTCCGGACTTTCAGCCGAGCCGGGCGCCGGCGGTGTCGATCATGACCGCCCTGGCCCTGGCCGAGACGCTCGACGTCATGTTTCCCGGCAAAGTACAGATAAAATGGCCCAACGACGTCCTTGTCTCCCGAAAGAAAGTCGCCGGCATTCTTACCGAACTGACGGCCGAACAGGACCGCATCGAGTATCTCATAGTAGGCGTGGGCATAAACGTCAACCAGAAGACCGGCGATTTCCCGGAAGAGCTGCGCGGCACTGCTACCTCGTTACGGCGGGTAACCGGGAGGAAGCAGCGGCGGGTGGAGCTGCTTCAGAGGTTCCTGGTCAACCTTGAGAAAGAGTACCACCGCTACCAGCGGAGCTTCCTGAAACCCTCGCGCGAGAGGTTGCGGCGTTATTCCTCTTTGATCGGACACGACATTAACCTGGCGGTCGGCAGGAGGATTACCTCCGGTTGGGCGGTTGACATCGATGATAACGGCTGCATAGTGATCGAAACCGCAAGCGGTCTGAAGGCTATCTCCAGCGGTGAGGTGACCATAGTCAAGAAGTAGCACGGTAGGGCTGAGCGCCCGCCCGACTCTTCGTGACGGCAGCCGGTGACGTCAACTTAATCCCGGAACTTATAGCAGATAATGAGAGGAGAATACGACTGAAGCGGGAGTATGCGTTTTCTCCGGTATTCTACCAGGGAACTAGACAGTGAAGGTCACCATACGCGGCAATGCCGCCTACGGGCACGGCGGCGGTTCGGGGCCGGCTCCAAACATGTAGTCGATCAGGTAGATCAGGTCGCCAATGTCGATCACATCTGATCCACTGGCGTTGACATCTGCCTCCTCGCGGCAATATGGTTCCTGCCCAGCCTGGAACATGTAGTGAACAAGGTATATCAGATCGCTTATGTCAATCGGCAGAGCGCCGCTGTGGTCCACGTCTCCACGGAGGTGGCAGCAGCCATATGGACCAGTAAGATTGAAGAGTATGGAGACATTATCAGAGCCATAATTCGCTGTCGCCAGGTCATTGTCACCATCACCGTCAAGATCAATCGAGAAGACTGAGCGAGGGGAATCTCCAGCGCCATAGTGAACCGCGGTTTGAAAAGTCCCGTCCCCGTTATTTAACAGTGTTGAGACATAGTCAGTGCCCAAGTTAGCTACCGCCAGGTCATTGTCACCATCACCGTCAAGATCAATCGAAAAGACAGAGGATGGCCAATATCCAACGGCATAGTTAACCTTACTCTGAAGGATCCCGTCGCCGTTATTCAATAGTATTGAGACATTGTGAGATCTGACGTTCGCTACAGCCAGGTCGTTGTCACCATCACCGTCAAGATCAATCGAGAAGACAGACCGGGGTTCATCTCCAACGCCATAGTTAACCGCGGTTTGAAAGGTCCCATCGCCGTTATTCAACAGTATTGAGACATGGCCAGAGCTAAAGTTCGCTACTGCCAGGTCATTATCACCATCACCGTCAAGATCAATCGAGAAGACAGAGAACGGCATACCTCCAACGTCATAGTTTACCGCGGTTTGAAAGGTCCCGTTACCGTTATTCAATAGTATTGAGACATTGCCAGAGGAATAGTCCGCTACCGCTAGGTCATTGTCACCATCACCGTCAAGATCAATCGAGAAGACAGACAACGGACCATCCCCAACACCATAGTCAACCGCGGTTTGAAATGTCCCGTCGTTATTATTCAGCAGTATTGAGACATTTTCAGTGCCTTCGTTCGCAACCGCCAGGTCATTGTCACCATCACCGTCAAGATCAATCGAAAAGACAGATTGAGGACGATCTCCGGTGTCATAATCGATCTTTGTGTCAAACATCGGATCAGACGCGAAAGAACTGGCTGCTGAAAACAGAATCAGCGAAGCAGCCAATACCTGAATCCTGATAAGTGAGAGAGTATTCATGCAATCCCCATCATTCTAAATGGCTCAATCTCCCTAATGGAGAAACTGCACCCGGTTTTTCCTAATATAACACAAGAAAGCCGACAATCAAGCCTATTCTCGCTTGTAGTGTGGATTTACTGTCTTGATACACATAGCTGTCTTAAGAATCCAGCGAGCGCGCCGGATAAAACCATCAGTATGCTCAATTAGAAAGATATACACTCCCACCCCCCACCAAAGATATATGGCATCCGCCGACACCGCTGGACCTTTCGCGCCTGCGATCTGAAACGCCGTGAGAACGGCAAGCAACCGTAAGCCGTGATGAAATCACTTGACAACTAACGGGTTCAGACCTCCGAATTGACGAAAAAGCTTGACTTTGGCCCCAGACCGGCTTTTTTGGGCCTTCAAAACTTGTGAATTCAGTCACATGCGGTCGAATTCGCGTTTGAAGGCAAGGGGATATGTCAGAGTACTTGGCAATTCTGATTTTCATCTGTGTCGGCGCAGGAATGGTCCTTTTCACGTTCTTCTTCGCCCGCCTTCTGAGACCCCATAACCCTTACCCGGAAAAGAACCTCAACTATGAATGCGCCGAGCTCCCGGTGGGTTCATCGTGGATCAAGTTCCACAATCGTTTCTACATCTTTGCTCTGATCTTTGTCGTTTTTGACGTCGAGGCGGTTTTCCTTTTTCCGTGGGCGGTTGCGTTCGGTCAATTGGGGCTGTACGCGCTGGTTGAGATGGTCATTTTTATCCTCATACTCCTGTTCGGTCTGTTCTACGCCTGGCGGAAGGGAGTGCTGAAGTGGGTGTAATCAAGAAGGTTCCGTACTACCTGGACAAGGTTCCCGGCGGTGGAATCATGTCGACCAGCTTAGAGGGGATACTCAGCCACGCCCAGGCCTGTTCGGTCTGGTACCTTCTTTTCGGCACCGCCTGCTGCGCTATCGAGTTGATGTGCACCGGCGCCTCGCGCTACGATTTCGACCGCCTGGGTATGATTTTCCGGCCCACGCCACGTCAGGCTGACCTGATTATCGCCGCGGGCACTATCACCAAGAAAATGGCGCCCCGGCTGCGCCGCTTGTACGACCAGATGGCCGAGCCGCGCTACGTGATAGCGATGGGCGGCTGTACGATCAACGGCGGTCCCTTCTATTATGACTCATACGCCGTGGAGAAGGGGATCGATCATATTGTCCCGGTGGACATATATGTGCCCGGTTGCCCTCCGCGCCCGGAATCGCTGCTGGAGGGGTGTCTGAATCTCCAGAAAAAGATCAAGAGTCAGAAGTTACCCGACTGGCACGAGAAATAGTATGACCAGGGACGAACTGAAACGGCATGTGGAATCACACTTCAACGGCAAGCTGACGCCTCTGGATACCGGCCGGTTCGATCCCATGTTCGAAGTCCGGCCCGACGACCTGCTCGATGTGGCCCGGGGATTGCGCGACGACGATGAGTTGAAGTTCGATTTCCTGTGCAATATCGGCGCGGTCGATACCGGGGAGCATTTTGAAATAGTCTATTCCGTTGCCTCGATCGGGAAGAGCCTTCGGCTCGATTTCAAGGTGACACTCTCCTATGACAAGGCTGAAATCGAGTCGGTGCAGGAGATCTGGCCAGCCGCGAACTGGCACGAGCGCGAAGTGTGGGAGCTCTACGGCATAGATGTGAAAAACCACGGCAACCTGAAGCGGTTTCTTTTGCCCGACGACTGGGATCAGGGACACCCGATGCGCAAGGACTGGGACGCCCCGGATTTCGTCCGGCTGAGCGAGGAGTGACTGTGGCTGCTTTGAGAACCGAAGAGTTTGTGGTCAGCATGGGACCGCACCACCCGTCGACTCACGGTGTGTGCCGCCTGATCCTGACTATGGACGGCGAGAAAGTGGTCCACATCGAACCGGTCATCGGTTATCTGCATCGGGCCATTGAAAAGATATGTGAGAACCGCACCTACCCGCAGTGTGTCCCGCTTATGGACCGGTTCGAATACGTAACGTCGATGGCCTGTGAACATGCCTTCGCGCTGGCGGTGGAGAAATTGGCCGAGGTAGAAGTGCCGGAGCGGGCGGAATACCTGCGGGTGATCATGGTGGAGCTCAACCGGATCGCCTCGCACCTGATTTTCTGGGGCGTTACCGCCATGGACGGGGGAGCCTACACACCCTTCCTTTACGGACTCCGGGAACGAGAGTTGATTATCGACCTTTTTGAGATGACTTGTGGCCAGCGCCTTACTTATAACTATATCCGTATCGGCGGTGTCTCCAGGGATATCCCACCCGAGTTTGTGCCGCAATGTCGTGAGGCTCTCAAGATAATCAGCGGGAAAATGAGCGACTACGAGGGGCTTCTCAATGAGAACCCTATCTGGCTCGTGAGGACAAAAGGCGTCGGAGTGTTGTCGCCTGAGATGGCCATCGCCTACGGCGCTTCCGGTCCCGTGCTGCGTGCCTCGGGCGTGGACTACGATATCCGCAGGAATGACCCCTACTCAATATACGACAAGTTCGATTTCAATATCCCCACCCAACCCAATGGTGACTGCTATGACCGGTTTGTGCAGCGGCTGGACGAGATCAGGGAGTCGATCAGGATCATCGGCCAGGCCCTGGACGGCCTTCCCGAAGGGGATTTCAAGAAGAAGATATCTCCCAGGTTCAAAGCACCGGCCGGGGAGGTTTATTCCCGGTTAGAGAGCTCCCGCGGAGAGATGGGCGTTTACATCCAGGCGGACGGCACTACCAAGCCTCTGAGGGTCAAGCTTCGTGGCAGTTCGTATAACCATCTTGAGGTGGTGCCGGAGATCGCCACCGATGTCCTGATTGCTGACCTGGTCATGATCTTCGCCACTCTCGATATCATCATGCCGGAGGTAGACCGATGATCGCCCCGGTAGTTGCGGTTGGCGAGTTGAAAGGGCTGTTTGCGTGGTTGTACGAGAAGCTGCAGGAAACCGGGCTGCCGCAACCCTGGCTTGACGTTGTGACCTACGCCGTTCTCGGGCTGGTAGTGTTCGGCGTGCTCTCGCTGCTGGCGCTGTTTCTGGTCTGGTGGGAGCGGAAGATCTCCGCGCACATTCAGCAGCGTTTCGGTCCCATGCGGGTCGGCTGGCACGGCTGGTACCAGACGGTCATGGATGCCGTCAAGCTGCTTCAGAAAGAAGATGTCAGAATCGCCGTTCGTGACAAGGTGGTGTTTTTCTGGGCGCCGGTTGTCGGTTTTGTGGCCGCGTTCTTAGCCTACATAGTGATGCCGTTCGGTGATGGCCTGATCGTGGCTGACCTGAATATCGGCATCCTCTATATCATGGCGGTGACCACCTTCACGATAATTTCGCTCCTCATGGCCGGTTGGGGCTCGCACAATAAGTACGCCCTGTTGGGAGGGATGCGTTCGGCGGCCCAGGTGGTCAGCTACGAGGTGCCGATGGTCATCTCGATACTGAGTATAATCCTCTTTGTCGGCTCGCTTTCGATGGTCGATATTGTCAGGTCGCAGTCAGGGATGATTTTCAACTGGTTTATCTTTCGCGTCCCCTTCGGGCCGATAGCCTTTCTGACCTACATCGTAGCCGCCACAGCCGAGGCCAACCGTACTCCCTTCGACATTCCGGAAGCCGAACAGGAACTGGTGGCGGGATATAATATCGAATACTCAGGCATGAAGTTCGCCATGTTCTTCCTGGCGGAGTTTGTCAATATGTTCACGGTGTCGGCTATCGCCACCACGGTTTTCTTAGGCGGCTGGAACGGCCCGTTCCTGCCTTCCTGGCTGTGGTTTTTAGGCAAGACGTTGTGTATTGTCCTGCTGCTGATGCTTTTCCGCTGGACCTACCCACGGCTGCGAGTGGATCAGTTGATGGAGTTCTCCTGGAAGTTCTTAGTACCGGTGACGTTTGCCAACCTGGTCGTGGCCGGCTGGTTCAAGTATGCCGGGTGGTACTGGTGAGAGTGAGTGAATAACTGATGGGTGTCGTCAAAGACCTGAAAAACCTCGTCAAGGGGCTGGGCATAACCGGCAAGCACCTGGGACGACATGCGATCACCATTCAGTACCCGGAAGAACGCTGGACCATGCCGGAGCGGTCGCGCGGGATCGTGGTGCTTCTGTCGGACAAGGAGACGGGCGAACTCAACTGCACCTCGTGCGAGTTATGTATGAAAGCCTGTCCCAGCGGCGCCATCAAGATCGAGTTCCATCGCGATGAGAACAAGAAGAAGGTGCTCGATTTGTTCGACGTTGACAACGGCCTGTGCTGTTTCTGCGGTCTGAGCGAGGAAGCGTGCAATTTCTCGGCGATCAAGATGGCCACCAAGTATGAGTTTTCGGTCTGGAACAAGGACGAACTGATCTGGGACAAGGACCGCCTGCAGGAAGTGGGTCGTGACGTTCCTTACGTAGACACACGCAGGAAGAAGAAAGCCAGGCTCAAACCGATGGCTGAGAAGTCCACCGAAACCGGAACGCAGGAAAGCGACGCCTCAGCGGCGGAATCAGAACCGAGGCCGGAGTCAGGCGAGCCATCTGAAGAGAACAAGCAGCCAGAGGAAGACCAGGGCGGGCGGCCACCGGAGGGAGGAGGAGCATAATGGAAGTACCCGAGGCGGGAGTTGTTTTCTGGATACTGTCGGTGGTGATTATTGTCTCCGGGATGCTGGTGGTCAGTCTGAAGAATATCTTCCACTGCGCCTTAGCTCTGGTGGTCTGTCTTTTCGCGGTGGCGGGCATATACCTGTTATTAGAGGCGGAGTTCCTGGCGGCGGCGCAAGTGCTCATCTATGTCGGCGCGGTGGCAATACTGATTATCTTCGCGGTCATGCTCACCACCGACCTGGCCAGTGGAAAGATCACTCAGACCAACGAGAATGCGACGATCGCGTTCGTTGCCTGTGTTATGTTCGCCGCCGTAGCGATGTTCCTCATCAAGAAGACCAGGGTCTGGGATATTTCCCCCTTCGGCCTTTCCTTCGACAACGTCTCGGCGATCGGTAAGTATCTGATGACCGAGTTCATGCTGCCCTTCGAAGTCGTGTCGGTCTTGCTGCTGGCAGCCCTGATAGGCGCTGTCGTCCTGGCCCGAAAGGAGCGCTCCTGATGTTCCCATACCTGGCATTGTCGGCGGTCCTCTTTTCGATCGGTCTCTTCGGTGTTCTGACACGCCGCAACGTGATCGGCATCCTCATGTCGCTGGAGTTGATGTTCAACGCCGCCAATATCAACTTCGTCGCCTTCAACAGATTCGTGGCCACTGACGGACTCGTCGGGCAGATGTTTGCCATTTTCATCGTCGTGGTAGCGGCGGCGGAAGCTGTAGTAGGGCTGTCTATCGTACTGTTGATCTATCGTAACTGGCGCGGCATCGGCACCGACAACATTCATGTCATGAAGTGGTAGGAAAGATATGACCGAATATTCATTCCTGATCGCGCTGCTACCGCTTCTGGCATTTGTCATGATTGTCTTCTTCCTGCGCTGGAAGGAACAGCTTTCGGCCGCCTTTTCGATTATGTCGATCTTAGCCTCGTGGGTTATGTCGGTGGTGGTCCTGATTGAGACCATCGCCCGCCACGGTGTCGCCTACGAGGCGTACTATAAGTTTCTCGATCTGGCCGGATTCGTGCCGGAGATCGGTATCCTGATCGATCCGCTGGCTGCCGTTATGCTGGTAGTAGTAGCCACCATCGGCGCAGCCGTCGAGATCTATTCCGTCGGCTATATGCACGGTGATCCCCTGTTCAGCCGCTTCTTCGCTTACCTTTCTCTGTTCCTGTTTTCGATGCTGGGCTTGGTGTTGGCCAACAACTTCTTCATGATCTTCATTTTCTGGGAGTTAGTGGGACTGACCAGCTACCTGCTGATCGGTTTCTGGTTTGAGAAGAAATCCGCTGCCGACGCCTGCAAGAAGGCCTTCCTGACCACCCGCGCCGGTGACCTTGGGTTTCTGGTGGGTTTGTTCATGATTGCCGTCTACGCTGGGACTTTCAACTACGGCGGTGTCTTTGAGCAGGTAGCCGCGGGAGCCATCCCGGCAGGCATTCTGACGGCCATAGCCATATTCGTCTTCTGCGGCGCGGTCGGGAAATCGGCCCAGTTCCCGCTGCATGTATGGCTGCCCGACGCCATGGAAGGCCCCACCCCGGTTTCGGCGTTGATTCACGCCGCCACCATGGTAGCCGCCGGTGTCTATTTGGTGGCCCGGTCGATGCCTCTTTTCGTGGGGTCGGCCGAGGCGTCGATGGTGGTGGCCGTGATCGGGTTGATTACCTCGTTCATGGCGGCTTCCATAGCCCTGGTTCAAAACGACATCAAACGCGTTTTGGCGTACTCGACCATCAGCCAGTTGGGCTACATGATAATGGCCTTGGGCCTGTATGGCTACGACTATACCCAGGGTCACCACAGCGCCGGTTATCTGGCCGGGACCATGCACCTGATGACCCACGCCTTCTTCAAGGGGCTGCTCTTCCTTGCCGCCGGTTCGGTTATCCACGCCGTGCACACCAACAACATCCAGGAAATGGGCGGACTGTGGAGCAAGATGAAGCTTACCGCCCCCGCCTTCATTATAGCCTCGCTCTCGATATCCGGGATATTCCCCCTGTCCGGCTTCTGGTCCAAGGATGAAATCATCGCTGCTACACTGAATCATCCCGTCTTCATGGTGTTTACCCTCGCCATTGCCTTTATGACCGCTTTCTACATGTTCCGCCTCTGCTTCCTGACGTTCTTCGGCAAGCCCCGCGACCAGCAGTGCTATGATCATGCCCATGAATCGCCGAGAAACATGACCTACCCGCTTGTCTTTTTGGCCTTCATGTCGATCTTTGCCGGCTGGGTGGGTATGCCCTGGCTGCCTGATTATCTCCACCTCGGCTCGTTCATGTACCACGGCCAGGCGTATCACGCGCATCCGCATTACGCCCTGATGATAATCTCGACGATCATGGCCGTTTCGGGAATCTGGCTGGCGTACCTGTTCTATTACAAGAAATCGATTTCCGCCGACAGGGTGGCCGAGAAGCTCAAGCCCTTGTATACGCTCTTGTACAACAAGTACTATATTGATGAGATATACCAAGCGGTTATTATCGACCCCGTGATGGCCATCGCCCGGTTCATGTGGAAGTTCGACGCCGGAATCATCGACGGCCTCGTCAACGGTACCGCCTGGCTGACGGTGCTGTGGTCGGATGCCAAACAGTGGTTTGACAAGTGGATTGTCGACGGCGCCGTCAATGCGACCGGCTGGATCGTGCGGCAGGGAGCCAATGTTCTGCGGTTCGTGCAAACCGGAAGAGTCCAGGGCTACGCCGCCTTCATCCTCATGATGGTGGTGCTGGTGGTGCTGTGCAAGCTGGAGTTATCGCAGCAGGACCCGGGCTGGCCGCGCCTGGCCGCCCTGTTTGCCGCCGGGATCGGCGTGCTGATGTTGCTTTCCCGGCTCTCGGCCGCTCGTCAACGCGCCACGGGTAATATCAAACAGGAAGAATAGCATTGAATCTGGAGGATAGATCATAGTCATGGGTTTTCCATATTTGCTGAGTTCCCTGGTGTTTGTTCCCTTAATCGGGATGCTGGTAGTGATGTTCTTGCCCAAGCAGAACCTCGGGACCATACGCTGGACCGCCACCGCATTCAGTTTTCCACCTCTGCTTGCCTCCTTGTGGCTGACGTGGGACTACTTCTTCAACCATGCCCACACGCACCTCATGGCCTACGTTGAGGGACCGTTCGACTGGATTCCCTCGCTCAATATCCAGTACTACCTGGGGGTGGACGGAATCTCGGTGCCGATGGTGTTTCTGACCGGCCTGTTGTCGACCCTGTCGCTTCTGGCCTCGTTCGGCATCAAGGAGAGGGTCAAGGAGTACTTCGCTTTCTTCCTGCTGCTTGAGGCGGGCATGATGGGCGTGTTTGTGGCCCTGGATTTCTTCCTGTTCTACGTTTTCTGGGAGGTCATGCTGGTGCCGATGTACTTCCTGATCGGCGTCTGGGGCGGACCGCGCAAGGAGTACGCCGCCATCAAGTTCTTCCTCTACACGCTGTTCGGATCCATCTTCATGCTGGTGTCGATCCTGATCTTATATTTCACATCCGAGCCGCATACGCTCAACATGCTGACCCTGATCGAGCAGGGCTCGACGCTGCCGCATACGCTCCAGATGGTCTGTTTCATATTCTTCTTCGTAGCCTTTGCCATCAAGGTTCCCGTGTGGCCGTTCCATACGTGGTTGCCCGACGCTCACGTCGAAGCGCCGACGGCGGTGTCGGTCATTCTGGCCGGGGTGCTGTTGAAGATGGGGACATACGCTATGCTGCGCATCAGTTGGCCCATGTTTCCCGACGCCCTGCGCACGCTGTCGTTCTGGATCGCCGTCGTGGGTGCTATCGGTATCATATACGGGGCGCTGGTCTCAATGGCGCAGAAGGACCTCAAGAGGCTGGTGGCCTATTCGTCGGTATCGCACATGGGGTACTGCATGCTGGCGCTGGGGGCGTTTTCATCGGTGACGGCCATCGCCGGCTGCATGTTCCAGATGGTATCCCACGGCCTGATTACCGGCGCCCTCTTCCTCCTGGTGGGTGTGCTCTACGACCGGGCGCACACCCGCGAGATCGCCGCCTTTGGCGGCCTGGGCGTCCATCTGCCTGTCTATTCCGGGATCATGATCTTTTTCTCGATGGCTGCCCTCGGCCTGCCCGGTATGTCCGGGTTCGTGTCGGAATTCATGGTGTTTGTGGGCGCCTTTGGAGCATTGAACAAGGTGCTGGTGGGGATCTCGGTGCTGGGCGTGGTGCTGGGCGCGGCCTATATGCTGCGCATGGTGCAGCGGATATTCCTGGGCGAGTTCGACAAGAGCAAGTGGGGCTCCCTGACGGAAATCGGCCTGCGCGAGACTATCACGGTGGCCCCCCTGGCCCTGCTGACCCTGTTTATCGGTGTCTATCCCAAGCCCCTCATGCAGTTGATGACGGCAACCCTGGAACACTTGGTAAGGCTGATGGCCAGGTAAGACAATGGAAGTTCAACTGCCCGAGTACAGCCTCAGGATCATGGCCCCGGAGATATTCCTCTTTCTCTGGGCGCTGGTCGTGTTCACTTTCGACCTGTTCACCAAGCGCCGGACGGGAACAGCGGTCGGGTATCTGGCCCTTCTGGGGCTTCTCATAACGGGCGTGCTCATGGCCGTCACGTCCTACGGCACCGGTTTCGGGAAGATGTTCTTCAACGATCCGCTCTCGCTGTTCTTCAAGATGGTGTTTGTCGGGGCAGCCTTCATGGCTATCGGCAGTTCCTTTGACATCACCCGGCAGAAGATCGTCAATCATCGGGGGGAGTTCTTCGGGCTGATTCTTCTCTCCACTGTCGGGATGATGTTCCTGGCTTCTTCCAATGAACTGCTGTCGCTGTATATCGGGCTGGAATTGACCACGATACCTCTTTTTGTGCTGGCTGCCTTTTACAAGGACGACAAGCTGTCGGTCGAGGCCGGTATCAAGTATTTCGTCGTGGGGGCTTTTTCCTCGGCCCTTTTGCTGTATGGGTTATCATTCCTTTATGGTCTGGCCGGCACGACCGACATCGTGGCCATGAAGATCCGCCTCGCTGAAACTCACATCGCCCACGGCAATATCGGCTTGATTCTGAGCCTGGCGGTAGTCATGATTGTAGCCGGGTTAGGTTTCAAGCTGGCGCTGCCGCCGTTTCACCAGTGGGCGCCGGATGTCTATGAGGGTTCGCCGACGCCGATAGCGGCCTTCTTGTCCGTGGGATCCAAGGCGGCGGGGCTGGTGGCGTTCGCCAAGATATTCGTCAACGGGCTGTGGGCTTTCTGGGGCCGGGAGATGGCTCCCAACGACTGGGGTGTGCTGGTGGGCATCCTGGCCTGTGCCGCCATGGTCTACGGCAACGTGGTGGCTATCCGACAGACCGATATCAAGAGGATGTTGGCCTACTCCTCGATTGCCCAGGCCGGGTATATCATGATCGGGATGGTGGCCATGAACGAACATGGCCTGACGGCGGTCGGCTTCTATATCTTCGCTTACATGTTCGCCAACATGGGCGCTTTCGCGGTGGTGGCGATTGTCGAGGACAGAACCGGTTCCTGCCAGATTCATCACTATCGGGGTCTGGGCTGGTCGTCACCGCTGCTGGCTCTTTCTATGGCGGTGTTTCTCCTCTCGCTGGTGGGTATCCCGCCGCTGGCCGGGTTCATGGCCAAGTACAAAGTGTTCGCGGCCGCGATCGCTATGGCCGGCACCGGAAGCTCCTTCACCTGGCTGTACTGGCTGGTGGGCGTCGGTCTGCTTACTTCGGTGTTTGCCCTTTACTACTACGCCAATATCATCAAGCAGATGTACTTCCATACCGAGGCTTCTCCCCACTCGATCAGGTTCAGTCTTCCTGCCTTTGGGGTAGTCCTCATCGGGCTGGTGGGGGTGGTGCTCTTCGGGATCTATGCCGAACCGATCCTGGAGTTCGCCTCGGAACTGCCGGTCATGGCGGGGGTCATACCCAGATAAGGGCCTTTTGAACATTGACATATGCCCCAGACGCGGCTATTATCCATCCGTCGGCAGACGGGTATACTTATATGGCTCTGGTTAATTCCATATTGGTGAGTGTCAAGCGCCATTTTATTTCCGGCGTTCTGGTCGTTGTTCCGCTTATTCTCACCTACATTGTTCTCAGGTTCCTGTTTGAAGCCGTCGACGGGCTCTTGCAACCGGTGGTGCACCGGGTGCTCGGATACTACGTGACCGGCCTGGGCATCGTGACAACGCTGTTGCTGATTATTCTCACGGGCATTTTCACGCGTAACATCGTGGGCCGCAGACTGTACCGCATAGGCGACCGGTTTCTGGTGAGCACACCCATAATTCGGCCCATCTACTCGGCAGCCAAGCAGCTTCTCGAGGCGCTCACCGGACCTTCGGAGCGGTCATTCAAGCAAGTCGCCCTGGTGGAGTACCCGCGCCGGGGAGTGTTCGCCCTTTGCTTTATCGCCAACCAGGTCGACCTTAACATTGTGGGTCGCTCCGGCGAGTACGTTACCGTTTTTGTACCCTCCACCCCAACTCCCATATCAGGGGTGGTGATCATTGCGCCGGCCGATCAAGTCAGACCGGTGAACATGACGGTGGAAGAAGGTATCAAGTTCCTTGTCTCCGGGGGTGTCGCGTCACCTGAAATCATCAACGAGAAGGTCACCGTGCATAGTAAAGACAACCGAGAGGTAGTGAAGTGAAACTGGCCAACCTGCTAATGGAGCGAAGGATCAATATCGATCTGGGTTCGAGAACCAAAGAGGAAGCCGTCCTCGAGTTGCTGGACATGATCAAGTCCGAAGGTATCGCTCTCGATTATGACGCCATCCTGCGGTCTATCCGGGAGCGCGAGGAGGTGGAGGACACGTCCTACGGTCGCGGCTTCGCTTTCCCCCACGCCCGTACCGACGCCGTCAGCGAACTCTATATTCTCGTCGGCCTTTCGCGTCAGGGATTGGTCAACAAGCCGCCGGACGGTATTCCCGTCCACGTGGTCTGTCTGCTCCTGACGCCTTCGACAATCGCCAAGCTGTATCTGCAGACTCTCTCCGGGCTGGCCGCCTTCGGTCGCATCCCGGGAACGCTGGAAAAGGTGCTGGCGGTGACCCGCAAAACCGACCTGATAAAGCTGGTTTCCGACGCCAATGTTACCGTCGATAAGGAGCTGATGGTCAAGGATGTGATGCGCCACAAGGTGGCCACGGTGACACCCGACGATACGCTCAAGAAGGTGGCCAACAAGATGTTTCAGTATCGTCTGTCCGCTCTGGCGGTAGTGGACGAAAACAATAAGCTCCTGGGGGCTATCGACGATCGGGATCTGATCAAGGCGGCTTTGCCTGATTATCAAGCGTTGATCTCCAACCTCAATTACTCCATGGACGTGGAACCGTTTGAGGAACTCCTCAAGCAGGAGGACAAGATCAAGGTATCACAACTCTACCGGCAGGATTTCGAGGTCACCACACCTGAAACCCGGATCGTCGAAGTCGCCGCGATGATGATTTTCAAGGACGTTAAGAGAGTTTTCGTTACTTCCGACGACAGTCTGGTCGGCATCCTTTTGAGAAAAGACATTGTCAACATGGTGATTCGGGGTTGACGGACGAGGGGCACGCCGTGCCGCCCGGGAAACGTTACTGAGTGCGTCGCCGAATGAGCTCCCGAGTCAAAAAGTACGAGACCCCCCCTACGCTCTATTACCTCATGCTGCTGACCTTTCTGGCCACCGCGCCCGGCTTCTATCTGGGTCTTACCGACGGCACGGTCTCTCCCGAAGTGGGGACACTGCTTTTCGGCATAGCCATATTCGGGGCCGCCTTCTTTCTGTGCTGGGCCGCTGAGGCGGCTCAAATCGACATCAGCGAGTCACTGGCGGTTGCCATTCTGGCCCTGCTCGCCGTTCTGCCGGAATACGCCGTGGACTTCGTTTTCACTTGGAAGGCGGCGCACGATCCGGAACAGGCCCACTTTGCCATCGCCAACATGACCGGGGCCAACCGCCTTCTGGTGGGGCTGGGCTGGCCGGCGGTGCTGCTCATATATATTTTCGCTAAGAAGCGCAAGGAAATCGTCATGGACCGCTCCCAGAGGGTGGAGATATTCTATCTGGCCATGGCGACGGTTTACTCGTTCACGATCCCCCTCAAGGGCAGTTTGACACTTATCGACACGGTGATCCTGGTATCACTTTTCGCGCTTTATACCCGAAGAGTGGCGCAGATGGAGACGGTGGAGCCGGAGATGGTAGGCCCCGTGAAAATCATCGCCAACATGAGGGATGGCCCCCGGCGATTGGTGACGGTTCTCTTTTTCCTCTGGGCGGGGGCGGTTATCTTCCTTGTGGCCGAGCCGTTTGCCCACAGCCTTGTCAGTATGGGCCGTGAATTCGGAATCAACGAGTTCCTGCTGGTGCAGTGGCTGGCGCCGATTGCTTCAGAGTCGCCCGAGTTCATCGTGGCGGCCACATGGGCTGTGCGTGGCGCCGCCGGGTCGGCGCTTAAGGCGCTGATTTCCTCCAAGGTAAACCAGTGGACCCTGCTTGTAGGCACCATCCCGCTGGTGTTTTCCATCTCCAGCGGAGCCGTCAGGGTTTTCCCTCTCGACAGCCTGCAACAGCATGAATTGTTGCTGACGGCGGCGCAGTCCCTGTTCGGGGTGGCCGTGCTGGTGAATCTCAATCTACGACGGAGAGAGGGAATCCTGCTGGCAGCGCTGTTTTGCGCCCAACTCATAGTAGCGCAAATCCGGTTGGAGGTCATGCTGATATACCTGCTGCTGGCGGCGGTGTACCTTGTGGCCCAGCGGCGTCATCTGATTCCGGCCCTGCACACCGGGCTGGGCCTGAAAGAATAGCGGCCCGTATTCATGTCACCGCTTCTCGCGGAACCCGATCCGCGGGAAGGGATTGACAATCGAACTGGCGATGTTGGTCAGGTGGGCGTTGATACGCTTGAGATGACGGGCATAGAGACAGAGGCAAACGGCGTCCGCGATGCTGAGTTTGTTGTTCTGACCGTGTATCATCCCGGTGATGATCGATTCCGCCTTCCTGGCCGTTTCTTCCTCGGTCAGCATGACTTCCCGCCCACGTTTCTTGTCCTGAGATTTCAGGACTTCGATGACCTTCGGGAAAATCTCATCGTTGACCTGCTCTATCTCCCGGAGGATTGTCTCGTAGACACCGCCCTTGAGCCTCTTCTTGTGCAGGCTGGCCAGCCCCACGATGTTCTTGGTGTAGTCTCCGATGCGCTCGACATCGATAACAATCGAGACCAGCGCCAGCCCCGGGGCCAGGTTCTGCGTTCCCGCAATAGTGAGATGGGTCATCACCTGTCGGCGCACCTCCCGCTCGAACTTGTTGATCTTGCGATCCGTCTTGCGAATATCGAAGGGTAACTCGGCGGTATCGCTCTCCCGCAGGATTTTGCGGGCAGCGTCATACATCTTGTGATCAAACTCAATCATCGTCAGCGTAGTATTCAAGGCGGAGTCAAGCAGGTTCTCCGAACTGAACAGCTCTTTGAACTTCCCAAACATCTGTCTACTCCATAAAAAAGATTATTACTCCGGGTGTTATGAAGAACACCACGACTATATATATAAGAGGTACCAGCCGGGATTTCAAGGTCAGGTAGCTGAGTTTCTCGGCAAGGAAAATAGGTATGCTCTTAAGGGGCCAGAAGACGGCTATGCCGTACACGTTGAACGTCAGGTGGGCGAAGGCAACGCTGACGGCATCGGGGGAGCCGGTTACAAACGAGGCCAGAAAGGCTGTGATAGTAGTACCCACGTTGGCGCCCAGCAGGTACGGATAAATCTGACGGACGGAGATGACACCCGCTCCTAACAGGGGCACTACGATTGAGGTCGTGATTGACGATGACTGCACTAACACCGTGATCACCGCCCCGAGAATGAACCCCAGCACCGGGGTTCGGAATATGAACCTCTGGAAGAACTTCTCAACGCGAGCAAGCACCAATGACCGCAGGACCTTGACGATGTAGCGCAGTGCTACAAAAAGCAACAGCAGCGCCACTGCGACGCCGAGCCATCCGCTGTCCCCGGACAGGTGAAGAATCTCCTGCGCCACTGGCTCTGTCGCGGCTTTTAGGGGCGAACCGAACTTGAGTCCTCCAAACCCGGCGAAAAGCCCCTCAAGAAGCCTGGCCGTCCTCTGTATGAGGCCGAAGTTGATCTCAAGCGGCAGCAGGACAGCGACCGCGCACACGTTGAAAAAATCATGCAGCATGGAGCCGCAAAAAGCTCTCCGGAACTCGCCCCGGCGCGAGATATGTCCCAAGGACACGATGATGTTGGTGATGGAGGTGCCGATGTTCGCACCCATTACCATAGGAATCGCGCTCTCAAAGGACAGCACCCCTGAGGCCACCAGGCCGACGACGATCGACGTGGTTGTAGACGACGACTGGATTATCGCCGTTGCTAAAACGCCGATCACCAGACCCACAACCGGATTCGATGTAGCGTGGAAGATAGTCTCAGCGAAACCGCTGCCGAAGAGCTTGAAGGAGGCTCCCAGCAGCGTAATGGACAACATGAAAAGGTAGAGGAGCCCGGCTATTGCCAGGAGCTTCCAAGCCACGGAGTTCGTCGGGCCATACCAGACGCGACGGTTTGACTTCGAAGCGGGTGCGTCAACCATGTGGGGACGTGGAAATCATTATGTCCACCTTAACATTGGCGGGAATATATGGGGCCGCCAATAGCTGTCAAGGTAGAATTGGCAGATTCCCTGTGGAGCCCCGGTTTTGGTCGGGTCCGGCGGGGTCTGCCGGAGGGCCGAGGAAGACTCTGCCCGAATAGGACGGTCAGGGTTTGCGCCCGGCGCTGACCAGAACGCAGGCGTCGGTGCGGAAATAGCGACTCATAACCCGGCGCACCGAATCGACCGTTACCTCAGAGAGCGCTTTCAGGTAGCGGCTGTCATAGCCCGGGCTCCGACCGAGGTACTCATCGACAGCCAGATAGTAGGCTTGATTGATCCGGGAAAGTCTGGCCATACCCAGGCGTCCCCAGATATGATTGCGGGCGCTGGTGATTTCCGACTGGGTGGGGCCGTCCAGTTTGAGTTTTTCGATCTCGAGCGTTATGCCGTCTAAGGCCTTCTGGTAGTTGTCCGGAGCGGTGCTGATGACACTGTACTGCCAGCCGAAATCTTTGTCAAAAACGGCGCCGGCGCCGACCGAGTACGCCAACCCCTGCTTCTCACGCAGATTGAGATACAACCGGGTGGACAAAACCGATGAAGCCACGCTCAGAGCCGCCACATCATCGCTGGTTGCGCCGGGAAGAAGCGAACCGAGATACAGGCTGATCTGCTCGCTTTGAAGATCCCGGTGAGCGGTCCGGGTCTCGTGGATAGGCTCGGAACCGGCGACTCCCTGAGTCGGGGGATAGCCTGTGGCCATTCTCCCGAAAACGCGGTCGACCCATCTGCAGACGGTTGCTACCGGCTTGTTGGTAGCGATCGACAGGATCAGATTCCCGGGCGAATAGAAGCGGGCGTAGTGCTCGCGGAGGTCTTCGATCGTGATCGAGCCGAGAGACCGCGGTGTGCCGGAAATTGACCGGGCATAAGCGCCATCGCGAAACATCGTCTCATAGAAGAGGTTACGGGCGACCTTCCGGGGTGATCCCGCGTCTCGGCCGAGCATACCAAACATGGAACGACGGACGCTCTCCACTTCGACAGAGTCGAACGCCGGGTAAAGCAGCATTTCACTGAAAAGATGGAATCCCTTCTCGTCAAAGGCGTCGATAGTCTCAAACTTCAGGAATGAGAAGCGGCGCGTCGTGTAGCGATCATCGTAAGGAATCCAGGGATTGTCGTAGAGACTGACGTTGGCGCCGATCCCGGCCAGGTCGCGCGAAAGCTCGCGGGAGTCCCTGGTAGCCGTGCCCTTTTCAAGGCAGCGCTGAACGAAATCAGTGATGCCTTCCTTCCCGTCGGGTTCACTTGCTGTCCGGTTTCTACCCAGTACGTTCATCGCGAACACGCGGCTGTCGGGACTGGACTTGATTATCAGCGTCAGGCCGTTTGTCAGTGTTTCGTAGTGGTACTCAGCCGGGTCCTTAAACTCGTAGTCAACAGAATCCGTTTCGGGCCATTCGAGCGGGTGACCGACCGTGAGGTCGCGGGCGGCAAACTGAGCCGTGTCGAAATATGCAGCCACCTCCACTGCCGGCATGGTGGGTGGTTCCCAGGGTGGGTTCGGCGAATCACCGACCGGCCTGACGATGGTGGCGACGTAGTCCGGTTCCGCCAACCACTTTCTCGCGGCCTGGCGGCATTGATCCCATGACACCCGGCTCAGACGATCGGGATAATTCTGAATGAAGTCCCAGCCCACTGACATCATCAGCGGCGCGATGATGAAGCTGTAGAAGTGAAGCTTCTCGGAGTAATAGATGTCGTCGCACCTGACGGTTGTCTTGATACCGGCTATCGTCTCCGGATCCGCCACGTGACTGCTGATGGCTTTGAGTTGGTCCAAGACTGTGGCAAGAATGCCGGTGCTGTTGCCGGATTCGTCAGTCAGAACCGATATCTCCATGCGGGTGAACTCCTCGCGGGTCGCCAGGCTGACTCCTACTTCCGTGGCCAGGGGACTGTCCCCCGCCCTCAGGGCTTTCACCAGCGGCGAGACCCCGTCCATGGCCAGGTACTGGGTCAGCAGGTCAAACGGCAAATAGGTCGAATCCGTGAAATGTGGAGCGGCAATGGAGACATTGACATATGTCGACTTGACGTCGGCCAGAGTGTCAAACACCTCGGCGCCGACGAGCACGCTCCCGGTGGTGCCGCCGATGGCGGTGGTATCAACCGAACTGGTGGCGGTACTGTCGGGGATGGTTCCGAATATGGACGCGAGCGTCTCGCGCATGGCATCGGTTTTGAAGTCGCCTATCACCAGCGCCGTCATGTTGGAGGGGACGTAATAGCGTTTCCAGTAGTCGATAATCGCCTCCCGGGGGATGTTCTCGATGAAAGACTCGTACCCTAACACCGGCCGGCTGTAGCTGGTACCCCCATACGCCCTGTTTGTGAAGAACCCCTCGGCGGCGGCCCCGGGTGAATCGGCCGATTGTCTGATTTCCTCAATCACCACCTTCCGCTCTTTGGCCAGCTCCTCCTCGGGGAAAACCGAATTGAACAACATGTCCGCCTGCACCGTAAGCCCGTACTCGATGTACTGACCTGGCATCAGAACCAGATAAGCGGTCAGGTCCTTACGTGTGAAGGCGTTGATGTATCCCCCAAGGTCACGGATCGACAGGTCCAGTTCCTTACGGGTCAGGCTAACGGTGCCGTCAAAAAGAAGGTGCTCCAGGAAATGGGTGAGGCCGTTCTCATACCTGGATTCGTACTTGCTACCCGACCTGACAAAGATAACGCTGGCGATCATGGGGGAACTGTGGTTCTCCTTCAGGATGAACTCCATCCCGTTGGTCAATCGGTAGGTCTGTGTTTGAGCCGGTGTGCAGAGGGGCAGAAGGAGGCACAGAAGGATGCAGCACAACGCCACCTTGACCGGCGATGGAATCACTCTACTAATCATGATTTTCTCCCAGCGAAAAACCGACCTGGACAGCTTAAGTCCTTTGCTATTCAATACGATACAAGTCTATGTTATGGAACCTGTAGCTCAAAGTCAACCTCGAGTTGAAAAGGGGATTGACTTGGACTCGACATGATGTATATTCGCCCCACTTGGTTATGGAAAGAAGGACTCCAAAGACAGCAGATTCAGGTCGCCCGACCGCCGCGGTTCTGACAATGACCGCTGTGGTCATGCTGATCGTCAGCGGGGCTGACCGGGCGTCAGTTCTCTGCTGCGGTAGCCTGGATGATCCCACATCCGTCATGGCCGGGATTGATTCCCGGCAGCCGAGCCCGACCGGGGAACTCCCCGAGAACATGGTGCCCACCGGCAAGACGGGTACCGGGCCGACGATTTCTTTCCTGGCTCCGGCTGTTCTCAAGACAGACAGCAATAACGGTCGGGCGAAAATTGCCGGTTGCGTATCGACCGAGAGCCGTTGTCTGCCGCTGTCGACTGGGAGTAGGGGCTTCATCTTGGCTACCTCCTGGCTGATTGACTCCGACTTAGGTCGGCAGTTCACCCTGGTCGGAGCTCGACCATCGGGCACCAGTTAGCCGGGTTCCCCACTACCCGTCGGTTCCAGCCGGCGGCATCTTCGTCTTTTGACCAGACAAAGAAATTAGTTGTATTGGACCATATTACTGGAGAGGTTCCTACATGTCCAAAAAGAATTGGCGCGTTATTCTCACGGGAGTGCTGATTATCCTGGCCTTCATCGCCCTGTGGGACACATACAAACTGTGGACTATGAGTGATACCGAGGTGCAGGCCATGCAGGATGATGACCCCGGCGCTCTGTTGCACCTGCAACAGGAAGCCATCCGGCTGGGGCTAGATCTGCAGGGAGGCATTCACGTTGTTCTCAGAGTAAAACTTGAGGAACTGGACAAGGGTGCTCAGACCGACGCCGTAGACCGGGCCATGCAGATCATACGCAACCGCGTCGACGGCCTGGGAGTTGCCGAACCGACAATCGTCAAGCAGGGCAACGAGCGCATTATCGTCGATTTGCCCGGATACACCGACGCCGACCGCGCCGAGGAGCTGATCGGCCAGACGGCCCTGCTGCAGTTCAAGCTGCTGGAGACCGCGGACAACGGCAACCTGATTCTGAGTCGGCTCGATTCGGTGATCGCTGAGTACGAAGCGGCCAGACGCGGCGAAGTCTCCGATACGGCGGGAGTGGCCGAAGCAGACTCCGCCGGCATGTTCGATCTGCTGGCCGAATCGGAGGCTTCGGACCAGACAACGAGTTCCGACCTGATGGCCGAACTGCTGGGTGACAGCGTCGTGGATACCGCCGACCTGTTCGGATTCGACGAAGAGCTTGGACTTAACGAGGATGAGTATCCCCTGACCTCCCGCCTGGAGCTTGCCTTTTCCAGTAGCAAGGGGGTCGGCTGGCCCAGTTTTGCCGTGGCCAAGAAAGACCGGGAGCGGATCGATCGCTGGCTGTCGTTACCGGAGGCTGCCAGGGTTATTCCTATCGATGTTCAGTTTGCCTGGGGAACCCGGACGGAAGTAAGGAACTCCCGGGAAGTCTACTACCTGTACCTGTTGAAACGGAAAGTACAGTTCCTGGGCAAATATCTCGAGAATATCAGCCTGCGTCGCGATCCGATGAGCGGCTTCGTGGTGAACTTCAGTCTCTCCGGCGACGGCGCGGCTCGCTTCGCCCAGTTGACCGGAGCCAATATCGACAAGCCCCTGGCCATCGTGCTCGACGACAAAGTGGAATCGGCGCCGTTCATTAACTCCAAGATTCGTCGTCAGGGTCAGATCAGTATGGGTTCCTCGGCGAAAATTGACGATGCCCGCAACATGGAGATCGTTCTCAAGGCGGGCGCTCTCCCGGCTCCCGTGGAGATCATCGAGAAGAATGTCGTCGGGGCTTCGATGGGCGCCGACTCCATCCGCAAGGGTTTTTCTGCGGCTGTTTTGGGACTTTCCCTGGTCTTGCTGTTCATCGGTCTCTACTACCGCCTGTCGGGCGTTATTGCCGACGTCGGCCTGTTGTTCAACATATTCTTCCTGATGGCGGTTATGTCCGCCCTGGGCTATACTCTGACGATGCCGGGGATCGCGGGCATCATCCTTACGATCGGCATGTCGGTGGACTCGAACATCCTGATCTTTGAGCGTATTCGAGAAGAGTTGCGCACCGGCAAGACGGTGCGGGCCTCAATCGACGCCGGTTACGACCGGGCCTTTGTGGCCATCTTCGACTCTCACGTTACAACGCTGATTACCGCCGGTGCCCTGTTCCTGTTTGGGTCCGGGCCCATCAAGGGGTTTGCCGTAACCCTGTTCTATGGTATCGTCATTTCGCTGTACACCGCGTTCGTGATCACCAAGCAGGTCTTTGACTTCCGCAAAGGTTATCGCACGTTGAGCATCTAACGGAGAGGAACTGAAGATATGTTCAGACTAATTGGTGAAACACACATAGACTTCATCGGCGCCCGCAAGATAGCCTCCGTGCTGTCCGTAGGTCTCGTTGCGCTGGGTATCTTTGCCTTAGTTATGGTCGTTACGGGCGAGGCCAACCTGGGCATTGATTTCGCGGGCGGCAACATGATCATTGGCTCCTTCGAGCAGCCGGTGTTGATTGAGGATCTCCGGGCGGCCACTGCGGGCGAGTTTCCGGACGCGCAGATAACCGAGTTGAAGGACTTCGAGAAACCGAACGCTTTCATCATAAAAGTAAAGCGCCCGGAGACCGAGGCCGCGGGAAGAGAGACGTCGCTGAGACTCAAATCCACCATTGCGGAGTCATTCGAGGGTAACCCCTTCACGGTCGTTTCCGAGCACATTATCGGCCCGGCTGTGGGCCAGACCCTTCGCAGCGATGCTCAGAAAGCAGTGCTGTTGTCCCTGTGCTGTATCGTTCTATACATCTGGGTCCGCTTTGATTTCCGCTCCGGGATTGCCGCCACCATTGCGACCCTCCACGACGTTCTGGCCGTTCTTGGAATCACCTACATTATGGGCCTGGAGTTCGACCTGCTGATCGTGACTGCTCTTCTGACCCTGGCCGGGTATTCGCTGACCGACACGGTCGTGGTCTTCGACCGCATACGCGAGAACCTGAAGCGTTTCCGCACCAGGGGCGAGTTCGCCACCGCGGTCAACTCCTCAATCAACGAGGTCCTCTCGCGGACGATCAACACATCGCTGACCACTCTCCTGGTGGTGGGTACGCTGTTCTTCCTCGGCGGCGAAGTCGTGCACAACTTCTCGCTGGCGCTGATATTGGGTATCCTGATCGGCACCTACAGTTCGGTCTTTGTCGCCAGCCCCATTGTCGTGGAGTGGGAGGCAAGAAAGCCCAGTCGGTTCAAGTAGCTTTCGACAAAGGTTGTCCGCCGGACTTGATACCCTCAATTTTGCCAGGCAGGCTGTACCTGCCGGCCCGGCTTCACCGTTGACTATCGCCTATGGCTCCAGGCAGCGGCCGCATTGACTGCGGCGCCCATACTGCCCCAGGCCGATTGACATTACCGCCGCGATCTGTTATCGTACCCCTCGAAACTGAACCGAGTGACATTCACATTGCAAATCGGAGTCTACCGTAATATGGAGCCTGTGAATATGAAAGCACCCCGCAAGAAGTCCTGGGCTGAACCGTTCAAGATCAAGATGGTCGAACTGATCAAGATGACCAGCTACGAGGAACGTCTCAAGGCGATCAGGGAAGCCGGCTACAACACTTTTCTGCTTCGGTCGAAAGACGTGTATATCGACCTGCTGACCGATTCCGGCACCTCGGCCATGTCCGACCGCCAGTGGTCGGGGCTTATGATGGGCGATGAAGCCTACGCCGGCTCGCGTAACTTCTACCACCTGCGCGACGCCGTCGAGGAATACTACAGCTACAAGTACACTGTCCCCACTCACCAGGGACGTGGCGCGGAACACATTCTCTCCCAGCTTCTGATCAAGGAAGGCGACCGCATACCGGGCAATATGTACTTCACTACTACCCGGCTGCACCAGGAGCTGGCCGGGGGAGTGTTTGTCGATGTCATCATCGATGAGGCCCACGACCCGGCCAACGAACACCCGTTCAAGGGAAACGTCGATTTCAACAAGCTGGATGCGCTGGTCAATGAGATCGGGGCCGATCGAATCCCCTACGTCTGTATAGCGACCGCCGTCAACATGGCCGGGGGCCAGCCGATATCGCTTGAGAACCTGAGGAAGCTCCGGCAGTGGTGCGATAAACACAAGATCACGTTCGTTCACGACATGACCCGCGTAGCGGAGAACGCCTATTTCATCAAGGACCGCGAGCCCGGCTGCGCCGACATGTCGATCGCCGAGATCGTCTATGAGATATGCTCCCTGACGGATATCGCCACGATGTCGGCCAAGAAAGACGCCATGGTGAATATCGGCGGTTTCCTGGCTATGAATGACAAGGACCTCTATGACCGGGCCTGCAACATGGTGGTCGTGTATGAGGGTCTGCATACTTATGGCGGTATGGCCGGGCGTGACATGGAAGCACTGGCTATCGGCATCACCGAATCGGTGGATTACGACCACATCAGGGCGCGCGTGGGCCAGGTGCTCTATCTCGGCGACAGGCTGATCGAGGCGGGCGTGCCTATCGTGCGGCCGGTCGGGGGCCACGCCGTGTTTCTGGACGCCCGCAATATCCTCTCGCACATTCCGCAGGAGCAATTCCCGGCGCAGGCGCTGGCGGCGGCCGTATATGTACAGTCGGGAGTGCGTTCCATGGAACGCGGCGCCGTTTCGGCCGGACGCGACAAGGAAACCGGCGAGAACTACATGCCCAAGCTGGAGTTGGTGCGGCTCACGATCCCGCGCCGCGTCTACACCCAGGCTCACATGGACGTCACAGCCGAGAGTGTTATCGAGGTCCACGAGAACGCCGACAAGGTGAAAGGTCTCCGCTTTACCTACGAGCCTGACGTGCTGCGCTTCTTTCAGGGACGGTTTGAAGAGCTGGGGTAGGCGAGACTACCCGCCGATGCTCGCGGCACAAGGGACGGTTTGACTTGATCCCGGCTGCTCCGTATATTCCTCTAACATGCGAAGGAGTCTGCCGATGAAACCCAGGAAAGTCAAAGCCGCACACGGGCTGAAGCTGTCGTGCGAGGGGTGGCACCAGGAGGCCGCCCTGCGAATGCTCAACAACAACCTTGACCCGGAAGTCGCCGAGAAACCGGCGGAACTGATAGTCTATGGCGGCAGTGGTAAGGCCGCCCGCAACTGGGATGCGTACGCCGCCATTGTCAAGTCGCTGAAGTCACTGAAAAACGATGAGACCCTGCTCGTACAGTCCGGCAAGCCAGTGGGTGTATTCCAGACCCACGATTACGCCCCGCGGGTCCTGATCGCCAACTCGCATCTGGTGCCGCGCTGGGCCACCTGGGAAAAGTTCCGGCAACTGGACAAGTTAGGGCTGATCATGTTCGGTCAGATGACCGCCGGAAGTTGGATATATATCGGAGCCCAGGGGATAATTCAGGGAACGTACGAGACTCTTGCGGCGATCGGCGACCAGCACTTCGGCGGCGATTTGAGCGGCAGGTGGGTTCTCACCGGAGGCATGGGCGGCATGGGCGGCGCCCAGCCCATGGCCGGTACGATGGCAGGCGCTTCGATCCTGGTGGTGGAGGTCGATGAAGCCCGCATCAACCGCCGTGTCAGGATCGGCTTCTGCGATGTCAAGGTGAAGACGCTGGACAAGGCCTTAAAGCTCATCAAGGAGCACGTTCAATCCCGCAAGCCGATCTCGGTCGGTCTCGTGGGAAACTGCGCCGAGGTTTTCCCGGAGATATTCCGGCGCGGCATCGTCCCCGATATCGTCACCGACCAAACCTCAGCCCACGACGAACTCAACGGCTATATTCCCGAGGGTTTGAGCATCGCCGAGGCCAACCGTTTGCGCAAGAAAGACCCCCAGGGCTACATCGAGCGCGCCTACCAGTCAATGGTCAAACACTGTGACGCCATGACCAGGTTCCAGAAGGCCGGCTCGGTCGTGTTCGATTACGGCAACAACCTGCGCGGACAGGCGCAGACCGGCGGCCTGAGAAACGCTTTCGCCTATCCGGGGTTTGTGCCCGCGTACGTGCGGCCCCTGTTCTGCGAAGGAAGAGGGCCGTTCCGCTGGGCGGCGCTCTCGGGAAACCCGAATGACATCGCGGTGACCGATGAAATCGTCCTGAAGACTTTCAAGAACAACCGGCCTTTAGTCCGCTGGATAAAGATGGCCCGCGAGAAAATCCCCTACCAGGGTTTGCCTGCCCGCATCTGCTGGCTCGGCTATGGTGAGCGCGCCAAGTTCGCGGATATTATGAACAGCTACATCAAGCGCGGAAAGATATCAGCCCCCATTGTGATCGGCCGCGACCATCTCGATTGCGGCTCGGTAGCTTCGCCTTACCGCGAAACGGAAGATATGCTGGACGGCTCCGACGCTATCGCGGACTGGCCGCTGCTCAACGGCATGCTCAACGCTGTCTCCGGCGCAAGCTGGGTCTCGATCCACCATGGCGGCGGTGTGGGGATCGGTAACGCCATCCATGCCGGGCAAGTGATTGTCGCCGACGGCACCAAGGAAATGGCCGTCCGGCTCAACCGTGTGCTGACCAACGACCCCGGGACAGGCATCGCGCGCCACGTCGACGCCGGTTACCCCGATGCGATCACGTTCGCAAAGAAGCACAAAGTAAAGATACCGATGATGAAGAAGTAGGTGGTGTGTCGATTTTTTATGAGGGGGTGAGCGGTGAAAGCTGCCCTGGAGATCGGCGGAGTCGCCTTTTTCCCTGGGTGCGTGGGAGCTATCTTGTTTCGGTGGGGGGCACTTGCAGACCGGGGACTTCTTCGAGAAGCTCTACGCCAAACTTCTCACCAATCAGTTTGCGGATCAAACGCTTGTCGGCGCGGAACCTGTAGAAACCCGAATCACCATCCGCGCGAAGCGGCTCGTTGAGAAACTCCTCCACATTCCTCATATGCTCCAATCGGAAAGGCTCTCTCAGATCAATGCGAATCTCGTACTTCGTCGTATCCGGCGGAGTCGGCTTCGTTCCTCCGGCACGACGTCTGGGCCTGCCCGCCCAAATCTCTAACTTCTCACCGGTAGTCACGAAGTACCTCTTCAAATGGTCTCTCGCCTTACCGCAAACCATCGATATGTCGACGTAACTCGTGTCATCCGG
>Ga0114922_10000208_pt1 | contig 56331 bp, 42 predicted proteins | sample AartaG_FD_100975 | JGI IMG/M metagenome (GOLD analysis project Ga0114922, IMG submission 100975) | Deep subsurface microbial communities from Aarhus Bay to uncover new lineages of life (NeLLi) - Aarhus_00045 metaG | ecosystem: Environmental > Aquatic > Marine > Oceanic > Sediment | place...
CCGGTGATGATCCCTGCCGGGACGACGGCTTCGACCCGCTGGACTACATGCCCGGTTCATACTATGTGCATCCTGAGTATCCCGATTCGCTCTTCTATTTCGAGTGGCACGATCACAATGCCTGTATTCCCGGTGTGACTACGCCGATCCGGAAGGTTTACCCCGACGAGCCGGACCCTTCGACTCTGCCGCCGGATTCGTTGACCCCGGATCGTTACACCGAGGATGGTTACTTCAAGTACTACGAGTACGAGTACGTGATAGAGGGTTTACTGCCGACGGTGCCCTACTGGGTGAACGTGACGGCATTTGATTATGGTTCGCCGAAGTCAGACCTTGAGGCTTTAGAGACCTCGGTGACGGCGGGTGCGCAATGCGCCTATCCGTACGGTTCGGGAGGGATGGCGGACGGGACCGATGATCGAATCTACGTTTACCCCAACCCGTACCGGATCGACGGTGATTATCGGGAGCGTGGTTTCGAGGGTCGCACCGAGCTTGATCGCCCTGACTACCGGGTACGGGCGATTCACTTCGCTAACCTGCCGCCCAGGTGCACGATTCGGATATACAGCCTGGATGGTGATCTGGTGCGGGAGCTGAAGCATGACGTCGACCCGTCGGACGGCGCCAGCAATCATCACACGTGGAACCTGATCACCCGGAACACGCAGATGCTGGTTTCGGGGTTGTACTACTGGACGGTGGAGATGCCGGGCGGCGCTGTGCAGATGGGAAAGTTTGCCGTTCTCATGTAGCGCCGCTTGCATAAGAGGCTATCCTTGCTGCCACGGATCACCGTAGCTGACGGGCGCGTGACAGTATTTGCAGGGATCTTGCCCTGCGCACCTTGTCGGGAGATAGAAGAGGCCGCATTTTCCGCTTGATTATAATATGCTATTGCTGTAGACTTGTCGTGTGGTATAGTAATCGGGGGCAGCCGGCCTGCCGACTACGGGTATCGTTCGCACGGTGACATCGCTATTGTATCAGTTTGGCCCCTGCCCTTTCTGGTTGCCGAGCGAGAGGCGCCCGACACCGGACCCCACAGTGTGATCGAGGTGCTTGTCATGTTGTCACGCAAGGGTATTTGCGTCATCGCCCTGGGGCTGCTCTGTGTCGCAGCGCCGGTCCGAGTCCTGGGGGCGCCAAATCGATTGGCTATCGCGGATATGTGCTCACTGTAGTATAGCGATTGCAGATGCTTCCGTCAAGCGGAAACACCTGGCTATTCCCCTGCCGAAACTACTTGCATAATGGACGATTATGGGCTATAATGTAGCGGTTGAGGGATTCCAACCTACGTTCGCCTGATGCCATACCGCGCGCAGGGCGGAGAGTATACGGCCTGAACGGAAGTTCTGCCGGAATGCCGCTGACTTGTTACACAGATTGAGACAACACCGGTATCAAGCCGATATCGTGAGGTAGAACTGCAAGCAAACGAACACTATTAATGCATCAATACAAGAGGTGAGAAATGAAAGTCACAAGCATCTCAAGACTGGTCATCATTGTAGGAACACTCATTGTGCTGGCGGCGCTACCCGGGCAGGCAAAGGCAGCCTGCGACTGGCTGTATCACTTCGATTGCGACTGGGAGTATGTTATCACCTGGTCGGCCGTGATCACAGACACTCTCGGTGAACCCATTGCGCCCGGTCTGTACAGCCTGTCGTACTGCTACTATGAGGATTCGGTAGCCAGTGACTGTGAGATCGTCTGCTGCGGCGGTCGGGGCGACCTGCCAATCGCAGGTGGCGGTCTGGCGACGGCCCAGTTGTCTTACCCGATACCGATTCACGAGGATACGGTCAAGCAGGGCGACATCCACAGGGGACTGCCGGGTCTCTGGCTCGAGGTAACATTCGACGGTGAGGTGATGGAGCCCCGGACACGGGTTACCCCGGTGCCCAATGCGTCTATTTCGCAGCGGGTGACAGGGGACATTCGTACCCTGGCGGGACTGATGTATCTTCCCGACTCCACCGGACAGCCCGCCATTGAGCTCCGTGCGGACAGCAGTGGCACACGCCTGGAGGTGGGCGTCCCCACCGATCCAATAAACCCCGGAGTGGAATTGGCAAGTGACGCATTGACGGGACGGATGACCATCCTGGGACCGGACTCCGGCGGTGGTCAGCCGACAATTGTGCTCTCTGCCAACGCCACTGAAACCCGGGTGGGAATCGGCACCGACATACCGGAGGAGGCCCTGGATGTTCGGGGAACTGCCTCGGTTGAGGGATTTCGGATGGCGGCCGGGTCGGAGGGCGGCTACGTCCTGACGACGGACAGCGAAGGTCTTGGTACCTGGCAACCTGCCGCGGGTGGCGATGATGGTGACTGGTGCTTGACGGGCAACGTTCTGCGCATCTGTGGCGGTTGGGGAATCGCCAGGTCCGGGTCCGTGCTCCACGGGTCCAGCGACTACACCCATGTCAATCTCGGAGTTGAAGGCGTCACCGGGTCCGCTGGCCAGGGCTACCGTTGCGCGACCGTTGGCGGCGGGTGGCTTAATACTGCCGGTTACGACTACAGTGTGGTGAGTGGGGGACGGAGCAATACCGCCGATGGAGAGTATTCCACCATCAGTGGTGGCAGAGCCAACTTCGCTTCAGGCGCGTATTCCGGAGTCGCAGGTGGCTACTCCAATACAGCCGGCGGGCATGGGAGCGTAGTCGCAGGGGGTAATATGAATGAGGCCCACTATTCGTTCAACGTTATCGGCGGAGGACTAAGTAATGCCACGAATGGTAAAGCCGCCACGGTCTCCGGGGGCGAGGCTGACACGGCATACGGCATCTTTGCCGGTGTAGCCTCAGGCTACAGCAACCTGGCCGGCGCGACAGTATTTGATACAGCCGCTCTCGTATGTGGCGGCTATGATAACACGGCCGCCTCCAAGTTCTCCTCGGTGCTCGGCGGGCGTCTAAACTACAATCAAGGCAACTACTCGACCATTCTGGGAGGAGAATCCAATGAGATATCGACCGGCGCCCACCATTCGCTGATCTTCGGAGAATACGTCCTTGTCGAGAACTCTGACCGCGCTGTTTTCTTTAGCGGCGGCAACTCCGGTCGGGTAGGCATCAATCGCGACGACGAAGACGGCGGTGTGCACCACCCACTGCACATCGGTACCAACAGCTCGAATGGCTTCGGGGCCCGCCTGACAAGTGGGGGAGTGTGGACGAATAGTTCCAGTCGGGAGTTCAAGGAAGACTTCAGGTCGCTTGACGGCGCCGACGTGCTGGAGCGGATAGGCAGTCTTCCGATTGAAAACTGGAAGTACAAGGGTACCGATGAGAGGCACATCTGGCCGGTGGCCGAGGATTTTCACGCAGTCTTTGATGTCGGCACAATGAAAGACGGGCAGCGCGATACGAAATACCTTGCCGCAGCGGATGTTGCGGGCGTGGCGCTGAAGGCGGTGCAGACGCTTTACGAAACGCAACAGAAGCTACAGGCCAGGACGGATGAGATTGACGAGCTCAGGGCTGAATTGAAAGACACCAGAGCGCAACTGACACAGGTATCCGCCCTGGTGGAAGTCATATTGGCTCGGCAACGCGCGCCTCTTGACAGTAATGATGAACTGGCCGCTACCAAGTAGCCGGACCGAAGGATGTGACAATGAAAAAAGGAATCATCGTTCTGGTTCTGACAGGCTTGCTGCTGCTTGCTTCCCATTCCGGTATCGGCGCCGGTAAGGAGGGGACGCGCGCCGAGATGCGGTTGGTTGATAATAGCAAGACTGCCGGAGAATCCGGTGGTGTTGAATTGTCGCCTGTGTGGCGATCGGACAACTACGAGATAAACTGGCAGGTTGTTTCGTCGGGTGGTGGAGCGAGCAGCTCAATGAGCTACGATGTGACCACAACCGTGGGTCAGCCGGTGGTTGGGTCGGGCAGCTCTGACAGTTACGGGGTCAACCACGGTTTCGTTCAGCCTCTTGGCGGCTGCTGTGTCCTGCGCGGTGACGTCGACCACAGTGGTGTGCCGCCCGTGGATATTGCCGACCTGGTTTACTTAGTAGATTTCATGTTCAATAGCGGCCCCGAACCTGAATGTTTTGACGAAGGCGACGTCGATGGCAGCGGTGTCGAACCTATCGACATTGCCGACCTGGTCTACTTAGTGGACTTCATGTTTAACGCCGGTCCGGTACCGCCCGCGTGTCCGTAGGTTGGTTTTCGATTGCCGCGTGGGACGTGGAGTCGACGGTTTAACTGGAGTTGCCGTCAATCGGTGTACAAGCCGTTTGAATATCGTCAGGCGGCTGATCCTTCACTTCCTGCCTGCTGTTCGGAGCAGTTGAGTCCCGCAGGTTGCTAAGCGTACATAAGTTTCAATTCGTCGATTCTCCGGTTGATATCCACCGAGTTGGCACACGCGGCCACACACTCCGTGCAAATCCGACAAGCCTGAAGACCTGATTCCCGTGGAATGCCGTCGAGAGTTGCCCGCGCCAGCTGGAAGTTCCCATATTGGGCGGCATACATGTGAGTGCGCATGAGGGTCGGGATGTCGGCGTCGTGAGGGCAGGAAGCCAGGCATTTCCGACACTGGCGGCAGAAACCCATGCCGAGCTTGATGCTGTTGTCGGACAGGAAGTTCTTCTCTTCCGGAGTCAACTCAAGGTCAAAGGCAACGGAAAAATCCTGGTTGAGGTGTTCGTAGCTGTCATAGCCGGGAATAACGGTGGTAATGTTGTCGTTTCGCAACACCCATTTGAGGCCGGCCCGAGCGATTGTCTCGGAACTGTAGTCTCTCCGGGTGTCCGGGTTTGGCCAGCGGGTCCCGCCCGCCATGACTTTCATACCTATCACTCCGATCCCTTTGGACGCCGCATCGGCAATGGCCTTAAGGAGGTCGGTATCATCGGACATAGTGAAGTTGATGGACGTGAGTACGACGTCGTAGACACCGGCGGCAATCATGGCGTTGATAACCTCGGCCATTCCGGAGTGCGTGGAAATACCGATAGCCAGCGCTTTCTTCTGCTCCCGAAGCTGCACAAGGGCTTCGATGATCGCCGGATCGCTCACCTCCTGCGGATCGTCCACTTCGTGAACGTAGAGAATATCAACATAGTCGGTCGACAGCCGTTTGAGGCTGCCCTCGAAATTGTCGAGCAGCTTCTTTTTCGACTGCTGCGGCGACAGACCGCGCCGCTGCGCAGGCAGATGAACCTTGGTGCCAATATTCACCTTGTCTCTCACGCCCAGGCGCTTTATCACCCTGCCCACCATCTGCTCGTTGCGGCCGAACTGGTAGTTGGCAGCCGTATCGAAATGCCGCACGCCGGCTTCGTAGGACGCCTGAACCACGGCTGGGTTGTTGGTGTATCCCACGCCCTGACTGATGACCGGCAGCCGGAAACCGGTTCTGCCCAGTTGCCGATAGATTACATCCGACTGCCGCTCCGCCTGTTCCTTCACCGTCTCCTGGGCCAGGGCGCGGCCGGGAGCGATACCCAACAGTCCGGCCGACGCTGCACACGAAACGGCTGTTGACAAAAAACCTCTGCGAGTTATTTCGGAGTGTTCACGCTTCATCATCTCCTCCAACTGTTGTCCGAACACCATTTAACATGGCTGGCAGCATAGCTCCGGCACCTGGCGGGACCATGCAGCACGACCTACTCTCCTTCGGGTGATTGCTGTTGAGATCTCTCCAGTATCTGGTTTGCGTTGTTCCGAATGATCTCCTTCACCTGGTCGCTCGTAGTTGTGTCGACCGCCAGCACCTCGAGAACCTTGCGGGCACACTGAAGAGCGGTGGCCTCGTCGCCGTTGGCGACGCACACCTCGCCATAGCTGTCCCACGTGTTGGCCGAATGGGGATAGGCCTCGGTATTCAGTCTGAACACTTCCTGGGCCTCGTCGGTTCTCTGCGTCCGAACGAGTTGGTAGCCGAGGCTGTTGAGAACGGACTCCCGGAAGATCATGTGGTCGGGGTCGGAGGCCTTGAACTCCTCGTAGATTTCCATCGCCTTCGCCACTCCGACATCACGTATTATGGACACGAACTGCGTTTCGGTCGGTGGCAACCTGCGCGAGGCGTGGAATGCCAATGACAGCAACTCCGGATCGATACCATTGTCCGCGGGCGAGTTGTCCAGGAACCTCCGACTCTCCTCGTCCCCGTTCAAGTAAGCCCTGAAGAAGGTCTTCACGTAGCGACATATTATCTCGCCGCCGTGACTCGCTATCTCCAGGTAGGCGTTGGCGGAGTCCTCCCGGTGTTCCGAGATCATGCCGTAAATGGTGAAATCCTCTCTCCGCAGACCGCTGAATCTCGCCGCGTACCTCGGCGCGTAAACACACGTGTCCATAAGAGCCAGGTCGGGCGGCGGCTCGATCGGGGCGTACATCTGCAACCAGGGGACGTACATTCGCTCGATCGCAAGCTGCGGGATACCTCTGATCAGATCCAAATGATCCGTCCACAGGAACGCCCCCTGAAAGGTAGCTACGGCCATCACATCTGAGTTGCGCATCTGCATAATCAGCGACGTGACACCTCCCCAGCCATATCCCATGACCCCTAGCCTGTTGGCATCGACAAACGGATACGCGCGTACATGGGCAAGCACAAACTCTTTGTCTCGCGTCAGAGTTTCCAGATCGACCAGGTTAACTTCCGAATTGAGTTCATGTGTTCCCACTGAATGCGTCGTGGCCACCACAAACCCGTAAGTGGCCAGGTACTCGCACATGACGGCGTTTTCAGCGAAGCTGTTGCGCAGGTGGGGGTGATAGATGATCAGGGGAAACGGCCCTTCCGCCGGTTGGGCGTCCCTGACGGCAGCCATTTCCACGCTCATCATGTCCAACGCCAATACGTAGTTCGTATTCAGCAGGTAAATCAGAGCATAGGCTTCGCGAGTCTGAAGGGCCGAAAGCAGGTTGACGAACCGGTCATCCTCCGGGTAGGGGTAGGCATACTCTCCATAGACCATTGGTAGAGCACCGACTGTGTCCTGGGCCGGATACCAAACGCAGAGTTGAATCCGGCGCGTCGTCTGTTCGGGCAATGGATTTCCGAAATAGTCGAATTTCCGGCCGAACGTTCTGGAGTAATCGTACACTTCCGCCGTCTTGAAACCGGCAACATATGGCCCGGGCTCCAGATCACCCCAGATCGGCGGTGTTTGAGCGACAGCGTCCGAGGTGAGAAAAACCACGGACACCGTCAAAAGTAAGACCAGCATCCCCCAAAGGCACCTTCCTCTTACTTGCATGGCGTATCCTCAGTTAAAGCGGGTTTCTTTTAATACAATTTCAGCTATATGACGTTCGACAGTCAACATTGTCTTAAAATTTTTTCGCAAATGAGCCTCTATCCGTTAGAAAAAAAGTGCTGCACCGCTCTCCCCCGCATCACACTATCGCTCGCCACGTCAGATATTGCCACACATTTAGGTTGCAGAGATGGCCGGATTGGTTAGATTTGGCAATCGGGCGTGACGGAGTCGCTCGCGGCAACGTTAGCTCGCAGTATGCGAGCCTATCGACACAGCAGCAGGAATCGAGGAAGACAGTGACAACAAAAGAGCCCTTTTCACAACCGGGCAACGACGGAGCAAAAAAACAAGACGGAACCGCCGGAAGCTCCGGCAGTGATGCCTCGGCATCGCTGGATTTCATCCGAAGCATCGTCGAGGCGGATATCAGGGCAGGCAAGAATGAGGGGCGGGTCCATACTCGATTCCCCCCGGAGCCGAACGGTTGTCTGCACATTGGGCATGCCAAGGCGATTTGTCTCGATTTCGGAATCGCCGCTGAATATTCCGGGCTGTGCAACCTCCGCTTTGACGACACCAACCCGACCAAGGAGGATGTCGAATACGTGGACGCCATCCAGGAGGACATCCGCTGGCTGGGATTTGGCTGGGACGACCGTCTGTACTACGCCTCCGACTACTTCGGGCAGCTCTATGAGTACGCCGTTCAACTCATCAGGGACGGCAAAGCCTACGTTTGTGATCTGAGCGGTGACGAGATCAGAGAATACCGCGGCACACTGACAAAACCGGGCCGCGACAGCCCCTACCGTGGCCGATCCGTCGAGGAGAACCTGGATCTGTTCAAGCAAATGCGCGCCGGCGAGTTTGAAGACGGATCCCGCGTACTGCGGGCGAAAATCGACATGGCCGCCGGGAATCTCAACATGCGCGATCCGGTCATTTACCGCATCATGAGAGCGACACACCACCGCACCGGAGACAAGTGGTGCATCTATCCGATGTACGATTTCACCCACTGCCTCTCGGACTCCATCGAGGGGATAACGCACTCGCTTTGTGACCTGGACTTTGAAGACCACCGCCCCCTGTACGACTGGTTTCTGGATCAACTGCCCGTTCACCATCCCCAGCAAATCGAGTTCGCCCGTCTCAACATCAGCTATACCGTATTGAGTAAACGTATCCTCGCCCGGCTGATCAGCGAAGGTCACGTGAGCGGATGGGATGATCCGCGGATGCCTACCCTGTCCGGTCTGCGCCGGCGGGGCTATACACCGGAGTCTATCCGCAACTTCATCGGTCGCATCGGCGTGGCGAAAAGGGACAGTATAGTGGCGGCAGCCGATCTCGAATACAGCGTTCGCGAGGAGCTGAACCGGCAGGCGCCGCGCGTCATGGCTGTGCTTCGTCCTCTCAAGCTGATTATCGACAACTACCCCGAAGATCGCGTGGAACAGTTGGATGCGGTGAATAACCCCGAAGATGCTGCTATGGGTACCCGGCAGCTTCCCTTCTCGCGCGAGTTGTATATTGAGCGCGAGGATTTCCGCGAGGACCCTCCCCGGAAGTTTTTCCGCCTGGCCCCCGGCCGCGAGGTGCGGCTCAAGCACGCCTACATAATCAAGTGCGAGCGGGTGGTCAAAGACGAGCAGACGGGCGAAGTCATCGCCCTGCACTGCACCTACGACCCTGAGACGAAAAGCGGCACCTCCCCTGCCGGACGCAAAGTCAAGGGAACGCTGCACTGGGTCTCGGCGGCTCAGTCCATACCAGCCACCGTTCGGCTCTACAGCCACCTGTTTACGAAAGAGAATCCGCTGGAGACTGACGAGGGTGGCGATTTCACCGACTACCTGAACCCGGACTCGCTGGAGACCCTCACTTCATGCCGGGTGGAACCATCGCTCTCAGGCGCGGTTCCCGGGGCGCGTTACCAGTTCCTGCGTCAGGGTTACTTCTGTCTTGATCCGGTGGATTCCGCGGACGGAGCGCTCGTATTCAACCGAACGGTACCGCTGCGCGACACCTGGGCGAAGATGGAGAAAGCAGGAAAGGGAAAGTAGGGGGGGGGTGGCTTAGGGATTTGTGGGCGGCGTAGCAGTGATCTGCAAGCACCTGTGCAGCGCAATGCTGGCCGTGTCATCACGGATTTCCTTGACAACCATGATGTACTCTTGCTCGTTGTATTCAAAACTGTGGACGGCCCCAGCCTCTGTCGGGAACGTGAGTCGCACAAGATCGAATTTGTGCTGCCAATACTGCCTGGATCTCGGATCTTCATGGACGACCGTAAGCTCTCCAGATTCATTCGCTCGCTTGCGCATTCGGAAGAAGACCCTGACTTCATTCCCGATCAAAGGTACAGAGGACGTTGAAACCTTTGTTCTGCATACGAGTTGGCCGTAGGCCGTTGCTTCCGTCAGTGAATTCCTCAATCGCTGATTCTCACTGGTGAGGGCATCCACCCGTGCTTCCAAACGAGAAGCGTCTTTGCCATAGATCTCTCTTTGAGAGGGTGCCACGAATTGAGAGTAATAACCCCACGTAACAACCACACCGATAATAAACCCAACACCAAGGTGCCGTAACTTGCGTGGGAGGAACCTAGTAATGATGTCAATTGTCAATGCGTTTTCCTGACTCAACCTTGCGGTCAAACTCTCTTCCCATCGCCCTTATCTCCACTTGAATCAACTCCAGAGTAGAGCTGATGCAGCCGCATGTCAAGCCTTTTGCAGATTAGACTTTCAGGCCAACTGCTTCTTAATCGGCAGGTCCTTGGTTCAAATCCCCGCAGACACCCTCGTCTGCCCGGTCGATAGCAACAAGCACCACTACATGATAACAGCTAACCTTCCCATCTGCACAGCGCCGCCCGGCATCTCCACCGTCCAGTAGTACAACCCCGAAACTAACATCTGCGTGTTTCGCGTGGTCAGGTTCCAGGTATGATGATTGCCGGTGCCGTCCGACTGGTCAACATCATGCTCCAGCTCCCGCACCAGATCACCATCCAGGCTGTAGATCCGAATCGTGCACCTCGGCGGCAGCAACTGGGAATATGGGTGGGGTATCGCCATTGACGGTTGGGGCTGCGCTTATGTCACAGGCGAAACATGGTCATCTGATTTACCTACCCAGGATGCATATCAGACCTTTCACTTTCAGCTCAACCATGATGCTTTTTTGACTAAGCTGCGTGAGAGTTGCTGCGCCATCCGCGGCGATGTGAACCACAGCGGTGTTCCGCCAGTGGACATTGCCGATCTGGTCTATCTCGTTGACTACATGTTTAACGCTGGCTCTGAACCCCGCCCTGTTCCTAGTGTAGTTTGGAGGGAGTTGCGCCTGCCTCCGGTTCACCGCCAGTCACCGATGGCCACGAAGGCGCCCCAACTGAAAGGGTGATCGCGTTCCCCGGCGGAGCGTAACTCACGGATGACCTGCTGCTGCATAGCCCGCATTGTCTGCGGCAACGATTCACTCCCCCTGCCATATAGTCCGCTCATAAGGTCGGCTGTGGCCTCGTCCGACACGGGCCAGAGAGCGCTCACGACGGTTCGCGCGCCCGCTAATTGAAAAGCGCGACGCAGACCGTAGACCCCTTCGCCGGCGGTCACTCTCCCCAGTCCGGTTTCGCAGGCGGACAATACCACCAGTTCCGTGCCGTCAAGATCCAGTGCCGTCACTTCTTCGGCCGACAGGATGCCGTCGTCGGCCCCGATGCTGTCGGCTCCGCGGCCGTGAAGGTTGGCGCCGGCAAGGAACAATCCGGACAACAGCAGCGGGTTTTCGCCGACAAACCCGTAGTCGAGAGTGTGACCGGACTGTGGGAACAGCGTCCCGCAATCACCCTGAAGAAAGTAGCCGTGGGTAGCCAGATGAATGACGCGGCTTCCCGGCGCTTTCAGCTTGAGCGCCTCCTCGCCGGCACGAGAGCCGAGACAGACTACGGCCGGTTCCGGCGAGCTTGCGCGCCAGCTTTCGGCGACCTTCTCTATCTCATACCGGGTCGCCGGAAGCGGCTTGACCGTGATCTCATCAAGGCGACCGCATCCGGAGCGCAGGTCACTTTGCGGCGAATCAGGCTGTGGGGTGTTTTGTGGTAATGTCGGCGCGTCCTGCGTTTCTCTCAGACTTGACAGACGCGCCTCTGCGGTGGCATCATAGTCGGGGTCGCCCATTGCCAGCAGACCGGTCGACGCCGGGGGAACGTCCATGAACCGGAGAAGGTCGCGACCGGAAGTCAGATAGTGCACAGGATATTTTTCGATCAGGTACTTTCCCTCCTCGTCCTGCAATCCTGCAAACGACACCAATGTCAGCCCCCCGTCAGGCGACACAAAGACCAGGTCCCTGTCGTCCAGCCGCTTTTCGACCGGTTTGAGGACGGCCCGGTACAACTCCCTGCTGATCGTTTCATACTGCGCCTGGTCAATAACTGACGGCCCGCGAGCGCGTGTCGAGACGTCGAGCAGGTGGTGGCGATACCGGTCTACAAGCGCGTCGATATCCTCCGCCGGGCCGATATCCACCATGTCACGCGCGCCATAGTTGTCGACCACGACGACGAGGTAACGAGAACGGGTGGAATCGCCGGGGCCGATGTGCCGATCGTAACTCACGTATTCCACAAGGACGGAATTATCTGGCAGAAGACCGGCGATGCGCTCGCCGCGGATGTCCCGCCGATCCTGCCTGGTTCTGAAACTCCTGCTCCTGCGGGCCAACTCCGATTCCAGGTCGTTGATTCGCCCGCGCAGTGAATCCAGTTCCCGCCTGAAATGTTCCGGAGTCTTCTCGCCCGGTCCTTCGTTGAACAACTGCGACAGTCGAAACTTGGCAAACCGGTAGTTCTCGGCGAGGGCGACGGTAACCGTGTCCGTCTCGGTAATCACAGACTTGCGGCGGCTGAAAATCTCGTCGGACACACTCCCCTTCGCCGACAGGACGATGTCTGCTGCCATAGCGAAGCCTACCGAATCGCCAACAGCGGCTTCGAGAAATGCGGTCAGATAGCCGTTGACCGAATGCCGCATCTGCCGGGCGTAGGTCAGGGCATCTTGTTCCGACATCACCATTGCGCCGAGCTGAAGGTTACGGCTGCGAACAGCGACCGCCTGCGCGGCGAACTCGAGACTTCCCTTGTGGTCTCCGGCCAGACGACAGCACTTGCTCAACGACTCGCAACTACCGGCATACTGGGGATGCTCGACTCCATAGGCCTGCTCTGATATGCGTCTGGTCCTCAGATAGAACTCGAGAGCCTGCTCGTACTGACCTCGCATAAGATGACAGGTGGCTATTCCGCTGAGGCTTCCGCCGACCTCGGGGTGTTCTTCGCCTAACACGTCTGCCAGAATACGGAGCGCGCCGCGGAACACGGAATCAGCCTGACCGTACTCTCCTCGTGCCAGGTGAACGTCTGCCAGCGAGTTCATGATAATGGCGGTTTCCGAATGCTGCGGTCCGAAACGCTTGGTCGTGATCTGCAGCGCCCGAGCGAGTGATGATTCCGCTTCTGCATACTTGCGCTGGAGCATAGACACTTGTGCCAGAAAATGGGCGCTACTGCCCACAAATATATGGTCGGGGCCAAGTGACGTTTCAAAAATGTGAACCGCTCTACGGTAATGGTCTTCGGCAGCATCGAGTCTGCCTTCCGCCATATAGAGCAAACCGAGGTTCATCAGATCGATTCCGACCAGGTAGCTGTCTTCTCCGAATATGTCCTCATGGATTTCAGCGGCGCGCAGGTACATAGACTCGGCCTCCGGGTAATCGCCGAGTATATAGTAGACGCCCGCGAGGCCCGACATACTGCGCGCGACCCGCGGGTGGTCGACATTCAGGCTCTTCTCACCGACCTCCAGTGATCGCTTGTAGTATGCGGCTGCTTCTCGATAGCGACCAAAACGAATCAACACATCAGCCAGGATAACCGAAGGAGTGACAATATCGGGGCTATCCGGCCCGGATGATTCCGTTACGATGTCCAGAGCCCGCCTGCCGAGAGCCTCCGCATCGGCCAGTCGGTCCTGCCGCAGCCGGAGCGACGTAAGGCCGAACAGGCTCTTCGCAACCTTCGGATGCCGCGGGCCGAAGAGACGTTCGCGCATGGCCAGCGCCTGCTCAAAGAACGGCTCGGCCTCGTCATACCTGGCCTGCCTCAGGCGTATGGCGCCAAGATAGTAGAGGTTTGCAGCCAGGTCGCAATGATCGCCGTCGATTAATCTGTTACGAATGGCGAGGGACTGCTGCAGAGATTGCTCGGCGTTGGCATAGTCCAGCATCTCAAAGAGGCACATGCCGACCCGATAGTGGATCGCTGCCACGACCGTGTCCTCTTGCCCAAGTTCCTGCCGGGCCTGATCGAGCGCCAGCCCTGAAACTGCAAGCGCCGAGTCGTAGTTGGCGGCGTTTGACAGGGAGTCCGCCAAGGTCAGCATATCCTGCCACGACCGACTTTGAACCCCGCCGGCTGCGAGAGAACATGAAAGGGTGGCAATGAGAGCCACTATAGATAGATACATCTTGAGCACCTGTCCTCCTTAAACGAGTCACGTACATGGTAACGACTTCGTGTCGTAAACCCAAACCATTTTGATCCCGGGTTGCAGGTGAATTGCCTCACGTTGCAGTCCTGTAGGTCGGAACCCATGCGATTCCGACAGATGCGGATGTCGTGACCGCAGTTGTCTTGACCTACAGTTGCTCCGAAACCGGTCAGATGGTCACCTTGTCCTCTGACGGTTGCCTTGTCTCGATATGATAGGTCGACGCAGATATTCTGATTCGTATCACAAGTCCATCAATGCTGTTCTTTCCTGCGCTATGTAAAGGGGTAAGGTGTGAGGCGACGCTCATGGCAACATTGACCACGGATACGCTCACCTGCTGTACTGGTGGCAGTCTCCCTCAATATAGAGAGCCTCACTGCTGCGGGGGTCACAAGACAGAGTGCTGTTTTGCTGAAAGACCCTCGCAACAGGAGGCCCTCTTGAGGAGTATGACGCCCGGAAACCCCCCCGGCCGATGTCGTCAGGATCGGCTTTCGTCTGCCGCTGGGCAGTGTGAAACCGGGATCTCCGGTTGTTTGTAACGGAGTCGGGTTCTATGCGTTGAGAATCTGATCAACCTCCTCTTTCCCGACGTCCATGATGTATCGAATCCCGCTGACCTGCGCTGCCTCGGGAGTCAGGGCGGCAATATCGTCGCGCGAGATATATTCAGGTGCGAATTTCCGGCTACCGCACATGAGTTGTCGTAGACCCTGGGCCAGGCGCTCGTAGTACGTGTACAGGCCGATGGCGCCTGCCGGCAGGGCTTCGAATTCCTTGTCTCCAATCTCCTTGCGCAATTCCCCGGAGGTGACGAATATCTCGTCCCGCGTCTGACCGAAGCGCTCCACGTACACGGGCAGTTGATGGTTATCAATAGCCGCGCCGATTGTCTTGCCGACCATGGTGGCCGCAATGGGACCGCGAGCCATGCCTACCAGCTTAACGAAGGGGGCGCCGATAGCCAGGGCCTTGAAGATCTGATCCTCGAAAGTGAATCCGCCTGCCAAGGCGAGCGCGGGGACGTGTTCGCCCTTGTCGGCCATACGTTTGGTGTACTGGTACAACAACGAGTGCAGTTCTACGGGTGGCACACCCCATTCGTTCATCATTCGCCAGGGACTCATGCCGGTACCGCCTCCGGCTCCATCGACGGTGAGAAGGTCGATCTTGTACTTGGAGGCATACTTGACCGCCCGGGCCAGGTCCGCCGGTCCGTAGGCGCCGGTCTTCAAGAAAAGATACTCGGCTCCGGCCTTGCGCAGTTCCTCAACTCTGGAGGCGAACCCTTCTTCAGAAACCATACCCATGCGGGAGTGTCTTTCAAACTCCTTGAATGAACCGCGCTCAAACGCCTTGATGACGGCAGGGTCGGTAGGATTGGGCAGGACTACATAGCCGCGCTCATAGAGCATCTGGGCTTTCTTCAGGTCCCTGATTTTGACCTCGCCGCCGATGTCCTTGGCTCCCTGGCCCCATTTGAGCTCCACGACCTCGACGCCCAACTCGTTGATGGCATACTCCTGGACACCGAGACGCGTGTCCTCGACGTTTGCCTGCACGATGGTGGCTCCATACCCGTCGCGCTGGTTATCCGTGAAGAGTTTCACGCGTCTCTTGAGGTCAACGGTGTCAACAACGCGACTTTTCTTGATAACGGACTCTGGGTCCATGCCGACGACATTCTCGCCGATAGTCAGCCCGGTACCCGCCAGAGCGGTGCCGATAGCCAGGCCTTCCCAGTTGTTCTTGGCGATGTCCGTAGAGCCGATTCCGGGAATAATCCACGGCAAACGGAATTTCAACCTCTTGTCGTGTCCGAAGGTGACTTCAAGACTGACGTTGGGGAAGATGGCCTTGTCGCTGTCGGCCTCGATGCCGTGAGCGCCCACAGCGGTACCCATGATATTGAAGTGGGAATAGTCAATCGGATAGTTTTTTTCCGACGCGGTGGTAATGACCCCAAACGGCTGAGGGTAGATTACCTCATGCCCCCGGTAGGCGGACTTCCCGATTTCGCACATGCCGATGCAGCCGTCCACACAGGTGACACACATACCTGAACTTGGCGTAACCGAACCTTCGGTGCGGTTCTTCGTCAGAGTCGCGGCCGATGAATTCACTCTTGATAACGTCATGGACATTGTTTTTCCTCCGTTGCCGACCTCAATCTTTCTTGATCTCACATGCCACACAGGGTTCCATGTAGCACATCATATCTTCATACTTTTCTTTTTCGAGACAGGGGGGGCTCAAGTTGGCGCAGCCTCCGCAGATCGCCTTCTCAGGCTCAGTATACGTACACCGCAGCGAGCAGGCCGGGCAGACGTATATGCATCCCCCGCACTGGCGGCAGACATCAGAGGTCATGTCGAACGGTGTGCCGATGCTCCGGTTCTGGCCACGTCCACGAAAGCCGATGGCCTTGGCCATCATCTGCTCTTCACACATGCGCACGCACAGCCCGCACAAAATGCAGTCTTCATATTCCTGCCGGAACCGCTGCTGCCGAATATCGTGAGCGGCGGCAAGGTCTTGTATGATTTTGGACTGTGGACATGACGCCAGCAGCAGTTCGAGAACCATCTTGCGCGCCCTCACGACACGCTCTGAAGCAGTGCGGACTTTCAGTCCCTCCTCGGCCGGATAGGTACACGAGGAAACCAGCTTGGCTCTCGGTCCCTCGCCGATCTCAACCACGCACAGCCGACACGCCCCGTAGGGTGATAGCCCCTCCATGTAGCACAACGTCGGAATGGGAAAGCCGAGGAACTTAGCGGCCTCGAGCAAAGTCGTGCCTTTTTCCACCGAAACCTTCAAGCCGTTTATGAAAAGGTTGATCATATTCATTTGCCTCCGGTTACGGTAGCCTTGGCCTCTGTTACGGTTTCAACTTCTTTGGGTTTGGTGAACTCCAGGTCGCACCGAAGGCACCGACAAGCCTCATGGGTCGCCTCATCAATGGAGAGTGATACTTCCACCTCGGCGAAGTTGCGCCTTCGCCATTCCGCCGGCGCGCGGGGGGTTTCAACGCGATCAGCCGGCTGCGCATCTTCTGTGTCCATCTTGACCGGCTCGATGTAGACTTTTGGCAAATATGGTTCAGCCGGTTGGACCATATCCTCGTTGCGTACAAAACGGTCGATCATCACCGCCGCTCGCTTACCGGCTGCAATTGCTTCAACCACCGTATTGGGGCCGGTGACGACATCGCCAGCGGCGAATACTCCCGGCCGATTAGTAAGAAGGGTGGTTGGATCAGCTTTCACTGTGTTCCACCTGGTCGTCTCAATACGGCTCAAACGGGCAGGACCAATGGCGTCGATCCCGGAGTCCTCGCCGATAGCCACAACCAGGGTATCGAGTTCAATGATACGCTCGGTGCCTTTCACCGGAACCGGTCGCCGCCGGCCGCTGGAGTCGACATCACCCAACTCGTTTCGGACACATTCGATACCGGACAAGTGTCCGTCTTTGGCGATAACTTTGGTGGGTGTAACCAATGTCTCGATCTTGATTCCTTCCTGGTCGGCAGCTTCAATCTCTTCGCCAAAGGCAGGCATCTCTTCGCGTGTTCGACGGTACAGGATTATAACACTTTCGACGTTTTTCTGGCGCAATGCCATCCGAGCAGCATCAATGGCGGAGTTACCGCCGCCGATAACACCAACCCGACCTCGAGCCAGATGCTCACCTCTCATATTCAAGGCCTTGAGGAATTCAATTGACGGATAGACACCGTCCGCATCTTCGTTCTCGAGACTGAGCGGCTTACTCTTGTGTGCGCCCAGGGCCAGCAGGACCGCCTTGTAACCGTCCTCAAACAATCCATCCACCGTGATGTCACGACCCAGCGCGATGTTGCATTTGAGGGTGATGTTGTCATCCAGGAGGGCATTGATCTCATTCCTGATGACCTCATGCGGCAGACGATAGGTCGGAATTGCGCAGTAAAGCATCCCACCCGGCTCCGGCTCGACCTCAAAGACAGTCACTTTGTAGCCTTGCAAAGAGAGATAATGAGCTGTTGTGAGGCCGGCCGGACCTGAGCCGATCACGGCTATCTTGGGAGGCTCGCCATCGGTCCACGCCACTCTTTGCGGTTTGTATAGAGTTGGATCGACGCGGTCGGTAATGAAGCGCTTCAGCGCCCGTATAGCTATGGCGTCACCGCCGCTCGTACCGGCGCGGCATCTTTCCTCACAGGGGTGATGGCAGACCCGGGCGCATACCGACGGGAACGGATTCGCATCCCGGATGACGGTATAAGCATCATCATATTCGCCACGCGCGATGTGGGCCACGTAGCGCCAGGCCTCGGTGCCGAGCGGACAGGCAGACTGGCAGGGAGCTCCTACCAGTTCCTTGCAGACGAAGGCGTCGCATCTCTTGTCCCTGATGTGTCGTTCGTATTCGTTTCGGAAATACCGCAGGGTGCTGAGAACCGGGTTTGACGCTGTCTGCCCCAGTCCGCACATGGTGGTGTCTTTCACAACAATCGCCAATTCCTCGAGCAGATCCAGGTCCTCAAGTGTTGCTTTACCTTTGGAAATGTCGTCGAGGATTTCGTATATACGCTGTGTGCCCTTCCGGCAGGTGAAGCACTTGCCGCACGATTCGTCCTTGAGGAAGGACATGAAGTACTTGGCGAAATCAACCATGCACGTGTTTTCGTCCACGACAATCATACCGCCGGACCCCATCATTGATCCGACCTTGGCAAGGCTTTCGTAGTCGATGGGGAGATCGAACATGCCGGCCGGAATGCAGCCGCCCGACGGCCCGCCTGTCTGCACCGCCTTGATCTTTGCTTTGCCTACCGAGCCGCCGCCGATATCGTAGACGACCTCGCTGATCTTCATGCCCAGCGGAACTTCAACCAGACCGGTGTTTCTGATTTTTCCGACCAGCGAGAATATCTTCGTTCCGGTGTTGCCGGGTACGCCCACCTTGGCGTATTCCTCGGCTCCGCGGTCGATTATCACGTGGACGTTAGCCAGGGTTTCAACGTTGTTGATGCAGGTGGGATGGCCCCAGAGACCCTTTTCTATGGGATACGGCGGTCGTTGACGAGGTTCGCCCATAAGGCCCTCGACAGACCTGATCAGCGCCGTTTCCTCTCCGCATACAAAGGCGCCCGCGCCGCGGACAATGTCGATATCGAAATCGATGCCGGTGCCGAGGATATTCCGCCCCAGGAGACCGCCATCCCGCGCCTGGCGAAGAGCGATCAGGGCATGTTTGATAGCCAGGGGGTACTCACCGCGGACATAGATGATGCCCCGCGTGGCCCCAATGGCGATACCAGCGATAAGCATCCCCTCAATAATGGCATGTGGGTTGCCCTCCAGAACGGCCCGATCCATGTATGCTCCCGGATCGCCCTCATCGGCGTTGCAGACAACGTACTTCTGCTCATCTCCGTTACCGGAAGCCCGGGCCAACTCCCACTTCCTACCTGTGGGGAAACCAGCTCCACCCCGACCTCTAAGTCCGGATTGTTTCACTTCCTTGATGATCCAGTCGGGATCAGGTTTGGTCAGGACTCTCTGGGCCCCCATGTACCCACCCTGTTGAAAGTAGTCGAGAATGCGTATGGGGTCCAGCTTCTGATTTTCTCCCAGAATAGTACGCGTTTGCTTCTTGAAAAAGGGAATGTCGGTCTGGCAAGAATAGCTCTTCCGTTTGTTCGGGTCCTTGTAGATCAAGTCCTCGTCTAGGAAGCCGCCCACAGCAGCTTCTACCACTCTGGGAACGTGTTCTGCCTGGAGTTTAGGGTAAAAATGCCCGCCGGGTTCGACCAGTAGATACGGGTTCATCTCGCAGAAACCTTGACAGCCGGTAATTCTCAGCGCAATCCTGTGCTGGAGATTCCTCTCCACTATGTATCGCTTAACCAATCTTATTATGTCATTGACACCGCTGGCTTGCCCTCCTGTGTCTGCACTAATTACCAGAGTGGGTTTGCCTTCCTGGGCTTTACTTTCGCTCATAATACGCTGGCGGAAATTGTGGAACTCCTGAACAGTTGAGAGTTTTCTCATTTAGTGACCTCTTTTCCTAGCAGACAGCGATTGGCCGTCAATCTAAAGCGGTACCACCCAGATCCAGCATGTGGCCCTTGCAGCCGCGGCGAGAGCATATCTGCACCACACCTCCCCCGCGGACGATCATCGGCACCATCGGTGCGCCGCACTCACCACACGTCGAACTGCCGATCAACTCGGCATGGCAGTGAGGACAGAACATGTGAACAACGGTGTCGGGTGGTATCTCGTGCTCGGAAGTGACCTCATAGCTCCCGTAAAGACTGGACAGCAATAGTCGGCCGTGTTTGTTACCGAAAGACCCTGTTATGCGAATGGAAGGGTGATCGTCGATCAGGTGCCGTGGATCCATCAGGCTGTGATTGCACCGGGCACAACTCACTTCGACTGGGAACACACGTTGGTCGGTTTCAATCTCAACCCTGTCAAGGCCGGTGTGTACCTCATCAATTACCTTCTTGACCATCGTGATACTGACCTTGGAGAAATAGTGCCCGTCGGCCACAATTACCGGACCGAGGGCGCAGGCACCCAGGCAGTTGACCGTTTCCAGCGTGAATTCTTTGTCCCCTGTTGTCTCACCGGCTCTGATTCCCAGTTGCCGTTCGATTTCCTCCGCTATGGCAGGCCCGCCTCGAACATGACACGCCGTTCCCAGGCATACAGAGATGAGATGTTTCCCCCGGGGCTTAAGGCTGAACGCTCTGTAGAATGTCGCCACTCCGTAAATGTCGACCAGTGAGCGGCCGGTCTCCTTGGCGACAACTCTCAGGGCGTCTTCGGGAAGATAACTGTAGCGGGCCTGTATCTCCTCCAGGATGGCTATAAGCCCCCCCTGCCCGGAACCGCTTTTCTCTACGATGGCTGATATTTCTTCAGCAGTCATTACTCCCTTTCACCTGCAAACGCTATTCGTATTCCTCGCAGTGCCAGATTCCACCCTTCGGTCTGGGCAGCTTGCAGGCATGACGATGTACACAATTCACACAGAGGCCTTTGAAACCTGCGGATTCCACTGTGTCCGGCGCCATCATGGCGGCGTTAGCAACACGTTTGCTGCTATTGCCCGTGAGAGGGGCGTATCCGTCAAACATCTCACAGCATATCGCGTCTGTTCCACGACGTTTCCGGTAGACACAGTCTTCAGCATTGTTGCAGGTCGCACAAAGCCCGACAAGCAGCTTCGCTGATGACATAATTAGGCCCTCCATAAGTGCAACTTGCGTTTCCCCGGTTTTCATCATCTGTTTTCCCTACTTAGCAGTCTCTCTCGTGCGGGTAGCCGTCATCATTGACACCCACATTCGGACCTTAAAGCAATGAGTGTGCCATAGCGTACGACTACGATGCGAAGTATCCCGTAAGCCGATGCCCCCAACGTTATATCGTTTTGCTCTGCAATGAGATACCACGATAGGTGAATGTGTGGGCTCAACGGCAAGCGGGGACAGCCAGCCACGCTACGCCTCTGACGACAGGGTATGGGGCGGGGAAATCTGTACCACCGGGGAGAAATTCCCCGGCCATGCGTTAACCGGACGACGAGTACGATGTCTCGTCGCCCGGTCTGTCATAACTGAAATGAGAAGAGGCATCGGTTACTGACAGGATTTACTACGGGAAAATGCCACGTTCCTTGTAGACCTTTGCCAGACGCACCAGGGCTACGATGCACGCCGCGATGCGCCAATCGACGTCGTATTCTGAGGCGGTATTGCGCACTTTCTCATAGGCGCGGGTGATTTTCTTGTGCAGCTTACGGTCGATTTCCTCCAGTTCCAGGAATTCACTGCGTTTGTTCTGAAGCCATTCGAAGTAACTGACGATGACGCCGCCGGAGTTGCAGAGGATATCCGGTATGACGTCAATGTGTCTCTCTCTGAGAATCGTATCGCCGTCCGGGTCAGTAGGTCCATTAGCGCCTTCGGCCACAAGCTTGACATTCAGCCAGGGAGCTGTGTCGGCGGTTATCTGGTTTTCCATAGCGGCCGGGATGAAGATGTCCGCCATTGTTTTCATGAAAGTCTCATGGCTGATGGCATTGGTACCCCGGTATCCGGCGGCGCCTCCCGTCTTCGCCACATAGGCGGCAAGATCACTGGGGTCTATGCCGTCCTCGTTAGCTATGGCCCCGGTAACATCCTCGACGGCCACCAGCTTCGCTCCGTGGGGCTTCAACAGGCGGGAAGCCCAGGACCCGACATTTCCAAATCCCTGAACGATATATGTTGCCTTGCTGAGATCGAAGTTGTTGTCTTTGGCCCATTCTTCAATGGTAAAGACAACGCCCTGACCTGTGGCCTTATCTCGTCCAAGGCTCCCGCCTGATTCGATCGGCTTGCCGGTGACGACGTGCTTGCAGCGTTGGCGCTCATGGGGGGCTGTAGTTGAAAGGTAGGTGTCCAATATCCAGGCCATTATCTGAGGGTTGGTATTTACATCGGGAGCAGGGATGTCATATTCCGGTCCGATGTTGTTTCCGAGCGCGAATGCAAAACGACGAGTGATCCGTTCAATCTCGCCATTAGAGTACTTGAAAGGATCAATCTGAATTCCGCCTTTGGCTCCTCCGAACGGTATGTCGGTGATCGCCCCTTTCCAGGTCATCCATGTGGCCAGGGCACGGACTTCATCGACATCGACCGTGGGATGGTAGCGTAGCCCGCCCTTGTAGGGTCCAAAGACGCTGTTGTGCTGAATCCGGTATCCCGTAAACATCTCCACTCGGCCGTTGTCCATTTTGACCGGGAAGTGAATCGTGATCTCGCTCTCGGTCGTCGATAGGATTTTACGAATATCGCTGTCGAGCCCAATGTGATCAGCGGCCTTATTGAACTGCCATTTCGCGTTCTCATAAGGGTTGGTCTTTGTGGTCTGCACTCCCCTCTGAGGTGGAGTCGCTCCCGTTTTCATCAGAACCTCCTGGAGACCGCCGCCGGTACGTCGGGATAGTGCCGGCGGGCTGTCTTCTCTCTACAGTTAACTCAACACGGTCAACGACCATTGCCCGCGAGAGGGACGTAGCCGTCAAATATCTCGCAGTATATCGCGTCTGTTCGATGGCGTTTCCGGTAGACACAGTCTTCAGCATTGTTGCAGGTCGCACAAAGCCCGACAAGCAGCTTCGCTGATGACATAGTGAGGCCCTCCATAAGTGCAACTTGTGTTTCCCCGGTTTCCACTATCTATTTTCCTAACTTATCGGTTTCTCTCACGCGGGTGGCCGCTATCATTGACACCCGCATTCGGGCCTTTAGCAATGAGTGTGCCACAGCGTGCGACTACGATGCGAAGCGTCCCGCGTGCCGACGCTCATGGCACCATACCGCTCTGTCCGGCAATGAGTTACCTTGACAGGTCAATGTGTAAGTACAATGGCAAACAGAGAGAAAGCCTGCCGCGCTACGCCTCTGACGATAGGGTATGGGGCGGGGAAAACTGTACCACCGGGGAGTAATTCCCCGGAGTTACCAAGAAAACTCAGGAGTTCTTGTTATCTTTCAGCTTTTCCCTGAGAGTCTTGCGATCGATACCAAGTATCTCGGCGGCGCGTGTTTTGTTGCCGTTCACACCGGTCAGGACATTGCGAATATGCTCCCTTTCCACCTCCGCAAGAGTGCGGTGAAGTCGGGTTCGACGCGGCGCTGAAAACCGCATCAGGGATGGCAGGTCGGGTGCGTCAATGAGGTCGCCATCAGCCATAACCGTCAGTCGCTGGATAACGTTCTCCAGTTCCCGGACATTCCCCGGCCAGTCATAGTCTTTCAGCACCCGGACAGCAGTGTCAGAGAAGCGTACCGCCTGTTTGCCCGACTCCTGGGCGAATTTGCCGGCGAAATAACGGGCCAGGATCAGGATATCGTCTTCTCTCTCGGCCAGGGGGGGAACGGAGATGGTAATGACGCTGAGGCGGAAGAAGAGATCCTCACGGAAGAGTTCTTTCTCGACAAGGCTGTGCAGGTCCTTGTTGGTTGCGGCCACAATGCGCACGTCGGCCTTTCGGGAGCGAACGTCCCCGACCATGCAGACTTCCTTGTCCTGCAGGACGCGTAGCAGTTTGACCTGCATGGCCAGACTAGTTTCGCTGATCTCGTCGAGGAAGATCGTGCCGCCGTCGGCGGTTTGAAAGAAGCCGGCGCGGGTCTCGGTCGCTCCCGTAAAGGCTCCCTTGACATGCCCGAACAACTCGCTTTCCAGCAGGCCCTCGGGGATGCCGCCGCAGTTGACGGGAACAAAGGGTGCCGACGCTCGCGGACTACTGTAGTGAATAGCCCGCGCGACGAGTTCCTTGCCGGTTCCGCTTTCCCCCGTTATGAGAGTTGTCGCGGAAGTCGCGGCAGCCTTGCCGATGGCTCGATACACCTTGCGTATCGCCTCTGACTCACCGAGGATGCCGTACGACTCGGAAACCTCCTTATCTGAGCGGGACCGGGCCGCGCGCCGGGTGCGGAGTCTGTCCAGGGCGTGTTCCACCGCGTCGGAAAGCTCCTCATCGGTGAAAGGTTTGGCCAGGTAATCCTCGGCCCCGTACTTGACGGCCTCAACCGCTCCCCCGATTGACGCATAGCCGGTGATCATTATGACCTCGGTGTCGGTGAGATTCTCGCGGACGTGCCTGACCAGGTCCAGACCGCTGACCCGCGGCATCTTGTAGTCCGTGATGACCAGGTCAATCGCTTGCGCTTCGAGAACCCGGAGGGCCTCGTCCACACCTGACGCCGTATGCACCTGGTAACCTCTTGAAGCCAGGTTTCTCTCAAGCACCTCCAGCGTTTCCGGAGCGTCATCAACCACGAGAATGCGGCGCTCTTTCCCCGATTCAGCCATCCTGACCCCCGCTGTTGTTTTGAGGTGTATCCATCGGCAGCCGGATCACAAACTTCGTTCCCCGGTCAACAGTGCTCTCGACCGCTACCGTTCCGCCATGGGAGGTGACGATGCCGTGCACCACGGGCAGACCAAGACCGGTGCCCTGGTCGACATCCTTGGTAGTGAAAAGCGGGTTGAAGATGTCCTTCATTACTTCCTCGCTCATGCCGGTACCGGTGTCCTCAACGGACAACAGCACGTGAGCGTCGTCAGAGGCAGTGGTAATTGTCAGGCGTCCGCCATGGGGCATCGCCTGTACCGAGTTGACAACAAGGTTGATCAGCACCTGAAGCATTTGCGTGCGGTCAGCCGTGATTTCAGGCAATCCCTTCGGCAGGTTGCGCACCAGTTCGATCCCTGCTTTGGCGCACCTTGACTGCAGAAAGTGAAGTCCGTCTTCCACCAGGCTGCTGAGGTTCACTCGCGTCTTCTCTGTGGGCGTTTCCCTGGCGAACACCAGGAGTCTCGTTGTCACCTGGCGGGCGTGCAGAGTCGTGGAGACGATTTTCTCTATGTCCTGCCTGGTCTGGACGGTCAGAGCCGGGTCCTTGGCTGCCAGTTGAGCGAAGCCGAGAATGTTGGCCAGGGATTCGTTCAAATCGTGCGCCAGCCCGGCTCCGAGCAGGCCAATGGTGGCCAGGCGATCGGCATGTCGCAACTCCACCTGCAGGCGCCGGTGAACCAGGGCGATACCAAGAGTCTGAGCCAGACGTTCGCAGGGTTCGATCTCCCGCTCATACGAGAGAGCCTTCTTGGCGGACTGCAACTGCAACAGGCCGATTCGTTCCGGGCCGGCTTCAATCGGAATCAGGGCGAAAGAACGGCAGTCCTCGTCGACATGGATGCCCGGCCCCCATTCCGGACACGGTTCACGCAAGCCGTCAATCGGGAGTGAATCCACGTCACTCGTGAACAGGCTGCCGTTATCGGTAAACCACGGCGCAGACGGATCAATGCGCTTGTGCATTATATCGCGGCATAGTTGCTCTAAGGCTTCGTTCTTGCCCGCACTCCAGGTAATCTCGGCGCTTTCGTCGGGAGGGTTGGGTGTTACCTCGAATCGGAAGGGCTGGCTCGTGCCGCATGTGAGTTCACAGCAGTAACGCCGCCCGCGATCCTGTAGCACGAGTCTGACGACATCGCAGCCGGTGAATTCGATCAGTATCTGCGACGCTTCTTTGAGGAACTGGGCGCGGGGGATACCGGTGCCGGCGTGTTCCAGAATTCGGTTGGACAGCGCGCGGAAGTCCGGCTGCTGCCTGAAACCGGGATGGCGTCGGGCGCTTCTTGATTGCAGACTACTCACGGTCAAAATGTCGTCTTTTTCCCGGCAATGTCAAGAGAAAGCCCGGAAACGCTTGACTGTCGGATTGCAGTTGTTTATGCTGAATCGCCATTATTCGAGATAACCGGGAATGGCGTGGGCATACACATGGTGGCGATTATTAGGGATGGTGGAGGCCAGCAACTCAAAACGGCCACTCAATACCCAGTGTATCGAACGTCAGGCTATCATGTATCTGAATCATCGGATCGATGCCAGGTTTACGTCCCACAACGGCAGAGGCTACTAGTACTTGGCCGTCATCACACGTCATCTTGACATAGAGCCTTCTGGGCGAAGAATTACATTGGTACTTCATAAGCGTGTGGCCCCTATCAACTGATTCTCCGATGCAACAGACCGTCGAAGATTCCCGTCGGAGCCACTCCTGAATGCAACCGAGCGCTTCAGCATGAAGTGAGAACGTGGACCAGTCCATGTTGTTCGGCAGTCTGAAACCAGTGACGAACCGCATCGAATGCGCCGCTGAAAAACTGGCCACGCTCTCATTGCCTCCCGCCACGGAGTTGACAAAGAAATGGTTCCTGGTCAATCGGGCGAAGCCAATCCCTACGTTGTTCCTGAATTCTGACAGTTGAGCTGGCACCCACTCGCCAAAGAACACTTCAAGCTTCTCAAGTAACTTCGGGTTCAGAAGAGTAAATCGGCGAATGTAATCATGTATAGTACTGTCCTTGCTATAGTAGTATTCGAATTGAAGTGTGTCACCAGTGTTGGAATCGTAGTAGAATGTCCGGCTTTTACCTCGGAGAGCGTAAATTCCCGTTGTCACGGCCGTTGCGTCAACGAACAATCTAACCGCCTCTCGGCTCTCAGCGTATTCGAAGATCGATCTATAGTCTCCGCAATCGATCCAGGTGCTGGCATATTCAAGTAGTGAATCGTGGCGGAACTTAAAAACCACTTGGGACGTGTACTTAATCCCAAGTGGTGAGTACTCTCTCGGAACGCTCAGTTCAACAACGACAGGAACCACACTGTCGGTCGCCCTTCCCACCTCCGTCCCAACTATATTCCAATCAACCAGCAATCGGTCGTGACAGTAAGTATGAACCAATTGGACATAGTGTTCAGGGTTTTCTACCTCGTGCATGTACGGAATCCGTGGCTGTCTTGCCGACAATTCCTGACTCCCCATAAGGAGCACTATGATGATTGCAGCGATGACCTTACACATAGTCCTTTTCCCCCACATCATAGGTTGACCCAATCCAGTGTACATCTGTTTTGACGATCTCGAACTCAAGATAGTCCATACGGGACTCGACATCAAGCGGAAAAGGCAATCCGCCGCGCACCCCATGCGCGTGAGCCTCCGTTCTTACTGAGCAGATCCAGAATGGTTTCGTACGGCATCGCAGCACGTATTGGCTCGGCCGCCCACCTTCCCAGGAGCCCACCCCCCACCCACAACAAAAAAAAGGAGTTCCCACCTCACACAGGAACTCCTTTGATCCCCACTTTTCTTAGAAACCCTTCACCGCCATACAATCAAGAGTAACTAACTTCAGGTTATACTCTTACAACTGTCATGCCGAAGGGGATTCAACACCAGCCCATCGATGTTAAGAACTGACGCCGCAACAAGATAGAGCCGCGCAGCCGACGCCGCGCATCCAGGCTCGAATGAGGCAGTACGCAGCCCCTGCGCTGCTTCGGAGGCCATTGAGCCTGCCGCATTCGGCGATGCGCCTTGCTACCAATGAGTTATCCGGCCGCAGGTCCTGCGGACGGCGGACGCTCCCTAACCTTGCTCAGACGTCTATTCGCAGCATCTGCGCCTGCCGCTGTCATGCCGACGCCGCTGCGTTTGTTCCCACCCGCGAATGTGATGGGTGGCAGGTTTAAACATGTTTGGACCTGGTCGCATAACACCCCCAAACAAGTTTGAGGGTGCCACCCGGTCGTCAGTTGCTGCCATACAGCAGGCGCCGCGTGGAATCGAAACAGACAGACTCAAAATAACTGCTGAACTCTGAAAAACGGGCTTGACAAGCCGTGCCTGTCATATATTTTGTGTCGCCTTTATTAAACAATTTGGTCTTGTATACTAAACACGGATACCGGCCGGGAATACCATGACACTGAAAATCGGCGAAAAGATCAAGGCCCTCAGACTGTCGTCGGACCTGACCCAGGAAGAACTGGCCAACCGCGCGGGACTGAGCAAGGGTTTTATCTCGCAGCTTGAGAACGACCAGACCTCGATTCAGATAGACTCACTGGCCGATATTCTGGAAGCGCTGAGTGTCAGTCTTTCGGATTTCTTTTCCGATTCCAACGAAGAGCGTGCAGTCTACCGGCCGTCCGAACGGGTGGCCGTGGAAGGCAGCGGCATTCATCGATTCGAGTTGCTCGTGCCGGGATCGACAAACAACCTGATGGACCCCATCATGCTCCGCTTGAAACCGGGGGAGAGTCTCGAGGAACGCGACCCGCACCCGGGTGAGCAGTTCGGTTATGTTCTGCAGGGGACGGCGACGCTCAGGATCGGCAAGAAGAGCCTCAAAGTACCCGGCAAACACTGTTTCTATTTTGAATCGAACAGGCCGCATCAGATAGGGAATGAAGGCGGACGCGACGTGTCGCTGTTGTGGATAACCACGCCGCCGCAGATGTGAGCGACCCTTAACCCGGCAAAGGAGGTATAAGGATGAAGATTCTTGGACGCCACCTGATCATGGAGCTTTCCGGCTGCAATCGGACCACGCTCGATGACGCACCGCTCCTGGAACGGTTGCTTAACGAGTCCGTTCGAAGATCCGGCGCCACAATCGTGCAGACGGTCATTCATCGTTATAACCCCCACGGTGTGTCAGGGGTGGTGGTTATTGCCGAATCACACATTTCGCTGCACACCTGGCCGGAATACGGCTATGCCGCGGCCGATATCTTCACTTGCGGCGAGAGCGTGGATCCCTGCAAGGCCGGCGAGTATCTCGAAGAGGCTCTCGAAGCAGCCTCGATGCAGCTTCGGGAAATACAGCGCGGACTGCCGTCGCCGGAGGACGAGGTCATTGACCATAAGCCGGCACCTCCGTCCGGTGCGGTCGAAGTCCCTGCCGGTTGAGGAGAGCACAATCATGACACACTCCATGAGCTTGTCGGTGATGGAAAGGCGGCAACTCTCACACCTGGACGACACCGGACTCTTGCGGCAGTTGCTGTCGGATCCGAGCCTTAGGACCCCGGTCATGCTTCTCAGCCGAAGTGAAATCGGCAGCAACTACCGGTCACTCAAGGCGGCTCTCCCGCGTGTGCACATACACTATGCCGTGAAACCCAACAACCACCCACTGCTGATTGACGAGGTCGTCCGGCAGGGTGGCAACTTCGATGTCTGCTCCGCGGGCGAGATCGACACCGTTCTGAAAACCGGTATCAATCCGGCCGAGCTTATCCATTCGCACCCGATAAAGTCTACACACGAGTTTGACCGGGCGGTGGCAAGAGGGGTCGAGGTGTTCGTCGTCGACAACCAGGAGGAAGTGAGGAAGCTCGCCCGCTACCGGGACAGGAGGCTGAAGATATTGGTTCGCTTCCGGATCGGAACCATCCTGCCCGCCGTCGTGAATCTTCAGTACAAGTTCGGCTGCACGGCCGGCGAGGTGCTTCCGTTAGCACGCCAGATCGAGCAGGCCGGGCACGAGTTCTACGGCCTCTGCTTTCACGTCGGATCGCAATGTATTTATCCGGAGAACTATGTGAAGGCAATTCAGACCTCACATGAACTAATCCATGCTCTGGAAACGGTGGGTTTGAACGTACGAATGCTTGACATCGGCGGCGGCTTTCCGGTTGAGTATACCGAACCCGTTCCCGCCATCGATGGATTCTGCGCTCCTATCGCGCGAGCCCTCGACAGGAACATCAGGCCCGGCATCAGGGTCGTCAGCGAGCCGGGACGATTCATCGCCGCCACCAGCGTGACGCTGATCTGTACCGTCGTGGGCAAGGCACTGCGTGACGGTAAAATCTGGTACTATCTCGACGACGGCCTGTATTCCACGTTCTCGGGAATCGTGTATGATCACTGTCAGTACCCGGTGGTCACCGCCAAAGAGGGGCCCGGACGCCTGTCGGTACTGGCGGGGCCCACCTGTGATTCGTTCGACGTCATGTACGACGGATTGATGATCCCCGAGCACCAGGTCGGCGACCGCATGGCCTTCATGGCTACCGGCGCCTATTGCGCCGTCTCCGGTTCCGGCTTCAATGCCCTGCGCCGTGCGGAGTACATGGTTGTGGAGTGAGTTGCCCATGAGTGATCGCAAAAGGATCGACAAGACCTACATATCCGAAGAGGGTATGGCCGACCTCTGGAACGTCTGGTATAACGAGCTGCATGACGGGCTGTCGGGCCTGACCGTGAAAGTCGAGCGCGTAGTGGAGTCGCTGGAGTCGGAGTACCAGCGCATCGACGTATTGCAGACCGAGGATTTCGGGAAGATGCTGGTTCTCTACGGGTCGCTTATGGTCTGTGACAACGACAACAACGCCTATAACGAGATGATCGCTCACGTGCCGCTGTTTGCCCATCCGGCTCCGCGCAAGGTATTAATCATCGGCGGCGGAGACTGCGGAGCGCTGACGGAAGTCATGAAACACCCCGAGGTGGAAAGCTGTATCTTGTGCGAGATCGACCGGATGGTGGTCGAGACCTCCCGCAAGCATTTCCCCTATCTGTGTGAGGGTCTGAACGACTCGCGGGCAGAAATCATCTACCGGGACGGCAAGGAGTTCATCGAGGAGGATGGCGAGAAGTACGACGTTATCATTCTTGATCTCTCCGATCCCATCGGCCCGGCGGCCGACCTGTTCCAGAAGGCCTTCCAGCAGAAAGTATGCGACCGGCTCAGCGACGACGGCATACTGGTGGCCCAGACGGAATCACCGTTCTACAACAAGAGAACGGTACGGGCGATCCACGGCAACCTTCGTGAGGTGTTCCCGATAGCCAGGCTGTTTACCTGCTTCATGCCGATCTATCCCTCCGGCCTGTGGTGTTTCGCCTTCTGCAGCAGGAAACGCGATCCCCTCTCGGATTTCGACCAGGAACGGTATGACAGACTGAACCTTTCGACCCGCTACTACAATGCCGAGACCCACCGTGCGGCCTTTGCCCTGCCGCAGTTCGTGAAAGAGCTGGTCACCCAGAAATAACCGCCCGCGCTAACTGTCTCGCGTGCTGAACGAGCAGGGGCTTTCGATTAGCGGTTACAGAAGTAATGAAAAAGGATTGTCCAGGCAAGAAATGACGAATTAATTTTGACATGAAATCAAGGTAGTTGGTTGGACTGACAGGTGATGTCAGTTAAAATGAAGATGTCGGGTTCGAAGACGGACCCACCCTACTGGCTACGGTCGGACTAAGGACTCTATCTTCTTCACGAGATTTTCTATGTTCTTTCGGGTGATTTGGTTTAGATGGTCCATTTTCACCTTACCACTTTTTACGCTTTCGTAGAAGTCGCGAGCAACTACCGGTTTTGAACGTCCGGATTCGGTAAGAAAGGTGGCGTGTTTGCCACTCTTGACGAGTTTCTTGTTCTTAGCTACGTACTTCATGAAATCTCTGGTGCCAAAAATATTTTCGATACCTTTACCCTTACTTGGGCTAATCCGGTACATATGTAGATCAGCTAGCGCCTGATCATCACCATACAGGTTTTTCTTGATTTTACTATATGCGCTGCGGCCTGCGCTGTCATCATCCAACACCACCCCGAATTGCAAACCCCAGCCTTCAAACAGATACGCGAGTTTGGGAACGTTGGAAGCACCCTCAGCCGCCACAAAATGAAGCTCACGCCTAGAACCACACAACAACTTGAAGGCCAACAAGTAGTAATGAGCGCTTGGTTCCTCTACAATAATGTTGTTATATTCCCGGATTACGGACTGTTGAGACAGTTTCATTCCCATAGTCGTGTAAACGGGTGTAAGCGTCTCGATACTCGCATCGCCTAGATTGTGAACGTCTAACACCTTAGTGTCGCCCCACATCTCACCATCAACATTCCGCTGCACAGCCAGAATTCGAGGCAGGTCTTCTTCCCTCACAAGAAAAGGAGAATGCGTAGTGTAAACGATCTGAGTCGTTTCCTTGATGTTATCGAATAATCGTAGAACATCATCCTGCGCTTTAGCGTGCAAACTACCGCCCGGCTCGTCAATCAGGAAGATTCTCCCTTTCTCGATTGACTCGGAGGCGCTTGCCTTCAATTGTAGATAAAAACTAAGAAACCATCGCACACCGCCACTTCGCTGCTTCGGATACAATTTTCTGTCACCTTGGCTCATCCAAAAAGCGAGATACGGCTCACCCGGCTTGTCTTCGTCATCGCTATGATGTTCAAAATCGACTTCTAATCTCAGGGCCGTGTTTCTACCCATACCTTGGCTCCAAAACGCTTGAAAGTCCGTACTGACCTGGTTATTGATCTGGTTGATCCTATTCTCGATAATGCGACGCTCACCATCCAACTCACCAATGTCCATGCCTGAGACGCTCAGAAAATTAAGTACTCCTTTGTACCCTTCGACGTTTCTCTTTTGTCCTCGCAGGTCAGCCAAGTCTATTCGATCCGGCAACAGACTTTCATAATCGTCAAACCTTACAAATATCGGTATCCAGCCCTCAAGGTGCTCAGCAAGACCCTTTGCTGTAATCACCTCTCTGGTATCCTCATCACCCACAGATGTTTCACCCGGTGCCACAGTGGCATCGCCAGTGTCCAGTTCGTTCGTCTCATCTGACGATTCCGGTTGACTCGATATTACGAAGAGTTCGAATTCTCGAATCATCGTTAGCAGGCCTTCGTCACCGAGCTCAAGAGTGCTGGAATCCTGCTCCGTCCATGATCTTACCAGAGAGACCTTGGACCCTTCCTCGTTCTTCCACGTTGCAAATCCGGGGGGAAATAGGTAGTCTTCAAGATAGGGCGCAATCGGTTTCCAGTCGATTTCAAATCGGCAAGACACTTTGGGCATTTGTTGATCATCGCGCAAGTAGTCCTGGTGGATTTCACCTGTGTAGAAGGCTTCAAGGGCTTCTAAGATTGATGTTTTGCCTGATTCGTTCTGGCCGATGAGACAAGTTACACAGTCCGCTGACAACCTGCACCATCTGGTATCGCTGATGGAGCGAAAGTTCTCAATTCTAAATTCTACCAAGTTTCATTGTAAGACCATCTTAAATATCCATACACGGGCCACCTTGGCCTCCTACTAACTCACCACACTAATATGACACGTGCAAGGTTTAACCCATCAGTTTCTAGCCCTAAATAAGGATATTTTGATCCAGCAGTCAAGTATGAAAACAGAAATGTGATGACGTCCTGTGGCCCACAGCCCCCGTAGGGTGGGTCCGTCTTCGGACCCGCCACGCAAGTACTGAGCACCGAACCTTCCTTGCCACCCCTCACAAAAACACCACAACTTCCCCCCAAATTGCGCCTGCCTGTTCGTTTGCATATGAGATATGCCACGACCGACGGGTGGCAGGTTCAAACTTGTTTGGACCTGACTGCACAAAACACTCCCAAACAAGTTTGCAGGCAAGCCTGTCTTTTGCGCCTCGCGCGCTCCCAGAATTGTGCCGTCAGGTGTCCCTGCCTGACGGTCTCCCAGTCACCTGCCGTCAGGCGTCGGGCAGAGACGCCCGACGCCACTGCATTGGAGTATGTTCTTCAATAAACCCCTTAGGTTGGGTACCCGGCGTGGCGGGTTCGAGGACGGACCCACCCTACCGTTATTTAGACGGTCACACCGAGCACAAGAAAACCGCCGGGCCACTCAACCCGGCGGTTCATATCAGACTCTGAAGACTGTACGAGTGTTACTCATCAACCGTGATAGTATAGGTCAGCACCAGTCCGCCTCTGGGGTCAGTGTCGGTGACGACGACGGTGTAGTCGCCCGGAGCCACCGGTACGTTGAAGGCGAAGTACGCCTCGCCATAGGCGTTGGTTTCAATCGTACCTCCACCGCCGATTTGTATTGTATGGTCGCCCAGCGGGTTGCCGGCCCGGTCCTTGATCGTAACCGTAAAGTAGGCCACCTCTCCTCCGCCGGGGGAACCCTGGAGTGCTATGCTGGAATTGCCCGAATAGGCCGTGCTCGTGGTGATCGTTACGGCATACGAAGTCACTGCTCCCGCTGCGTGCCAGTAGACCACTAAGTCGACCGCGCCAATGCCGTCGTCGTTCGCGCCGGTCAGGGAGTAGTCCATGTCAAGGACGGTCGATCTGAGTTCCACTCTGTCGCTGGCTGAGTAACAGCCGTTCTCCAATTTGCCGCCGGACGCCTGCAGGTAGTTGGCCTCACCTGAGAAGAGAGTACCACCGATGACCGGGTTGTCGTTGAGATCCAGGCCGGTGACCCAGACGTAGACTTTGCTTTTGCCATCGGCAGGCATCGAGCCGGGTACGCCAACTACAATAAGAGTGTCCGGATAATGCGTGTTGTAAAACATGCTGGTATCGGCGACAGTGCCGCCGGCGGTTTCCGCGATGATCAGCACGCGACCGTCGGCGTCAGCGACCTGGGTCCCCGCAAACCACTTGGTATGGGCTATACCCTCGAGGTCGCCGGTCCGCGCCTCGTGAGACTTCATTGTGCCCTCATCGGTCTTGAAATACACGACGGTACTGTCATTGACCGGGTTGAGGTAGATGTCCGAGACAACAGCGACTATATTGTTTTCGAAGCCGACATCATTCCAGTAATCCACATTACATTCTTCAGCACCGATCACAATGTACACCGGCGGGCCGGCCGAGACCATGACCTGTGTGGCGTTGGAAAGAACCTCGTCGGATGAGGCGCGCATTCTGATAGTGCCGGACACGCTGCCGGAGTGAACCGGGACCATAGCGACACCCTGGCTGTTGGTAACCGTCTCGTAAGGACCGTAGCCGACCGTGCCGAGGTGCTCGTTGCCGCCGGGGCCGTCGGTAATCACAAAGGTGACCGGCAAGCCTTCGGGAACAGTATTGGCGTTGACGTCATAACATACGGCGTAGGCAATGGCTACCTCGATACCGCCGGTCTGAGCCACGCACAGATTGATGGAGTCGGCGTAAAGGTAAATGAAATCGACCGTGGCGTCAGGCGATACCTGGAGCGATGTTTCCGAAAAGCCACTTATTCCGTGGTCGTCGACGGTTGCCCTTACGTAAACCGTCTGGGCGTCACCTCCCGAGACATAGTTGACGGTGACGGTTCCGTCTCCGCCGGTGGTCACGGCAGTCGACGGGATCAAGCCGAGGGCGTCCCACTGACCGTTGGCGTTAGCGTCAAAAACGAGGGAGTCGATTCCGTTGGACCAATACCCGTTGCCGTCGACATCGACGAATTTCTCACCGGCCACAATCCTCACCAGCGTGGAATCGGGGGCCGGCTGGCCCGCGCCGTCGCGAACGGTGATAGACACTATGGCCGTATCGGCTCCGTTGGCCAGAAGAAGGCTCGGCGACACCGAAACGTCGACGTTGCCGGAACCGGACTGGGCGGTCTCACTTACCGTCATGTTGGTCGAGGCCGGGTACGGGTAGGAACCGACGTAGACGTTAATAACGGCGGCGCCTATGCTGGTGGCTGTGAAGACCGTGGCCGCCAGGCCGGCTGCATCGGTCGTATCCGTGGCCGGAGTGAAGTATCCCGCCTCGGAATCCTGCACGGTGAAGACGACAATCTGGTTGGGGACGCCCTGACCGTCCAGTTCTACTTTTAGTTCCACGACCGCCGTGGCGCCTATCGTGAGGGCGGCCGGACTGGCCGTAACCGTGAACTCGGCGCCCGCCAGATCACCGTATTGCTCGCTTTCATCCAGCTGGCTTTTTGACTCACACCCGGTCATAAGCAGCGCTGCCGCCACAAAGACTACCGTCATCAACGAGGACACGGAGTATTTCTTTCTCTCAAACATGATCTCTCCTGAGTCTATCCTGTGCATATCCTGTTTATGTCAGATCCGATACGCGGTCATCCCCCTACCGCCAGGTCCTCTTCGACGATCGTCGGCGTAACGAATATGACCAGGTCGCGGTTTTCGACCGTCTTGTTCGTGTACTTGAACAGCATGCCCAAGAGCGGAATATCTTTCAGGATGGGCACGCCCACTTCGCTCTCGACCTCGTCCTCCTTGGTCATTCCTCCGATCACGGCGGTCTGACCGTTGGCGACGATAACATTCGTTTCGGCATTGCTGGTGTTAATGATGACACCGGCGGCGTCGAACTGAAAACTCGAGCGTTCGGGAGCCAGGTGCATAAGGATCTGGTTCTCGGCAGTAATATGGGGCGTCACCGTCAGGATGGTCCCTACTTCCTCGAACTCGATAACCACGTTACCGGCCTCGTCGAACTGCTTGACGGGCACCTTGGAACCCATCTGAATCCTTGCTTCGTGGTTGTCTATGGTGGTGATTTCCGGATGGGCGATGATCTTTCCCTTACCGTTGGATACAATCGCCTCCACCAGCGCCGTTACGTCATACCCTCGCTGAAGGGCCGTGACGGAATAGCTTCCGGCCGGGTTGGCTACAGAGCTGGTCGTGACGGCAGCCGTCTGTTCAATCTCGCGGTCCGGGTTGGGGACATAGGTGCCTACCACCGACCAGTCAACACCGATCTCCGTGAGGTCGTTGGTGAATATCTCCAAAAGCTGCGCAGATATCTTGATCTGTTGTGCCGGCCGATCCAGTTCAGCGATATAATCCAGCAGGATCGGCATATGATCGGGGACTTCCTGAATGATGATCGAGTTGGACCGGGAATCACTGGTCACAGAACCGCGCTCGGTCATCAGCGACTTGACGGCCTCGACGATATCGTCTGAGGTTGAATTGGAGATCTTGACGATCTTGGTCTCCAGTCCCACCAACTTGCGCTGCTCGGAACGGTGCTTTTCCTGCTCGGTGAGTTCCTCACGGTAGGCTTTAAGGGGCATCACACGGAGGTACCCGCTTTCCTCATCCACGATGGCCAGGTCATAGGTGCGACCGATAATATCCATAGCCTGTCGCCACATCACATTGTCGAGCTTTATGGTGACTCTGCCCTCGACGCCCGGTGCAATGACGACATTGACGCCGCCGTAGTCGGCCAGGTGCGTCAGCACCGACCGGATATCAGCCGACTGGAACTGCACGCTCTCGATAGGGACGTTGGGGTCTGGTTGCGTGTCGGCCGCCAACGGCGCCATGCATGCCGCCAGCAGTAATATGAACAAACCGGTCGCCAGGCTTTTCTTGTCAGATTTCTTCAGGGCCATGTCACACCTGCCTTTCTTAGTCCTCTATGTTCAGGGCCATCGTGCGGCTCCAACCGTATTCAAACAACTGGAAAAACACCCTGTCGCTTTCCACGCGCAGCACGTAGCCCTTCTGTACTCTGTCTCCGGCCCTCAGAATGTAGCCGTAGCCATCGGTACCTTCAAACAGGGCGCTGTTGGCCCCGGAGCCGGACTGGATAACACCGACCAGCTTAAGACCCTCGACACTGGGCACTCGCTTCTCAATCGGGTTGCTCAACATCCTGGCATCGTTGATCAGAGCCTCGAAGGGATCGCGGTAGTTTTTCGTCTTGTATTTGACGACCAACCGCTTGGGGAATTCAGCGACCAGGGTTCCTTTTATTTTCTTGGACATCGTCGGACTGCGTCGAAAGCGCGAGGTCGATTTCTTGTCCGGTTTGGTCTTGATTTCATCCGCTTCCGGGGTCGGCTTCCCGGCCGGTTCGACCGGTTTGGGCGTCTTATCCGTCTTGACCTTACTCCGCGCCGGACTGGCAGAGCTGTCCTGAGTCACCTTCCGGTCCTTGGCCGGAGATGCCGCCAACTGCGGAGGGGCAACCGGTTTGGGTGACGCCTGACCGGCTGCTGCCGGTTTGGTCTTTGAGGCCGGCTTTTTCACGGCCCGGCTGTCCGACCTGGCCGGGGACTTGGCTCCTTCGTCCTGGCTGTTCGCGGCCAGCGCGGGCTTGACCTTTGTATCTTCCGACTTGACCCCGGGTGTCGGCTTGTCGGCTGTCTTAACAGCAACCGGCGGCGGCGTTTCGAGGACCGCTGTTGGTTGTGTGTCAGCCGTCTTCTGGTCGGGGCTGGAAGGAGCGTCCTTCTGAGTCTTGGCGCCAGCCTGCTTGACCGGATCAGCCTTGTCCGTTTCCGGGGGTTCAAAAAGGCCGGCCCACTTGTCCTTGTCGGAGAATAGCTTTTGCGACCTGACCGGCGGACTGGTCTTGTGACCGGCTTCCTTTGCGGTCGTTTCCTGTGCCGGCGCGGCAGCCTTCACGGCGAGCGGTGTGGGCGCTTTTGTAACAGGAGCTGCTTTCGACCGCAGGCTTTCCTGTCTGTCTTTGGCTATGAGGGCATTCAACTCCGCCGAGGTAAGTTCTCGGACGACCTTGGGCTTAGTCTGTTTTGCGGGTGCGGCTGTTGGCACTTCCGGTGGCTTAGTCGCCGCCACCTGCCTCTTTGCCTTGGCCTGGGCAACCAGGAAGGCCGACGTTGACCAGGCTTTGAACGGCTGACGGGACTTGTCCGGGAAGAAGATGCTCACCGAGTTGTTGTCCGACTCTACCCGGTAAGTTGTTTCCCTTTCCATATCAAACACGACTCGCGTGATCTTTTCCGGCTTGACGGAATACTGGGAGGTGCGGAGGTGCCGCACCGGGCAATCCGGTAGCGAGAGGAACTCCTTGGCCCCCAGATGGTGAACGGCCGTGAGGATATCGACTATCACGCGGAAAGGACGACCGTCTTTGGCAACCGCGGTCTGGTGGGTGAAGCGGACAGTGCCTTCGACATCGATTTTGGCGATCGAACAGTCGTTCCCGTAGCTCAGTTCAACATTGGCGACCCGGGCAGCACCGTGGGCGATGGAGACCGCAAGGAGAAGGCAGGCCGCTGTAACGAATGTGCTCTTTAACATCTCCTCACCTCCTATATACTCAACTCCATCAGCCGCTCCTCCTCCTTGACATAGTAGGTAGAGAGGTTGAATATGGCCTCGATGGTCTCTTTGCTTTTCAGGTTATCTGTCTCGTCGTCATGCTTTGATTCGGCAATGGCGATATTGGTAGCCGTGATCCTCATGTCCGACATATTCGCGATGAAGGGGAAGTTGGCCACGTAGCTCATGAAAGAACCGAAATCATGGTAAGTCCCCGTCATCCTCATCTCGAAAGAGGCGACATTGTAGAACCTCTCTGATTCCGTCTCCAGTGGCTGAATACCGGTGATCCTGCAACCGGTGAGCGACGAAGCCGTGTGCAATTGAACCAGGAAGGAAGGGATCTGCTTGACTTCCGGCAGGAGAGCTTCGATCTCGTGATAGCGATCCACCAGGCCCTCGTACTCAAGTTTGAGAGCCTCGAGCGATTTGGCCTTAAGTTCCACCTGGCGCAGTTCCGTTGTTATCCGTTCAAACTCGTAGCTCCTGGTTTCTATCTGGTGGTCGTAGCTCGAATAGAGCCGGGAGTACCAGAAATAGACCACCACAAAGAACGCCACCAGCCCCATGGCGATTTTCTGCGTGTTCGCATCTCTTAGATCCATAACGGTCCGTCCTAATTTAAGCTTTTGTGACTGGTCTTTGAGGAAGCGGATTGCCCTTCATCCCCGGCTTTGCCCAACAGCCCTCGCGCATCTTCATCGGAAAGGTAGTGCAGGTCGCATGTCAGGATGAAATTGAACGCACTGTGGCCTTCGTACCATGCTTCGCTGGTTCCCTTTAGTTCGACCTCGTCGAAGTAATCCGAGCGCATCATGTTGATCATGAAGGCGGCCATGGCATTGAGGGTGAACGTGTGCCCTTCGATCTCAGCCCTTCGGACCAGCGCCGGTGTCGACCCGGAATCGTCTGTTTGCTCCACCGGCAGTTCGTCGAATCGGGCCAGCCATACGAAGTCCGGCACGTTTCTGGCCATATCTTCCAGAACCCGAACCCAGACGGAACGATGACTGTCAAGGGTCTCAACCGCCTTCATGCGGTTGGTGATCTTGGCCTTCACGTCTTCGAGGGCTTCGACTACCCGGATGTCTTTGCGCAGCATGTCGGCCCGTTGCCGGGCCCGCTCGATATTGTCGTTGAGAGTGCTGATCTGGTGCATCTGGTAAAGGGTGATTCCAATCAACATGAGAATCACTCCGACCGCTCCGCCCATCACATACAGGCCGGTCTTGCCAAGGGAGAACTCGAACGAGCGTTTGTTATAGTCCTTGGGAAGCAGGTTTATTTCTATCATGGCCTTACCTCACTGTCCGCATTGCCAGACCTACCGAGACAGTCAGCAGGGGTGCGATCTTCTCTGGTTGCAGATACTGGAACAACTCCGGATCATAGTCGATATTGCGCAGAGGGTTGGCAATCTCCAGCGGAATGCCCAGCTTGGATTGCAGGAAGTCCGGCAGATACGGAATCAGCGCCCCACCGCCGGAAAGTACAATCCAGTCGATGTTTTCCAGCTTGGCCTGGGATTTGAAGTAGGAAAAGGCCAACTCGACGCCCGAGATAAGCTCATCGGTGGCTGAAATGATCGTGGCCTTGAGCATATCCTGGTCGATCGATTCCGACATCTCACCTTTGATGGCCTTGCTGGTCAACTCCGGGTTGAGGCGGAATTCTTTCTGAATGGCATTATAGATTTCACGGGTCCCCGACGAAACGTCACGCGTCGAGTGATAGAAACCGTCACAAACATAGGTTATGTTGGTCACGTCGTGGCCGATGTTCACCAGGGCCGTGATCCGGGTCGGGTCGATTTCGTAGTTGTGCTCGTAAGCGTTGTATATGGCGAGCGCGTCGTCATCCACTATGACAGGACGCAGCCCGCAGTCCTCAATCAACTGCAGATAGACCTGAAGATACTCCTTTCGGGCCGCCACCAACAGGACGTCCATCTTGTTGATGTCGTCATCAACCTTGACGATATGATAGCTCAGCGAGACGTCATCCACATCGAAGGGAGCTCTCTGCTCTGTCTCAAAGAGAATTGCCTGCTCCGCCTCGGTGCCGGTTTTTTTGTCGATTGTGAACCGATCGGTGATGACGCCGTGCCCGGAGAGTGACACGACCACGTCTTTGATCTTGGGGTCGGTCAGGTCAATGAGCGACTGAATGTTGAACATGACCGATTCGCGGTCACGAATCTCGTCGGCGACAACGGCCTCCGGAGGCAGTTCCCGAATTCCGATTGCCGAAACCGAGTGGCCGGACTTCGTATGGTCCAGCTTCACGAGTTTCACCGAACTCGCCCCAATGTCCAGTCCTACCGTGCTCTTACTTCCGCGTGAAAACGCCATTTCTCACTCATTGTCTAAGATTTGCCGGTTCTTGCCTACGAGATTAGTTGTCGACACAATCCCGTCTCATTTAAGGCCTGTGGCGAAAAATCCTCTTTTGCTGGTCTGTTTTGGGATATCCGCCGACGTGGCCATTTCGAGCCTGCGTCGGAGGCTGCTCGATATTTCTTCGCGAAGACCGACTAAGCCGTTGCTTCTCAACTACTTGAGTATAGCGGCAAGAGGCCCCTTCGCTTGGCGAAGAGACCTCAATTGGAGAGAACAAGAAGCTGTTGGGAGACTACCACTGCTTCTACAGATCACCGTGATTCGCTGCCCACTCCTCCCAACTGTCATACGAACGAACCCGGCCGGTTGAAGCCAGAATATTGTGGTAGTACTCGGCCGACCAGTTTGGGAAATAGCCCTGGGCTGCTATGTTTCCACCGCCGTTGAATCCTGCCGATCCGTTCGGGGCGAAGGTGATGACGTCGTTCTCAACGTCCGTGTAGATGTTGGCAAACTCATCGCCTATAGTGTCTACTCGAATCACCGGGTCGTTGCCGTCGAGGATATAGGCTGTGGGGTCAACCGAATCCTTGAAGATGGTTACGGTGTGATCCTCGTAACTGAAATGGACACCATACTGGTGTTTGTCAGTGATAGCCATTGATCGGGCCAGCCTTAGAGTCGATATCAGGTCTCGGTTAGCGGACCGGAAGCGAGTCTTTTCGAAGGCAGTCTGAAACCTGGGAGCCGCCACCGCAGCCAGAATGCCGACAATCACTAACATGGTCATGATCTCAATGAGGGTGATACCCTGTGCAGATCTGAGTTTTGCTTTCATTGCGGATCCTATCGACTCGAGAGACGTCAACACCGGGAAACCGCAATATCCCGGGGTCGACGGGACCCTCGTTCAAGGTTTTCTTGTCGTCACCCGGTTTTGAAGCATACCCCATGCCTCGCCACCACGAATCCGGATGGTCGTCGCCGCCCAGAGGTAACCCCATGCGTGACTGTCGGTTAGGTATGATATGAGGGTGGTGCATTCCCCTCAGCCGAGAACGGGCGGCCGCGTATCACGCTTCAATAGATGGGCGTAACCCCATACTAATAGGGAGAAGGCGATTTGCTGTTGACAAAAACGACATCTGCAGTAACTTAGTAGAACGACGCGGTCTTACAACTAAGAGGCAGTAGCCTTTTCACAAATCTCGAGAAAGTGGACATGATTATGCAGCTATGCCGTCGATCCAATATGGCGTTTCTCACAGCGATCCTCACGCTTACGCTTATTTCCATTCTGTCAGCCGCGGCAAAGGCCGACCGCATTATCCCGGCGCTGACTGATCAGCCGGTGGTTTGCGAAAAGTCCGGGCCGACCGCCTTTGATGACGTCAAACGCGCCCTGGTTAATCGGGACGGCGATACCCTGATGGCGTGGGTATACTTCACCGACAAAGGGATTGCCGGCAAGAGCGGCTTCTCCGGCAAGGCCGCGTCGGTGACTATCAGCCAACGGGCGCTTGCCAGACGAGCTAAGGTCGGGCTGGATCACGTCGTTTTTGCCGACTTGCCGGTGCCGGAAGGTTACTTGGAGCAAGTGATCGACCGGGGCGCAACACGCCGGCGCACTTCGAGATGGCTCAACGCTGCCAGCTTTGAAATCCCGGTTGACCGTTACGATGAGATATGCCGACTACCGTTTGTCGCGAAGATCAAGCCGCTGGGGCTCTATCGACGGAGACCGGTCGAGAGTATCCCGATCCGGATTGATCGGCCGGATCCACTCTCTCTTTCCCCCGAAGTACTGGACTACGGTGCATCCGAGGGTCAGTTGACGCAGATAAACGTACCGGCCATGCACAACAAGGGACTGGACGGCGCCGGTGTCACGCTGGCGATCTTCGACACCGGTTTTCGCAAGACCCACGAAGCGTTTGCGCAGCATTACGCCGACGGTCGCGTGCTCGCGGAATGGGACTTTGTCTTCGATGACGGCAACGTTGCCAATGAAGCAGGCGACTGGCCAAGCCAGTGGAATCACGGTACCTATATCTGGTCGGTGTCGGGCGGCCACAAGGACGGCGCTATCTATGGACCGGCGTACAAAGCCAACTTTATCCTCTGCAAAACGGAAGATGTTCGCTCGGAAACGCCCGTAGAGGAAGATAACTGGGTGGCGGCCCTGGAATGGGCTGGTTCTATCGGAACCGATGTCGTGACGAGTTCGTTGTCCTACTTGGAGTGGGATCCCGGCACCGGCACCGACTACACTTACGAAGACTTGGATGGGGCCACGGCCACGACCAGCATCGCCGCCGGCATGGCTGCCGGTCTGGGCATCGTTGTGTGCAACGCTGCCTCCAATTCCGGCCCCGCCCCAGGCACCATAGGCGCACCGGCAGACGCTTTTGATATCCTGACCTGCGGGGCGGTGTACCAATCCGGAGCGCTGGCTTCCTTCTCATCACGAGGGCCTACCTCTGACGGCCGCATCAAACCCGAGGTCTGCGCCCAGGGCATCTCTACCTTCTGCGCGACAAGTGGAACGGACTACTCTTATGGTGCCGCCAATGGAACGTCGCTGTCGACGCCCCTGGTAGCCGGGGCGGCCTGCCTGATGGTGCAGGCGCGGCCCGGTTTCACGCCCCAGGCAATTCGTCAGGCCCTGATGGAGACGGCCGACAACGCCGCCTCGCCCGATAACAACTACGGTTGGGGAGTACTCGACGCCGACGCCGCCCTTGACTGGGGCGTCGATTTCGAAGCGGACATAACCCTGGAACATGCCCCGGCGACAGTGCAATTTACCGGAATCAGCCCGCTGACGGTCGACACGTGGACATGGTCGTTCGGCGATGGCGGCTCGGCTTACGTCCAGGAGCCTGCTCACACTTATACCGAGGCGGGTGTCTTCGACGTTTCTCTGACGGCAGGCACATCCATGGGCGATATTACCCATGAGAAGGCGGCCTACATAATCATGCTGGGTGACACAGTAACGTTTGTGTCTGACTCGGCCCTCCCCGGCAGAGAGGTGATGATGTCGGTCAGCCTGGTCAACTCGCAGGCGCTGTCACGACTGGTAATTCCCTTCCAATACGAGGATGTGCCGCCGCTGGCGCTCGATTCAGTTACCCGCGGTGACCGCACCGGTTACTTCGAGCGACTGCAGGAAGTGGCCTCCGACCCCGGTTCCAACCGGTATACCTGGGAACTGACTCCCGATGACGGAGGCGGCCAGCCGCCGCTCCCCCAGGGCTCCGGTGAAGTCATGAGGTTGTACTTCACTATTGCGCCACTTACGCCGGGCGGTCTCAGCAACAAAGTCGATTCCGCCCTGGGATCGGAAACGCTTGAACTCACGTCGGTCTGGCTTACCTATGAGCCGGTGATCCATCCCGGGTTCATAGTCGTCAGCCTCGTCCGTGGCGACATGGATAACAGCGGCGTCATTGACATTGCTGACCTTGTCCACCTGGTCGATTACATGTTCAACGAAGGCCCCCCTCCGACACCGCTCGAAGCCGGTGACGTTGACGCTCTGGGCGGCCCCATTGACATTGCCGACCTTGTATACCTGATCGACTACATGTTCAACCAGGGTCCGCCACCGGTTGGCCAATAAATCACAGCTGCTCTAATATGAAAAAACCGACGCTGTCAGCGTCGGTTTTTTTGCGGCAGAGCAGGCGCTATATCATGAACTTGCCGTCGCGATAGATGACCTTGCCGTCGGCGGTTATTTCGCCGCCTTTCTTCAGGTTGCAGATCATGTCCCAGTGCAAGCTGCTTACATTCTTGCCCCCCGACTCCGGGATCGAGTTCCCCACGGCCAGATGACAGGTGCCGCCGATCTTCTCGTCAAACAGTATGTTCCTCGAGAAGCGCTTGATTTCGTAGTTGGTGCCGATTGCGAACTCCCCGAGAAAACGCGCTCCCTTGTCCATGTTAAGCATGGCCTTGAGAAAGTCGAGATTCTTGCCTGCGGACTCGGCGACCACTTTGCCCTTCTTGAATTCGAGGCGCACGTCCCGGACTTCCCGACCCATGTACACGGCGGGGAAGCTGTAACGGATGTAACCCTCGGCGGAGTTCTCTATGGGACCGGTGAATATCTCGCCGTCGGGGAAGTTCTCAGTGCCGCAGCAGTTGATCCACTTGCGACCCTTGACACGCAGCTTGAGGTCGGTCCCTTCCGCCCGGAGATGAATCCGGTCGACCTTATTGAGGATTCTGCAGAGCCGTGCCTGCTCCATCTGCACTTTTTTCCAGTGTTTGATCGGATCGCCGGCATGGATATGACCGGATCGGTATACGAAATCCTCGTAGTCGGCGAGCGACATGTCGGCTTCCTGAGCGTCGGCGAGCGTCGGGAATTGCGTCCCGCACCAGGACAGCAAACCGGCCGCGGCCCGCTTGTGAAACCTCTGCATGACGGATTTCATGGCCGTTTTGTGCAACGCCTGGCGTTTGGGATCTGTCCCGGACAAGTAGCGGGTATTGTCGCTGCCCCAGATGCCCAGGTAGGCGTCTATTTTATCGACCTCCAGCCTGGCATGCGCCGGGATGTGCTTCAACTGGGCGTCGGTTCCAAGTTTCAGCAACGCTTCTTCGTTGTCAGGCACCCTGATCATCGTGTACGGGTGGGCGCCGACTTTGACCGCCTCCTTGAAGGCAGCTTTTATCAGCGGCAGGGCGGCGACCTCACCAACGATTTTCAGGGTCTGTCCTTTTTTCAGTTTGAGCGAGTAGGTGACAAGCACCCCGGCCAGTTTCTCGACGCGTGGATCCACGGTAATGCTCCTCTATCTTGAGTTCAAGTTCTATACCTATTGTCACCTGGCCAATCATGTCTGTCTCAGGTCCACATTAGTAAGCCGAGAGCTGACAAAGCCGCTCAGGCTGATTGCTCGCAATGCTCCAGCGAAAGCCGGCCGAGCATCGTCAATCCCTCAAAGGGCGCGCTCCATCATAAGCAGACGTCGCTTCATCGTCAGGCCGCCGCCATAGCCTCCCGGCCCGTTTGACGCCACCACCCGATGGCAGGGGATTACCAGCGGCAAGTTGTTCTTTGCGTTGGCTCCTCCCACCGCCCGGGATGCGCTCGGGTGGCCGATGGCGCGGGCGATCTCACCATACGTACAGGTCCTGCCGTATGGAATGCGGGCCACCCGTTTGAGGACCCTGACCTGAAAGGGCGTACCTCTTATGTCCAACGGCAGGTCAAAACTGCTCCGCCTGCCGCTGAGAAAAGAAACGATCTGCCTCTGCGCTCTTCTGTTTATCACTCCCCCGGGGCAGACTTCGTGGCCGGGGAAGTGCTTCTCAATCCTGGCGTAGAACCGACGCTTAGTCTCGCGGGGAAGACCGACCAGGGCCAGCCCTTTCTCGGACGAGGCTGTATGCACCTTACCCATTGGCGTTCCGAATGAATGAACATACAATTTCTTCATCGTTGGTCTCCTGGTTCACTACCACATCCGTTCAGGATGCGTAACAACTCGGGCAGATTTTCAACAAAGTAGTCCGGCCCTGAGGCCATGAGTTTTTCGCGTCCTCCATACGGGGAAAGCACGGCCGTAACCGTCAGCGGGACCGCCCTGGCTGCGATGACGTCATTGATGGTATCCCCGATCACCATCGATTCGGACTTGGAAGCTTTGAGCCGTTCGAGCGTCAGTTGGAAGATAGCCGGATCAGGTTTGACCCGCTCTACTTCGTCTCCTCCCGTAGCAGTGGTAAACAGGTCTTGCCAGCCGAACTTGTCGATGATGCCGTTGACATGGACCTTGATCTTGGTGGTGGCGATGGCCAGGCGATATCCCCGGCCATGCAGCTCTCGCAGCGTACTGTCGACGCCGGGCAAGGCCACCGTCGATGAGACGACCGTCTCTGCGGCTTTTACCTGAAAATGGGCATACAGTTCGTCGACAGGCGCATTGGTGAAGTTGGGATACATCTTCTCCAACGGGTAACCGATAAACGGCTTGATTGCTTCGGGAGTCTGCGGTGGTTCGCCCATCTTCTCAAGCGAGTAATTGATTGCCTTCACGAGGCCTTCGGACGAATCGATCAGCGTACCGTCCAGATCGAATATCAGGTTCTTTACCCGGTTCAAAGCAGTTTCTCCACTTTCCCGATCAAGTCCGTCAGCGGGACATCCTGCACCCGGCCAACGCTTCCAAGTTTCAACGTTGCCACCAAGATAGAGAACTGCCCGGCCCGGGTCAACGGCCAGTCGCCGGCAAGCAGCAGTCCGTCGGGCACCGTGTCGAAATCCGGCAGGCCGTCAACAACCACGACTCCCTCGACGATCTCGATGTTCTCCGAGGGCAGACCGACCACGATACCCGTGCCACGTCCGCCGGAGGTGGCCTTGAATCTCACAACGTCATAGCGTTCGGGCAGCGTGTGCAGAAGCGGCCGGTCAAAGGCAAAGATGTTCACCTGGTAGGACAGCCTGCTGGCCTTGAGCAAATCCCCTCCGGCAAACAGGGGGGACAAGCGGTTATCCTCAAGGGTGAATATCTCCGGCCGGTTTCTCAGGGCGAAGTTGAGCGGGGCGATTGGTGCGCATAACTGGTAGACAACGGCGACGATCAACACGATGAGCAACACACGCTGTGAGCGGTTGACGGACATGCGCCGGGTGCGGACTGTCCGCGTCAGATCCACGAAAGTGAACGCGTAAAATACAAGCGGCAGACCCAGGACCAGGACCTTCGCCGGAGCCGGAAGAGGCACAGAAAACGAGGCGACAAACAGCACCGAAGTCAGCAGCGTGATAAGAAAAACGAACAATCCGAAGGCATACTCTTTCCAGTACCAGTGACCTGATCCGGGCAGCAGGAGGTTCAAAAGCCAAGCTGCCGTCATGCTTTTGGCGAACTTCATAGTTAGTAAATGATACGGGATTGTGCACAAAAAGGACATTCTTTTCATCCCCGGTTGCGTAGCAACGGGCCAAGCCGATAAAGTCAAACGGGTTAAGCAATGTGCGGGAAAACAGCACCGATCTGCCCTCTGCGGCAATGACCGGCATGTCCCACTCGCATAGTTAAACACAAGGAAGATAACGAAATACAAAAACATATAGGCCGATCCGACCGGGGAGGGCAACCAAAGTCGTTCGATAAACGTATAAAACTCATGAAGATACAGCATCTCCGACAAGTGTAACCAAACTTGACAAGGCTGCGTAAATGGTTACATTGTAAGTGATTTTGGAATAGCACATTTGGAGGTCCCATGCTTCGCTATACAGTCCAACTCTTTGGAGTTACGATCTTTGCCCTTGCCCTGATCTGGTTCGTGGGAACCGGTGAGGCGGTTCAGAACACAGCGTCCGCCGAACCGGTGCTCTGGGCTGACACCACGCACATAAATCTTGAGTCCGGCTCTCGCGCGTCGCAAGATGCTGCCCGCGACGAACGAGACAGCTTCCTCAGAGACGTCAAGAAACTGACGCAAACCGCCTTCAATGTCAGGAATCAGTACATGGAGGAGGTGAACACCGAGGAGATCATCAAGGCGGGGATAGTCGGTATGCTCTCCGACCTCGATCGCTTTTCGGTCTTGATGGAGAAGTCCTCGTACGACGCCCTGATGGAGTCCACAGACGGCAAGTACGAAGGTCTGGGGATGCAGATCGATTCGCGCGAGGGTCGAATTGTGATTATCACGCCCATAGAAGGCACTCCTGCCTATCGCAAGGGGCTCCGGGCGGGTGATGTCATCTGGGAGATCGACGGCAAGTCGACCGAGGATATGTCCACCTCTGACGGCGCCAAGCTCATGCGCGGGACGGCCGGAACATCGGTAACCCTCCTGATCAAGCGCTCCGGGATCGCCGACATGATGGAGTTTGAGCTGGAGCGGGCCGTTATCGAACTCAAGTCAGTGCCTTTTGCAGGCATTATCCCCGGCACCAACATCGGCTACGTGCGGCTCTCCCGGTTCGCCAAGGAAACCAGCCACGAGCTAAGGGAAGCTCTCTCGGAACTCAACGAGCAGAACGTGTCCGGCGTGATTTTCGATCTCCGCTCCAACGGTGGCGGGCTTCTCGACCAGGCTAAAGAGACAGCCGAGCTGTTCCTGGAGCAGGGGCGACAGGTGGTCTACACCAGGGGGCGTTATGAGAACTCCGAGCGGCATTACTATTCCGACAGTCCCCCCCTCTATCTTGACAAGCCGCTCGTCATCCTGGTCAACGAAGGCACCGCCTCGGCTTCAGAGATCGTGGCCGGTGCCATCCAGGATTGGGATCGGGGGTTGATCATGGGCAGCACGACCTACGGCAAAGGTCTCGTGCAACAGATATTCCCCATCTCAAACGACGGCAGTATGGCGCTGAAACTGACTACGGCCAAGTACTACGTCCCGTCCGGGCGCTGCATTCAGAAACCGGAAAAACAGGTCAAGGGAGGCTCGCAAGCAGCGACGGAACTCGAGAAAGAGGAGACCGATTCGCTGGCCGTGTCCGAAGAGGAGATCTTCTATACCAACGGCGGGCGGGCCGTCTATGGTGGCGGCGGGATCGTTCCTGATATCGATATCAAGAGGGAGATGTACGAACCGATCGAGATCAATCTGGAGCGCCAGTCCCAGATGTTCGATTATGCCGTCCAGTACGTCGCCGCCCACCCCGATATCGAGCCGACCTTCGAGGTCACTGAAGAGATGGTCGACGAGTTCCGGGCCTTTATCAAGGAGAAGGATTTCGACTACAAGACCTCCCTGCAGGTGGTCCTTGAGGAACTGCGAGAGACGGTTGCTGAAGAAGAGCAGGACAGCCTGTTCGGGACGACGCTGGACAGCCTGGAGCAACTGGTGTTGCAGGAAAAGCAGGACGATTTCGATCGGTCTCTGGACTATATCAGGAAAGCGATAAAGCGTGAGATTCTCTCTTCCATCGTCGGTCAGCGAGGCGTTTACGAGCAGCTCATTCTCAAGACCGATAAAGGCATTCTGCAGGCGGTTGAGGTCCTCCAAACGCCGGGCCAGTATTCGGAACTGATCGAGAAGGGTCAGACCAACAGCAAGGCCGAACTGAACTAAACGCCATACGATAACACACTCGACTTCAAAGCGCCGCCGGCCGGCGCTTTATTTTGGCAATTTCGCGGGAACCTATCGACCGTGCGCCCACCGTGCGATCTCACAGCAAGCTGTGGGATCGGTCACATTCACGCTGACTGTCACATTGTTATGCCGGTCTTCCGGCTATTCTTCCTCTTGTTCCCATGCTCCGCGTGGCAACGAGTACAAAGAACAAACGATATGACCGGTGTCTTATCCTACCCCGCCGCCTCCACGATTCGCTTGGTATCCCGCGCGATCACCAGTTCTTCATTGGTGGGAATGACGAACACGCTGACCTTACTGGCGTTGCTTGAGATGACCGTCTCCTGGCAGTTGCCCTCGGCGTTGCGGTTCTCGTCAATCTCCACGCCCATAAAGCCAAGGTTCTCACACGATTTGGCGCGGACAATGGGTGAGTTCTCGCCGACACCGGCCGTGAACACCAGTGCGTCCAGCCCCCCCATTGCGGCCGTGTAGGAGGCGATGTATTTTTTCAGGCGGTAGCAATAGATGTCGAGGGCCAGTTGGGCGTTCTGGTTGCCGCTTGCGGCCGCCTCCTGGATGTCCTGCATGTCCGACGATACACCGGAAATGCCCGAGAGGCCGGAATGCTTGTTAAGAAGAGTGTTGGCCTCGTGCAGTGAGAGCTCCTCGCGGGCCATGATGTGCAGGATGATGGCCGGGTCAAGATCGCCGGAACGCGTATTCATCAGCAATCCTTCCAGAGGTGTGAAGCCCATCGAGGTGTCGACCGACACGCCGCCGTCAATGGCAGCCAGCGAGGCGCCACCTCCAAGGTGACAGGTTATCATTTTGAGGTCGGTCAGCGGTCTGCAGAGAATGTCGGCTGCTCGCTCGCTGACGTAGCGATGCGAGGTGCCGTGAAAACCGTAGCGACGGATACCGTAACGCTTGTACAGCACGTATGGTACGCCGTATATGTAGGCGTGCGGCGGCATCCGGTGATGGAAGGAGGTGTCAAACACGGCCACCTGGGGAGCATCCGGCAATGTCTTCTGGCTGGCGTTGATTCCCCGGATGTTATGCGGGTTGTGCAGCGGAGCCAGCTCGATGAGGGACCGCAACTCGACCATGAGTTCCGGCGTGATCAGAACGGAATCCGCAAAACGCTCACCACCGTGTACCACGCGATGCCCGACGGCCGCTATTTCCGATTTGTCCCTGATTACTCCGTGGGTCTCCGACGTCAGAGTCAAAACGACTTGTTCGACAGCTATTATATGGTCAAGGATTTCCCCGGCGGAGGTGATCTCGGGTCGGTCGTACGGTCTGTGGGTCAGAACGGCGGCCGACATGCCGATCCGCGACACAGCTCCCTTGGCAAGAGCAATCTCGGTGCTGGTGTCGATAAGCTGATACTTTACCGACGACGACCCGCAGTTGATAACAAGTATGTTCATTGGAACTGTTCTCCATCAGCAGGCTGCTCATTGGTCTCTTCATCCGTGATACGGTTGCCCTCGTCATCGTAACTGAAGAACCCTCTTCCGGTCTTGACGCCCAGGCGTCCGGCCCGGACCATCTTCCGAAGCAGGGGACAGGGATTGTACTTGTGTTCGGACAGCTCGGCCAGCAGGTTTTCCATCCACGACATGACCACGTCCAGCCCCATCATGTCGGCCAGAGCCAACGGTCCGATATTGAAACCGAAGCCCAATTTCATGGCCTTGTCGACGTCCTCAGCGGTCGCTACTCCCTCCATTAACACGTGCATGGCCTCGTTCAGCAGGGGAACAATGATACGGGTGGTGACATAACCGGGATATTCGTTCACGGTAATCCACTGCTTGTCAAGCAGTTCAGCGAACTCCACGGCTTTCTGGAACGACTCGTCGTCGGTCTTAAGACCCTTGACGATCTCCACCAGGGGGATTTTGGTAACCGGGTTCAGGAAGTGCATGCCGATGATCTTGCTCGGTCGCTTGGTGGCGGCTGCTATTTCCGAGATCGACAGGGTGCCGGTGTTCGTGATCAGGAGCGCGTCCAGCTTGCAGATCTCGTCCAGTTTGTCGAACAGGGAGCGCTTCATCGCGAGATTCTCCGGGATGCATTCGATCACGATCCCGGCGTCTTCCGCCTGGGAGATGTCCGACGACGGAAAGATGCGGGCCAGGATAGCCCGTCTGTCCGCCTGCGTGAGACCCCATTTGTGGATCTCCCGGTCTATGGATTCCGAAATGCCTCTCAGGCCCCGTTCGGCCAGCTTGGTCGTTTTGTCGATCAGCATGACCTCGTTGCCGGAAGTGGCGACAGCCTCCGCCAACCCCTGACCCATTACGCCGGCACCAATGATTATTATGTCCGCGCTTGCCATCATACTGGTCCATCCTTTCGGTTTTCCATAGCCGAACAACCGTCGGTATATCTCCATCCGAGCGGAATATAACCACCGTTCCGTCCGCCGCAACGGGTATTTGCGGCAACGCGATCAGATACATAGAATGTCGGCCGATTTGCAGTTTAGTTGTACAAGAAGAAGATGGTGGCGACGGCGCTGCAAAAAGTTTGACACAGACCTGCGGAAGTCGTATCTATCGGCCACACGAAGACGATTGAAACCGGGAGTGAATATGTCAAAGACTGCCAAAACGATCATCATGTTGCTTTTTGCCGCCTTTACCTTGAACGGAGTTGCCACGGGAGGAATCGTCAGGGTGGCCAAACGGTATAACGTCGTCGATCTGTGCGGCGGTTACTCGACGCCGGTCGGGAGCTATGACGGATTGAGTGGTTTCCTGGACTTTACGGATGAAGGCGGTCGGGCGGTGGATATCGACGCCGACAGGCTGTACGACCCCACCTTTCACATCGGCCTGAATTATGGGCAACTCCGCAACAACCGGATGCTGATCTCGGTAGGGTTCCGATACACCCGCATTGACCAGTTGAACCTGTATCAGGTCACGACAACCGATCTGGGCCTCGACCCCACTCAGTACGCGCAGTGGGAAGCAAATAGCATGTTCATGGAGAAGGACAAACCATCTTTGAGTCAGTACGATTTCGACTTCAATTTCAGCTACCTGTTCACGCCCATTTCCGAGAACTTCTGGTCTCCCTACGTGGGGCTGGGAGTCCGGGGCGGGTTGACGGCGGCCACCCACAAGGGCTTTGAATCGGAATCGCACCTGAACGCGGCCCTCGCTGCGAGTTGCGGGGTTGAGGTCAAGGTCTGGGAATCGCCCCGAAAACGGTCCTTTGCCACGCTGGCGTCGGTAAACAGCTACGATCTCTTAGAATCGGGCAATCGACCCCGGTTTCTCAATTTCGGACTGGGGTTAAAGTACTACTTCCGGCCCTGAGAAGAGGTTCGGAGTCTCCGCTGCAGTAGGGGCATATTGGCGCTCTTTTGCCGACATTAGTCCTATGGAAGACTTCTCACGAATGCAGACAGGTGAACATGTTTGTTGACGCTCGCAAATGCCTGGCGGCGACGGTCGGAGCCGTGGTTGCCCTGGCAATCGTCACTGGTTGTAACGACAATAACAAGCCGAACGGTCCGACTGTCCCGGCGGGTCTGGTAGTCATTAATGGCCTCTATTACCAGGGCAGCATGGGCGACTCCGTTTTCAACCATCCCCTCGAGCTGGCCGTCCGCGATGAGGGCGGCAACTACCTCCCCGACCGGCAGATACAGCTTTCTCCCATCGAAGGAGACGGCACCCTGTCGGCGCGTTCCACTATCACGGACTCGACGGGAATAGCTCGGTTCTCCTACACCTTCTCCGGCAGTCTGGGTCATGCCGTAATCAGAGCCACTGTCGACGATATAGACACGGCATATCTGGAACTGCGCGCCAACACGCTGATACCGGGCGATCACGGCCAGGGCCAGTACGTCCTTCTGGACGATACCTATGGCGACGTTCTCAACTTCAACGGCCCACCCCTTTCCATCGATCCCGTGGGCTGGATAGCCGTGGCCAACTACGAGGCTACCCTCGGCGTGGTAGTGCTCATATACGATCCTGACGAGGACGGCGTCATCGACGGTTCCTCACCGGTCTATGGCGTGATCGTAGTGGACTCCGTCTTTCCTCAGCCGCCCGATAATATCACCATGAGCGCCAGGTACGAAGGCAAGACCGCCGACTCCATTGGTATTGGTTCCAGCTACCATCGGGATATCCTGCCGGTTTACGGCAAGGCCGACACGATCACCTATGACAACGATCCTGTTCTGGCGGCCTGGAAGATCGCTTACGACAGCCTGCACCTTATGTTCTGGTGTACTGTTCCCGATACGGTGGCTTTCCAGATGGATTTGTTTGAAGAGATCGACGAAAGCCTGTTTGAAACCGCCGGGCGGGTCGCCGAGAGGGGGATACCACACGGACGCCCCGATATTGGGCTGATCAGACATTGAGCTAGGGGTCATAGTCTGTAGATACCCCTCTGGTTTCAACGGAAATACCAGGACCGCAAGGGTCCTTTGACCTACTGAAGAACTAATCCCTTCAAACCACCTTATCAAGCACCTGGCTAATGTATTTGTCCCTTAAGAGGCGCTGCTTCTTGTTATTAACTGCTTCTCTCGCAGCCAATGCATAATCCTCTGGCATTGAATCGGAGAATCTGGTAAGTGCATCCTTCATTGTTTTTGCCGCGACAGTAGATAACTCGTCGTATCTTTTCTCGATAATTGCAAAAAGCGAAAAGGCGTTGGACTTCGAGCACCAAGGAGAGATGGCAGAAAACTTCAAACGGTTGTAAGTCCGGGCTGCATTACGCAATTCGGCAATCACGCCGTCCTTTTTAGCAGAATCATCAGCATACTCTTCCAGATGCGGAACAACCTGTTCATTTCTAGGATATAGATCAAAAAGTGAAGTCGCCATCAGATTCAGAGTGAACATCAGATGCACTTGTCGAGATATCTCGTACTTAGTGAAGATTGGTGACTCCAAAACAAACTTCATGTAGTCGCTAATGTTCTGTTCATTTGCCCATTCCGTGAAGTCCTCTGTAATATTGGGGTCTGATTTATACCGGAATCTATCTATGTTGTACTTCGTATCACCATCGCGCCGCAACTCGCCGCAAAGCAACTTAGCAACCAACATAAATTCCGATGAACCGAACTCTGTGGATAATTTCTCTATATTCGATAGGGCATAGAAGGTCCTGTTCAGTCGCTTGAAAATCTCGATGATATCAGAGTGATCATGTGGAAGATCAAGATCGATGATTGCTATTTCGTACTTCAGGAACTGTTCTTTCTCCGCTGGGGAAAGGTCGACATAGAGTTTGCCGTCGACTTCGTACTCTCCATCGATGAATTCCCTTATCGCATTCATGCGCTGCTGACCATCGACGATGCAGGACGTAGATTTCATTGTTTCGACATCCAACGTTCCTCGAGAAATGAATATCTCAGGAAACGGAAAACCCAAAAGCAGTGTCTTGATAAAATCGATCTTATGCGTAAGCCGCCAGACCAGTTTGCGTTGGAAAAACGGTGTCAAGATAAGAGATTCTGAGTTAATATCGTTTACAATATCCACTAGGTCTCGAGACCGGACTTTGTACCTGCTCATTTGCTCTTCTCCTTGTATTTTCTGATCACAGGCACTTGCTTCCCCTCAAAGAAGCGCTCAGAAAAATAGAGACCACAATTGATTTTGCAAAAGAGGTTTGAGTATTGCGTGCCGAGTCTGCTAAAGTAACTAAACCAATCCCGCTTTGCAGAACAATTGGGCATATAGTCAGGACGAAAATACCCCTTAAGCACGTATCGAGTTAATTTCAAAAGGTGTGGAAATTGATAAAAAAGTAGCGTAGCCTTTCGGTGAAGTTTTAACCGAAAACGTCGTGGAAGCACGACCAACGAAAGGATACGCTGATGTCAAAGTACAA
>Ga0114922_10000209_pt1 | contig 56302 bp, 46 predicted proteins | sample AartaG_FD_100975 | JGI IMG/M metagenome (GOLD analysis project Ga0114922, IMG submission 100975) | Deep subsurface microbial communities from Aarhus Bay to uncover new lineages of life (NeLLi) - Aarhus_00045 metaG | ecosystem: Environmental > Aquatic > Marine > Oceanic > Sediment | place...
CAGAATGCGTCGGATAGTCTGGCAGGAGAACGTTCAAGATGTTATCAAACATAGTCATGAAAAACCTGTTATTCGCCGCCTGGAAAAACTCCTTGTAGCATAAAATCGGTCAGTTTGAATAATTAATCTATTAGCAATTATCTGTAAAACGAAACTGACCGGAATTTGTTTTTGCATTAATCTGACACCACCTGTGCAGAGACCTGTGCCGGGTGCGCATCTCCAGTTCATGACATTCTATTGCCACGATCCATGAGTACAATGCCGAAATAATCACCGTTAATCAGATCGTAACCGTTCACGGGTATTTTCATAGCATTGGGCAACGCACCCAATATCCGCCGTAAGGCGTCCCCGAGCGGAAAATACCCATTTCTTAAATTTTCAACTCAGTTTATAAGACATTCAAGGTCGTAATACAAGCTGGAAACATCTGTTCTTTTCAAGCGGAGGGCCTCGTTCGCCCGGTCGATGTCCATCTTGACCACAGTGCGGTTGTAGGTCAGCAGACCGTTGACTTCGGTCTCGATGTCGGAGGTCTGCGTGTAGACGGCGCCGGCCAGGCCCCCGCGGACCGACGGGCGAAGATCCCGCAGCAACTCGACGTAGGCGTCGGTCAGTTCCCGGCGGGTGTCGAAACAGCGGTAGCCGAATCTCCGAAAGTTTGGGCTCTCCTTCCACATGTGCCCCTCGATCTCGAGCCCCAGGGCGCCGAACTCGCCGAGCACGACCGCGCGGTCCGCCTCCGGCCCCGGCGCGTCGTAGCGATGCACGTCTCGCACATCCCCGACGCCATGGTCGAAAGTCCGAGAAGTAAGACAGCACCGATCAATGCCATTTTTATCTGGCACTTTTTGATTGTTATCTCTCTTTTCGATTACTGCTTTTCTTCATTCGGAATAACGTCGACGATACCCACGTCGATGTATTGAGGGTGGTGCTCGTTATGACAATGCACGGCAATGACGTTTGTTCCGGTCTTGAGTGCTTTTAACATCTTATCGTTCATGGGATGCCACGTGTAGAAGTTGCTGGTGTACGGGAGGTTCAGGACCAATTGCCCGTTGATATAGACTTTTGCCACTTCGTCGTGGTGTATCAGGATATGGGGCGAGATGAAATCGGTGCTTTCCAGTTTGAACGTGCGTCGGATCCAGATGTCGGAACTCGTCCACGTTGTACGAGGAGGTACGATGAGCGTTGGAAAAGTCGGGTGGAAATCGCCAAAACCCCCGGGGCCTTTCTTCCAGTCTGAATCGTCAAAGCCAGGCCTGAACCAATCCTCGCCAGGTTTCTTATTCGTATAACTCCACGTCTGCGGGACCACCTGGGATGTCGGCAGCACAGTCTTGACCTGCGGAGGCGTGTTATAGAGTTTTTGCGTCTCGGTTGCCACTTTCTCGGCATCGAACTTGAGAAAATCGCGGTCGTAGGTCATCACGCCGTTGCACTCGATTTCCTGATCGGCGATCTGCGTATAGCAGGCCCCGCACAACCCGAGCCTGATCATCGGTCGCAAGAGTTTGATGCGTTGCAGGTAGGGATTGGTCAGGTCGGGGTCGTCACCCATACCTGAATGGCCATGGCCTTTACTAACTCGCCATTCGTGTCCTTTGACGTTCCAGCCGATGCCGCCGAACTCACCCAGCACGATAGCTCGGTCTTGAAGAACGGGCGCTACGCCCGGCTCGGGATAGATGTGAATGTCGCGGACATCTCCGAACTCGCCCCTGTCCGCCCAGCCGCTTGCGTGGTCAACAAGCCGCGACGGATCGTAATGCTTTATCCATTTTGCATGGCGGGGCGCATCGAACTGGCCCCAGCCTTCGTTAAAAGCGACCCACATGACAATCGACGGATGGGCGCGCATTGCGTCAATGTTGCGCTTAAGTTCCACCTCATATTGTCTCTTCATTTCTCTGGTGTGATTGGTTCCGTTTGGCATGTCCTGCCAGATGAGAATCCCCAGCCGGTCGCACCAGTAGTAGAATCGTTGCGGCTCGATCTTGACGTGCTTTCGCTGCATGTTGGCACCAATCCGTTTTGCCGTTTCGATATCGTAGCGCAATGCCTCATCCGTCGGGGCCGTATATAATCCATCCGGCCACCAGCCCTGGTCCAGGAAACCGTACTGGAAGAGCGGTTTGTTATTCAGCAGGAGTCTGTTGATGCCGTCTGAATCCTTTCCGACTGATATCTTTCGCATGCCGAAATAGCTGTCGACCGTATCGACCATTTTGCCGGTCCCGTCTTTCAGAGTCACCTGCAGATCGTAAAGAAACGGAGAATCGGGCGACCAGAGCCTCGCTTTCGGTTCTTTTCGCAGTACGAGTAGCAGGCGGCGACCGGCCCTTTCATTAACCACGACCGGTATGGTGCCTTTTTTTGCGCCGGGCTCAGGCAAGAGAGTTTTCACCTCAACCAAATACGCGTCGTTTGTGTTAACTGTATCGACTGTCACCCAAACGCAGTTTTTGTCAATGTCCGCTTCCGTGTAAACCGATTGGATGTGCGACGGGGCGACCGGTTCGATCCACACCGTCTGCCAGATGCCGGACACTCCGGTGTAGTTGAAGCCGTGAGGAACGATCACCTGTTTACCGCGCATCTGCGGACCCTTGTCGGAAGGATCCCAGACGCTGACGATGATCTCCTGCGGGCCCGAAGCCCTCAGCATGTCAGTAATGTCAACGGAAAAGGAATCGTAACCGCCTCGATGATGTGTTGCCTCGCGGCCGTTGACCCAGACAGTCGTCTCCCAATCGACACCACCGAAATGGAGAAGGACACATTGGCCAGCCCACTGCCCTGGAACTTCAAAAGTGCGGCGGTACCAGAGCCTGTCTTTCTCGACGACCGTTTTCTTCACACCCGAGAGTGCCGATTCGACGCAGAAGGGTACGAGGATATGATCGTCGAATTTATCAGGTCGACTTGTTTCACTTTTCGTCCCTATGGTAAATTCCCACAGTCCGTTGAGGTTTTTCCACCGTTCGCGCCTCATCACCGGCCGCGGGTATTCGGGCAGGGCATTAGTCGGTGAGACTTCCTTTGCCCAACGAGTTACCATATCTCCTTTGACCATTTCCCAGGATGGTTTTTCCGCTGCGACGGCGCGGCACAGCAGGCCGAAACCAAACGCTACAACAACAATAAAACAGGAGAGAGTAATACGTTTTCGAATGCACTCTTTGCGATTGACCATTTTTTTACCTCACGTAAGTTATGTGTTTTCATTTTACTGTTTCTTCCAGATCGATTTCAGCTCGTTGACTTCGAGGCCCAGAAGTTTTGCTTTTCCTCCGTCGGCAAAGGCTTTTACGGTGTTTACATCGCCCCGGGCCGGCCTGGTGGTGGTGATGTAAACACGTCCATCGTTTCCGATGATCTCCAGCATGGGACGGTCGACCAGCACCCTGATGGAAATCTTTCCATTAACCGGCGTCATCGAAACGTCATTCTCCATCGAAAAACCACTGAATTTCCCCGCACCCACGTCGTAAATGACGCGGTTTCCACCGATATCGAGACCGAAGGTCTTCGCATCATCCACATCGAACGTAGCCCGGACATCGAAGAGTTCACCGGAAACGCCCAGTTTGACAGGTGCCCTTTCAGTCAGCTCCTGACTCTTTGCGGTGTACTTCTTTTTGTAAAGCTTCTCAATTTCCCTTACCGGCTCGGCAAACATTCGGACCCCATCCTTTGTCGTCCGGAGAGTCAGGCGATGCGGAAAGGAAAAGGTCTGACTGAAGGTTCTCCCCGCGCAGGTCTGCGCCCAGCCGACCTGAATGCGACGACCGTCCGGCGGGTTACTGAAGGTCTGCGAGGCATAATATTGGCCATAATGAAGTGTGTGTTTTCCCTCGTGTTCTGGAGTGAATTTCTTCCCATCGAACGCGCCGATCGCATACTTTGCGTCTCCGCCGAAGACAACCCACCGGGTATGGTCCTTGCCTGCCCTGAGCGACGAAGGAGTCGAAGGGTTGCCATCGACGGGCAGTTCAAAGAGTTCCGGGCATTCATGGTAACCCGGCAGCTTACTCTGACGCCGCCAATCCTTGAGGTTCGTTGAAGAATAAAAGGCGATTCCATGAACGCCCTCTTCTTCATCGTGAACGGCCATCACCCAGTGCCCGCCGGGTGCATACCAGATGACCTTCGGATCGCGTCCGTTGTGTTTGACTACCGGGTTATTCTGATAATAGGTGAAAGTTAGACCGCGGTCATTGCTGTAAGCAAGACATTCGCCACAGCCGGTGTCAGTGAAGACGGCGACGAGCGTTTTTTCCTTTCCGGTTTGAAAACCGGCGCTGTTCGTCTTGTCTACAACTGCGCTTCCGGAAAAGCACCACTCACGGGCCATAGTCTTTGGAAAAATAGCGTTGCCCTGCTGCTCCCAGTGGACCAGGTCCCCACTCACGGCGTGCCCCCAGGTCATGTTGTGCGCTCCGCGGCTCACGGGGTTGTGCTGAAAGTAAAGATGCCACTGGCCATCGTAGTAAACCATGCCATTGGTATCATTGTTCCAGCCTACTTTCTGTGAAAAGTGGAACTGGGGACGATCTTGGTCCGTGTAAAACGTCTCTTCGCCTGGAATGTGATTCGACTCCCGGATCAGATCAAAGCCCTCTTTGGCAACGCCGCGAACGCTGATTGCCGCAGGTTTACCTTTGTAGGCATCGATGGTGAAGTAGGCGTAGAACTTCACAGAGTAGCTGTCGGGCGCAACGTCACATTCATAGACTCTAACCTTCTTGCCTGCAACCGTCATTTCCACCACGCATGATCTGTTTATATCCCGCATAGGAAGAACAAGATATTTCTTGCTGACAGTGAACTCCCTTTTCCAATATGGCTTCAGCTCAGGCTGCACATAATACTTGACCCGTTGTTTGAGAGGGACTGCCTGATAGGGACCTTCAGTTGCAGGCTCCTGGTACCACCTGGCTGTCGTGGCATATAAAAGCGGCCAGTTGTTGCCGTGGTATTTTTCAATCGTTGCTTCAAAGCTCTTCTGGAACGGCACATTGTCAGCGATCTGGTTACGTAGCACGGCGATATGGCCGACATTGCCATGGTTTCTGGTTTGACATTGCGCGCCGCTGTCAAACTTCTCAGCCGTCCCCCAGGCGTAGCCGAAATAATCTTCGCTGCCGGTTCCAAAGGTAGAGGGCATCTTCTCGCCGTCAACGAAAAACTTTTCATCACCTTCACCCCACCAGTAATGCTGTGATATTTGATTATCAAATAATGCACGTACTTGCGTGCCGGGAGCAAACAAATCACCTTCAGGAACACCACCCTGGTATTTCCTCTTTAACTCTTCGTTCCAGAGGTGAAATGGATTCCATATATGCAGCTGGAATCCACAAAAACGGCCGGCGGTTTTGCTCGTTTTGAGGACCGGCCAGTCAGGCCAGCGGTCTTCGCTAAATCGCTTCTTGTTAAGGCCGCTGTAATCGTCGCGATGCCACTTGCAGTGAAAGCGAAGCAGATCGTTGACATTACCGGTAACTTTGGCAGTATGGATTGTAAACGTAAGTTCACGGGGCCGGTCACCATCATTTCGAAGCACGATCTTCGCTTTGCTGAAAGGCATGTACCAGTTCGAGTAATATTTATCCTCGGTCATACCCATTGTAAGCGACCTGAAAAGATTTTCGCCAGCACCTGTACCAAAGAAATCTCCAATAGGTGACCATACAGCAGGCGTTTTGTCCTTGTCCCAGGTAATGTTGATTGTCAACTCGCGCAACACATCCAGCGATTCTTCCCAGGTCAGTTCAGGGCGATCCATAGTGAATGATGTAATCGCTGCGGGCCTGTCATAACTTGCCAGCACCTTTTCCTGCCCAGGCTCGAGGCGAATTGTCACCTGTTTAATATTATCCTTGTCTGAAACATGAGTCTTGGGCCCTCTTTTCCCCCAGATGTCATTGGCCTTCTTCAGCGCCGCACGATCCGCGTCGCTGAACTTGCCGGTAAAGGAAGGTACTTTCGTGCCCGCCGGGAAACGCGTGTAGCTGATCTGATAATACCGGCCCCAATCCTTGGCTCCCCGAATGCGGATCGATTTCTGGAAGGGGATGGGGATGTAGAAGTTCTGGCCCTTGGCGAGCATTCCGACCATTTCCGGATAATCAAAAGGAGGCTTCTTGTTGTCGAACATATTGATAAACGGCATGGCCAGGGTCGGCTTTTCTGCCCCGTCTATATAGAACTCGATATTCCCTCCGCCAGGAGCCGCTGACCAGATACGCCAGATGATGCCCGGCCCCTCGATCTTGGCCATCGTCCCTTCACTGTCCATGAAACCGCCCCCGTCATCGTTTGCCCACCACTTGACATACTTGCCCGAGGCCTGGTCGTATCTCGCCTGGCGATGCCAACTGGAAAAGCTCCCGCCCTTCTCACCAACTGCCGGAGGCGTAGCCAAGTGTTGCAAACAAGAGAGCCGCTCAACCAGATCGGAGTAAGTATAAGTCTGTGAGGCGGCATAGTTCACATTAACCAGGAATGCTGATACAAACAAGATTATTATTACGACGGTTCTGTTCATTGCATTGTCTTAATTGATAAGAACGTTGGTTACTGCCCACTGTGCGTTAGTGCTCATACTGATACTCGTAGTGCCAGTCATCGGTACGAAACGGCGACGCGGGCAATCCCTCCTTGTTGAAAAAGTTCACCTTGTAGGGATTGATCTGCCAGGCGTAGCGAACCGCTACCGGTTTCTTCACTTCGTCTGACCAGGCCTCGACTTTGTCTTTACCGACGATCTTTGCCTTGGCCCGTGCCCATTTTCTGTCAGCACCGGCAATGATGAACCATTTCAAAAGATCCCCTTTGGCCGGTTGAGCAGGGCCGAACCTAGTCTTGGAGCCGACCATGAGCCCGCTTCCCACCTCCTCGAAAGTGACCTCGACCTTGTTGTCAATAACCTTGTGGCTTTTGTACAGAGGCCCGTAGACAACGCCCTTTCTGCCGTACACCTTCACAAGCGCCATGTCCGCCATACGGTTGCCGATGTCCACCTTGTTCATGGTGTGCATTGGCGGCCAGTAGTCGCCGAAGGAACCGTCCCATTCGAGATTGTCGATCTGGCAGATCACTTCAGCTCCCTCCACCTGTTCGGCGGCCTTGCGCTGTTCATCGCGGATCAGGGTCCACGCCCCGCTGTTCGGCCACTCCACCTTTTTCTTGTGCCGTTCGTAAGGCGGCAACTGCACGATGTAGAAGGCCATCTTCGGGTTGCAAAACGCCCGGCGCCAATCGGCGATCAGCGCCTCCAGGAACAGCGCATACGACCGGCAGATGTTATGTTTACGGTCAGGGTTGTTGTTCTCGCCCTGGTACCAGAGGGCTCCCCTGATCGCGTACGGTGCGAGCGGAGCGACCATCGCGTTGTAGTGGGTCGATGGATAAAGTCGGTCTTTCAGCGGGTCCTTCGGGGGCTGGGGCGGATCGCCTTTGTGCCCTTCCTTAGCCCGCTTGTCCATTTTTTGATGAAACTCTTTCCAAGCCTGCTCCCGTTTGGGGGCAAACTGATCAGAAGCGGCCCGCCACTGCTTGAGGTATCTTTTGCCTCGCGGCACCGTAGTCAGCGCCTCCTCCGACATCCAGGTCTGGATTGTCGTTCCGCCCTTGGCATTGACGATAATACCTACCGGCACGCCCAGTTCCTTGCGCAGCTTTTTGGCAAAGTAATAACCGGCTGCCGAAAAGCTCCCGGTATTGCGCCACTCATTAATGGGTTTCGTCGGTTTACAGGTAACCCAGGTCATCTGTCCCTGATCGGGCAGGTGCTTGTCACGATAGCCTTCGCCTTCGAAGTCTTCCCACACTTTTTCAGCGGACATGGAATCGGGATATTCAAAGAACCGCATCATTTGATCGTTAGCCTGCTCGATCTCCTTTCTTGCATCAGCACGGGCCTCGACAATCATCGGGACGGGGGCACACTCCCCCATGTCGTAAACCGCCGAATTCCACATCCGCCATCCCATGTTCGACTGTCCACCGGCCAGCCAGACTTCACCAACAAGAATGTCCCTGATGGTGATCGTCTTTTTATCATCCGTGATGGTCATTTCTCTGGGCTTGCTACTTGCTTTAAGCGGAGCAAGCTCCACAAGCCATTTCCCCTTCTTATTAGCTTTAGCTGTTATAGTCCTGCCGCCAAAGCTGATTTTTATACTACTGCCGGCATCAGCCCACCCCCAGACGGGCACTTTCATCTGACGCTGTAAGATGACTCTATTGCCAAATAGTTTAGCGACGCGTAATTCACCTGCGTTGGCAGCAACAGTTGCTGTCACCAAGGCAAGACACAATACAGTTCTTGACCTAATGTTCTTCACTCTTCCCCCCTTATTATAAGTTATTTTTCCAAATAGATTTGAGTTCGTTGACTTCAATCTTAACAAGTCTGGCTTTTCCACCGGTAGCGAAAGCTTTGATGGTTGGAACATCACCGTGTATATCGCGCTTTCGAGTAATGTAAATCGCACCGTCATTTCCGATGATTTCCAGCATGGGACGATCAACGAGCACCCGAATGGTTACTTTTCCGTCAACTGGTTTCAACGGAGCATCCTGAAGTCTGCCTGCCTCTAAATCATATTCGATCCGGTTACCGCCGATATCCAGTCCAAGTTTCTTAGCATCTGCCGACTCGAAAGTGGCAGTGATGTCAAAGATATCCCCTGAGACATCCAGTTCCACAGAAGAATCGGTGGTTAACATCTTATTTCTGGATGAATGCTTCTTTTTGTACAGTTTCTTAATCTCTTTTACGGGTTTCGCGAACATGCGAATGCCTTCATCGGTGGTACGAAGAGTCAAATTGTGCGGGAAGCTGAAAGTCTGGTTGAACGGCATACCCGGCATACCGATCTGAGCCCAACCTATCTGTATCTTTCGACCGTGCGGACTGTTATTGAAGACTTGCGAGGCGTAGTAAGATCCATAATGGACACGATGCTTGCCTTTATGTTCCGGGGTAAAAGTCTTGCCGTCAAACTGACCAATGGCGTATCTTGCATCGGCAGCAAAGACGACCCAACGGGTATTGTTCTTATCATTATCGACAGGTAATTCGAAAAGTTCCGGACACTCGTAATAGCCCTTGAGCCGGCTCTGGAGCTGCCAGTCCCTGAGGTTTTTCGAGTTGTAGAAGGCCATGCAGGCTGTGTCTTCGTGATGGTCGTACACCACCAGGACCCAGTGCCTGCCAGGCTCGTACCAGACGATCTTCGGATCGCGACCGGAATGTTTAATCACAGGGTTGCCTTCGTATTCGGTGAAGGTTCTCCCGCGATCATTGCTGTAAGCAATACATTCGCCGCGGCCGGTGCTAGTCCAGGAGGCGACTATCACCTTCTCCTTGCCCGTCTGCCAACCCGCCGTGTTGTTCTCGTCCACAACCCCGCCGCCGGAGAACGCCCAGTCGCCGCGCTTCTTGTTGTAGATGGCAATTGGCAACTGTTCCCAATGAACCAGATCTTTAGTGACCGCATGTCCCCAATGCATATTACCCCAGTTCCAGCCATAGGGGTTGTGCTGGAAGTAGAGGTGCCATTCACCGTCATAATAGACCATGCCGTTGCCGTCATTGTTCCACCCAATCTTCTGCGAGAAGTGAAACTGCGGCCGCAACGGTTCGGTATAGAAATCGGCAGCCCCGGGTATCTCATCAGATTGAACGATCATCCCCATACCTTCCTGGGTTACTCCATTAACTTTGAGTATCGCGACCTTACCTTTGAAGGCAGTGATGTCGAGGAATGACCAGAAACTGACCTTGTCCTTCGATATAGCGATCTCGGCATCAAATTCCCGCATGTTCCGGCCGCCGATATTCAGGTCAATACTGGCCTTTTTGCCTCCATGTTGGATAGGAAAAAGAAAGTATTGTTTCACCAACGTCATCTCTTTGGTCTGTTCACCGAGGTATTCGGGTACGTTCGGTTTGTTATCTGTCTGGACGATATGGTCCACATTCACATGTGCCCAGCCCCCTTTCTGATTATCAACAATGCGAATCTTAGCATTCTTGCCTTTGTATTTTGCGACACGGAAATAACGCTGAACTAACTTTTCGTCATTTTCCCCCGAACTCGAAGCTACGATTATGTCGTCGACCAGCAACTGCAGGCAGGTGTTGTTGTGACCACCGCCCCCAATGAGGAAAGTGATAAAGTCGCGCTCGACTCTGAATTCAGGGGAAGTCAGCGTGCCGGTGTTATCGTCATTGAAGCTGCCATTACGATCGACGTAGGTGTCGACCAGTCCTTTGCCCTTGAAGCCGCTGACTCTATGCTGGCCAGCTAACGTTCCCTTCACAGGGGTGTCTCCGAAAGCATTACCGGTAGCCTTCCAGTCTCCGTAGTCATTGCCCTCGAAATCCGCGATTATGATGTCGTCAGCAGCCCGCGTAAGGCCTGAGTCCCTATTGAGTGCCTGGGCCAGGGCGTAGCCGACCAGTGAGTAATTGGCAGCAGAGCCGTTGTAATGGCAGTACCAGTGGCCGCCTCGACTCAGATACTCATCGTTAAGCTCTTTAGTCGGCAGATGGTTTTCTTCGGTATCCTTAATGCCTTTCTTCTGTTTCTCCTCCCAGTAAGCATCACTGATACGACGAAGTTCCTGAAGCCGATCATCCCAGAAATCGGCTGTTGGTACGAAGGTCACGTTTTTGAGTGACTTGTCGTCTCCTACTGCTTTCTGTGCTTTGCGGAAGTTAATTATAGCGAAAGCTTCGTGGTCATCCTGACCATATTTTTCTGCCCTCTTGGCGATCTCATGTCCACCGATACCCAATTCACCGATGACAATTGGCATCTCGGGCGCATTTAGATCCTTACGCAGGTCGCGGAACATGACTGCGAGGTTACGAGGGTAGTTTTCGATGGCTCCCAAATCGTTCCATCCCTGGAACCAGACCATCCCAGCAATCTCGTAACCCTGACCTTCATAGCCGGGCACCACATCCTCGATGTTGGCCAGGCATTCTTTGATTTCTGAAACCATCTTGCGATAGTAAAGACCTATCTCGCGATTGTTATTTTCGGAGCGCTCCCTTTTCAGTAAAGCCTCCACGTCTCCGGTGGGCTTGCCGGCGCTTGGTGAACGGAAATCGCAATAGACATCCTTGCCGCCCCAGGCAGTTTTAATCAGTAGAATCGGCTCATCATACTTTTCGCCCATGATTGTGCCGAACATGAGCTCGGGGCCGATCTCGTGTTCCTCACTGCCCCAGCCGACAGTAAGCAAACCCTGTTTCTTTTTTCTGTGTTCAGCCTGATACGAGATAACCACATCGTCGCGAACCGCCCAGGAACCGTAGGCGTTCTTGATCTTATTGAGCAAGTGGCCGTACTTCGGATGTTTGCCCAGCCAATCGAGACTGCGAACCTGGCCATGGCCTTCCATATTGGACTGCCCTGCCAGAATAAATACCTTTACCTTTTTATCAGCCGCCAGAGCTATGGAAGTAAGCCCGGTTAACAGAACAACACAAAACACTGCTTTTACCAATGGATAACGCTTCATTACTATCTCCTTGTTTTCTACTAGTTTTTAGATTTCGGTTTATCACAGTTCCGTCACGTATACAAAGTAGGATCCACCCAGGTCTTTCCCTTTGTCATCATAGAACCACGATTGGAGGCGAGGCTTCTCACCCTTCTTCAGAGAGACCGTGAAAACAACGCTCATATCATCGGGTGCCGTTTTTGTTGTCATCTCCTTATCGCCGAGCTTGAGTTTTGCCTCGGCAACAGCACGGCTGGGAATGCGGCCGATACCCCAGGCGTCATTTTTGAATTCTGCGCTCAGTGCCGCACCGGATTCTTTGGGCCAACCATAGAGGGCTATCTCGTATTTACCGGATTTCTCCACTTGAATATCCCAATACCCGTTCTTTGTTCCGTGCAGAAGATTGTGCCAACTGTCGGCATAGGAGCCGATCCAGTTGGCCGAACATAAGAACGTGACCGGTTCGGCATCTACACCTATGCTGACAAAGTTGACCTGTTTCTGCAAGGGAGTCATCTCCTCTCGCCACCTGGCATAATGCTCTTTCAGCGCCTTGGCAACTTCGGGATGCTCATTGATCACGTTCTTCTTCTGTCCCGGGTCGTCTGCAAGGTTATAAAGTTCATTGCCGTGTACCAGTCGCCATTTTTTCCAAAGCACCACGCCCGGCGTAGCGAAATCTCTATACTGAATGACAATTTTGCGGTCCGGTAGTTTGTCCATCTTTCCGTTGATAAGCCCGGTCAGGCTCATCCCGTCAAACTCGGCATGTTCCGGCTTCCCGAGACCGCACATTTCCAACAGTGTCGGCAGCACATCGGTGCTGTGGGTCAGTTCGTCGATATCACGTGGTTTATCAAGGCCGCCCGCCGGCCAGCGCAGGAAAAACTGGACTCGATGACCGCCTTCGTAATACTCCGTTTTGTGACCTCGCATCCCGGCATTAAAAATGCGGTGCCCGTCGGCGGTGCCGTTGTCGCCCATAAAGATGAGAATTGTATTTTCTTTCAATCCGCTTTTTTGCAGGAACTGCTCCAGGCGTCCCATGTTCTCATCGAACTGGGCAATCATGCCCAGAAACCTATTGCCCTTGTACATCTCTGAGTATTTTTTATCTACAATATGCGGCACGTGAGGAACATTAGTGGGTAGATAGCAGAAGAAGGGCTGCTTGTTTTTCTGCTGGCTGGCCATCCATCTCATGGCCTCGTCAAACCAGACATCCGTACAGTACCCCTTGTATTGCCGCCTCTTGCCGTTATGTTCGTATATGTCGTCGTAATAGTCATTGCTCCAGTGATCGGCCAGGGAGGTTATCCCCCATGCGCCGTGGTGGACGGTTTCGTCGAATCCGCGATCCTGCGGCCTGTAGGGATAATTGTCGCCCAGGTGCCACTTGCCGAAATGACCGGTGGTATATCCGCCGGCCTTGAACATCTCGGCCATGGACGGAATGTCGCGCCGGAACATCGACTTGCCCTGGCAGACAAATACCGCGCCGTTGCGAAAGGCCTGCATCCCCGTCAACAGCTCACCGCGGGTGGGCGTACACATAGGCGCTACATGATAGTTGGTAAAGCAGATGCTCTCGCCGTGTAGTTTATCAAGGTTGGGAGTCTTCAACACAGGATTGCCATGACACGAAAGGTCGCCGTATCCCTGGTCATCGGTCAAAACAAAAATGACATTGGGTTTTGTTGAATCTTTTGCTACTTTAGAAAATACAGAATTAGTACCAAGTGCTATAGTACTAAGCCCCAAAGTCTTGATGAAGTCACGCCTGTTCATCCTTCACATCCTGGTTTGCTATATGAACGATCTGTTGTAACCGTTCACGGGGATTCCGACAGTATTGGCCAACACACCCAATATCAAATACCCAATCCTTAATTTTTTAATTCTGACACATTACAAGTGGTAAGTCAACTGTGAAACAAATTATTTTGAGCGGAGACCCGCTTTCGAGCGATAATATCTGTACAAAATAGCTTGAGGCTAAATGGTAACATCTACTCGCGAACAATTTTATAAACGGTGTATTGCTGAACTTAAGGCTCAATTGAGACAACGTGATGAGCGAATCGCTGCGTTGGAAAAGAAAGTTGCTGAATTTCTTAAAGTCAACGCCGAGCTTGCTGAAAAGATATCTAAGCTCAACACCAGCCATCCTTGTGACCGTATTCCTTTGTTTATCCCTTGTCGATGTCCATACATTACTGTTTGGTTACGCCGGTTCCCAATCATGCTTGCAACTTCAGTCATTTCTCCAAACTTTCAGCGAGGCCTCCAATTGCCTTGTTTACTCACGCCATCCCACCCGGCCCCAAATGGATTTGACCAGCCGATAGATGTCTTCATTGTCCGGCTGAAGTTCACGCCAATAACTCGCTTGGTCGGGATCTTCAAGAGCGTACGCCTCCTGTCCAAATTCTCGTGTACGGTCGTCCCTCCACTTCCAATACTCTACATGGCCATCCGCAAACGAAATACAGGTCCCCATGCCGTGCCGAATCGGGACAGGATCCCACCACCGCGGCTCCTTGTAAAAAATACTCCAGGTTACCGGGGAGGCATAACCTTCGCCTAAAAATGCCATTCTTTCAGCCGGACGTTTGATACTGTCTCTGTTCTTAAGCAACATGGATTTGTCTGCGCCATGCGTGTTGCACAAGCCCAATTCATGCGACTGATACGCATAGGAATCCGGCATAACATAGGTTCGTGCTTCTACGGTCGTAGCCGTGGGACAACGATATAATCCTAAATCCTTGGTATAGGGCCAAAGAACGCCCTTCTTGATCGCTGCGATCTGATCCTCTCGGTTTTTTTTGACCGCAAGGCCGGTGTGATCAACCCAGGATACTGCCCCGTGGGTCCCGCCGGCCGGTATACGGCCGTCATGATCGTCCGCGTACATCACCCATACCAAGGTCAGATTTTTCAGATTACTCATGCAATTGGCTCGTTTGCCAATTTCTCGAGCGCGGTTTAAGGACGGCAGCAAAATCCCCATAAGAACCGCAATAATCGCTATCACGACCAAAAGCTCTATCAGAGTGAAACCTTTTCGTTCGCGCACAGCAACTCCCTTCTAATTTACAGAATCTCAAACTTTTGTAATCCCACACTAGTTGCCCTTCTCGAGACTGTTGTGCTTTCAGCTAAAACAACTTTCGCACGGAAGCAACAACTGATGCAGTCAGTTCTATTTCCACGCCGAATTCAATTCATATACTTCGATGCCTTCGACCTGCGTCTTTCCGCCTTTGGTGAACAACTCGATTGACTTGTTGTCTTCGGGCAGTATTTGTCCGATGGGCATATACATACTTCCGTTGTTTCCGAATATCTCGACGCTGTTTTTGTCAACAAGTATCTCCAGCCTGATTTTGCCGTCGCGCGGTTTCAACCGCGCCTTCCTGTTCTTGCAGGCAATCAGATTCTCCTTGACATTATATGTTAAAGGCAGGCCTCTTATGACGAAGCCAAACTCCTCGGCGTCGGCCGGTGAAAACTCCGCTTGAATATGAAACAGTTCGCCTTTGATATCCTCAAGAAGGTTCTCGCCCGGCTTGATAGTTTTTCCCTGCCATGAGTGCTTTTTCTCATAAAGGGTGCGGATTTCCCGAACGGGCTCTGCGAACATACGAATGCCTTCTTCGGTTGTGTGCAAGGTTAACTCGACCGGAAACAGCATGCACTGATTGAACGGCATACCCGGCGTTGCGATCTGGCCCCATGCAATCTGGATTCGCCGGCCGTCTTCTTTGGGTACGTTGTTAAATGTCTGAGATGCATAGAAGCAGTTTCCACGCTGGAAACGGACCGCCTCACCGTCCGGCTTGAACTCTTTGCCGTCAAACTGTCCAACGAAGTAATCACCGCTCGCTCCGAAAAACACCCAGCGTGTGTTGTTCCTGTCGCCGTCGACGGGCAACTCGAAGAGTTCCGGGCATTCATGGAAGCATTTCTGCTCGCTGTTTTTAGTCCATTTCTTCAGGTCAAGAGAGCTGAAAAAAGCCATGCGCTGATTGTCAAGATACAGGGCCATTACCCATCGTTTGGTCGGCTCATGCCATATCACCTTAGGGTCGCGATTGGAGCCGTTGATATGCTCTATTACCGGATTTCCCTCATAAACCGTCCAGGTTCTTCCGCGATCGTTGCTGTACGCGATCGACTGCGTAAAACGCCGCCCCTTCGACCAGGCGTTTGTCCCCGCCGCAGACGTATAAATACAGACGAGCACTTTCTCATCGCCGGTCTGGAAACCGGCAGTATTCTTTTTGTCCACGACCGCAGATCCGGAAAAGATCGTCCCCAGGTGGTCCGGGTGAATTGCGTCGCTCAGTTCCTTCCAGTGCACCATGTCCGTACTCACCGCATGACCCCACGTCATATTACCCCAATTCCATCCGTACGGATTATGCTGATAGAACAGATGATACTCACCGTCGTAGTACACCATCCCGTTGGAGTCATTATTCCACCCGCGCCGCGACGAAAAATGGAACTGCTGGCGATTCTTCTCCTTGTAGAACGTCTCCGCCTCCCGGATCGCATCGTCCTGGTAAATCTTCTCGAGGACCTTCGATTTGCGGGCAGCGGCGTTGAGCTTCAGCGTCGCCTTCTTGCCCTTGAACTCGCTGACATCCAGGAACACCCAGTAATCCGGCTCACCCTCGGCCAGTTCAATCTCAAACTGCCGCACGATATCACCCTCGATCAGAATATCCATCGTCCGCTTTCTCGCCCTGTGCTTGACCGGCATGTTCAGATACTTCTTCACAAAAACCATCTCTGTGCTTTCCGGGACCTTATCTCCTGCCGAGCTTAGTCCACAGAAAAAAAACACAACAATAAAAGCAATCGCCCATTTTTTCATCTTACTTTCCTTTCAGTTGTCCGGTTTTCAGAATTGTCCATACAGGCACCCAAATTAAGTTGGGGCCTCCGAAGATTTTGAATTGCCCAAAGGGCAAACACAAATAATAATACCACAAGTGCAAAGTAACGTTATTATTTCATAATACACACCTCCAAAGACGCAGTTGAACAGTCGATCTCATCCGGCCCCGGGCGCCTCAGCGGAATCCTGAATATTTGGTTTTTTCGCCTATCACCACCAGAATGCCGGGCCGCCGTAACGGCTCTCCATGTCTCGGAAATGCCGCCACTCGACATGGCCACCAAGGAATCCTATATTACCGCCAAGCGGCTCCTCGACTGACTTCAAATGACTCGTCCTGTCAGTTACCTGAATTTGTGACCAGGTGCCACCTATGATATCACCGAACTTGTAGCCGTATTTCATGCTCGAATCTTCCTCACTCAGAGTAGCATCAACACACAGTTCTATGTTGGCTGCATTCTTTTCATGGATGGTTCGAGGCCATTTTTTCGGTCCTGTCTTGTTCTGAGCATTGCGAATAGGCACATTCTTGGTTCTTTGACCCTTCTCATCATCCAGTACGTAGCAGTAACCAGAGACAATAAAGGAGCCACTGCTCCCGGTGAGCCTCTGCTTCTGAGCGTCCCAATCGCAGTTGAAGGTCCAGAAGTGATCAATATCCTTGATCATGCTGGCGTTGGACGGACAGTAGAACATTTCCTTAGACATTCCCGAGTCGAGCATAAAGTTCACAGTTTGAATGTCGAGGTCCCACAGCCAGTAGCCTGTGTGCTTTGGTAGCGGAAGCTTACCGTCATTTTCATTCGCGTACATGGTAAACGCGAAAACTTGCTGACGGATTTGACTGGCACAGCTTTTCTGTCTTGCCTGTTCACGGACTTTGTTCAAAGCCGGTATCAAAATAGCCATCAGGACAGCTATGACCGCGATCACAACCAATAGCTCAATCAGAGTAAATGCCCTCTTTTTCATCGGCCTTTCCTTTCAAATTCACACATTAACCTTAGCCAAATGGCCAACGTATAGCGGTGGCACAACTTAACCAGTATAATTCTATCCGATATTTTTACTGTTTCTATATATTATCCCAAATAAGCCTCTAAGTAAATGCGCATTTGCGGAAAATGTGAATAATTTTGCGACACCCCCTTGACCTTTCTCGCATCATCCACGTATAATTGTGTTATATTTGATACCAATATGACTATATCGTAAACAAAGTCAACTAAATGCCAAAACCGCTTAAAATAATGCTCCTAATCGAGAACTCTCGGGCCTTTGGCCGCAACCTGCTCCGCGGAATATCACAGTATGTGAAGTTGCACGGGCCGTGGGATATTTATCGAGTTCCTCCGTTCTATCGCGATCCCTATGGCAAGGACACCGCTCTGAGTCTAATCCATGACTGGGGAGCTGATGGGCTCATTCTTCGCGAAAACCAGGCTTTTCGCGATAAGATTCCCAACGGAATACCTACGGTCATTTCTTCGGAATCTGAAGAGTATGTACCTGGGTGTGGACATATTGTGGGTGATCATGAGGGTATAGGGAGTATGGGGGCCGAGCATCTTTTACAACTTGGATTCAAGAATTTTGCCTATTGTGGGTTTGATGATGTATATTGGTCGAGGGTGCGCTGTCAAGGTTTCTGTGATACGATTGAAAGAGCCGGTCTAAGCGTAAATGTATATAAACAACCCCGATTACCTGCGAGCGTGTTGTGGGAAAAGGAACAGCAGTATCTCGTTAAGTGGCTTGAAACCTTGCCAACTCCTATCGGTCTTATGGCGTGTGCAGATGAACGCAGCGAGCAGGTATTGCAGGCCTGCAATGCATCGGGGCGTAAAGTACCGGAGGATATCGCTATTGTCGGCGCCGACGATGATGAAATGATATGTGACTTGTGCTTTCCCACGCTGTCAAGTATCGCGTTTAACACCCGAAAGGTCGGATTTGAGGCAGCCAGACTGTTGGAACTAATGATCAGGTCGGATCCCCCAGAGGAACATCGAAAGGTAGTCCTCAGGCCCACTCATGTTGTTGTTCGCCAATCAACGGATGTCATCGCTGTGGATGATCCTATTGTCGCAGGTGCCTTGCTTTTCATCCGCAAAAATCGTGATCGCCAGTTGTCCGTAAATATGGTGGTGCAAAACGCCGCGGTTTCGCGAAGGATGCTTGAGAGAAAATTCCAATGTGCTTTTGGTATCTCTATATATAGGCAAATAGTGAAGACTCGAACGGAGAGGGCCGAAGAACTGCTTCTCGAGACAGACTTTACGCTTTCGCAGATTGTGGCAAAACTTGACTTCACCAATCATCAGCAAATCGATCGCTACTTCCGAAAGCATAAAGACATGACACCGACAGAATTTCGTAAACTAGCGCGACAGGATAGACGGTAGGCCTAATCCTCTGGCGTCAAATGTACGTATGCAAGAAAACTGATAATAAATGAGAACATGATGTCACCTCCGGAAAATAACTTCCGCGACATATCAACTTATTTTGAAAGAAAAAGCAAGCTGCGATCAAGGCGGTGTCGCTTAATTGACCATAATTTCCGCAAATGCGCATTTACTTTAGCATATTATTGGAATAATATGTGGAAATATTGGTTTATACTGAAGAATTTCGCTTATAAGTTTAGGGCTGGATGAGATTAACCCTTCAACTACGTCTTTACTTTGACGCCAAAACGGATCGCCAGCCGTCTAATAAATGTGTGATAATGTATGGTAAATCATAGTTTATTTTTTAAGGAGTGTGTTCAATGAATCATATGAAACGTCGTAGCTTTCTAAAACAGACAGGCGTAATGGCCGCGGCTTTGGCGCTTCCAACTCGCAAAACACTCGGAGCTCAAAGGCAGTCCAGGGCCCGGAGAGAAGGACGCGACAACACCTCGCGTGTCCCGAAATACACCTTCGCTGACACGCTGGAAGAGCAGGAAGCACAACTGAAAACGAACCCTATCATACTGCGGTTCATCGAGTCGCGGAAAAAATTTGCCGGTGATAGGTACCGGCCAATCTATCATTTTGTTAGCCCGGAAAGCACCCTCAACGATCCGAACGGACTAAGTTTCTGGCAGGGCCGTTGGCACCTGTTCTATCAGGGGTACCCGCCTGAAGACCGGCGTCAGCACTGGGGGCACGCCGTCAGCGATGATCTGATCCACTGGCGTGACCTTCCATATGCGATTTACCCCAATCCGGAAAGAGCATGCTTCTCCGGTTCGGCTCTCGTGGAAGAAGACCGTGTGATTGCAATGTATCATGGTACGCAGGTCGGTAACATGGTTGCTGTGTCCAGTGATCCACTATTATTGAACTGGGAAAAGGTGACAGGCAAGGCCGTTATCCCCCTGAGAAATCCAGACGGGTCCCGCCCACCTTACAGCGTGTTCGATCCGTGCATCTGGAAGAAAGGGAACATGTACTATTCGCTTTCAGGAGGCACACTGCCAGGGGGAGTTCGGGCCAATTTCCTGTTCCGCTCGAAAGATTTGGCGAAATGGGAGTATCTGCACCCGTTCACTGAGAACGACCGGTACTCGCTGGTGGGCGACGATGGAGCGTGTCCCTATTTCTGGCCTATCGGAGATCGGCACATCCTGCTTCACTTCAGCCACATGAGTGGCGGAAAGTACCTTCTCGGAGATTACGACAAGAAACGAGACAAGCTTGTTGTGACCGCCGGCGGGGACTTTAATTTTGGAGCGGCAGCCCCTGCCGGTGTGCATGCGCCGTCCGCGGCACCTGACGGCAAGGGCGGAGTCATCGTGATCTTTAATATGAATTCAGCCGGGGTGACCAAAGGCTGGAATCAGATCATGACGCTGCCTCGGCGCCTGACGCTTATCGCAAAGGACGAATTAGGGATTGAGCCTGCCGGTGACGTCGAATCGCTGCGCCGTGATCATCAATATACGGGCGCGTTGAAGCTCCCGGCAAATCAAGAGGTCGTGCTTAAGAATATCCGTGGCAACGCGATGGAGATCATCGCCGAAATCGATTCGAGAAACGCGCCGAAGGTCGAAATGAACGTCCTGCGTTCCCCGGACAAGAAAGAATTCACCCGCATCGCGTTCTTCAGGGGCCGAGGGTACCGGGGAAAGAGCCTGATTACGATCGATTCGTCTTATTCGTCGCTGTTGTCGAACGTCAGCTTGCGGGCTCCCGAAACGGCCCCAATTTCCATGGGGCGTGATGAGCCGCTCAAGCTACGTGTGTTCATTGATAAGAGCGCCGTCGAAGTGTTCGTCAATAGCAAACAATGCGTAGGGGTGCGTGTCTATCCTAGCCGCGATGACAGCGTTGGTGTATCGCTGCGTAGCCAATCCCGAGACACCCAACTCAAGTCGCTCGACGCCTGGCAGATGAAGAACATCTATACGTAGGCATCAAGTCGGTAACGGGAGCTGTAGCATAACTATTTAGAAAGGGGAAATACCATGATTAACAAGGCGATTTTTCTGATTTGGATTCTCAGTAATTGTTCTTTGAATGCCAATGTATCTTTAGCTCAACATGCCGGCGATAAATCCCGCAATGGTCCGACTGACCCGGTGACTCGAATGAAGAGCTGGCAACATCATGTCAAGCTCAAGAACGAATCGATTTTTAAGGACCTGAAATGGCGTGCCGTGGGTCCCCGGTTTATTGGCGGCAGAATCGAGAGTATCGCTGTGCCTCCCGGCAACAATTACACAATTTATGTAGGAGTTGGCGCGGGAAACATCTGGAAGACAATTAATAACGGAGTGACATGGGAACCCATTTTCGAAAATCAATCCACTTTTACCATCGGAGAAATATCTATCTGCCCCTCAAACCCCGATATTATCTGGGTAGGAACAGGCGAAGTCCTCATGGCCAGAAGCTCTTATGCAGGCACGGGTATATTCAAATCCACCGATGCCGGCAAAACCTGGCGGAACATGGGCTTGCACGATACGCACCATATCGGCAGAGTTCTTATCGACCCCAAAAATCCGGACGTAGTGTACGTAGCGGCCATAGGACACAATTTCAGTTATAACAAGCAAAGAGGATTATTTAAGACCACCGATGGAGGAAAAACCTGGGAGAAGAGTCTTTATATAAGCGAAAAAATTGGTGTCATCGACGTTGAAATGGACCCCCGGGATAACAATACACTATATGCAGCAACATGGGAATGAAGCAGGAAAGCCTGGGGCCATACGGTTTGTGGAGCCGGTAGCGCCATTTATAAATCCACTAACGCGGGACGTTCCTGGAAAAGGATTACCAACGGTTTTATCACAGGAGAATATGTAGGCCGGATAACACTTGAAGTATCCGCTTCCAATCCTGATATCCTCTATGCCCTGGTAGATAATGAGGCGCCACGACCCGAACAGAGCACGCGAAGTTCTCGCAGAAGCAGGACTATCCGCGGGGAGGTTTATCGTTCGGATAACAAAGGAGAAACATGGAGGAAAGTCAATGAAGATTATTTAGGGACGACCATCGGATATGATTTCAATCTCATGAGGATATCACCGGACAATGAAAATGAAATCTGGGTAGGCGGCAACCGTTTCCTCACTTCCAAAGACGGCGGCAAGACCTATCGGCAAATCGAGACTACCATTGTACACTTGATGCCCAAGCCGAAGAAGCTGTTTTCGCTGGATCAGCATGCCCTGTGGATCGACCCGGCGAATACCAATCATTTGATCCTGGGGAACGATCATGGATTGTATTTTACATATGACCGGGGGGATAACTGGCTGCATATGAATAACTTGCCAATAGGCGAGTTTTATGCCGTCTCGGTCGATATGGCCACACCTTATAATATTTACGGGGGTAATCAGGATAACGCCGCGGTGAAGGGCTCGAGCGATTTTGAGATTGCCGATGGTATTGATGATCCGTGGGAGTACGTCTTCCTGGACACATGGGGCGGCGGAGATGGATTTATTACGTTGGCGGATCCGACTGATACCGACAAAGTTTATTTTTTCTCAGGTCATAGCGTTTCGCTAAAGGACATGAAGACCGGAAGGAGCAAGCATATTACTCCCCGGCCCAATCCCGGCGACCCACCTTTGCGTTTCAACTGGATGACGCCTATGATTATTTCTCCCCATGATCCGCGCACGTTATATTACGGCGCCAACAAACTGTTCAAGTCCACAAATAAAGGAACCTCCTGGACTTGTATCAGCCCCGACTTGAGCACCAATCCAGGGCCGGAAAGACGTGGGAACATTCCCTATGGAGCCTGTACGACTATATCGGAATCTCCGATCAAGCCGGGATTGATTTACATAGGCACGGATGACGGCAATATCCAGGTGACGCAAAACGACGGTCAAAGCTGGAAGAAAATCAATACCGGGCCATCCGGAAAATGGGCGACTCGTGTCACAGCATCTAAATATGAAGAAGCAAGCGTGTATGCCTGCCTGACCGGTTATCGTGAGGATGATTTCGAAAAATATCTATACGTATCCACTGATTACGGCAAGACCTGGAAATCTATTGCGGGTAATCTTCCTTCTGAACCCGTAAATGTCATCAAGGAAGACCCCCAGAACAAAACCGTTTTGTATGTCGGCACTGATCTGGGAGCCTATACCTCCATAGACAGAGGTAAGAGCTGGATATCTCTGTGCAATAATTTGCCTACAACGCCCGTCTACGATCTGGTGGTTCATCCGAGAGACAATGAACTGGTCATTGGCACGCATGGAAGAAGCATTTTTGCCCTGGATGTTAAGCCGATTCAACGCTATAATGCAAAGCGTTGAAACTTATGGATAATATCGGATTCAAATAGTTAAGGTTAAATGGAAATCTCAATAGAGGGTTAGAATGATGAGAAAGCCTGCGTTAATACTTTTAGCGATAATTTGTTTCTGTCTGAATGTCTATGCCGATCAACCGATGCATCGACCTTTAAAAGCGATCCCTTTCACATCGGTTCAATTTAAAGAAGGATTTTGGAAATCACGGTTGGAAGTTAATCGCACACAAACTGTCTGGCAAAATATCCAGAAATGCGAAGAGACCGGGCGAATTGAAAATTTTGCTAAGGCAGGCGGCTTGAAAGAAGGCGAGCATCAAGGATTTTATTTTAATGATTCTGACGTGTATAAGGTTCTGGAGGGAGCCGCGTATTGCTTGCATAATCAGGAAGATCCGGTTCTTGACGCAAAGGTTGACGAAATTATCCATAAAATTACTTCCGCTCAACAGGAGGATGGATACCTTTTTTCATTCAATACCCTCAAGTTAAAGAATGATGTCAATCAACGTTGGCGGGATTTGAAAAATGAGCACGAGTTGTATTGTGCAGGACACATGTTTGAAGCGGCGGTGGCTCATTATCGGGCCACAGGAAAAAAGGCTTTTCTGGAAGTGGCGATTCGTTTGGCCGATCATATCTGTTCTGTATTTGGGCCGAATGGAAAACGTGCTGTGCCGGGACATGAAGAGATCGAACTGGCTTTGATTAAACTGTATGAATTAACCGGCCAAAAGAAGTATTTCGATATGGCATGCTTTTTCCTGAAAGAGCGTGGCAATGCAAATGGCAGGAAACTTTTCGGTTCACATTTTCAGGATCATAAACCAATTGCTGAACAGTCAGATATTACCGGCCATGCCGTACGGGCAATGTATTTGTATTCCGGCGTAGCTGATATGGTGGCTTATACCGGAGAGAAAGAATATCTACAGGCGATGGACCGCTTATGGGAGAGTGTCACAGCACGGAAGATGTATATAACCGGTGGTATCGGTGTTCAAGATACCGGTGAGGGATTTAATAAAGATTATTTATTGCCCAATGCTCAGTCATATGCTGAAACATGTGCTTCAATCGGATTGGCATTGTGGAGTCATCGGTTGAATCTGCTTTATGGGGATGCGGACTATTTTGACGTTTTCGAGCGAGTGTTATTTAATGGATTGCTTTCAGGAGTTTCCCTGGACGGGCGGAAATTCTTTTATGTGAATCTTTTGGAATCTGATAAGGGTCAACACAAACGGCTGCCATGGTATGGGTGTGCGTGTTGCCCAACTAATATTGTCAGGTTTGTCCCATCAATCGGGGGATTTATTTACGCTGCGGACAATAAGGGGCTGTATGTTAATCTTTATGCAGCGAATGATGCTGATATTAACATGGAAAAAGGACGATTGAGTTTGAGTCAGGAAACGCGCTATCCCTGGGACGGAAAGATCAAGGTAACGATAAACCCGGAAAGTGCTATGCGTTTTACGCTGCGTTTGCGTATTCCGGGGTGGTGTCGCAACAAACCAGTTCCTAGCAATCTATATCATTTTGTGAATGAAACAGATGATGTGTTTACCCGGGTATCTCTTAAGATTAATGGTAATACAGTTGAGAAACCGAAGATCGAAAAAGGTTATTTCTGTTTGGAGCGAAAGTGGCAAAAAGGAGATGTGATAGAACTAATACTCCCGATGCCTGTAAGACGTGTTGGGGCTCATCCGAACGTTAAAGCTGATGATGGTCGAGTGGCGTTGCAGCGCGGTCCGATTGTATTTTGTCTTGAGGAGCAGGACAATGGCGCAGGATTAGGTAACCTTCACTTGCCAGATGATTCAGTTTTAACAGCAGAATATCGTGAAGATCTTTTAGGGGGGGTGGTTGTTCTGAAAGCCAAAGCGATTGAACATTTGGGAGCGGATAAATATGAGCCGAGAGAAATAACGGCGATTCCATATTACAGTTGGAATAATCGAAAAGTGGGCCGCATGATAACATGGCTACTGCGGGAGGCACGATAATTATAAGCAAAAATATGGCGAATATTAGAAATGTCGTTTTTTCAGATTGTATCTTATGTAACAGAAAGGAAATGTAGTAAACATGTCAAGGTCAGTCATAGTTTGTGCAGCATCATTGTTATTTTTAATGTCGGCAGGTTCATTTGCTGTAGGTGTTGACCCCGTTGCGTGGTGGAGTTTTGATCGGGGTGGAGACAATATCGCCTTGGACAAGGCATCTGAGACTAATGATGCTATCGAAGGTAAATTCAAATCGGCAGCAGGCGTTGTCGGATCGGCCCTTAAACTCGATGGTTATACAACGTGTATTACCCGTGAAGCTTCGAAAGCCCCAAAACTCACAGGCAACTTTACCATAGAGGCATGGGTGGCGCAGGCTGCGTATGCTTGGAACTGGTGTCCAATAATCACTCAGAGCGAATCCGGCACAGGTGACGGAGCAAAAACAGGCTATAATTTTGCAGTCGGGCCGCGAGGAGAAATCAGACTCGAACTTGCTGTCAATGGTCAATGGTATTCCTGTCTGTCGGAAGATTTTGATCTGCCGCTTCGTAAGTGGATTCACATCGCCGGTGTTTAATCCCTGTTTTGTTGTCGAAAACTGGGGCGATACAGTTCCCACACTCCGTATCAACGGAGAAGAAATCAAGCGGGGCAAGAAATATCGTGTTGGTTTTCGGCACACAATCGAGGGTTCAAATTTAATCATCTGGATAAAAACGGAGCATACAAGGCCTGTTACCGTTTCTCTTAGAGCCGGCTAAATGAGGTGATTCAGAATAGCCGTCTATGTGTTGTTTTTGTGATGATTTTCTTGAAAAAATGCCGTGTGCTGCAAAAGTATTTCATTGCAACTATTTGATTTTTAAGTACTTAAAACCTTCCCTGACGAAAGTATTTGAAAAGTTTCTCCTGAATCATTACCCTTTGCGGACTATGAAATAGAAATTATGGATTACGCTGGCCCCTTGGAAAACGCCAAACAGATTATCCTGGAAGAAATGACAAAAGAGCTTTCGGAAGATCCGGCATTTGTCGTTTGGAATTATCGATAAAGAATCGACTGTAGACCACGGCACTCTCAATGTCTACCACCAGAAAAACACTCCCTGTCTCGTATAGCGTTGGTACATGTTTTCAAAATGACGCCACTCCTGATGCCCATCCAAAAAACCGATATTGCCGCCGTCCGGGTCTCTTTTATCCATATGATTGGTACCCTGTGCCCAGTCAGCGAAACGGTCAGGAAGAATCCACCCGGTACCCGGATACTCAATTACCGTATCTAAAACGAATTCCATGCGAGAGTGATGCCCGACTTGTGTAAGTGTCTTAACAAACTTTTTTTGAGGATCTGGAACATTGCTGCCCGACTCACCTGCGGCGAAGATGTCTCCGCGGCCTCCTCTGGTGTCCATGAGATAGCTGTAGCCAACCACTCGCCAGTACTGCTGTCTATCCGAATCAAGGGTTGGCTCAGGCGTTTCAATTCCTGAACTAAAGAAATTTTGGAATTCGCTGTATCGCCAGTAATTGTCGTTGCTTGTGTTAATCTGATTGGAGGGACAACGTAATATCTTTTTCCTTCCGCCATTCTTGATAATAGCATCCGTAGCGAAATATGAAATATCCCATAGCCACTCACCGCCGCCAAATGTTGCCAACGGCATCTTACCATCGTTCTGTTGGGCATACATCAGCAATGCCAGAGTTTGTTGTCGTACCTGATTACCACAGACGGTTCTTCTGGTCTGCTCTCGAGCACGATTCAACGACGGCAACAAAATGGCCATAAGCACGGCAATAATTGCGATGACTACGAGCAGTTCGATAAGCGTAAAAGCCTTTTTTGTGAGCTTCATAAGAAGTTCCTCCAAATAATCTCAAAACTATATTATTCACTACCAAAGAATTTATATTAGACCACGACACTCCTAACAATTACCACCAGAACATTACTCCTTTGTCACGACGTTCATACATATCTTCGAAATGACGCCAGGAAGCATGACCATCCAAAAAACCAATATTGCCGCCATCCGGCTTATTTCTTTCCATATGATTGGTGCCCATGGCGAAATCAGCGAAACGATCCGGACGAATCCAGCACGTATGAATTAAAGGTACACGCTTATCACCAAAGTACCAATATACACGACTCCCGCAAAAATTTCAAGAAAAAAACGGTTATCCAGCAAAAAAAATCTCGTCCACCTTGCCAGCTATACCGTTAAGCCACACATCTAATACCAGATTATGTATACGCAATGCTCCAAATATCCAATAAGATAATGAGCATTATCATTTACTCTCAATAATGTTAGTCCCTTTCGTATATCCATTTTTATTAAATACATCGATAGCAAAATAATAAACGACATCCCTGTTGAGACTGTTAATCTTAAGCTCCGTCTTGCCCATTACCTGGTATTGATTGTATAGTTTTCCGGGAGTAATTCCGTACCTGATAATATAACCGGCCGCATCTTTGCTCTTTTTCCAGGTTATTCGAGCTGTTCTTTTGTCACCGGGATCCCGATCTACAGTTAATCCATCCGCTTTTTGCGGGACTTTCTCCAATCCATTTCCAAACAATCTTAAATCCCTAATGGCAAACAATCCATCTCCGGGCGTATGAACATTAATCAATTTGATAAATCGTGCCTTCACCGGCTGGGAAAGATGGATATAATCATGAGGCACATCCTTTACATTGTTGCTTTTATCGACCAATTTCTCCCAATTCTCGTTGTCGTTTGAATATTCCAGGATGTATTGATGATAGATAGGTTTTTCTCGCCCGAACAACCTGGCTTCATGCTCGGCAAAATTAACCTGAACGGCGTTCACTCTGCATATTTGACCCAAATCCACTTTTAGCCATTCGCCTTTATTCGAATTGGCCGCACTCCACCAGGTCTTTACATTTTCATCGAAAGCCAGGTTCGGCTCATGCTCCGGAACCGAAGAAGATGCTTCGACGTTTTTACCGTAGGAAAGCAGCATCCAATCCGCTAAGTTATTGGCAAACGGGTCTCTTTTCCCCGTAGGCATTATTTGAGGAAAATCTGCTAAAAGAGTATTGGCGTACATAACGCCGTCTTCGTCAAATCCAGCCGGGAATATACCCACTCTCCTTTCAAACATATCAAGTACAGAAATGACCATGGTGACGACCCGCCAGTAATTTCCATATTTATCCCGGAAGGTGGCCCCGTGACCTGCTCCTCCGATGAATCCTCCCGGTTTGTGTGAAAATGGACTGTACGGTTCATACTTAAACGGCCCTAACGGATTCTTTGAAGTGTAAACCCCGTCGGCATAACTTTTGAACTCGGTTCCCGGCGCCGCATATTGAAGATAGTACGTACCTGCGTGCTTAGTCATCCAGGGGCCTTCTATCCATGCCGGGTTGGGAAGCTCGTGTTTATCCCCGCGCCGCTCCCAGCCGTGCTCTTCTTTGTTGCCCTTAAAGAAATCAATCATCTCACCTTTAGGCTGCAAGCCGGATTTGTCCAGTTCAACTCCCTGAATCGGAGCTCTGTTTGAGCATCCACAGTAATAGTAAACTCTGCCGTCCTCATCATAAAAAAGAGCCGGATCCCAGCCCGGTATGCTTTTTGTTGCAAGCTCCCATTTTCCGGACTTCGGATCGGTGCTTTTGTAGAACAAACTGGAGCGCCTGGATGAAGGAATAAAATAAACGGCATCATCAACTACTGTTGCCGCAGGGGCGGTGGGACGATCAGGCAATCCCGATTCTTCCTCAGAGATCATGTTCCAGTTCACCAGATCGGAAGAGTACCAGTATTCACTCGATCCGGTGGAGAATAAATAATATGTGTCTCGAAACAAAATAATAACCGGATCAGCCGCTGCTCTCCTGGAAGGCTTTCCTCTTGTAAAGCGGTATTCCAGATTGATAGGATTGCAAAAAGTCAACGGCTGCTGATTATCTTTTCTATCGGCCACAGCGCCTTGAGAAACAATTGAAATTGTTATTGTGATAACTATAATCAAGTGAATTATGGTCTTCATTGTGTAATTCTCTAAACAAATCATATTTTACATTTTAACTTCATCTGTTTTCGCAATAGGGCGACATGCTCACTTTATTAGCTTATAAGCTCCACCCTTCTCGATACGCCGGCTTGATATATTTGTCCGCTCCCGGTACATTGGTGGCCTTCATGTTAGGGCCATCCCACTGTATTTTTTCGCCGGTGCGGACGGCGATATTGCCCAAAAGCACGACCTCGGCAAGGTGAGCGGAATAGTCAAAGTTGCCGTGAGGAATCGGTCCGCCTTTACAGGCATTGACCCATTCGCTACGATGGCCTGGGGAACGGGCAAGCGTGCGAGGGGGACGTTTCTGGGCATATTCTCTCATTTTGGTTTCGGGAATGAGGCGAGGGCTTCCGGCCCAGCCGCCGCATATTATTTTACCCTTATCACCGATAAACAGTATACCGTTGCTGCTCATCTTGCGGCCGGGCTCCAGCTCTTCGGGGCGGGGTGGCATGAGACCGCCGTCATACCAAGTCAATGTGACCGGGGGCATATCCTCACGGGCGGGGAACTGGTAGCGGATAATATTCGCGTCGGCGACGGTTTCAGAGGTAAAGTGAGATGAACGGGCTTCAATGGTTCTGGGATGGCCAAGTTTCAAGGCCCAGAAGGCGGGGTCCATATTATGACAGGCCATATCTCCGATGGCGGCAGTACCAAAATCCCACCAGCCACGCCAATTGTAGGGGGTATAAGTGGGATGATAAGGACGAGAGGGTGCAGGGCCAAGCCATAAGTCCCAGTTGAGTGTGGCAGGGACTGGTGGGGTATTTCGCGGGCGTGCCGTCAGGCCGTCAGTCCAGTAACCGGTATCGCTCCAGGAATGTGCTTCGCGGACAGTACCGATGGCGCCGTCCCAGATCCATTCGCAGGTCAGGCGTATGCCTTCGCCGGAGTGGCCTTGATTACCCATTTGAGTAGCTACCTTGGCTTGGGCGGCAGCTTCCTTGATTTTTCGGGCTTCATAAACAGAATGGGTCAGGGGCTTTTCACAATAAACATGTTTCCCCCTTTTGATTGCCGCCATTGATACTACCGCGTGCGTATGATCCGGTGTGGCTACCACCACCGCGTCAATATTTTTCTCCTTCTCAAGCATCTTACGATAATCTACGTACACCTTAGCATCTGGATACTGTCGAAAAGTCTTGGCGGCGTATTCTTGATCTACATCGCACAAGGCCACAATTTTGGCGTCGCACCGAGCAATGGACCTTAGATCTCCACTTCCCATACCCGCAACCCCGACACCTGCCACCATCACTGTCTCACTTGGGGGCGTATAACCAGGACCACCCAGTACACGACTTGGCACAATCGTAAACGCCGCAGCCGCAGCGGATCCGATGAAGTCCCGCCGACTGATCTTTTTAGACATTTGTGTTTTCTTTTGCATGTTAAATTCCTCTCTTTAGAAGTAGTCCAATAAGCTGATATTTCCTATTAGTTAAACCGACAATCTTAACTCCAACTCGTTTTATTTTTTATGCCTCTTTTGCCAGCGCCGAACCCAAACGTTGAACACCACCGCCGCTGGCTGCGCTCTTCGAGCCTAAGTAGATATTCATACTGTAATTGTAATAAGGAACAACAGGTATGGAATAGTCATGGTCATCTAAGTATATGGTCTGTGCTATGCAGTATTGACGCATATTAGTACGACAAGCCATTTCCCTGGTCTGCTCCTTAACCCTCTGTAATGATGGCATCAATAATGCTATGATAGCGACCACCAACAGCTCTATCAAAGTAAAACCTTTTAGCTTCGGCATGATGGATCTCATTGTCTTTTAGAAAAGATTTTTCTTAGCCAAAATTTCATTTGAATCTGATGTAACCCATTTCTTGATTTTGCCTTGCACATTACAAAACAACCAGGAGCACTTTAAAGCGCGATCTCTGAGAATAAGCCCTCTTGACCGGGATTTGCCATTTACGCTTCACCGAAACACACCAAATCCTTCAAGGAAATCATTGTTTCCAAATGCTATTTCAATAAGCCACTAAAGTAAATACAAATTTGCGGAAATATTGGTCAATTATGCGACACCCCCCCTGACCGTTCCCGTATCATCCCCGTATACTTGTTTTATGTTTGATAGCAATATGGTTATGTCATAACACAAGCAAAAAAAGAAAAGCACGCAACCTTCGAACAGATACCCCGATCCCGATATGCCTATGAAAAGCGAGAAGTCAATAGGCATTTTTCTCTCCTGCCCAAGGCGAACAATAAGAGCTTCGTGGGTTCGGATGTTATCAGATTGACAATCCGATGCTCCCTTTTGCCTGAAACCATTGAAAAAATCGACCAACTTCAGTAAAATCTGACAACGGTAACTCTTTGTTTTGCAAGACTGTACAATTCGGATAAATTTTAGCAGCATCCAAATTAAGAAAAAAATTAGGATTAAAGATGAGCACGGTAATAAATCTTCCTGAGCCGAATCAGGATAGTTCGATATCATTAGAACAAGCTATCGCCAAGCGGCGGTCTCAACGTAAGTATGTACCGAAGGCTCTTACCCTTGAACAAATAGGACAGTTGTGTTGGGCAGCCCAGGGCCAGGGAGCCCACAGTCGCTATCGCACGGCACCTTCAGCCGGGGCAACATATCCTCTGGAGCTTCTTGTTGTGACCTGCGATGGTTTGTTTCAATATTTGCCTGCGAAACATTCACTCCAGAGACTGACTGACCAGGACCTGCGTGCAGAACTCACAATGGCTGCCTGGGAACAGAAATTTATAGAGGCTGCGCCGCTGACTCTTGTCTTTGCAGCACAGTTTAGCAGAACAACCAGGCGCTATGGCCAGCGGGGCATTCGCTATGTTTATATGGAGGCTGGTCACGCAGCACAAAATGTCCATCTCCAAGCCGAGGCTTTAGGACTCGGTTCTGTTGCCGTCGGTGCTTTTGATGATACTTCTGTCAGCAAAGTGTTGTCATTGCCGGATTTTCTTGAGCCGCTCTATATGGTTACTGTTGGCTGTTATTGCTGATGAATGACATAGAAACTATTTTCATAGACGGCAGTATGGGTGAAGGGGGAGGCCAAATTTTGCGAACGAGCTTGGCTTTATCCTGCATAACCGGCAAACGGCTGCACATTGAAAATATTCGCTCTGCCCGGCGTAATCCGGGCCTGGCTAAGCAGCATCTAAGTTGTGTCCGGGCTGCTTGTCAGATCTGTAATGGAAAATCTCATGGAGCTGCTAAAGGCTCAAAAGTGTTAGATTTTCAAGCCAGTCCTGTGCACAGTGGCGATTTTCGTTTTGATATTGGTTCAGCAGGCTCCACATCTTTGGTAACCCAAACTCTTTTGCCTGCATTATTTTTGGCTGACAAACCTTCGACAATCACTGTTACCGGTGGAACACATAACCCTCTGGCACCGCCATTTGACTTCCTTTCCGAAACCTTTCTACCCGCTATTAAAACTGCTGGTTTCCAGGGTGATTGCAAGCTGCTAAGACACGGTTTCTTTCCGGCTGGCGGCGGGAAGATAACTCTTCGTCTTCAGCCCTGGCAAAAACAATCAAATCAGACTATCAACCTTTGTGACTCAGGCCAGGAGTTTCGCATTAACGCTCGGATATACTCGGCTAAGCTTCCCACACACATCGCTCATCGCCAACAGAAACTATTGCTCCAAAGTGGACTGAACATCCAAAATATCGAGTACGCCGAAGTAAGAGATTCGCAAGGCCCTGGAAATGCTGTATGTATTCTACTTTGCTGTAATAAGCGGACCACAGTATTTACAGCATTTGGAATGCGGGGCAAGCCGTCAGAACAAGTAATTAGTGAGGTCGTTAATTTAGCAAGGCATTTTATTGACAGTGGTGCAGCAGTCGATCATTTTCTTGCAGACCAGCTGTTGCTCTACATGGCGATAGCAAACGGTGGGTGTTTTACCATCGACCGGATTTCCGCGCATACGAAAACTAATATGGAAGTGATAAAGAAATTTTTGCCCATCGATTTTATTATAGAACAGGGACCCCGCAAGGCGGGAACCGAGCAAGGGGAATGCTTTCGGGTTTCGTGTCAACCCTGTTAGAAAGGAACTTTCTTCTAACCGGATCAACCTGACCAATAAGGTTAATCTTTATGGCCACGCGTAAAAAATGCGGCAGGAGTTCTAAGAAAATAGCTAAAGTATTGTTGCTTTATGGAGTAGGAAATAACCGAACCTTGGAGAACTTCACTCGTGCAGCCCAGACAATTCGGGAAAGGCCGGAACCACAACTTCTCATAGCCGGCACACTACTTGTAACGGGTCACATTGATGCTCAGGAGGTTAGTGTAGGTTTCTACGGTGTCAAAAAAGTGTCAGTCGCCACCGGTAAACTGCTCCATATTTCACTTGTTGCCCACTATAGCATAAAAACTTCGAATATGTGCTGTTAATCAGTTTGCCGGAAAAATTTGGGATGTTTCTTGGAAATCCCCAGATAGGCCTCAGAGAAATTTGAGAAAATATTTGATAAAAAGATAATATGGAGTATAATATATTCCGATATTCGATATTAGTTTTCAGATGCATAAATACATAAGCGGATAATCCGATAATACACAAGAGAAAAAAGGAGAATAACAGTGCAATGGGCGCGAGTAATATCAATGGTGATTGTGTCGCTAATTACGATTAGCATAACGGGTTGTTTTTCGTCTTATCCGGCAGATATAGAAGCATTTCTAAGACCGGATAAGGTCGATGTTACAGCCGAAAATTATGTTTTGCAGCCGCCGGATCAGATTTTGGTGCATTGCTCCGAGGTGCCTGAGATACACCAACAAAGTCAGCTGATTCGCCCGGATGGAAAGATAAGTTTTGAGGATTTGGGCGAGATAGAAGCAGCAGGTAGAACTCCTGCCCAACTTGCAAATATCCTGCGAGATAAGGTTTTAGAGCTTTACAAATTAGAAGGTGATAAGCCTGTCGATATTCGTATTGTTGCCTACCAGAGCAAAAAGTATTATGTATTGGGGCAGGTTGCACGCCCCGGACCGCAAATCTATTCCGGCCGTGATACGGCATTCACCGCTCTTGCTCTTACACAACCCACTACTCTGGCTTGGTTGGGACGCATCCAGGTAATAAGACCGTCGAGGGATGAAAATGTTAAGGCCAAAATTTTTGAAGTGAATTTTGACCGTATGGGTGCTCATGGCGATCTAAGTAAAGACGTTTTGTTGCAGGAAGGCGATGTAATTTATGTGCCGCCGACGATATTGGCTGCTATAGCAATGAAGATTGAAGAGTTTATTCGGCCGCTTGGTCGAGCTTTGTCCGGGGCCTATATGTTTGAGACAGCAGGAAGTGGCTACAGTGGCAGACCGTACGGTGGTGGCTCCGGCGGCTACAGTGGGTATTGATAAGTTTTTCAGCTAAAGAGCTGTGCAGAAGAAGTTGATACGGTAGTCCAGATTGTGAGGGGACATATCATCATGTCCAGGCATAGGACATTGCAGTTAGTTCATCTTGCCAGCACGGTCTGGTTCATCATTTGCATTGGGTATATTTTAGTTTTAACATTACGCCAGGCCGGCGTTAATTGGTGGGTTGTATATTTCCTGTCCGGGCACGGTGTGCTGATAGCTCTGCTATTGATTAGCTTGTACTTATTCGCGTTTTTCAGAGGGATTAGCAGCAGCCAAAAGGTTCGAATAGAACACCCGCTCACCAGCACGAGTTACTATAGGGTATTTTATGTGATAACACCTCTTTTTGGCGGACTGGCGGGCTGCCTTGGAATGATAGGCATCAGTACTGTTGGTCAATTCTTATTGGGGGTTGCATTAGGAACTTTGGGGATGACGTTTTTGGTCTGGGTGATTGTTGACCCTTTGGCTGGACTGCTTGAGATGCTGTTGCCGCCTGCGAGCCGAAGGCACCGTGCCGAACGGCTGGCCCAGGCTAAAGAGCTGCGCCAAAGCAGACAAAAGGACAGGGAGAGTTTGTTGAAGGAGGTATTGGTTAGAGAAGAGCTGGAACGGCGGCGATGGCGCAAAGTGTTGAAGCCAAAGGCTGAAAAATTAGCGGGACTGCTGACTGCCGGTGAGATTGACTTCAAGCAGGTAGAGGGTGAGGTCGTAGATATGGGTGTCAATGCGTGGCAAATTGGGGGACTGAGCTGTATGCAGGAGCTTCGCGATATGGCAATGGCCATCGCCAGACAGAGGAGCCAAAATAAGTCTGTTGTTGACTACATAGGTGTTTGGTGGGACGGTATTGGAAGCTGGCGAGAGCCGTCACTTGCTTGAAAGTCGGACTTTAGTCATCAAACAAGTCCGACGAATTCGGTATTGATGGGAGCACAACAATAAGGGCGAAGTCATTCGGCTTCGCCCTTTTCGCTTATTTAACGTTAATCACTTTTTTTTACAGCGTTCTTCTTCTTCTCACCCAGCCTACAAGGCCCACACCAATCCCGCCTAATACGATAGCATTCGGAGCAGGTATCGGTTCATAAGTAACTGTAAGCGTGGATGATTTTAAGGTTACTGCCCACATGTCCATTTCGTAAGGGTTCGTTGAATCAATATCCATCCATATATAAATGTCCCCATCCATCAGGTCGGTAAACAAATCAGAGGTAAGGTTCAAAGTGGTTGTAGACCATTGGTCATCTCCGCCTTGAAGGGCTCCTATGTTGGTGCCGCTGGTGCCACCGCCAAGGATAATATCTATTTCAGAAGGAAAGTCCACATCCCACGCCCTAATCTCTAATGTTGCGGAAATTATCGAGGCGGGTGTCGGGCCAGGCGGGCTAAAGGTGTGTGTCCAGCCCCAGTCTTCATCCCACCAGCGGTACCAGGGCGCATCTTCTCGTCTGGTATCAGTCTCAGCATAGGGAAAGAAATAGGTCCCGGTTTGCCCATCGATGGAATCAACCATATCTGCAACTGTTATGCCTGCACTTGCCGGGCTGTTGACGGCCGGCATCAACACTGCAAAAACGCAAATTGCAATCAACTTTCTCATAGCCTTATAATCCTGTTCTTTCAAAGAGTATGTGTCCTAATTTGTTTTAAAAAGTCCTTCTTCTTCTCAGCCAGCCGACAAGGCCCACGCCAATAGAACTCAGCAGAATAGCACCCGGGGCGGGGATGGGAGTAAAATCAACGTCAAGATAGGGCCTGTAAGAAGCGCCTGTTGGCGGTAAGGCGTAAGAAGGCTGCGCGGCAGTTGCGTTATCGCTCGAAACAAACCTCTGGTAGTAGCCTGTCCCATGATCGAAGATAGCAACCCCATAATTAGTCGCTGAGCCGTCTATCCACTGCTGAACCAAATTAGTTACGTCCCATTCATACCAGCCGTCAGCAGTACCGCTAACGGTAACGGATGATTCGGCAGTTGAGTTAAACGAAGGCTGAGTGGAATACTTTACGTTTTCCGCCCATGACGAAGTAATTTGATGGGCATCAAGGGTTACAGAATCGCCAGAATAAGCATCGTAACGGTATAATCCCAGCTTCGCTGAGTTTATTGTCGCAGCAGACGATAATGAAGACAAGTCGGTGAATTCAATAAGGATACGTTGGTCCCAGGTAGTAGTCTGGTTTGCCCGCAATTCGCCCCAATCACCGTGAGAGAAGTCCTCATCATCCCATATCCAGGTGTCTTTAACATCGCCGGGCCCCGGTTGTATAAAGGTCGTGTTGGACCGGGCGATGTTGTTAGCTGTTAGAATTAGCCCTGCCGTTACACAAATTGTAATTAACTTTTTCATCTCTTTTCATCTCCCCCCTGGTATCCCTATTTCTGCTTCACCCTTGCGGTGCAGGAACGAAAAACGCTGCCCTTCTTATTTTCGCAGCTGGCCTACAAGCCTACAAGCCCTGCACCAATGCTGCTCAGCAAAAACGCTGCGGGCATGGCTGGAGTTGATAGAGTTCCCCCGTTTCTTTATAGGTTACCTTACTACTAAACAAATAGACTAATAGTACGGACCTGTTATGCTAATAACTTAATGGGTAATCTTCCCCCCTGATCCTTCTCCCCTGAAAACCATATTGAGTATGTATTGTATCAAAATCCAAACCGTTTGTCCAGAAAAAAATGGGAATAACAGAAGGTTTTGCATAAGAATTTGCATTCTTGAGATTATAGCCTTTATTTAGTAAAAGGAATGATTTTTTAGGACGTTACATACAAAAAGGGCGAGGTCGTACAACCCCGCCCGTTTTGTTTCTTTTGCATTAATCGCTTCTTTTTACAGTGTTCTTCTTCTTCGCAGCCAGCCGACAAGGCCTACACCTATGCTGCCTAACAGAATAGCGCCCGGAGCGGGAATCATCACATACAACTGGTCCTGGCGCAGTACCACCCCGCTCTCATACGTTTGATACATTTGGAGTACACGCACAGGGCCTATCGTATTGCCCCATGTCACAGTGCCGCTTGCTGTATAGCTGTTGCTGTTGTAGCTATAAGGCACGCCGGTAGCGTTAACAGCCTCTTGCACCCAGGTAGCTGCATTGCCGCTCACACTGATTATCTCGCCTTCCAAAAACCAGATGGCGTTCTGCAATGAGCCGGCGTCAGTACTACGTCCAGAACCTGGAGTATATTGATAACTCGACAAGTTGCCTGTGGCAAACTGGTAGTAAAGATATGCAGTCTGGACGCCCAAGTCATCGCCGACATTTGTCACTCCGCCGAACCAGGCGTGCGAACCGCCGTCGGTACCATCTTTCCAATCCGTACTAACCCAGACTTCCATTGGCTCTTTTATATATTCAGTGTACTCGATGCAGAACGTCTGAAATGACTCACTACCTGCGACCCCGCGCGTCCCCTTCGATAGGTTGTATGCTGCATTGCTGAGCAGAAGACCGGGGCCGCCGTCCGACTGTATTGTAAACTCGCCACCGTTTCCTGTGTAATACCCGGAAACCCGAGCATAGTTGACCTGACCGCCTGTAAAACCATCGCCGTGCGTGCCGGTAGGGCCTGCCAGTAGAGGCTTGCCCACAAAAGCGATAAATATCAAAATAAATAATACTACTACTCGTCTCTTCTTTTTCATTATCATTTTTTCCCCCTCCTCTTAAAAATTTAACCCCATAAATCTTCTATAAACTTCTTTTCATCCTGAAGCCTTCCAGGGGCAGGGCTTTTACCCTGCTCTTGGTTACTTTTTACAATGTTCTCCTTCTTCTCAGCCAGCCGACAAGGCCAACTCCAATGCTGCCCAACAGAATAGCGCCGGGGGCAGGGATAGTGATAAAACCTTCACTGAATTCTCCAAATCCCTGGGCCTTTACGCCCATTATAATCCCCATGCTATTCATTCCGGTAATCACGTCACCGTACGTCTTAGTAGGCTTGAGATTAAACAACACCCCCAGTGATTCTCCGGGATGAATCCCATTGCCATTACCGGGGTCAGCATCCGCTGTATCAACCAAAAAACCGTAAACCAGCGTGGGGTAGTCCCCTGGATCAAAGCCCGGCAGCTTAGGAGGTGTTGCGGGCTTAGAGAAATTAACACCAGGATCACCCCCGACACCCTCATCAGCATCTATGAGCTGTGCAATACCAAGCAAGGCCCCATCATATGCGTATATTCCATCCATATAGTAGCCTAAGGGGTCAAACTCAGGGTCAGACTCAGGGTTATAGTTGTAAGGAAAGCCCGTTAAGACCCCGAAAGTAAAGAGCACTTGGGCCTCGCCGCCAGGCCCGACAGTCCCGGGATCACTGACATTAACATAGAAGGCATTTTCACCAACCTGACCGGCTTGTCCTGAAGGGTCATTGCTGGTAATGATCTTAAATTTATACGTCACGTTGGCCTGTGCTGTGGTAGAAGCCATAGCCAGGCCAAGCAGAAAAACGACTATCAATACTAATTTCTTCATAATACCTCCCTCTGTTCTTTTATTTGTTTACAAATACTTTCTTCTAAAACCTACAAATGGCAAGGTAAAAACCTTTCTTCCGTTCTTCTAACTAAAGCCATCCAAGGGCAGGACTAATGCCCTGCCCTTGTTGACTTTTTACTTCTTAATACTACTTCTTACTTTTTACTTTACAGTGTTCTTCTTCTTCTGAGCCACCCGACCAGACCTACACCAATGCTGCCTAACAAAATAGCACCGGGAGCAGGGATGATTGTAGTAGTATCAGGCACCAGAATATGACCCCATACTGATTGGTCGGTATAAGGTGTGGACGGAGGTGCAGTTGGGTCTGTGTCTGGGTTAGTAAATCCCGCGTTCCAAACCGCGCCTCCAATACTGCCGTCTTTGGCATAAAAATCTCCCCAGACAGGATTGCGATCGATGTAAAAAAAGAATGTAGTATCTTTTTCATCGTTGCGTTCAATCTTAATCCCAAAAACGTCATCTGGCATATCGGGATTAGATCCAGGACTAGGGTTGAATAACTTAGGTTCATCAGCTCCAATTGGAAGGCTTGGATCTACAAAATCCCCATTTTCGAGATCTCCCGATACTTCGATAATCAAATGGCTAAGCCCACCCTGCAAGGCAGGATCGACCGTAAATGTGTACTCGTAGCGCCACAGACCTGCATATGTACCTGTATTCTGTAGTTCAACATTCCAACTCATTGTCACGGGGGTACTCGGATTTGCGGTCCAACCGTTATTACCAAGGATTCCGTTATCAGCACTTGTAAGAATTCCAGTATAGGTTGGCACTGCCAAACATGCTGGTGCACAGAATGCCGCCAAGAGAAGAAAAACAGCTATAAATTTTAGTTTCTTCATACTCCTTTCACTCATAATACCCTCCTTTCTCCTAAAACCTGCCAGTGGCAGGGAGGGAAAAACCTTTCTTCCATTCTTCTAACTAAAGCCATCCAAGGGCAGGACTAATGCCCTGCCCTTGTTGACTTTTTACTTCTTAATACTACTTCTTACTTTTTACTTTACAGTGTTCTTCTTCTTCTCAGCCAGCCTACAAGGCCTACACCAATACTGCCTAACAAAATAGCACCGGGAGCGGGAATAACTGGTTGAATTATGATCTCTTCAGTTTTAATGTCAACGAATGCATCCGTGAATGCGGTCGCGGTATCACCACCGACTCGTAGCTGATTAATGCTCCAGGCTGCGCCACTGGTGGCCCAAGCCATATCGATGTATGCGGTTTGAGTGTTGCCATACGCATAGGTGACTGAACCCGGATTACTTGTGGTGTAGGTTGTGCCGCTTTTAGTATATGCATCCCCGTCACCATTAAGACCGAGAGCTACAAGGCTTGAAGCGTCAGCAAAATTAGCATTAACGACAACATTCAGTATGGCATCGGCATTGTTTAAGCTTCCCAATACACCAGCGTAAGTAAGGCTGTTTGAGCCATAGTTATCCCGATCTTCATCCGTTACGAGGATAACGTTGAGACCTGCGGTAGTACGGACAGTGAGGTTGTTGAGAGCATAGTCGATGGCTTCCCAGCCGTCCTCAGTAGCACCAAATGTTACGAGCCCGGCGTTATTTTGGAGATCCGTTGCCGTTCCCCAGTCGAGGAGTGGGGCACCAGCCGTTCCATCAAGGTCATGTATGTGACCGCCAACAGCATGACCCGCCGTCGAAGTTCCATATCCAACAAGGGCGTACCGGTTATTAGTGACACCGGCCGTTTGCAAGTTCGTATCCAGCGTAGTGACCATACCGGTTAGCCACACATGGTCTCCGCCCATCGAGCCTGACTCATCCACGACAAAGATGATATCAGCCGTCGTTGCCGCGCTGGCTATGCCCGAGACAAAAAGCACTATAGTAAAAATTGTAATTAACCGTTTCATAATTCTTCTCCTTTCAAAGATAGTGTATTCGTTGTTTGTTTAGAGACTTTTACGTCTTCTAAGCCAGCCGACAAGCCCTACACCAATGCTGCCTAACAAAATAGCACCCGGTGCGGGAATAAGAAGAACGTTGCCATCTATAGTACCGGAAGCAGTACCGCTTCCCCCAGTCTTCATCGCGTTGCTTATCATTGTATAGAGATTCGTTCCGGATGAACCGGTAAAACTGAGATCTAGTGCTAGACCAGCCGCTTCACCCGCTACGAAGCCGTCGATAACCTGGGAGTAACCGGCAGTATGACTGGTAATGTTTAGATCATCCGCCGGTTGTGAGTAAGCTACATAGGTGGTTCCAATTGTCACCATACCTCCATTCCCAACCGAAGCGGTCATCACATTAGTACCTGCTGGAGTGACACCAGAAGCAACATCGGATGTGATGGTCAAGTTTCCTGACGTGGTCAAAATCGCCGTAATCTGTGACACACCGTCGTCGGCAAGGGCTGTCAGAGTCATAGTTGGTAAGTCTACTATATCCAAGAGTAATGGATCAGGTGATGGAGTAGTAATGTCAACTTCCATACTACTTGGGGCGAAGCTCAACGTCCAATTGCCCCCAGCTCCTGCGAGGGTCCATGAATTAATACCTCCACCGCTGATTGTACTGAAGTGCATAGTAGGTCCAGCCAGAACTGGTGTGGCCATTAAGGCACACACCATTAAAGTAAAGATTAATCGTTTCATTTTTTATTTCTCCTTTGTGCGCAAAATAGCAAAATTGCTAATTTACAATTACATTAACCCCCAATTTGCTCGAAGGACCTTGCGCGCGTAAGCCCTTCGCATAAGGAAGGTCAAAAAAACAGTTCTCAGGTGAAGTTAGGCGGGCCGCGCGGTAGCTGTTGAAAAATAAAAGCTGGTGAAAAATAAGTATTCTGCTCGGCCCGCGCAGCCGGGCAGATAAACGCAGGGTTAGGTAAGAATGAAAAGTGCGTTATTGCGAATTGAGATCCTTCTCTCCGCTCAGGGCTAAAGGCTCTTTTCGCTCGCAAGGACGGAGAGGATGCTCGCAATGATATAAGGGACGCTGGGAATGGCAACGACATTTTGCCGGCTGGTATTCCTTCCAAATGGTGAAGAAGGCCAATGTATTGTGTGCCTTCGACGTCACTACGCAAGCGACATAAGTCTTCCCGATACAGGCAGGCAGTATTAGCGTGTGATTTTTGATGTATGTGTTTTTTGGAAATATTCACAGCTAAGTGAGGGATGACTTGAAATCCGGCCTGGCCCGCCCATAACAGACCGGCCAGGGCGGCTAACCAGACCCTGCGATCCTTAACCAATGAAACGCAAAGGAACCCGGTTAAGACCATAAAAAGTGCTGCGGGTACGGGCGGCAAAGTCTTTGCCCCAACAGTTGAAAAGTCTGCAAATTCAGGGGGCGGCTTTAGAATTTCTGCGCCGATAGCCGCCAAGTGGGAATTGAAGTGTTCGGTAATTTGGCTCGTTTCAGGTACAAAGATAGCACCTGCATCTGAAGTCGGCGACACAGCACGGACTACGAAGTTCATATTGCGATCGCTCATCGTTGGATGCGCACTTACCATCGTGGCCGCAACGAGCGACAGCAATGTAATCAGCAGTATAATATTATTTTTGCGCAAAGTCACTCCCCGCCTCCTCTAAGGCGAAAGATTCAACAAAGCGGAAACCCTCCAGGTCACCCTCCTTGGCAATCGGGGGGAAAACTCCACCTCTCTATTTAATACGGCCGAAATAGCATTTTCCTATGGCCGTATTCTTATAATGCTACTGTCTTATAATCTCGAGGTTCTTAATCGTAACATTATTCAAGTCGTAAGTCAATAAGAAAAATAAAAAAATATAAAAAAATTTCACTATTTCAGGACGCTGGTTGATGAAAGGTCTATCAAGGGTCTTGAGCATTACTTTTGGAGTAGTCCTAAAGTGGTATATATGGCCTAACTCAGGGATCTTTCGTTAAGTGCAGGGGGCAATAAGACGATAGATTTGGAAGGCAGAGGGAGTGTTTAAGGGAAGGGAGGTGGCAAATTGTATATTCGTAAGGTTTTGTTTGTAATTAAGTTAGCGCTTGTCCTGTTGCTTTGCTTTGTGATTGTCAAAACAGTGATAATCCCGCAGCACCCGGCAAGGATTTTTACGCCGGCCTCGGCAGTTGGTACCGAAAATAAAAGTGCCAATGGAGCTGAAAATCCGGTTGAGGCCTTGGTCGAAGACTATTCAGACATCGTTGAGCGAAATATATTTGGTGGTGCGGTTCCGTCGGACGTGGAAGACAAATCCTCACGGCTCAACAAGTTCGACTGTGTGGCCAAGTCGGCTGAGGAGGAGCTTAGCTTAGCATTGGTCGGCACCGTCTGCGGAAGTGCGGAGGTTTCTCGTGCCATCATAAAAAATACTAAAACCAAGCTGCTGAAAATGTACAAAACAGGGCAGAACGTAGCAGACGCTCGTATTAAGAGCATAGAAGAAAATGCAGTTATTTTACTTCATAATGGACAAAGGAAAATGTTAACGCTCAATAGAACCGGCGGACATAGTAAAAATAATACGCAGGTGCTTTCGTCATCAGCTATTAGCGGAACCGGCAAAGTTGCGAGCCCTGTTTTGCCGGTTAAACAGCCTGCTGCCGAGACCCCCACAAAGATAGCACATGTGGAGGCGATATTAGCCGAAGCGGTTATTGAGCCTTATGCTGTTAATGGCCAGGCCGAAGGACTTAGAATAACCGGTTTGGAAAACATACCGATGGCAAAAGCTCTCGGCTTAAAGAACGGTGACATTATTCGTGTTGTTAACGGGCACCGGTTGACCAGCAAGCAGAAGGCATTACAGGTTTTTAAGAAAGCAAGGTCACAAGAAACAATGAGTGTGGAACTATTACGCGACGGCGAAACTAAAGAGCTGTCATTTGATTTGCAGTAAGTCGTTTGAAAATTCAGAATGAACAGGCGGAACAGATGTCATTAAAGAACTTAAAAAACAACGAGCAGAGGTTACAGAAGCTGTTAAAAAGCCTTCTTTGTTTTATATGCATATTTTGCATAGATTTCACCGCTTCAGAGCAGCTATTTTCTCAAGAGCGTCCGCACTTAGTAAATATGCCGGCACTTAATAAATCCGGAATGGCCGACGAGCTTATATCTGTAAACTTTGAGCAGGTTGATATTCGGACGGTTCTCAAGACCATTGGAGATATAACCGGCATTAATTTTGTCGTGGATGAAAATGTCCGGGGCACTGTTACGCTGATGTCCCCTACGAAGATACGTTTGGGTGACCTCTATGAGGTTTTGGAATCGATTTTGGAAGTGCAGGGATATGCGGCCGTTCCCGCCGAAAATCTTGTCAAGATAGTACCGAGAGCGGATGCTGCAAAACGCAACCTGCAGGTTCGCGTGGGCAGCGACCCTGCAGAAATACCCAAAAGCGATTCTATTGTTACCCAGATTATACCCTTGAGCTATGCTGATGCGGCAGAGGTCAGTCAGATTATTCAGCCCCTTTTAGCCACAGGCTCGCAGATGGCGACCTATACCAGAACGAATTCGATTGTGATTACAGATACCTGTTCGAATATACATCATATTGCCACAATTATTCAAAAGCTTGATTTAACGGGCTCGAAAGAGCAGGTTAGCGTGTTTAGCTTAGAGTATGCATCAGCCCAGGTTCTCAGCGAGCAAATAACCCGCATAATGCAGAAACAAAAGTCCGCTTCTCCACAGGCTGCGCGTAGCCGGAACATACCGCGGATTGAGACAGATATTAAGATTCTGCCTTACTCAAGGACGAACTCTCTTATTGTTGTTGCTAATGCTCAGGACACCGAGATTATTGAAGGGCTAATAATGCAGCTTGATATTCAACGCCCCATCGGAACAAACAATGTGCATGTGGTCTATCTTAAAAACGCAGACGCCAACGAAGTTGCACAGTCACTTACAGCTGCACTGGCAAATTTGAAAATCGCCGGCGTTCTCGAAGACACCCAGCCGATTCAGGTTAGTGCTGATGCAGGTACGAACGCATTAATCATTGCCGCTTCTGCACAGGACTATGAGATTCTCGTCGAGATTATAGAAAAGCTCGATATTTTCCGTGAGCAGGTTTTCGTTGAGATGCTCATTATGGAAATCGGCGAGGATAGCTTAAAGAAAATAGGTGTTGACTGGGCCACGCTTGATGAGTCTGTTGACGGCAGTGCACGGTTTTTCGGGGCAACGAATTTTGGTCCACGTGTGGATTTTGCCAGTGGCACCCTCGAAGGACTGGCGGTTGGTTTGTGGAGAGGAAGCGGCTCAGATGTAAGAATAGGAGCTATGCTGCACGCCTTGGAAAAGCAGTCCGGGGTTAATATTCTTTCAACACCGCATATTCTGACATCCAACCACCATAAGGCCAAGATGATCGTGGGTGAAAGCAGGCCGTTTGTTGTGCAATCGAAAATTACCGAGGGCACAGATCCTCTTACTCCGACAGTGATAAAAACATACGAATACAAGGATGTAGGTATTACTATGGAGATAACGCCCCATATCAGCCAGGGGGGGCTTATCAGACTTGAAATTAAAAGCGAGTTCACGAAACTTATCGAAGATGTTACCAGCCTTGCTGTAGATACCCCCTCGACAGCTAAGCGAGAGGCAGAGACAGTCGTTTCTATGAACAGCGGATCAACCGTTGTGATTGGCGGTCTTATTCGAGATGATAAAATTACCATCGAAAAGAAAATACCTTTCGTCGCTGATATTCCTCTGGTTGGTGGTTTGTTTAAATTCAAGAAAGACCAAGTGCAAAAGACAAATCTGCTTATCTTTATAACACCACATATTATGAGCAGCCAGGGAGATTTGGAGCAGATAACAGAGGGAAAGAGAAAAGAATTTGAGCCGGTGTTGGAAGATTTTGAGAATAAGAACAGGCAGGATTAATAATTGAGCGTTTTTCCTGGCTTCGAGGAGGTCAATTGGTGGATAAAGAGCAACAAGGACAAGACTCAAGAGCCAAGACTCAAGACTCAAGACACAAGACACAAAACCCAGGACCTGGGTCTGGAGCCTGTAATCTGGAGTCTGGTGCGCAGCCCGGTGAGTATTTGGAGACTATTTCGCCGGAGCAGTTGAATCCGGAGCTTGTAAGGAAACTGCCGCTTGAATTTCTTAAGAACCAATGTGCTGTTCCAGTCATTTTGGAAGACGGCCAGGTTGCGATTGCTCTTGCAGATGCGCTTAATGTAGAAGCGTATGATGCGATTTTGAGTATCTTAGCCGGGACCACGGAAGCGATAAAGGGCTTCTGGAAACCAGGGCAACCATGCAGTCGAGTTACATGCCCCGCTTCTGAAATAGAAAAGGCTATAAGCCGCTGTTACTATCATCAAAGCACATCCGCCGGCAGTGATAACGACAGCTCCGACGTGCAAAGTTTGGCAGATCAGGGTAGTGACTCTGGTGAGACTGGTATTCAAACCCACGCAGAAGACCTGCTCAACATTGCCAACAAAGCGCCGATTGTAAAGCTGGTCAACAAAATCTTCTTTCAGGCTGTGCACAGCCGAGCCAGTGATATTCACATTGAGCCATACGAAGATGAAGCACGTGTACGTTTCAGGATTGATGGCGTGCTGCACGACGTGTTTACTTTGCCGAAGCATCAGATTGCGGCACTTCTGTCACGGCTAAAAATTATGGCGAATCTTAACATTGCCGAGCGAAGATTGCCGCAGGATGGCCAGAGCCGGATTAAAATAGGCCGGGACCTGGTGGATATTAGAGTTTCCGTCATCCCGACATTGGGCGGCGAACGTGTGATGCTCAGGTTGCTGGATAAAGCCCGTGGCCAGCTGGGTTTGGAGCAGGTGGGCTTTAGTGCGGAGATGATTAATCGTTTTAGAAATTTGATTAACATTCCTCATGGCATAATTTTGCTTACAGGCCCTACCGGCAGCGGCAAGACAACGACGCTCTATGCCGCTCTTAGCGAGCTTAACTGCGAAGAGCGAAACATCCTTACGGTCGAAGACCCGATTGAGTATCAACTACCCGGGATTGGGCAAATGCAGGTAAAGCCCAAGATAAACCTTACCTTTGCCAATTGCTTCCGTCACATTCTCAGGCAGGACCCCGATGTGATTATGATAGGAGAAATTCGCGACCTTGAAACTGCCGAGATTGCGATTCAGGCCTCCCTTACAGGTCATTTAGTTTTAAGCACTCTGCATACGAACGATTCGGCCTCAGCCGTAACTCGGCTTATTGATATGGGTATTGAACCTTATTTGATTTCATCGTCGGTCATTGCCGTTATGGCGCAACGGCTTATACGAGTTGTGTGCCCACACTGCAAAAGCCCTTACGGACCGCAGGAGCAAATGATTTCATTGTGGTCTGAGAAAGAAAAGGCGTTATTGGTACGGGGGCAGTTCTATAAGGGGCTTGGTTGCGAGAACTGTCTTCAAACCGGGTATATAGGGAGGACAGGAATTTTTGAACTGTTGTTTATCGATGACGACATCAAGGAATTGACAACTAAGCGGGCCGGTTCACATGTCATAAAGCAGGTAGCTGTTGAAAAAGGTATGAACACTTTGCGAGAGGACGGATTACGCAAAGCGCTGGCCGGTGAAACTACTCTTGAAGAGGTTTGCAGAGTTACACAGGATAGTGTTCTCCGTAAGGAGTCCATAGGACAAACAAGTTTAAGAGTGAGTGAAAGTGTCTGCAGTTGAATACAATTTGTTAGCTGAAAAGTCTGTTCCGGCATCTCAGGTGGACCAGAGAGAGTCCGAACGCGATTTAGTGCGTTTGGAGAACCGGAATAATAGTTGTGCTGATACAAATGAAAAGGCGTACAGGAAAGACATTTTTAGAAGGACCAACACTAAGGACGTTTGTAGGATAGCGCGCCAATTGGCGACGCTGCTGCGTGCCGGTATGCCGCTTGTGCCTGCTTTATCAGCATTAGTCGAGCAGCTACAGGGGCGTTCCGAACGGAAAGTAATGCGTTTGGGAAATCAGGATAATCCTTTGGCAGAGATTATGAAAGAAGTCTGCGACAGTGTAAGTGCGGGAAGCGCACTCTCGGCTGCACTTGGAAAGCATCCGGACGTTTTTTCAAACGTGTTCGTGAATATGGTGGCTGCGGGGGAAACGAGCGGAACCTTAGAAGAGGTCTTCCTGAGATTGGCGGAAATGATGGAAAAACGTGTGCGTCTTACAAACAAAGTCAAATCCGCTATCGCTTATCCGATGATGATGTCTGTGGTTGCGGTAACAGTGGTGGTGTTCCTGTTGTCTTTTGTGGTACCGAGCATAACGCAGATTTTCCTTGAGATGAATCGGGGCCTTCCGCTGCCAACGAGGCTGCTTATCTCAATAAGCGCTTTTATGAAAACGTATTTCGTGCCGATTATCATTATGGTTTGTGTGGTTTTCTTTGGAATCGGAGCCTGGATGAGAACCAAAGACGGCAGAATTAGATGGGACCGCTCCAAATTAAAACTGCCTCTCTTTGGAAAACTCTTTTTTAAAGCGGAAACAGCCCGGCTGACCAGGACATTAGGCATACTTCTTACAAGTGGTATACCGATACTTGGCGCTCTGGAAATTGTCAAAGGCATAGTCCAAAATCGTTTTATTGCAGGTGCCCTGGATACTGTAAAGGATAGGGTTAACAGAGGGGATGATATTGCAGAGGCAATAAGAATGACCAGACTATTTCCACCCATTGTGATTCACATAATCGCAACAGGGCAAATGAGCGGGAACATAGAAGATGGCCTTATAGATATTGCTGATATGTACGACGGCGAAGTCGAAATGACGGCTAAAACGCTGACCTCGCTGCTTGAGCCTGCGATACTTCTTGTTATGGGTGCCGTTGTCGGCTTTATAGTATTAGCTGTTTTACTGCCGATATTTGAGATAAATCAGGTCCTTTAGAGGAGTACTGAAATGATACTGATGATAAAGAAACAACAATTACGCGCTGCCGGTTTTACCTTGATAGAACTTATGATTGTGGTGGTGATTTTAGGTCTTTTGGCGACCATAATTATGCCAAGGATTCTGAACAGACCCGAACAGGCCCGGAGAATGAAGGCCAAAGTTGATATACGCAGCATCGAATCAGCGTTAGCACTATTCAAGACTGATACCGGCAGATTCCCCACCACTTCCGAAGGTCTTGAGGCACTTGTCTCGAATCCGGGCATAAAAGGCTATCATATCGATGGCTACCTTGATAAGGTGCCGTCGGACCCCTGGGGTGGCAAATATATCTACATTTCTCCGGGTGTGCATAGCAGAGACTATGATTTGGAATCCTATGGTAAAGATGGCGAGGATGGCGGCACAGAAGACAATGCTGATATTGAAAGCTGGAACCTTGATGGGTAACGATAATAGTGTGAGAAACAGGCAAGCAGAAATGAAGACGAGAAAGTGGCAGGCATTTACTTTCGTAGAGGTTATTGTGGCTCTTGCTATTGTCTCAATTTCTCTGCTGGGTTTAATACGGCTCCATCTTATCAGTATCAGGATGGCTGAGGCGGCAGAGGTAACTTCGCAGGCCCTTCTTTTGGCAGAAGAGAAAATTGCAGAGACCCTGGCCCTCGGATACCCGAAAGAAGGAACTAAATCCGGCACGGTAAAAAATAATGCCTTGTGCCTGCGCTGGCGAACTGAAGTTACGGACCTGCAGTCATCTCGCTTAGCTGAAGCTAAAATTACAGGATTGCGAAAAATATGTGTCGATGTCGGCTGGAAGCAAGGAGCCGGTTACAAAAATCTGCAAATGTCAACTTATGTTGCCGACAGGAGATTACCGTGAGAAGTAAATCCGGCAAATATCTCAATACCCGATACCCGATGACTCGGACTGCTCAATTTCGAGGTGGACTTCGAACTGGGTTTACGTTGGTCGAGATTATGGTCGCTGCGGCGATAATTGTTACGATTGTTTCAATGGTTTACGGCAGCTATTTCGCAACAGCAAAATCGACCGAGGTGTGTAAAGCCAGAATGATTCTCTCAGGCCAGACGCGGAGAGTGCTCAGACAGATGGCTCGACAGATACGCTGTTCATATCTCAGCAAAACGCAGGAACGCCCAGACTCGGCCGGAGCAAAATCCCAGGAGGAAAGGAAAATCACTGAGAAGCAAATCATATATTTTAATTGTGAGCCGGATGCTCCCGGCAGTGAAATTTTGCATCTGGTAACTACTAATGGGCTTTTCTGCCAGGAGGGTCAGGCCAACGGCCTGTTCGATGTTGCTTACAAATTTGATAAAGACAGCGGTACACTTTCTGTAAGCCAGAGAAGATTCGTCGGTACATCTGAAATGCTCATGGAAAAAAGAAATTGGCGGCCACTTCTTAAAAATGTCGAGTGTGTCGAATTAGACTTTTTTGATGGGCAGCAGTGGCTGTCAGAATGGGTTTTCAAGCAAAAGAAAAAACTCCCCGTTGCGGTAAGAATTGGTATTACCGGTAAGGACGAAAATTATCGGCAATGCCATTATGGTACTGTTGCGTTTATAGGCTGCTCCGGGAGTCAAGGCCGAAGAACTTCATCCGAAACATCGGTATCGGTTAGCAAATAATGAGACCAATAAAAGCGAAAATAGAACGAAAGGGATTTGTGGTTGTTGTTGTCCTGTGTATGGTTATCCTGTTAGGGGTTTTACTTTTTGGATTCAATCATAAGACCCGCGCCGAACTGCTTGCCGTGGACGATTCGCGAAAGTCCGAGCAGGCGCTCAATTGTGCAAGAGCAGGGCTAAATGTTGCGATTGCGGCTGTAAGGGATACAGAAGATATCCATACAAACAGGAAGTTACAGAATCTGCTTTCAGGAGAAGACACTTTTCCTCTCGGTGATGGGATCTGCTCAATAACAGTTACTGAAGAAAATGGCAAATTAAATGTCAACCTGCTGTCAGACAAAAACGGCAAACTAAATAGAACCAGAATAGACCAGTTGCTTCGGCTTATTGACCTGCTGAATAGGGAGCGCCTCGGCGATTCTCTCATCAGCTATGGGCTGGTCCCTTCAATTATTGACTGGATTGATAGTGATAATGAGGTTACGTGCCTGCCCTTCATAAAGCATGAAAATTTAGGGGCGGAGTCGGATTATTATAGTAACTTGACACTCCCATATCGGTGCAGGAATAACGCACTTGAGACGACTGAAGAGCTTCTGCTGGTCAGAGGGATAACACCACAGGTTTTCGGCTGCTTACGGGATTATGTAACGGTTAGAGGTGACGAAAAAATTAACATTAATTGGGCATCGAAGCGTGTAATCCAGAGTTTGTCGCAGAGTATGGACCCTGTTTTGGCTCAGATGATTATTGACCGCCGAAAAATCAAATCTTTTGGTAGCGTTGTGGAACTGCGTGATATTCCCGGAATGACGGATAGTATTTATCAGGCTATCAAAAAGACTATTACCGTTAGCCCCACAAAGCAATACTATCATGTTAGGTCACAGGGAACTTTTGACGGAGTCAGTTGTACGACAGTTGCTGTTATTGCCAGAAATATGAAAACTAAAAATGTTGATGTGATTTTATACAAAGAGCTTTAGATATGCAGGATTATATTATTTGTATAAAGGCAAGCTGGAGAAAAGATAATGGTTAAGCGGTGTATCGGCATAGATATTGGTTCTTCCTATTTATGTGCGGTACAGATTGTGCGCACGGCCGGGGAATTCTGCGTTGAAAAAGTCTTCGGTACACAAATACGTCGAAGTACGGACTGGCCTGAAGATATACTGAGGTTGCTTTTCAGCCGATATGGTTTTGACCGGCGTTCGGACGTGGCTATCTCGATGCCGCATGATGCTGTCTTATTTAGGAATCTGGAAACTGATTCTGCCGGGCTGGAACAAATCCGCGAACAAAATTGGTCCGTGTTAGAGAATAATTTCCCGGTAGAGGCGGTGAAAATCGTCGCTCAGGCATATTCGTACCATCCGCTGACGGAGGGAAGGTACTCTGTCCTTACAGCAGCGGCGTCCAGGGCATCACTTCACGAAAGACTAAACATATTCACTGAGGCAAAAATGCACCTTACTCTGGTGGAGGCGGCGATTTTTGCGGTTCATTCGACAGTTGCTGTAAACCACCCCGAAATCATGACTGGCCAGGCCATCATTGCGTATATAGATGAGTGTTATCTTACTTTGGCAATTACCCGGGATGACGATGTTGTAGTAGTTAGAAGCATTCCGATTATTACCGGCTCTGAAAGTAATATTGATTCTGTTCAGGAGCAGATTGCGGGGGTCTTATCGCGCGAAGCCCAGGTTACCTGGCGAAAAGTGTTCGGGACAGGTATTGAGCAGGACACTAAGATTTACCTGATAAGCACCGGCGAAGTTTCTGACTATCTGGTGGGGCTAATTGAAGAAAATCTGCATTGTCAAACCACAGTTGTTGATTGCTATACTACGGTAAAAAGCCCACCCGAGCACAAAGCAGATTTGCCGATATGTGTCGCCGAAGGTCTGGCTTTGAGGGTATTGGCACCTGAACAAACTAAGGGTATTAACTTTCTCGAAGCTGACAAAGCTGAAGTGGAGCCGGCATTAAACCTGAAAAAAGAGCTTGTCGTTTGCGCAACACTTATAAGTGCAATTGCTGTTTTCTCACTGGTCGGGCTATTTGTGCGGTTATCACATTTGGAAGCCGATTACGCGCACATCAAGAACGAAACCGCGGAAATTTTTAAGGCGACATTGCCGGAAGAGAAAAATATTGTTAGTCCTCTTGTCCAGTTGGAACAAAAGCTCGAGTCTTTCCGCAAGGATTCCCGTCTTTTCGCTTCTTTGTCTCCAACCGGTTTAGCACCGCTTGAAGTTCTGCAAAGGATAAGTGCTAACAGTCCTTCGCGGCAAAATGTAATGGTTGATGATATATTTATAGCTGCCAATACAGTCCGTGTTAATGGTACCTGTGATTCATTCGAATCGCTGTACCAGTGGCAACGGCTCTTACAACAAGTTCCCGGCTTCACACTCGTTGATGTCAGGGATCCACAAAAACAGCCCAATAGCGGCATCGTACAATTTACTATGTTGCTGTCTTCATCGATACAGGAGCCGAAATGATGCGTTTAACACGAAGAGAAAAGTTATTAGCTGGAGGTTTGGTATTTTTCACAGGAGCATGGTTGCTGTTTACTGCTGGAGTCAAGCCCGCGCTTGCAAGGATTGAAACGCTCAATCGGGTCATATCTGAAAAGCAGCAGGAGCTTGAAAGAATTCGTGTCGGCAGCAAAGAATATATCTTTCTTCGTGACAGTCTCAAAAATCTGCATACGAAGATCGCTTCCCAGGATGAGATTTTTGAATTGTTGCCTTTTTTAGAATCCTTGGTCGAAGAATGCGGCCTCACAGAAAATATTTCCATAATGAAACAGCAGGAGTCGCCGATAGATACAAATTACTCGGAGACCATCGTTGAGATAAGGCTGGAAAACCTGTCGCTTAACCGGCTCGTCGATTTGCTTTACAAGATAGAGTCGTCACAGGTACTGGCAGGAATCAAAAGCCTCCATATCAAAAAAAATGCAACAGACAAAAACTTGCTCGATACAGTCATTGAGATAAACAACGCCAAATTAACACAGAGCCAGGTTGTTCGGATGTAATTTTGTAAGCCCGAACTCGCCGATTTCTCAGCCACGCCGCCAAAATCATCGGTCTGTTTGCTTTTTTGGTAGGGAAAAAATTGTCCACGGCGCCCAGGACTGAATCAAAAACAACTACTTTTCTGATTAAATCCATCCAGGCGATAGCGGAATTAGCGGTTCTGGAATACATAACCGAAGGCCTCACGGAGATAAAAGAAAACAAGACCAGCCTTATTACCTTCAAGAAGATTTTCTCTCTTTCTTATCCCGAATAGACAACAGATATATCTATTATGGATGAGCCTGTTTCCAAAACTACCGCCGAGCTTCCCGGAGAAACAGCTTCCAAAAATCAGGTTTCCAACTCTAACAAACAATAAAATACAGCCGGCAAGAAATAGCTGTTCTTTAAGAAAAAACCTGAGCATCGCTAATGTCATTGCCAGCTAACCGAAGCAATCTCACAATCCTCCCGATATACTATTATTATCCAGGAACTCTTTCCAATTGACTTAGTTTTCCTTTTACTTTTTTATTTTAATTTGTCTCTTATTCTCTTAATATACTCTTATGTTGGAAAAAGGGCTTGTCCAGATTTATACCGGAGATGGCAAGGGCAAAACCACCGCTGCGTTCGGATTGGCTCTGCGTGCGGCCGGCCAGGGAAACAAGGTCCTGATATATCAATTTTTGAAACCGCCGTCTCTTGATATTGGTGAGCGGTTCGCGTTGCAATTGGGCGCTGTCAGAATCAGGACCGAAACGCTCGATGTGCCCTGGGATATGTCCAAGTCTTTGGATGACAAAAAAGCTGTTGCCCGGATGCAGACTGCAATCAGCGAAGTCCTTGAAAGAATCGCACAAACGGCGGAGAAAAGATTTTACGATGTGCTCATACTTGATGAGATTGTGTTTTGCCTTTCAAAAGGCCTGGTTAAATTGGAAGATATCAAAAATATAATCGACAGAAAAGACCCTGCTGTCGAGATCGTTCTGACCGGTAGGGGTGCAAGCAGAGAATTGATAGAGATGGCGGATTTGGTGACGGAAATGAAAAATATCAAGCACCCGTTTGATAAAGGCCTGCCCGCCAGACGAGGTATCGAATTTTAAAATCGCCCGGCTTGTTTGGATAGGCAGGCTGAGTTTGCCTGGGAAATGCTGGATTAGGTATAAGGTATGATAGAGGTTGACGGGATAACCAAAACTTTTCGACATCGCAAACGCAGGGGCAAGGCCCCCCATCAGAAAGACCAGCGTGAAGATGGAAAACTGTTTTACGCGGTGAGGAATGTCAGCTTCCGCGCTGAAGCCGGGACCATTTTAGGACTCCTCGGCCCCAACGGGGCGGGAAAGACGACCCTGCTCAGAATGCTCTCGACCGCACTGAAACCCAGCGAGGGCACAGCCAGGTTTGATAACGTGGATGTAGTCGAAAGCCCTCTTGAGGTCCGCAAAAGAATAGGTTTTCTTTCCGACAATACGGGGCTTTATGGTCGTCTCACCGCACGAGAGATGATCGAATATTACGGGAAATTACATGGCCTGGAGCAGGAAAAAATTAACAAGCGTATGGATGAGCTTTTCAGTCTTTTAGAGATGACCGCTTTTGTCGACAAACGCAACGACTCTCTGTCCTCCGGTATGAAGCAGAAAGTTTCGATTGCCCGCACACTTATTCACGACCCCGAAGTCATCATTTTCGATGAACCGACCACCGGGCTCGACGTTGCTGCGGCTGAGGCCATTTTGAATTTCATTGAATCCTGCAAAGCTAAGGGCAAAACAGTCCTCTTTTGCACACATCACATGCACGAAGTGGACAGGCTCTGTGATTTCGTTGTGATACTTCACAAAGGCCGGCTCTGTTTCGAGGGAAGCATTGAGCAAATGCGGTCCTATACGGGACAAACCCATCTGGACAAGGCCTTTTTGACTTTGATTGATTCGGTGGAGGTAAATCATGCGGCTTAATATTCTCACAATATACCTCAAGGAAATGAAGGAAGTATTGCGCGATAGGAAAACCCTCATATTTATGGTGGCCTTACCAACCCTCGTAGTGCCTGTACTGATGAATATTATGATTGGGTTCATTGTCAGGGCTGAGAAAAAAGCCCGGATGGAAACCCTCACTTTTGCCATCTTCGGAGCTGAACACTTACCTGACTTGGCCAACGCATTCAGCGAAGAGGAAGGATTCGAGAAGGTGAATATCCCCACACAAGAAGCAATTGCATCAGCCATTGAAGAAAACAAGATTAAATTCGGCCTGGTTATCCCTCAAACAACCCGCGAACAGCTCGAAAGGGGAGAACAGGTTGCTGTCCGGTTTTATTACAACAACGCTTCCGCTACCAGTAAAGTTGAGAACAGAGCCGGTAAAGTAATTCGTAATACAATCTTGTATATTCTTGTTTTTTATGCGTGTTTTTTGTTTTAAGCGATTGTATCATCTTTAATTACAATAGGTTATGGAACATTTTGTTTAGACGAACTTTTGGTTGCGGCTACG
>Ga0114922_10000210_pt1 | contig 56095 bp, 23 predicted proteins | sample AartaG_FD_100975 | JGI IMG/M metagenome (GOLD analysis project Ga0114922, IMG submission 100975) | Deep subsurface microbial communities from Aarhus Bay to uncover new lineages of life (NeLLi) - Aarhus_00045 metaG | ecosystem: Environmental > Aquatic > Marine > Oceanic > Sediment | place...
GGGCGCCAGCATCACGGGCGACAAACCGGACGTCACCGACTACGCGGCCACTTGCGACGACCAGGAGGTCGTCAACCTCACCGCGCCCGCAACTGTAACCGTCGGGCCGCTGCGATACGACTTTGTCCAATGGACGGGCGACGGTGCCCCCGCCGGGCAGGACGTGCAGGTGACGATGGACGCCGACAAGACCGTGGTCGCCGAGTATGCCTTGCGCCAACACACCCTCACCGTGCAATCAACACCGATCACGGGTGTGAGCATCACGGGCGACAAGCCGGGGGAGACCAATTACGCCGCGATCTGCGACGATCAGGAGGCGGTGAATCTATCCGCGCCGCTTATGGCCACCGCAGGCAGCGTGCGCTACGACTTCGTTCGATGGACAGTGGACGCCTCCGACCGGCCCCAGGGCCAGGCCGATGTTCAGCTCACAATGGACGCCAACCATATCGTACAGGCGGTGTATGAAATCCGGACGCACACCTTGACCGTGCTCTCCACCGCCGGCAACGCCGTTGTTATCGCCGGGGACCGGCCCGACATGACCTACACGCTGGTCTGCGAAGACCAGGAAGTGGTGGCCCTCTCGGCTTCGATGAGCACGATTGTGGATGGCCTGAGCTATGATTTTCGGTGGTGGATCGTCGACGGCGTCGGGGAGGCGTTGTTCCAAACCGACGTTCAGATCACGATGGATGCAGATCATATCGCGGATGGGCGCCACAACTTGTTAGCGGATATGACCGGCGATTGTGTGATCAACATCCTTGATATCATAGCTGTGCGCAATCATTCGTACCAGAGCGCCTATACGGGCGACAACTGGCAGTACGACCTCAACGGCGACGGAAAGATCAACATCCTCGACATGATAGTCGTCCGCAACCACATGTTCACGTCATGTCAATAGAGAACGCAGATTAAGTGCCGCAGCGCGTCCGGATTAGGGGATTTGCGCGCAGCCGGGAAAGGGCGTTTCGAAGTCTGTCCGACAGTCTTTCATCAGTCGCCGCGGATGTTCATGCACGGCTTGTATCTTCTCGGAAGCCTTTTCGGTCGGGCGATGACCAAAACACTTGGGGCACGGCTCAAAAAAAAACCGCAGAAAACCCGAGTTTTGCTTGACGTGGCAGGCTTCATGGGGTATCATTCTATTGTAAGGACTTAGATCGTCCCCCCCCTGCATTTTCCTTATGGAATAGGCAAAGGCTGCGGCGCGGCCGTACCGCTTTCTTCGAAGGTGAAGGCGATGATGAGATTTCATGGACTGAGGCGAATAGAGCGCGGGCGCACAAGCCCGGGCGTCCGTCTTGTTCCTTTGATCGGTGCGGCGTTGTGTGTGTTGCTCGTGGTGTGTCTCACACCGGATGCGCAAGCCGCCGGCGTGCGGCGCGTCCCCAAAGCGTTTGATCTCTCCGCCACGAAGGGAGCGCCGGTGCCCGATAAGCCCGACGCCGCCCCCGGCGAAATGCTCGTCAAGTTCAAACCCGGGCGCGCCCGGGCCGCGATGGATAATATCCGGGCGACACGAAACATACGCGTGACCGCCAGCAGTCGGTTCAGGAGGATGGACTGGCACGTGGTGAAGGTCCGGAGCGACCGAAGCTTGAAGGACGTCATCATCGCCTACCGTGAGAGCCCGGACGTCCTTTATGCCGAGCCTAATTACCGCGTTCGCGCCCTCGAAGATCAGCACATTCCCGACGATCCGCGCTTCGACGACCTGTGGGGCATGCACAACACCGGTCAGACCGGCGGGACCCCGGACGCCGACATCGACGCCCCCGAGGCGTGGTACTACGAGATTCTTCCTGCGCCGGGGCAAGAAATCATTGTTGCCGTCGTTGATACCGGCGTCGATTACAACCATCCCGATCTCGCTCCGGTCATGTGGACGAACGCGGGCGAGATTCCCGACAACGGCGTTGACGATGACGGCAACGGTTTCATCGACGACGTAAAGGGCTGGGATTTCTACAACAACGACAACGATCCCATGGACGACGAGAGCCACGGAACTCACGTGGCAGGCATTGTAGCCGCCGTCCCCGACAACGGCATCGGCGTCGCAGGGGTGGCCGGTAGAGCCGGTACCGTGAGAATCATGGCGGTCAAGTTCCTCGACGAGAACGGCGACGGCTATCTGTCGGATGCTATTTACGCTATCACGTATGCTATGGACAACGGGGCTACGGTGCTCAATAACAGTTGGGGTGGCGGCGGATACGTTCTGGCCATGCGGGACCTGATAGCAGACGTCGACGTCGCCGGCGGGCTCTTTGTCGCCGCCGCAGGCAACAAGGGCAACAACACGGATATTTCTGCCCATTATCCTTCCGGCTACGACAATCCGAACATACTCTCCGTTGCGTCCACAACTCGCACCGACGGCCGCTCGTCGTTCTCCAACTACGGCCTTGTGACCGTTGATCTGGGTGCGCCGGGCAGCAGCATTCTAAGCACCACACCGGAGAACGACTACAGGTGGAAAAGCGGCACCTCCATGGCTACGCCCCACGTTGCCGGGGCCTGTGCGTTCGTGTGGGCGGCAGCCGGCACGGGTACCTCGCACATGGAGATCAAGGGAGCCATCATGGGCGGCGTCGATCAAATCCCCGCACTGCTCGGCATATGCGTGACCGGTGGCCGCTTGAACCTCAAGAATTCAATCGACGCTCTTCCCGGCAGGCTCTCCCGTATTATTTCGCCCAACGGCGGCGAAAGCTTCGAAGCCGGCGCCACCGCGCAGATCGAATGGAGTGCCTTCGGCGCCGATTGGCTGCCGGCCGATGAAGTGCGTTTGGACTGCTCGGCCAACGACGGAGTCGATTGGAATCCCATCCCGGGCGCCGAAAACCTCCCCTACGACCTTCGCACCTTCGACTGGGATACAACCGGCTATGCGCCGGGAAGCCAATACATAGTCAAGGTTACGTCTCTCGCCGATCCCTCCGCGGTCGACGCCGGCGATCAGCCCTTTGCCATCACCGGCCCGCTGGACCACTTCGACTTCGTCGTGGACTCACCGCAGATGAACGAGGAACCGGTTGAAGGGACGTGCCTGCTCACAGCCAAGGACGCCGCAGGAGTTACCGTCGGCACCGTCGGCAGCTTCAACACCGCCGGGCGGTTCCCGGTGACCGTCGACGGCACCGGCGTTGCGGTGACGGGCCTCTCCGGTGGTGGCGATGCTCTGGACCCCGAAGACTTCATCGATGGCGTGGCTGACCTCGCCGCCCTGGGGATGATCCTCACCGTCGCCGCACCCCCGCAAAATGTATACCTTGCCGCCTCATCGGTGGACGCCAAGACCGGCGACAGCAACACCTTCGACGTGGTGCCGCCCCATCTTCTGACCGTGCAGTCGTCTCCCTTCGACAATGCGGTTATCACGGGCGACAAGCCGGGCACCACCCCCTACGCGGTGCGCTGCAACGATGGGGAAACGGTGAGCCTCACAGCGCCGTGGGAGCATCAAGGCCGTTACTTCACCCGCTGGAAAAACACACAAGGCATGACCCTTACCCTGCAGGGAGCCCTTACGTTGGTCCTCACCGACGCCATCACTGTTATCGCCGAATACGGCGATGTTGTGAGCTTCTACGTAAACGATGCCACGCCGGAAAACGGCATTGCCGCCGGCGACGACGCCAACCCGGGCACCAGCCCCGACGCGCCGATGGCCTCAATACAGTCGCTGCTCGACCGCTACACCAATCTCGGCGCGGGGCGCACGCTGAACGTATCGGACGGCACTTACACGGAAAACGTGAGCCTGGGCGCGAGCCATTCGGGCCTGACCTTCGAGGGCGCGGGCGCCGTGGTAACGACGATAGACGGCAACTTCAACGGGCCGTGCTTGGTGATGAGCGGCTTTGCGACGGGCACAATCAGCGGATTCACTTTCACTAACGGCGACGGTCTCCTGGCCGGCGGCATTGAGTGCGAAAGCAGCTCGCCCACAATCTCGAACAGCAGAATTACAAACAACACCGGGCTGGGGGTGGGCGGCATCGACGTGTGGGGCGGCTCGCCGATAATTACCAACAACGTCTTCGCGGGCAACTCGTCGCCCACTGCGGGCGGCGCCATAGCCTGCGATCTGGGCAGCTCGCCGACGATCATAAACAACGTGATCGCAGACAATTCAGGGTTCATCGGTGGAGGGGTGTTGTGCTTCAGCAATTCCTCTGCGATGCTCGTGAACAACACAATTGCAGACAACAACGCAGCAGACGAAGGCGGCGCGATAATGTGCTATCTTGGCACCGCGGATATCAAGAATTCCATTCTGTGGGGCAACACGGCCCCCCTCGGCCACGAAATCTCTCTGGAAGCAAACTCAGCCATTACAATCGGCTACAGCAACTTGGACGGCGGTGGGGCCGAAGTGGAGGTCGAATCCGGTTCCGTTTTCATATGGGACCCGGGCAACATAGACGATCCGCCCCTCTTTGCAGATCCCGCGGGTGGCGACTACCACCTCAAATCCGTTTACGGCCGCTGGGAGCCGACCGGAGGCGGGGGCGAAGGTGCGTGGGCGATCGACAACGAGCTCAGCCCCTCGATTGATGCCGGCGACCCGACAAGCGATTCCTCCAACGAGCCGCAGGCCAACGGCGGCGCGATAAACATGGGCGCTTACGGCAACACGACCGAGGCGTCGAAGTCGGCGTTCCTCCTCGACGTCGAATCGACGCCCATCATCGGTATGAACATCACCGGCGACAAGCCCGGCACCACAAACTACACCGTCCCCTGCGACGATCAGGAAGCCGTGTGCCTCGCTGCACCGGGAACTGTGATTCTCGGGGGTTTGCAGTATAACTTTGTTCGCTGGGTTATGGGCGGTACCGATCAACCGCTAGCCCAGACCGATGTCGCAATCACGATGGATGCCGACATCACGGCGGAAGCTGAGTATGATCTGTTTGGCGATGTAACCGGGGATTGCGAAGTAGACATCCTCGATCTGATAGCCGTGCGAAATCATATGTACGAAGAGGCCGGTACGGACGACAACTGGCAGTACGACCTTACCGGAGACGGGCTGATCAACGTGCTCGACCTGATCGCCGTGCGAAATCACCTCTACACGGTTTGCGGGCAGTGAATGCTATCTCGGGCCGCAAGTCGGTGCCGGAGCGCCTTCGGCAAAGCGGCTCATAGGCCTGATGTGAAGTGTGACGCTGATTGCTGAAACGGGGCGCAAGGAGGCATTTAATGCCGAAGACTCGTACCATTATCAGAGGACCCCGCATTGCGTTTGCGGCTGCCTTGTGCTTGGCCTTCTTACCCTGGCTGAATCAACAGGCCCGCGCAGTGCCGGCATGCCCCGGGCCCGTTACGGTCACGCAGCCCGACGGCCGGGAGATCCAGGTCCATCTCAAGGGCGACGAGCACCGCCATTGGCACGAGGACGCCGCCGGATTCACAATCGTGAAGGAGATCCAGGCCGGTCGGTGGGTCCATGCAACGAGGGCTGGCGACGGCAAGCTTGCCCCGAGTGCTTCCGTGGTTGGTCGAGACGATCCCACCAAGCTGGGTGTCCTGCGGCATATGCTCCCCGCCCGCGCGCAGCGCGCCGCCGCGCCCAACGGTGGGGCCCCCCTTTCTTCCGAGGACGGCCCTTCCCGCCTTCCGACGATCGGCGTTATGAAGAATCTCGTCGTTCTCGTTGAATTCTCCGATCTGGCGGCCACCCGTACGAAAGAAGAGTATGAGGCGCTATTCAATACAATCGGGTACAACGTAGACGGTGCGCAGGGCTCCGTAAAGGACTACTACGATGAGGTGTCTTACAATACGCTCGACGTCCAATCTGTCGTAACAGACTGGGTGACATTGGATCGCAAGTACTCGTTTTACGGCAGGAACGACGTAGCCGGCTATGACATCAGGCCTCGGGAGATGGTGGAAGAGGCCCTCGCCAAGCTGGATGCGAGCGGCTTCGATTTCTCCACCCTCGATGCCGACAACGACGGTTGGGTCGACGGCCTGACTATTATTCACGCCGGCGGCGCCGAGGAATATGCCGGAAACGACCCCGACTACATCTGGTCGCATTACTGGCAGTTGGGGAGCACCGTCACATACGATGGCAAGATGATGCGACCGTATCACACCGAGCCGGAGCGGCGGGGCTGGGACGACACCCCGAGCACGTGGGGGATAACACGAATTGGGGTGATCTGCCACGAAACGGGGCACTTTCTGGGGCTCCCCGACCTGTACGACTACGATTACGACAGCAGTGGTGTCGGCGATTTCTGCCTGATGGCCGGCGGCAGTTGGAACGGCAGCTATGGTACGCAGCCGGCCCACATGAGCGCCTGGTGCAAGAAGACGCTCAACTGGCTGACCCCGACCGTGATAACGGAAGGAGATATCTACGCAATCCCACGGGTGGAAGACAACCCGAGCATTTATCAACTCAACGGCCCGTTTGCTTCGACTGAGTATTTCCTCATTGAGAATCGCCAGGGGTTTGGGTTCGACGCCGGCTTGCCCGGCAGCACGCGCGGGCTCCTGGTGTGGCACGTAGACGAAACGCAGCCCGACAACGATGACCAGACACATTACCTGGTGGACCTCGAAGAGGCAAGCGGCACACAGCATCTCGAACTCAATCAGAACGATGGCGACGATGCCGACTACTACCGCGAAGGAAACAACACGACCTTCACGGCCGACACCACACCCAATAACCTGAGCTATTCAGGCACGCCCGTCGGCCTGGACATCATATCGGTATCCCCGTCGGCGCCGACCATGACCTTCACGATATCCGACGGGACCATCGTGCTGTCGCCGCCTGTATTGAGCACCGAGCCGGCGACCACCCCGGGCACAACCAATACCATTTATTGGACTCCCGGCAGTGAGTCGCAGCCCGCTGCCGCCGAAATGTCGGGCCCCGCTCAGACGCCGAAAACCGGCACAATTCCCACGGCGGGCGCCCCTTCTGTGGATTCCCGAAGCCCGGTCGCGGCTGTTAGACCGCCCGGGAGATCCTCTGCTCGGGGCAAGTCGAATGGAAAACACGACGCCGGCGAAGGACCCGCACAGGCCTCGCAGACGCTGCTTACCGAGACGTTTGAGGGAGACTTCCCGGGAAGCAACTGGGACCTGACCGGCAGCCCCACCTGGGACGATACCACCTACGACAGTTACGGCGGATCGTACAGCGGATGGTGCGCTGCCAGCAGTCAGAATCCTGCCGACGGATATGTTGACGATATGACCGCCTGGATGGTCTACGGCCCGTTCAGCCTCGCCGACGCAACGACCGCGGATGTCAACTTCTGGTACAGGAATGATTCCGAATCGGGCTTCGATTATTTCAGTTGGATGGCTTCGACAGACGGAAACAACTTCTACGGCAGCCAAATCAGCGGAGACCAGAACAGTTGGCGCGCGGAGATCTTTGATCTCACAGACGTTTTCACCATAGGCGACCTCTGCGGCGAGAGCCAGGTGTGGATCGCCTTTCTTTTCACAACCGACTCTTCCATTTCCGGCCCCGGATACAAAGGGGCCTTTGTCGACGACATCTCGTTGGTGACGGATGCCTCGGAACTTGCCGACCTCCAGGTGCCGGAACTCGCGTGGCGGTCCGACACGATCGACGAGGGCCTGCCATTCTGGGTGCAGGGGCGCATCTACAATGGAGGTGCTCTCGCGGCCGGGGCAAGCCACGTCAGGCTGTATCTGTCGACGGACAATGACTTCGACACTTCGGACGATTTCTATGTGGACGAGAAAGCTGTCGGCGCCCTGGGCGTCGGCGCGTCGGAGTGGGTGCAGTGGGACTTCACAATGCCCGACATCGGATCGGCCAGCTACACGGTGTGGGCTGTTTTCGTGGCGGACAGCCAGAGCGAGGTGACGGAAGGCAACGAGAACAACACGTACAAGTCGACCTCGGGATTCACGGCAAGCGACCCGCTCGAGTACTACGCAGAGTGCGCCGACAATCCCGACTTCAACCCGCTGTTCGATAATTCCGGTTGGGGCCTGAACACCGAATGGACCTTCACCGGCCTCACGCCGGGTCAGACCTACTGGTACCGCGTCAAAGCAGGCCAGGGCTCGGCGCCTGATCGCGTCGAGAGCGACTGGTCGAACGTCGAGTCGTCGACGCAGGTCCAAACCCAGACTCACACCCTCACCGTGCAATCAACGCCGGTCACGGGCGCCGGCATCACGGGCGACAAACCGGACGTCACCGACTACACGGCCACTTGCGACGATCAGGAAGTTGTCAATCTCGCCGCACCGGCGACTGCGACCGTGGCGGAGCTGGAATACACCTTCATTCGATGGGATGTAGACGGCGCCTATCAATCACCGTGTGAGACCACGGTTATGATCACAATGGATGCCGACCACACGGCGGTGGCCCATTACAGCTTGACCGGCGATCTGACCGGTGATTGTCAGGTCGACGTCCTCGACCTCATAGCCATCCGCAATCATCTTTTCAACGATGGTGCTACGGACGATAATTGCCTTTACGACCTCACCGGCGACGGGCAAATAACTGTCCTGGACCTGATAGTCGTGCGCAACCACCTCTACACCGTGTGCGGGGAATGAGGCCGGTGGGGTCCCCAACTTGCCGCGGCCGATTTACTGTTTCATTAACACCCTCCATCTGCTAAAATGCCCACAGTCAATTCGGACAAGGTCATGCAGCATTGTCGTCTGCCGGAAAGAAGGAATTTGACCACGGAGAGCACGGAGCACACTGAGAAGAAAGACGTGATGGAATTCCCTCTCTGAGATTTCTCCGTGCTCTCCGTGTTCTCCGTGGTTAATCGTCTTTCAGGGTTCCATGGTGGAATATTGTGACCGTTTTGTGCACAATTTCATTGTTATTGTTAAGGGGCTAAGGGCTCTCCCCGGATCGGATACGCTGAGGACTTTATCGTGACTTCAGAAAACAACACACTGCGCGTGGCTATTGCACAACCGTATACCAGGCTTGGCGACGTAGAAGGCAACCTGGCCCAAGTTAAGGAACTGGCCACGGAGGCGGCCGCGAACGGCTGTGAGCTCATTCTCTTTCCCGAGGTAGCCCTTCACGGCTATTCGGTTCCGCCCGAGGTATTGGAAAAGGCAGTTGTCGCGGACGGCGAGGTTGCCGAGAAATTGGTTGCGCACTCCGACAGGGAGAAAATCATCATGGCCACGGGCGTCTTCGAGAGGGATCCTGAGGAGGACGTGGTCTATATCAGCCAGTTCATCACCTTCCCGGAGGGCAGACTGCTGGTGCAGCGCAAGCACGGCGGGCATGAGAAGCCAGGGATTGCAAAGGCGCCTCTTGATCCGAAGATCTTCGAAGTCAATGGCGTGAAGTGCTGCGTCACCATCTGCATAGACACCCGGATCAAGGGTATAGAGAACATGCTGGTCGACCTTGGCTGCCAATTGCAACTGGCTCCGACCGCAGGCGGCGGCGCGTATCCCATTCTTCACCAGAAAGACCTCGACGACCCGGAGAAGGCCAAGAAGTACGTGGAAGCGATGGAAGACAGTTGCTTCCCCAAGGAACTGGCGCTGGTCAAACGGTACCGTCTGCGTATGGCCCTCGCGACGGCGAACCTGGCCACCGGCTTCGACGGGGCCGACTACGTTCAGCAAGGGCACAGCATGCTGATGGACAGTACCGGCGGTCTGCTGGCCCTCATTCCCGGGACCTATATTCAGGAGCACTTCAGGCCAAGGGTAGCCTGGGGTGATATCCATCCGCAGCAGCCGCGCCGGCTGCCTGAAAGCAAGGAGTAGCAAATGGCGTCGAAGTCTGCACAACTGGCGATCCTAGGCGGCGAGCGGGCCGTTCCGGAAGGGATGATCGCGAAATGGCCGCCAGTCGACGAAGCGGATCGCGAAATGGTACTCGCGTCCCTCAACGGCCCGGTCCACGCCTTCGGGCCAAACTGCCAGGCGTTCCAGGAGGAGTTCGCCGAGTGGAACGGCAACAAGCACGCGATCTTCACCAACAGCGGCACTGCCGCGCTGCACATGGCCGTGGCGGCCTGCGGGGTCGGCGCCGGCGATCATGTACTCGTGCCGGCCTACTCGTTCTCGTCGAGCGCGACCTGCATCATACACCACAACGCCGTCCCCGTGTTCGTTGACATCGACTTCGATACGATCAACATAGACGTCGACAAGATCGAGGCCGCTATCACGCCGCGCGCCAAGGCGATCATTGTAGTCCACCTCCACGGACTGGCGGTCAACATGCAGAAAGTCATGGCTGTTGCTCGCAAGCACAACCTGAAGGTCATCGAAGACTGCTGCCAGGCGCACGGGGCGTTGTTTGATGGAAAAAAGGTCGGGACGTTCGGCGATTGCGCCGCGTTCAGCTTCAACCAGAACAAGTGCCTGTGCTCGGGCGAGGGCGGGATGCTCGTGACTGACGACGACGAGATACGTGCCACGGCAACTCAGGTGTGGAGCTTCGGCGAGACTCGCACGCCCGCCGAGTCGCGCGATTACCACGCCTACGCGCTCGGGTGGATGTATCGCGGCAACGACATGACCGCTGCCTTCGGGCGGGCGCAGTTGCAGAAGCTCGATCATTACTTCAACACTCAGCGCGAGAATGGCGCCGTCCTCAACAACGAACTCAAGAACATCGAGGGCCTGATCATCCCGACCGAGCCGGACGGTCACACGCACAACTGGTACAATCACACCAGCAGGATCGACATGGACGCCATCGGATGGACCGCCGATCCGCGTCGAATGCGGGACGCGATCATGAAAGCGCTCAACGCAGAGGGCGTTCCTGCCAGCGTGTGGCAGAATTTCATCCTGCCGGCTATGACCGTCTTCCGGGCGAAGAACGCCTACGGGGGCGGATGCCCGTGGTCATGTCACCTGGCCGAAGGTGTGGAAGTAGAATACGATCCGGCTGCGTATCCCGCTGCGCAGAAACATACTGATACGCATTTCGGGATGACAACGCCACTGCGTGCGCCGAACGGCTCCGACGTGGCCAAGGTTGTAGCCGTCGGGTTCCGGAAAGTTTTTGAGAACATTGACAAGATCGATCCGGACGAGATACTGGCGGTCAAGTAGCCTCGAAGTTACGCGAACACTTCATACGCCGCCACAGAAGAAAGTGCGCAAGGAAAAACTAGGGAAAGACTAGGAAAAACTAGGGACAGTTACCTATTTTTTCTCCTCTACTCTATTCTTGCGCCATCCGTTCACGGGCAACGGGCGGAGCCGCCGCATCGACTGCCAAACAGAAAATAGGTAACTGTCCCTAGTTTTTAGTTTTTGAGCGCACGTCAAAACATTGTCCCGTATTGAGGTGACCTGATGATGAAGCTTTCTATGATGTCGTACACCATGGCCCGGCAACCCGAACACTTCGACCTCGAGGAAATGCTCAAGCTCACGCGCGAACTCGACCTCGACGGCATCGATTTCGTCGGGCTCCATGACAAGACCGCGAAGGAATTGCGGAAGATGGCCGACGATCACGGCGTCCCGGTGATCTGCCACACCTTCTCTGCGGATTTCGATCATGAAGACGACGCCGCGCGCAAATCGGCCGTCGAGGGATCGAAGCAGAGCATAGACGATGCCGTGGAGCTTGGAGCCCCCGTAGTTATGATCCCCACTGGCGGGAAGGCCGGCGAAGATCGCAACGCCGCACGCCGCCGGTGGATCCGGGGCCTCAAAGAGCTGCAACCCTTTGCGCGAGAGGCCGGTGTTGTTTTAACGGTGGAGAACTTCCCCGGCGCGGAGAGCCCCTTTGTGATCGCCGCCGACATGCTCGAGGCCGTCCGCGAGGTGCCCGAGTTCAAGATCACCTTCGACAACGGCAATGCCGCCGGAGGCGAAGACCCCGCAGAGTCGTTTGCCCGCTGCGCCGAGCACGTAGTCCACGCCCACTTCAAGGACTGGACTATTGTGGGTCAGAATGAGGGGACGCGGATGCTTGACGGACGCTGGTACAAACCCGCCCTGATAGGCGAGGGGATTGTGGATCACAAGAGCTGCCTTGCCGCGATGCAAGCCGCCGGTTACGACGGTCATATCGATATCGAATACGAAGGCAACGACTACAAGCCGGCCGATGCAGTTCGCCGGGCGGTCGATTACCTGAGAGAGCTTGGCGCGTGACGAGGATGCCGAACTCGTATGCCATTAACGCGCTTGCCAACATTGCGTGTCTGATCCGGCAAGTTGTTTCCCTGCAGCTCCTCCTCACTCGCCTGTGTGCTTCTATCGAGCCTGTGTGGGAAACTTCCCCGCGTCGTACTTCTTCCAGAACTCGCCCGGGGGCATGAGGTGCCCATAGTCGGGGCCGATTCCCTCGATGCTCTCCATGCTTCTGATTGCATCGATGCCCTTGGTGATCTTTTTCGGCGTGAACGTCAGCGTCCGGAGAGGGGTGCCCTTGAGCGCCGCAAGGTTCCTGACATTTGTCCCGTGAATGCTGACGTGCTCCAGGGGCATGCCCTCCAGCGGCGTGAGGTCAGTCAGGTGTGTACATCCATTCAGACGGAGGTACCTGAGCTTCATGCCACGGAGGGGTCTGAGGTCTCTTACGTTCCTGCACCCATCAAGACGCATCTGCCTGAGCGGCATGCCTTCCAGCGGCGTGAGGTCGCCCACGGGTGTCCCCCAGGCGCGCAGATTCTTGAGCTTCATTCCCTGCAGGGGCATCAGATCGCTGACCTTTGTTCCTCCAATATCAAGGCTCGTCAACGGTAAGCCTTTCAGCGGTGTGAGGTCGGTGAGGCCCGCGCACCCTCCGAGCGCCAGGTCTTCCAGCGGCATCTCCTTCAGGTCGATGAGGTCGGTGAGGCCCGTGCATCCTCCCAGCTTCAGGGCTCTCAGCGGCATGCCTTCAAGGGGCGCGAGGTCGGTGACGTTCTCGCATGCCCCGAGGTCGAGGCGCCTCAGGGGCATGCCTTCAAGGGGCGTGAGGTCGGCCACCTTTGTTCCTCGGAGCGACAGTTCCCCGAGCCTTAGGCCCTTGAGCGGCGAAAGGTCAGTGACCTTCGTGTCGTCGAGGTTCAGGCTTGCCAGCAGCATACCCTTGAGCAGCGTTACGTCGGCCACGTTTGTCCCGTGAATATCCAGGCTCGTCAGGAGTATGCCCTTCAGCGGCGCCAGGTCGGTGACGTTCGTGCATGTGCCGAGATTGATGTGCGTGAGCGGCATGCCTTCAAGCGGTTTGAGGTCACTGACTTTTGTCTCTCCGAGGTCGAGGTACCTCAGCTTCATGCCTTTAAGTGGCGTCAGGTCGCTGACATCCCTGCATCTTCGGAGCCTCAGTGTTGCCAGGGGCATGCCCTCAAGCGGAGCCAGGTCGCTGACCCCTGTGCCTTGGAGGGACAGGGCCGTGAGCTTCATGCCCTTGAGCGGCGCCAGGTCGCTGACGTGCGTCCCCCTCAGGTCCAAGTGCGTCAGCGGCATGCCCCCGAGCAGCGCGAGATCGGCAACTCCTGTCCCTCCGAGGCCCAAAGATCTCAGAGGCATATCTTTGAGCGTCGTTAGGTCGGTGATTGCTGTGTATGAAAGGTACAACGCCCTGAGTTTCATGCCCTCGAGGGGGCCGAGGTCGGTGATGTTCCTGCATGCGCTGAGGTCCAGTGACGTCAGCGGCATGCCCTTGAGTGGCGCCAGGTCGCTGACCTTCGTGCCATGTAGGAGTAGACTTGTGAGTGGCATGCCTTTCAGCGGCGTCAGGTCATGGACTTGGGTGCGTGCAAGTCTCAAGCTCGTCAGCGGCATGCCCTCAAGGGGCGTCAGGTCGCCTACCTCCTTCCTCCTATCGAGATTCAGTGAGAAGCGCCCCTCCCTGTCCATAGAGAGCCGGTGCCCCTTGTCGGTCAATGGCAGCCCGGGCCACGCCTTGTCGATCCGCGCCCGGTAAAGCGCCAGTGACCGAACCAGCCGTTCGTCCGTCTTGAACTTCCCAGCATCGTACTTTCGCCAGAACTCTTCCGGGAGCATGTCCTGGAAAAACCCAGGTCCAATCCTCTTGATGGTTTCGATGCTTCTGACCGTTTCGATGCCCTTCTTGATGTTCTCCGGGGTGAAGGCGAGTACCTCGAGCGGCATGCCCACAAGGTGCCCCAGGTCGCTGACCTTTGTCTCTTGGAGGGAAAGACTCGTCAGCTTCATGCCTTTGAGAGGCCTAAGGCTGCTGACTGCCGTGTGTTGAAGCAGCAGGTTCCTGAGCGGCATACCCTCAAGCGGCGCCAAGTCGCTGACCGGCGTGAACTGGATGGCGAGAACTTCCAGTGGCATGCCCTTCAGCGGCGTGATCTCGGCGATGCGTGTTCCCCCCAACTGCAGATCGGTGAGAGGCATCCCCTTGAGCGGGGCCAGGTCGCGGATGCCGCTGCACCGGTTCAGAAACAAACCTGTCAGCGGCATGTCCTTCAGCGGCGACAGGTCGCGGACCTCCGTTTCCGTCAGATCCAGGTTCGCCAGCGGCATACCCTTCAGTGGGGTCAGGTCTGTGACCTGCGTATAGCCGAGGTTCAGGCTGGTGAGCGCCATGCCCGCAAGGGGCGTTAGATCCGTCAGGCTCTTACAGCTCTGCAGGTCCAGGTCCGTCAGCGGCATGCCCTTCAGCGGCGTGAGATCGCTGATGTACTTGCAGCCCTGGAGGTGCAAGAGAGTGAGCGGCATACCCTTGAGCGGCGCCAGGTCGCCTACATATGTACCGTTGAGGGTCAAGTTCTCGAGCGGCATACCCTCGAGCGGCGTCAGATCCCTGAAGCCCCAGCAGCAGAAGAGGTCCAGACTCCTCAGCTTCATGCCCTTCAGAGGCGACAGGTCGGTCACCCTTGTTTTGGTGAGATTAAGGCTCGTGAGCCGCATGCCTGCAAGCGGAGTGAGGTCGGCGACGTTCGTCCTGGTAAGGTCCAGGCTCGCCACCGGCACGCCCTTCAGCGGCGTGAGGTCTTGCAGGTCGCGCCGGTCTCTGAGGCTGAAGGCGAGCCGCCCGTCTGCCCGCATGGTCAAGTCCTTGCCCCGACCCGGCCAGGCCTCGTTGATTTGCGCCCGGTATTGGGCGAGGAGCTTTTCGTCTTTCTTCTGAGTTGCATTGAGCCGAGGTTCCGCGCAGAGCGCCCGCGTAGTGATACAGACGCACACGCCGATAGCCACGGCAAGCACGGGCACGGCGGCTCCCGTGACGATGCTCGCGGCCTTGTTGCGCTTGATGAGCACTGTTGTCGCCTCCATGGTCATATCCTCCTTTCTCCAGATCGTGCGTGAAAACCCTCACTATTCTTACAGAAACACGGCGGCTCAGCTGACCGCAGCCTGCCCGACGGCGAATTGCGAAAAGCAGCGGTGCGCTCTCGCTCTCACTGCCCTTCGGCCACGACAATCTCCGACAGGTCAGCGACCCGCTCGGTGTAGAGGGCGTTGATCCGTTTCATCAGGGCGAGGCGGTTGCGGCGGAGCGACTGATCCTCGACGTTCACGAAGACCTTGTCGAAGAATTCGTGGACGCTGTGCACGAACGCTTTCGCGAACAGCTCCGACGCCTGCAGGTATTCCCGCTTTGCGATCAGGTCTTGCACTTCCGCTTCGTGTTCCAGAAGGATCGCCCACAGCTTTTTCTCTTCCGGCTCCTGAAGCAGCTTCTCGTCGACGTCACCATCTACTTCCACGTTCTTGAGGATGTTGCGAGTGCGCTGCACAACGGTGACCAGCTCTTCCCAGCCGGGCTCTTCCGAGAGCGCGGCCACGGCGTCGAGGCGGCTGCGCGTGTCGCGGACGTCGTCGAAGCCCGTTGCCAGAACCGCATTGACCTGGTCGTAGCGGTAGTCCTTGTCGGTGAAGTAGTGGTAGAGCCTGTCGCGCAGGAACGCAAGCACGCGATCCTCGGCGCCTTCCGCTTCGGGCAGCCCCTGGGGCTGGAGCCTTGCAGCCTCGGAGGCGGCGGCCGACAGCGAGACGTTGATCTCGCGCTCCATCAGAATGCGCAATATGCCCTGCGCCGCGCGGCGGAGGGCGTAAGGGTCCTGGGAGCCGGTGGGCGCAAGCCCCACGCTGAAGCAGCCGAGCATCGCGTCGAACTTCTCGGCAATGCTCAGGATACACCCCGTGGTCGTCTCGGGGAGGGCGTCGTCGGCCCCGCGTGGGGCGTAGTGCTCGGCGATGGCCTCGGCCACCTCCTGCGGCTCGCCGTCGCGCAGGGCATACTCGCGACCCACAACGCCCTGCAGCTTGGGGAATTCGCCGACCATGCTCGTGACAAGATCATTCTTGCACAGATCGGCGGCGCGGGTGCACAAGGCGACCTGCTCGTCCGACAGGCCCGCATGGCCCGCCAAGGCTTCCGCGAGGCCCCTCAGACGCTGAACCCGTTCATAGTAGCTGCCGAGCTGCTTCTGGAATGTGACGCCCTTCAGCAACTCCAACCGGTCCGCCAGCGGCTTGCGGGTATCTTCGTGCAGGAAAAACTCGGCGTCGGCCAGGCGCGCCCGCAGCACGCGCTCGTTGCCTTGGCCTATGCTTTGGGCGTAGCGGTCGTCGCGATTGATCACGGTGATGAACCTGGGCAGAAGTTTGCCGGCGGCGTCGCGCACCGGGAAGTATCGCTGGTGCGACTTCATCGATTCTTCGAGCACCGCCTCGGGCAGGGCCAGGTATTTCTCTTCGAATGAACCCTCGACGATGTTCGGGAATTCCACGAGGTTGGTGACCTCGTCGAGCAGCTCTTCGTCTTTAAGCGCAGAGCCGTGCCGTGCGAGGCAGTCGTTTATCTTCCCGGATATGATCTCGCGGCGTTCGGGGATGTCGGCCACGACGTGGCGCTCGCGCAGCGCCGCGAGCCATGCATCGAAATCGGCGCGGTCGAGGGTGATCGCCTCGGGCGAGAGGAACGGATGCCCGGCGGTGGTGCGTCCGCTACGCACGCCGTTGATCTCGAACTCTACCACGTCGGCGTCGAGCAGTGCAAGGATCATCCTGATCGGCCGCGCGAAAGTCATGCCGCCGCCCGTGACCCATCGCATCGACTTAGGGAAGCGAATGGCGGCGATCGTCTCGGGCAGTTGCTCGGCCAGCACGTCTTTAGCCGGACGTCCCTTCACTTCCTTGCGGCCGACGCAATAGTCGCCCTTGTCCGTTTTCTGTATCTTCAGATCCGCGGGGTCGATGCCTTGTTTCTTCGCGAAGCCGATGGCGGCCCCCGTCGGCTTGCCGTCGGCATCAAAGGCGATCTTGGCGGGCGGGCCCGACACTTCGGTCGAGATGTCGTCCTGCTTATCGCGCAGGCCCGTCACGAAGACCGCCAGCCGCCGCGGGGTGCCCGCGGTGCGGATGTCTCGGTATCCAAGGCGCGAGTCGTCGAGCATGTCGCCCACGAGCTTCGCCCAATGCTTCAGTGCAGGCTCGATGTAGCCCGCCGGCAATTCTTCGCAACCTATCTCAACAAGTAAATCAGGCATGGTCAGTCTTTCAGTCGTTCAGTCACACCCGCCGCCGCCGGGCTTTGGCGGGCAGGCAGTCACTCAGTCGGATGGTCATCAGTCGTCAGTCGTCAGTCGGCCCGAGGTCTTCTTTCATCCTTCATCCTTCCGCCTTCATCCTTAGCGGAAATCCCATCTCCTCGCGGAGCTTCAGGTAGCCTTCGCAGCAGAGGCGCGCGAGGGTCCGCACGCGGCCGATATATGCCGTTCGGTGAGTTACGCTGATGGCGCCGCGTGCGTCGAGCATGTTGAAAGCATGCGATGCCTTGAGCACATAATCGTACGCCGGCAGCACGAGCCCGACCTTCACCAGGCGCTTGCACTCGGCCTCGTACTTGTCGAACAGGTCGAAGTGCATCGCCACGTCGGCCTGCTCGAAATTGTACGTCGAGAACTGGACCTCGTCTTCGTGGTGCACGTCGCCGTATGTTACGCCTTCGGTCCATTCGAGATCGAAGAGGCTGTCCTTCTTTTGTATGAACATCGCGAGGCGCTCGAGCCCGTAAGTGAGCTCCACGCAAATCGGGTCTACCTCCAGGCTCCCCACCATCTGGAAATACGTGAACTGCGTGACCTCCATGCCGTCGAGCCACACCTCCCATCCCAGGCCCGCGGCGCCAAGCGTTGGCGACTCCCAGTCGTCCTCCACGAAGCGCGCGTCGTGCTCCACGAGATTGATGCCCAGCGCGGCGAGGCTGTCGAGATAAACCTGCTGCGAGTCGTCGGGTGCCGGCTTGAGTATCACCTGGTACTGGTAGTAGTGCTGCAGGCGGTTGGGGTTGTCGCCGTATCGGCCGTCGGTCGGCCGCCGCGAGGGTTCCACGTAGGCTGCTCGCCACGGTTCCGGCCCGAGGGCCTTGAGGGTGGTCGCGGGGTTGAACGTGCCGGCGCCCGTTTCAATGTCGTAGGGCTGCATGATCACGCAGCCCCGCTCGGCCCAGTAATGTTCCAGCGTGAAGATCATTTCCTGAAACGTCATGTCGGCAATTTCTCCAGACCTATAGGACCATGGGACAATAGGGCCATGGGACAATAGGACCATGGGACAATAGGACCATGGGACAATAAGACCATGGGACCACGGGACAGCGGCATCCCAGCCCAGCGTTGAAACACTGGGCTATATTCAGTCAGTCCCCACGGGACTGAAGACAAGGATGAAGGATGAAGGCGGAAGGATGAATGAAGACTCGGATCTTCTTTGCGGCCTTTGCGCCTCTGCGGTGAATCCGTCTTGGACTTTTGACCTTGGACTTCTATTCTTGTCATTGGTCATTGGACATTGATCATTGAACATTTCCTCTCCGTCCTATTGTCCCATTTTCTTGTTCTTGTCCTTTGGCGTGCCGAGCATCGATTGGTATGGATCTATCGGCTCACCATCGGCGGGTCCGTTTCCGTCGTCATCGTCGCGGGGCGCACGCACCCGCCGCATTCGCCTCACGGCCACGATCAGCATGAGTGCGAGTGCTACGTACATCAGGACATCCCATATCGGGTGCGTCCAGTCTATTATTTTTCCCAGCGGCAGGTCGCCGGGCTCGACCGCGCCACTGGCGGCGGCCCAGTATTTGAGCACGGCGGGCCACAGCGCGAATATCGCCGCGAATATGGCGACCGTCTCCCATGCGGGGGTCTTTTTCTTTTTGCTCATGAAACGTCTCCGTCGGTAAAAGAACAGCGGCGCCGGGCCGCAAAGGACTCAATTATACCGAGGCATCGAAAGCGAATCAAGATATCAGACCGTCTTTTCATGCAGCAGGCGCCTCGTCATGAGGCGCCTGCGCAGGTGCACTGTCCGTGTGCAGGGTGATAGGACCACGAAATACACCAGGCCCTATCAGTATGCTGCTCGTTTCTTGCACCGGGGACACTGTCGGTTCCATGGGCCGTCGGACATGAACTCGTTCCCACAGACCAGACACGACCTGACCTTACGGTCTCGGTGCAAGTTCCTCAATATCAGCCGTTCCGCGGCCATCAGCTTCAGATTCTTCTGTCTGTGAGCCATACGCCCACATTGCTCGGAGCAGAATTTTCTCCGGGGAGGAATAACAGCATTGGAACACCCATCTCTCTGACAAATCATCTCCTTGATCCCCCTATTCACTTGATAGGCTGCGTAATGCAGAAGCCGAACTGTTGTGTTGCAAAGTGACCTGCTCAACTGTCTGATTCGTGACGTCTTCTTTTTCTCTTTCCAGAAATACCTGGATCATTTGAGGATCGAACTGGCTTCCCGATCCCCGCTCCATCTCGCGGAGGGCTTCGGAGTGCGGGCGAGCCGCGCGATACGGCCGTCCCGACCTTATGGCGTCCCATGCGTCGGCTATCGCCATGATGCGGCTGAAAAACGGGATCTCTTCCCCTTTCAGCCCGTCGGGATAGCCGGCACCGTCCCACCACTCATGGTGGTGCCTCACGGTGCGGCGGGCACGGTCGAGGAACCCCATGGATTGCAGTATCCGATCACCCTTGGCGCTGTGGCCTCTAATGTAACGCGTCTCCTGGCTCGTAAGCGGCGCCGGCTTGGTCAGAATGGTGTCGGATATGCCGACCTTGCCGATGTCGTGCACCCTGCACGCGATGCGTACCATGCTTATCTCTTCGTCGCTCAGACACAGCGCGCGTGCCAGCTTCACCGAATACCCGGCAACGCGCTGCGAATGGCCCTTCGCAGCCGGCTCGCGGGCGTCTATGCTGTCGGCCAGGGCCGCCAGCGTGTTGAGAGTGTTGTCCCGCAGCTCCCGGTAGCGCTTGGCGTTTTCGATCGCGATCGCGATCTGCCCCGCGATCATCTCGAGCAAAAGCGTGTCGTTGTTCGTGAAGCTGGCGTTCTCGCCCTCCCTGTCGGTCACGTTTATCACGCCCAGCAGTCTGCCCTTGATCATCAGGGGCACGCTGAGCAGAGAGCCCGACCGATAGCGCGGGTAGCCGCTGGGCTGGAAACGCCCGTTCGAGCCGATGTCGTCGATCAGGAGCGGCTCCTTGTATTTTGCCACCCACCCCGATATCCGCTCACCCACGCGCTGCCGGTGGCCGACGATGTCGGCCTTCGATGCCGCCCTCACCACGAGGTGCGTTTTGTTGTCGTCTAGCAGCATAATCGAGCTCGATGCAACGTTGAGCTTCTCGTTTATCTCTTTGAGGCAAACGCTCAGGAGTTCGTCGAACTCCAGTTGCGAAGTTATCGACTGCGTCATTTCCAGCACGAGCGAAAGCTGCGTCACCGACTCGCCCAGGCGCACGTTGGCTTCTTCGAGGCTCTCGCCGCTTTCGCCGGGCTCTATCGACAATTGCCGTCGGCGGCGCGCGAGCTCCCGGTTCGCCTGCTTGAGCTGATCGGCAAGTTCCCGGTTTTGCCGGGCCAACTGCTGCGCCTCGAGAGTGCGGCCCACCACCTTGTTGAGCTCGTTGATGTCGAAGGGCTTCGTTACGTAGTCGTCGGCACCGTGGCGCAGGGCCTGCACGGCCGTCTCAACGGTTGCGTAGGCCGTGATCATGATGGCTGCGGTGTTTGGGTTGTGCTTCTTTATCCTTTCGATCAGCTCGAAGCCGTCCATTCCCGGCATCTTGAGGTCGGAGATGACCATGTCGTAGTCACCTTTCGCGAGGAGGCCGAGGGCTTCTTCCGCGCTCGGGGCGGTGTTCACGGCGTAGCCTTCTCTCGTCAGCAGTTCGCTCAGCAGCCGGCATATTCGCTGCTCGTCGTCAACTACCAGGATATTGGCCGCTGGTTGCGTCATCACGTTCCTTGTTCGACGGGCGCGCTCGCAGCGGGTACGCTGAGGGTGAGCACAAGGCCGTCCGTGTCGCGCTCTGCCCTCACGGTTCCGCCAAGACCCTTTATGATCCCATAAGATATCGCCAGCCCCAGGCCGCCCTCCGAGGGCTCGCCGTTGTTGCTGTAAAACGGGTCGAACATATTGTTCAGCGTTTCATCGTTCACACTGGCTGAGGAGGCCCGCAGTGTTATTACTACGCCCTCCGCGCGGTCTGATCGGGTTGTGACCTGTAGCTCGCCGTTGCCCTTCATCTGGGTGCAGGCAAAATCGATGATGCGCCCCAGAGCGTCCCTGAGCTGGTCGGGGTTGGCATAAACTTTAGGCAGCGAGCGGCCGAGCTGCGAGCTGCATTCCACGCCCTCGGCTTCCCGGCCCCTCACGAGGCCGCGAATGATCGCGTTGATGTCGACCTGGTCGCGCTGCGGCGACGGTTGGCCGGAGACGGCGAGCAGGTCCTGCACTACCTTCGCCACCCTGTCGAGTTCCTGCTGCATCACCTCGAACGTATCGTAGCGAGGGTCGTCGTCGTTGGTCTCCGAAACGAGTATCTGGACCCAGCCCGAGAGCGTGGTGAGGGGGTTGTTTATCTCGTGAGCGACGCCGCGGGCGAAGCGCCCGAGCGCGGCCAGCTTGTCGGCGGGGGTCGAAGCCGCCACACCTTCCCCTGCGGGACGCAGCGCGCGATCCAGAGCGCTCAGAATCTCGTCCGCGTAAAACGGTTCGAGGAAGCAGCCTTCCACGCCGCGCTTCAGAAGCACGGGTGTTTTGGAGCGCTGGCCCATCGAGATCGACGCGAAGAGCTTCACCTCGGGCAGCGACTCGCGCAGCACGTCGAAGACTTCGTAGTCCTTCTCGCCGAAGTCGTTTGCGTCGATGATCACCACCTTAGCCGGGTCCGCGCTGTGCATCGACACCGCGCGAAAAACGCTCGGCGCGTGGACCACATCGTAATCGCGGCCTCGCAGTTGAGGTATGATCGATTCCAGACCCGAGTTCGGGTCACAGCAGACTATCACCTTTGCATTGTAACCGGGCATACCATGCCCTCCTCAATTCCGCCGTGCAAAACACAGATTATAATAAAAAAAGGGCCTCAACGCAATCACGAATTAGAATTTTTTTTCGCTCCGCCGCGGGGCGCCTCTAAATCCGCCTCGGCGCCGGTCGCAGGCGGCAGCAAAACCGTGAAAGTGGAGCCCTCCCCGAGAACGCTTTTCACCAGCAGATCACCGCTGTGCTGCTTGGCGATCCGCCGGCATACAAACAACCCCAGGCCCGTGCCGCCACTTTCGGAACGGGTGGTATAAAACGCTTCAAAAACCCTGTCCAGAGCGTCGGGGCTTATCCCGCAGCCCGTGTCCGATACCCTCGCGCAGACCTGCCCGCTGCTCAACATCTCCGTACTCACAGTTATGCAGCCATCCTTCTCCGTTGCCTTGGCGGCGTTCAGGAGCAGGTTCAGAAAGAGCTGCCTGAGCCCGTCTTCCGAGCCGCACACCGCAGGCAACTCCCCAAGTTGCCTCTTGAGTTCGACGTCGCTTTTTCGAACGGACGGCTCGACAAGCACCAGCACGCCGTTGAGCAGGGCATTGAGATCGAGCGGCCTGTGGGGAGCGCCCGCTTCGCCTCGGGCCATCGACAGAATGCTCGCCGCCATTCGCGCCGTTCGTTTCGACTCCTCGTAGACCAATTCCAGCGACTCCCGGTTTGCGTTGCCGGGCGGGAGGTCCTGCGCCAGAATCTGCAGCCAGCCGCAGATGGACGTCAGTGTGTTGTTCAATTCGTGGGCAAACTCGCCCGCCACCCACCCAAGACACTGCCTCTTCTCCAACTCCGCCAGGGCATGCGGGCAGTGGTCGCCGTGAGGCTCCACGGTTATCAGCACGCCATCCTGCTCCCCGTCGGCTCCGAGGCTGTCTTGCACAACTACGCGGTAGCCCGGGCCGTCGGCGCGGTTAAAAAGAAACTGCTTCACGCCGGGGGCCGCCATCACAGGCGTCTTCTGAAAACCCGGAAACAGTGCGTGCCAGTGCCTGCCGCAGATACCTTCCCGCCGCAGCCCAACTCTCCACGCATTCTGACTGCACGAGACAACCCGTCCCGACTCGTCGGCGCGCAAAACAACCGGCGCTTGCGCTATCGATTCGAGGTAGGTCGTGGTTTTGGTTGTCAGCTTCGATGAACTCATGGGTGCAGCGCCAGACGCACTTCCCGCTTTTCCACCCCGGCTTGGGCCTGGTAAGCCAGCGGACGCGCAACCAACGCCAGCCGGTGAGCCGGTACTCACTATATAGTTGCCCGACGCCCGCTCACCACTGTATATCGTCTAAATCCTTGGTCATCTTTAATCTCATGGGAAACATCAGACCTCTCGGGTGCATCAACAAAATATGGTCCTTGGTTGGTGCGCTACATCTCTGCTCAGTCGCACAGTTGCTCAGTCGTTCAGTCTTCAGTCGACAGTCTTCAGTCAACAGTCAACAGTCGGGGGTCCGAATCTTTATTCATCCTTCCGCCTTCATCCTTCCCTTCCTGCCAGCCCTTACACGTTTTTACACATTTGTTTTTGCTATTCCTCTCATGCGGTGATATAATCGGCTCGCCTTGCATAGTCATTCTGTCGCCTCCGACATGATCCGAAAGTAAATGGAAAGGAGCGTCACTTGCGCAACGGAACAAAACCCTTGTTGCTCGTGCTGGCCATTCTCGCGGCCGCCGCCGCCGCCCCCGCGTTCGGTCAGCAGGCCGATCCAAAGTCCAAGGAAAACATCGATGCTCAGCTAAAGCTGTTGAAAGACGCCGATGCGGCCAAGCGCCAGACCGCCGCCGAAATGCTGGGCAAGCTTCAGGTGCCGGAGACCGCCGCCGCGCTCGTGCAAGCGCTCAAAGACGAAAACGAGGCGGTCAGGAACGCTGCGGCCAAGGCCCTCGTCAACATCGGTGTGCCAGCCGCTGCCACTCTCATCGTCGGACTCAAGGATCTGGATGACTCAGCCGCAAGGCTCGCCGCCGGGGCGCTCGTGCAGCTTGGCGCGCCCGTTGCTCCCGCGCTCGCACTAGCCGTTGCCGACAAAAACGCCGTGCTCAACCGCCGCGCCTCCGGCGCGCTCGTAAGCATAGGACTACGCGCGATTCCCGAGCTGGGCAAGGTCTTGCGCAACAAAGACGTCGCCATCAGCGCGCGAGCGGCTTTTGCGCTGGCTGCCATCGGCCCGCCGGCCACGGAGGAGCTCGCAAAGGCGCTGGCCGACCCTACCCCTACAGTGCGTACGCACGCGGCCGAAGCCTTGGCCCGCATGGGGCCCGAGGCCGTGACCGCCACACCGGCGCTCGTCAAACTTCACAACGACAAGGACCCCGCCGTGCAGCTCGCCACGCAGCAGGCGCTGCTGAGCATGGGCCCGGCGATAATACCGGAGTTGACCAAAATCCTTCAGGGCGGAATGAATAGAAACGCCGCCGCAATCCTCACACAGTTCGGCAAACCCGGCGTGCCCGTTCTCATCAAGGCACTTGGTCATCGCGATGTGAACGTCCGCAAGCTCGCGGCGTCTACACTCGGCGAGATCGGCACCGAGGCCGAGGAAGCCATAGATCCCCTCGCCGCGAGATTCAAAGACGGCGACTGGGGCGTAAAACAGCGCGCCGTTCAGGCACTTGCGGGCATCGGACCCGCGACCCTTCCGAAGCTCGTTGAGCTGTTCAAGAACGCAGACGCCCAGCTCCGCCAGGGGGCAACGCAGACGTTGGCCATGCTCGGTCCATTGGCCGAACCTGCTCTCACCAAGTTGCTGGCAGAGAACCAGCCGGACGTCCGCGGCCGCGCATGCGACTTCCTCGCCGCGCTCGGTGTGGGAGCGCTCCCCGCACAAAAAGCTCTTACCGCATTGCTCAAGAACGCCGATGCATCCGTGCGGCTGCGCGCGACCCGCGCGATCAGGCACATAGGCCTGCAGGCCGCTCCCGGATTGCTTGAGACGCTAACGGGAAAAGACGCCGCCCTCAGGACGCCGGCGGCCGACATTCTCGCAACCATCGGCAAGCCGGTCGGCCTCGAGCTGGCCCGCACGCTCGAAAACAAGGACCCCGGCATCCGGCGCGCAGCGGCTGGGGCTCTCGCCGAAATGGGTGAACAAGGTGCTGCCGCCGCCCCCGCACTCGTGAAGGCGCTCGCCGACAAGGATACCGAGACCGCAAGGGTGGCGTCTGTGGCGCTCATCAATATCGGCACCGCCTCGATCGATCCGCTGGCCCAAGGGCTGCAGGCCGGGGCACCCGAATTGCGCGTGGCCTCTGCTCGCGTGCTCGCGGCGCTGGGCGCGCCGGCGGTCGATACTCTTGCCGCCGCTCTCAAAGCCCAGCAACCGGCAGTGCGGGCCGTGGCCGCCGTGGCTATCGGCCGCATGGGCCCCCAGGGAGGGCCCGCTGCGCCGGCGCTCGTCGCCGCGCTCAAAGATCCCGAAGCGGCGGTTGCCGAAGCCGCCGCCGATTCGCTCGTGGGCCTCGGCCCGGCCGCCGTGAAGGCGGTCGCCGATGCGCTCAAGGGCAATGACCCCGATATCTACAAGAAGGCCGGCCTGTGCCTGGCCCGAATCGGGCTGCCGGCGGTGAATGACCTGGCCGCCGGGCTCAAGCACCCGGCCGAGGCCGCCCGCGTCACTTGTGCCGACGCCCTCGGGGCCATCGGGCCTTTGGCCGAGGGCGCCATTCCGAACCTGATAGCGGCCCTCAAAGACAAAGACCCCGCGGTGCGGGCTGCCGCCTCTCAGGCGCTCGAGAGAATGGGACCTGCGGCCATTGTGCCAGTCGCACAGGCGCTGGTGAAAGACGCCGCAGCACGGGAAAATGCCGCCAGGGTCCTGGTTGGCATCGGTGCTGTTTCCATACCTGAGCTCATCAAGGCCGTGCGCAGCAAGGATGCGGCGGTTAGCCGCGAGGCGGCCCTCGCCATGGCCAAAATCGGCCCCGCCGCCGCGCCCGAGTTGGACAAAGCCCTCGACGACGCCACGCCGGCGGTCCGCATGCACGCGGCGCGAGCCTTGGGCATGATCGGGGCGGAGGCCAAGGCCGCCGCAGTAAGGCTTGCAGCACGCCTGGCCGACGCTGACTATGATGTGAGGATCGCCGCGAAACAAGCTCTATTGAAGATAGGCCCGGCTGCGATACCCGAGTTGGAAAAGGCCCTGCCCGGCGCCGGGCGCGAAGATGCCGCCGCGGCGCTGGTTGCGCTCGGGCGCCCCTCCGTGCAAGCCCTCATGAGGGCGAGTGGCAACGCAGATGTTAACGTGCGTCGGCTTGTTGTGTGGTCGATCGGACGGATCGGCCCCGGCGCTGCGCAGGCGATCGACACTCTCGCCGGGAAGGTCAGAGACGCCGACTGGTCAGTCAAGCAGCGGGCCGTGGGGGCTTTGGTGGCCATCGGCCGACCGGCCTTTCCTACGCTGAGCAAGCTGTTTAGAAGCGGCGATGCTCAGAAGCGCCAGGGTGCTACGCAAGCATTCACGCAGCTTGGTCCGGCGGCGGTGCCGGTGTTGATCAAGCTGCTGGCCGGCAACGCGGATATTCGCGGGCGGGCCTGCGACCAACTGGCCGCGCTTGGCCCCTGGGCGGCTCCGGCCGTGGAGAAACTCGTGCCAATGTTGAAAGACGGCGACGCCACGGTCCGCAAGCGCGCGCATCGAGCGCTCGTTGGCATCGGCCCGGAAGCCATCCCCGGCCTTGCAGCGGCGCTCAAAGGAAAAGACGCAGCCCTGCGTACGCCCGCGGCTCGGGTAATTGCCGATATCGGCAGCGGTTGCTTCGGCAAGCCGGGCGCGGACGTGCTCGCCGAAGCTCTAAAGGAGCAGACCCCCGAGGTGCGGCGCGCGGCCGCCGGGGCGCTCGCCGACATGGGCGAGCAGGCGCGGGTCGCTGCACCTGCCCTGGTGCAAGTACTTGCGGATAAGGATTCCGAAACCGCCCGCCTGGCTTTTGTGGCGCTGTTGAATATCGGCGACGCCGCAGTGGAGCCCCTCGTCGAAGGGCTAAAGGCTGGCGCACCGGAGGCGCGCGAGGCCGCCACACGGGCGTTGGCCCAGAGCGGACCCCGCGCTATCGCTGCGCTTACCGCTGCCCTCAAAGCCCAACAGAAGGAAGTGCGGGCCGCGGCAGCGTCGGCCATCGGGTGCATGGGCTCCGACGGCGGGCCCGGCGCAGCCGACCTGGCTGCCGCCCTCAAAGATCCCGAACCAACCGTTGCCGAAGCAGTCTCCAACGCGCTCGTGGCGCTTGGGCCTGCGGCAGTGCCCGCCCTCACAGAGACCCTGACCAAAGGCAACGAGGACCTGGCCAAGAAAGCTGCCGCGTGCCTGGCACGGATCGGCCTGCCGGGAGTAGCGGGCCTGGCGGCCGGCGTGGCCAGTGAAGCTGAGGAAACAAGAATGGCATCCGCCCAGGCCTTGGGCACCGTTGGCCCCTTGGCGGAGTCGGCCGTTCCGGCTCTGATCCTGGCCCTCAAAGACAAAAGCCCGGCCGTTCAAGCCCGGGCGCGGCAGGCTCTCATACAGATCGGCAGCGTGGCAGTAGAGGCCCTCGGCGCCGCGATGGTCGGCAAAGACAAGGAACTGCCCGAGCCCGCGGGCGACGCGCTGGCCGGCATCGGCGCCCCTGCGGTTCCCGCACTCACGACTGCCCTGGGCAATGGGGACCCGGCCGTGAGGGCGATTGCGGCGCGAAGGCTCGGCAGGCTGGGGCCGTTGGCGCACAAGTCGGCGCCCGCACTCGTGTCGCTGGTGAAGAACACAGACCCCGCCGGGCAGGCCGCGTCGGGCGAGGCGCTCGAGGCTCTTGGGTCTCAGGCGGCGGCCGCGCTGGCGGCTACTCTGGCCGACGGTAACATTGCCGTGGCGGAACGCGCCGCGGACCTGATGGTGCGAATAGGCCCCCCTGCGGTCGACACGCTCGTGAAGACCCTCGCGTCGAACAGCACTCAGGCCCGTCGGCTGGCCGCGGCGTCGCTGGCTGCGATCGGCTTGCAGGCACAACCTGCCGCGCCGGCGCTGGCAGCAGCGCTCAAGGACGCCGATGAGGAAGTGCGCCGATCCGCTTCCGACGCCCTGGTCGCGATAGGCCCCCTGGCGGTTGAAGCGCTCAGCAAAGCGTTGGCGGACAAGGATCCGGCGTGGCGCCGGCGGTCGGCGGAGGTCCTCGGCCGGATGGAGCAGAGCGCGGCTGCGGCTGTGCCTGCCTTGATCAAGGTGCTGGGCGACCCGCAAAAGGAAGTGCGGCGTGCGTCGGCCAAGGCGTTGGGCGATATCGGTCCGAGGTCGGTCTCGGCCGTGCCCGCGCTCACGAGGATTTTTACGGACGCCGATTCGAAGGTACGTTATTACGCGTCGTACGCCATCGGGCGCATCGGCCCGCTGGCCGTGCCCGAGCTTGTAAAGGGGCTTCAGAGCACCAGCGCCTCCAGCCGGGCGAGCGCGGCGCTGGCGGTCTCCAAGCTGGGCGCTCACGCGAAGGCGGCCGTGCCCTTGCTGGCCAAGGCCGTAAACGACCACGACCCCAAGGTGCGCTACTACGCCACTCAGGCTCTGGGCAAGATCGGGCCGGCGGCGAAGGAGGCCGTGCCCGAGCTAATCAGTGCCCTCCGCGACCCCCAGAGCCGAACCAATGCCGCGAGCGCTCTTCTGAGGATCACCCATCAGAACTTCGGGCGCGACGCCGAAAAATGGCGGGAATGGTGGGAGGGACAGAACTAACAGCGCCGTTTCAATTGCCTTGCCCTTTTTCTATCGACGCCGCGCGACGACACAGCCGCGCGGCGTCGGTTTTTTGCGCTGAAAAACCGTGGCGAAACGCTTACAAGTGCTTACACGTTTTTACACGCCATACTCGCTGTTTTGCTTGATATTCCAAGCACACAGAAGTACAATGTCTGCCAGTTGCCAGAGGTCGTTTTGCAACTGCGGTCAGCGACGGGAAGGAAAAGCCTTTCGCCGCGGGAGAACATAAGAAACTGATGAGCCTGCTAGCGGCACGCGGTCGCAAGAAAAAAGAGGCCGACGATATTCCGATGGCGGCCATGCCCGACATCGCTTTTCTGCTGTTGATGTTTTTCATGGTCTCGACCACGTTTCTAGTTTCGCGCACGCTCAACGTGGAGCTGCCCGCATACACGAAGCAACAGCCCAAGAAGAAGGTTGATCGGATGACCGTTTTCCTCGCGGAAGAGTCTCTGCGAGTGGAATTCCGAGATCGGAAAGAGAATATCGACATGTGGGAGCTCGAAGGCCGAGTGCATGACATACTCCTGGATTCCGAAGGCGTGGAGCAGCGGGTCGTGTTGTTGGAAGTGGACGACGACTGCTCGTACCAGCGCGTGATCGAGGCCTTCGACGGCGTCCGCAGCGCTGATGGCTATGTTACGCTGGTCGAGCCCGAAGTGGCAAAGGAATAGTGTTCACGCGGGAATGCCTCCGACGCCGTCCCTGCGACGGCGCAAAGGTAACCGCAAAGGAAATCGATGGGCGGTCTTCGGCAGCGCTTCGGAGCGTGTTCCGGCAGTGCTCAAGCCGCTACGCTCAACTGTATGGGGATGAATATGCTTAAGACAAAACAGTTTCGCAGTGCTTGTGCCTCGGGCCTCTGGGTTGGGGCCGTATTGATGGTTTTGTGCGGCGCCTTTCCGGCCGCTCCTCTTGCCGTCGCGGGAGAGAAGGCCGCCGAGCTTAAGGATACCACCGGCGAGGACAGCGCCCGCGAGAGACGGTTGCGCGAAAGAGAACGCGAGAGGGAAAACCAGAAGGCCGAGCTCGAGTGGACCAACGCCGAGAGCGCGTTCCTGGTGAACGACTTCGAGACCGCCCGCAAGATTTACCTGACCATCGTGCGCCACTATCCCACCTCCGACTACTGCCTTCGGTCGCTCGCGAGGGTCGGCGACGTGTACCGGGCGGAAAAGTTTTTTCCGCAGGCGATCGAGTTTTACCGCAACGTGCTGGCGCACTACGCCAAGCTCGACCGCGAACAGCAGAAACGCCTCGAAGAGCACATGATCCGCGTGCGTTACATGATCGGTGCCACCTATTACGAGCAGAAGAATTACAGGCAGGTGTTTGGCGAGTTGCGCGCGTTCATACAGAATTTTCCCGATTCCAAGTACGCAAATGTCGCTTACTTCCTGATCGGCCAGAGCCACCTGGCCAACAACAACTACCGTGCGGCGATCGGCGCGTTTGAGTCGGTCGGCACGGCGCAGGGCGTGGGCAAGAGTGAAATGGAGATGCTGATCTCGCCGGGCGACACGCTCTACGTTCAGGTCAGGGACCCCGACATGCGCACCGCGGCGCAGGGGCAGATGGTGAAGGTGCAGATCAAAACCAGCCGCGGCGACATGGAAACGCTGCTTCTCAAGCCCAAGGGCATCGGGAGCGATCTGTTTGTAAACAGCATCAAAACACGGCTGGGCAGCCCGGAGCCCACTGCCGAGCTCGAACGGCTGTGGTCGGTCGAGGTCGACGACGGCATCACCATGGGGCTGCGCAAGGCCGAAGAACTGGCGAAGCGAGTTGAAGAGCTCAAGGAGAAACGCGAGAAGGCTAAGGAAGACATGGGGAGGATCAGCAAGGACGAGTCTCTCACCGGTCAGGAACAACTGGATGCCATTGACAAGCAGAAGGAGATCATTACGGGGTTCTCAAGCAGTATAGCCACCAGCGAGGGCCGCTCGAAGATCGAGCGTGAGTCGGCCTTCAGCCAGCTCGATGCGGCCTACGCGGGGATCGAGACGTTCCTCGGGCGGCGCGCTCCCGACCAGACCATAACGTCTATCAAGGAGCGATTGAAAGAAAGGCTCGAAGAACTCAAGAGGAAGCAAGAGAAAGAGGGCGAGACCGAAGAAGTCGACGAGGAAGAAGATGAAAAGGCCGAGAAGAAGGAAAAAGAGGCCTTTTCCGAAGAAGAAATTCTTGAAGTGCGCGAGTCCGTCCAGAAAGATCCGACCGATGAGAAGAACCTCGAACCCCGGCGGGCGGTGCTGCGCTACTGGATGGACAGGCTCCTGCACGACCTCAAGCGGGTCGAGGTGGTGGGCGATGATACCATCACCGTCTACTATAAAGACGACCACGTGAAGTCGGGCATGGGGCCGGAGTTTCGGCAAGACTCGATCCGCCTGGCCGCCAACGGTTTCGTGGGGTTTGTTTCCGACGACCTGAAATCGATGGTCAGCAAGATCGTTTATTCTTCGGGCGTGTACGTGGAAGTCGTGGATTTCGACCAAGACGTAACAAACGCGAAAGACAGTGTACAGGCGGTTTTGAGCGTGATCCCGCGCGAAGACCCCAAAGATAAGGCAGAGGAGGAGAAGAAGGAAGGCGAAAAGGACGCCAAGGAAGAAGCAAAAGAAGAAGAAGAACTGCCCAAAAGCCAGAAACAGGGCGGATTGCCCACGTACCTCGAGACCTACGCCGAAGAGACACAATACAGGGTCCTCGAAAGCAAAACCGAGGAAGGCAAAACCGAGAAGATCATCGTAGAAGTGCAAGAAGAAGAGAACCCGCCGCTCATCCCCGAGGGCGCGCCGCACGTTATCATCACCCTGACGGAAACGGGCCCCCACAGCGGTGTGTTTGTTGCTGTGATCCCGGGGACCCCCAGCGGCATAAAGGTTGATGGAGCAAACCTCACGGTATCTCTCGACCAGCGGTTGCGGGCCTCTTATGAAGACGAGCGCAACATCTCGCGGCGCAAGCCGTGGGTTGTCTGGTCGGCCGTCGAGTTTGTTCCGCCCGGTGAAGGCAACGTGGAATCGCCCAAGAGGGCCGACACCAAGCTCAACCGCCGCGCACAGCTCGAAAAGGGAATCTCCGAGGCGGAGCTGGCAAAGGTCTATGAAGACCTGGGCCTGGCCGACAGAGCGGGGCTGTATTTCGAGAAGGCTCTGCGCACGTGCGCCAGCGTGGCGCTGCTGGAGGGCCTTACGCCTCTTGGCGAAGAGGCCACCCACGCGATATGGAACATCTATTTCGAGAGCGGCCAAACCGAAAAAGCCATCTCGGCCTGCCGGCAGCTCATCAAGGAATTCCCCGGCTCGAACCTCGTAGACGAGGCTTACCTCGTCATGGGCAAGGCACATCTCAAGCGCGCAGAAGAAGCCGATGAGAAAAAGAAGTCGGGCCATGCTCGCCAGGCCGTGGTTGCTTTCAGCGGCTTGCTCCAAGCCAGGCCAAAGTCCGAGTACGTGCCTCAGTCCATCTACAGCATCGGACTGGCCTTGCTGATCGCGCGAGAGGGCGGAACGCCCTACATGGAGCGCGTGGTAAAGGAGTATCCCGACAGCCCATTTGCCGCGCTCGCGCTCGAGAAATCGGGCACCTACGCCTACCGAAACGGCGACTACACGAGCGCCTACGAGTACTTCACGCGAATCCTTACCGATTACCCCGATGCCACAGACCTAGACAAGATAATGTTTGCCCGCGGCCACTGCAAGGTGAAGGTGAGAGATTACTCGAATGCTCTGCGGGCATATTACGAACTGACGGAAACTTATCCGGGATCGGCCTACGCCAGGAAGGCGCAGAAGGTGATCGACTATCTGAAAAAAGCAATGGCCAAGGCCGAGGCCAAGTAGCGTACACAAGCACAAAAGTGAGCTTAAGCTGAATAATCGTTTTTCCCAGGCACTATTGGTGGAGACAAGTCTATGAGACGGACTCGCTTGCTCTGTTTGCTGATCTTAGGTATGGCGGCGTTGCGGCTGTGTGGCGCGGCAGGAGCTGCCACGCTCGAAGAAGCCATAAGCAGTACCCGCGAAATGCTCGCGGCCGAAGGGCCCGTAGCGGCCAAGGACGTGACGCAGGCCCGCGAGGCGCTGGAAGACGCGATCAAGCAAAACCCAACCCATGCGCAAATAGCGCCGGCAAGGCTGGCGCTTGCCCAAGCCAACCTGAAGGAAGGGCGCTTCCATGCTGCGTCGGAGTCGCTCAAGTGGCTGCGCGAACAAAAGCCCGAAAACGTGGCGGAGATGGACGTGTTCGTGGGGCTCGTGTACGCCCTCAACGGCATGGGCGATTACTTCGGAGCCATCGAGTGGGCGCAACACTTGTTGAGAACCGAGGAATTCAACGACGACCCCCGGCGACCTGATATCCTCTACCAAACAGCCTTGCACTGCGAAACCGTGCTGCGGCGCCCTCGCGAGGCCGCCGAATACTACCGGCAGCTTGCGAAAGAGCATCCCAAGCGCGAAAAGGCCCCCGGGGCAGCGGCGCGCGCGGGCTGGCTGCTGGAGCACCGCGTGAAGGACCTTCGCTCGGCCGTTGATGCATACATGTACCTCGCGACCGCCTACCCGAAGTACGAGGGCGATAAGCTCCTCAACTGGGAAGCCGGCGGAGGATGGACCGCCGGCTGGCGCGCGTTCAACATCGCCGGCGTGCTGAACAACAATCCCCGCACGAAACACGGCCTGGCCGATTTTGCCCTGCAGGCCAAAGTCTGCGAGCAGCTCGCCAAGCTCTTCCCCCAAAAGCGTGAAGCGATCTACTGGCACATGTTGAATTCCGCCACGCTGGCTTACAACGCGGACCAAGCACCCGACGGCCGGAGGAAAGCCTCCGACTACAAGGCCGCCTCCGAGTGGGGGGTCAAGGCGCTCGAAGCCGACCCCAAGAGCCAGAGAGTGCTTCGTTTTCTGCTTGACTACGGCCCGCAAGACAAACGGATCGGCTACGTTATCAATTATCTGGGGGGCACCACGGCCGATCGCAACACGTTCAACTCCATAGCCGGCAGGCTCACCACGCTCAAGCAGGTAGACGGCGTGCTCGCGGCGCGCCCCGACAGCGCCGGTGCCCTTTACAGGTGCGCGATGCTGGCACTGGACGCCAACAAGCTGCGCACCTCGGCCCGCGATCGACTTGGCCGCGCAAAGCAGTATCGTGCCGAGGTCGCCAAGCTCAACAACGAGGTGAAACAGGCTGATGCGCGCAAGAAGCAGTTGGATACAGACGCCGCCGCCAAGGAGGCCGCCGCCAACCAAGCCGAGCAGGACGCCAAGAAGGTAGAGAAGGAAGACGCCGCCGCGGCCGCAAAGAAGCGGGCCGACGCCAAGAAGGTCCGCGAGGAGGCGGGCAAGCTGCGAGACGAGGCGAAGGAGGTCTGGACCAAAAGAGAGCAGGCTCGGCGCAAAGCTACTAACCTTACGAACAGCGGCAACAGCGAGGAGTCTTCTGCGGCAAGCGAGATAGACAGAGCACAGAAGATCGATCCCAAGCCCGAAAACCAGAAGGCCGTAGTGGGCGACTTCAGCGTGGCCAAGAAGTACATCGACAGGCTCACTGTGCTGAAGAACCGCTCGAGCAACGACCAGACCTGGATCGGCCGGGCCGTGGAACGGTTCGGCCGCGACAGCGGCGACCTCGATTTGCTCCTTGCGGCGGCGCGCGAGCCCCGCTACGGCCGCTACGCTCGCGCAATGGCGTGGCGAGAGGCCGCGCGCATCCTGGCCGGCCGAAAAGACGCAGCCCGCGCCATCGCCGAAATGCGCAAATGCGTGGTCGCCGTGGCCGATCAGCTCAACAGGTACCAATACGAAAGCCACTACAGAAACGCCGCCGACGCTGAATATAACTATGTGGTATGGCCGCAAATAAGGGAAGCTTTCGGCGACAACGGCCAGGCCGCGTACGACGCTCTCAAGAAGATCGACGATGACGAGAGCCTCTGGTGGAGCGGATGGGCCTTCCGCGAACTGCTCCGGCACGAACTCGGCAAGCTCGCCTACGGGCTCGGCAAGAAAGATGCCGCCCGCCAACACTTCACTGGGATCACCTCAAACCACGATCTGAGCGCCGACGGCTGGCTGGCCTACTTCGAGCTGGCTCATGAAGCCAACGATCTCGAGGCGCTCCTGCACCTCGGCATTGCCGCCAAGCCCAAACTCACCCACAACCTGTGGAACAGCAGAATACATAGAGACAAGGAGCCCAAGCAGCTCAAGCCTGCCGTAAAGAAGCTGCTGGAAGAAGGGAAGTTTGCCGCGGACGAAAAGGCGTACTTCGACATCCTCGCAGCAGAAATGGAGCGCGCCAAGGCGCCGGACGTCATCAAGCTCTGCGACGACCTCCTTGCGAAATTCGCCCAGAGCAAACGCTTCGGCACCGTCGCCCTCAAGCGCGCACGCCTGGTCCGAAGCACGCTCAAGAAGAACCAGAACCAGATCGGCGCCCTTGCCGACTGGCTGACCGCGTCCGCCGCCAAGATCAAGAACACCGATCAGCGCGCCGAGGCACTCCGCCTCGCAGGCGATTACTACGGGGAGTCGGGCGAGGCCCCGGCGACCCCCAGGCTTGCTTACTGGTCGGTCGTTGGGCCGTTCGACGGCACCGACGGCAAAGGCTTCGACAAGGTTTTTCCGCCCGAGCAGAACCTGGACCTGAAAGCGGCCTATCCCGCGATGAAGGTGGCCAGCATCGCCGATAAGGTGGTAGTGAAGGACAAGAAGCCGCAGATGATGAAGTGGCTCCCCGTCGACGCCGACAAGAACGGCTACACCGATCTCAAGGCCCGGATGAGTCCAAACAAGAGCAAGGAGCCGCCCGTCGGTCTGGTCGCTTACGTGGCGAGCTACGTTGCCTCGCCTGCACAGCAGGAAGTGCTCCTTTACGCGGGCAGTCAGCAGGCCCTGAAGGTATGGCTCAACGGCCAGCCGGTGATCACCGCCAACGACCCCATCGGCTACGAGCCCGAGTTCTACATGGCGACCGTGAAGCTCAACCAGGGTTCCAACACGCTGCTGGTCAAGGGCGTGCTGAAGAAGGGCAGTTGGGGCTTCAGCGTGAGGCTGGGCCGCCTGTCGGCCCCAGCCACGGCGTCTTCCGCACCCGGCGGAGGCAAGAAGCAGGCCCTCGCCGCGGCCGCCGCGCACGAACTGAAGATGTGGTCGCCCTATGCCGAAGCCGCAAAGATCGCCAAGGGCGCCGAAAAGACAGCCAACATCTTCCGGCCGTTCGAAAGGATTTGGGACTGGGGCCGCGGCACCGAAGCCCGCGGCGGGTATCGCTCTCTCCTGGCCACAGACGAAGCCACGGCACGCAGAATGCTCGTTGAAAGCTACAGGACGAGAGACGGCAAGCACAACAAGAAATACCCGTTGGTGAGCGGCCGGCGATACTGCCGGGAACTTGCTGTGTACGTCAAGAATTGTGTCCCCGAGAATCGCAACTGGGTATACTCACTGATCAGCAGCACCGATCGAACAACCCTCCAACAAGCGGCGGACGCCGCCGAGGCCTACATCGAGAAGCACCCGGGCCACTGGGATATAGCCAACTTGCTGTGGCAAAGGACCAACCAGTACTGGCAGTACGGCCACAGGGAACGCGGCATAAAGCATGCCGTGCAGACCGTTAAGGCGTATCCCGAGTATCGGTGGCTGATGGACACGGCCGTGTCCCACCTGGGGGCCGCGTCGCCCGAGCTGACCGAGATCCGCTACAATCGCACCAAGAATAATCATCACCTGCTCGACTGGACGCAGACCTTGTACACCATGGTGGGCGGGCGGCATCGTAATGAGGCTAACAACCACGCCTCCACTGCCGCGCGATGCAAGACCGAAGCCGACAAGCACGAGGAAGACAGCCGCCGCGACACCAGCTATGCCCGTCAGAAAACTGAGCAGGCCAAGAGCTTCGAAAAGAAGGCGCAGAAGGCCACCGACGAGAAGAAGAAAGAAGACGCGGAGCAGTTTGCCGCCGAGGCAAAAAAACTCCTCGCCGAGGTGAAGAAGCACGAAGAGGCGGCGAAGAACCATCTCGCCGAGGCCAAGACGCTGCGCGACAAGGCCCAACAGGAGACCGTGGCGGAGAAGAAGAGCCGTACCGAATTCGAAAAGATCCGCGATTTGTGGGTCCAACGCTTTACCCAGGCCCTGCAGGGCAAGCTGGAAGGCGTACGGCCGAACGTAAAATACCTGCGCACGATGCTCGACATCGATCGCAAAGCCGCCGAGGCGGTGCTTGCGGCTGCCGACGGCCGCGACTGGGACGGCAATTTTCATGCCTGGCGCGACGTGGCCCAATACATCGAGAGGTACATCAGGAATTGGGACCTCGCCGCGAAGGCATTCCGCAATGCCCTCTACTATAGCTACAGCCAGAACGAATACATGGACGTCATTTCATTCTGGGCCATCAACGAGACGCGGGCCAAGCGGCCCGACGCGGCCGTCAGGCCCCTCGAGTTGGTGCTCGGGCGCTACGGCCACGTCGAAGCCCGGGCCGTGCAGGCCGAGACCGCACTGTGCGATCTCTACATGCCTACCGACGAGGGCGGCAATCGCGGCAGCTACGTGGCGGAGGTGTATCGCTTCCTATATCGCTACCCGGGATCGGAGGCCGCGCAAGACGAGCTGGGCCGCCTGCAGACAATGGCGGAGCGCGAGGGCGACGTGCGCGGCCTGATCGAGAACATCGCGGCGCAGATCGAGAAAACCCGCGACGAAAACGCCCGCCACGACCTCACGCTCACAATGGCGCGACTGCTATACGGCTCGAACCGCCATTACGACGCGCTCAGGGCGCTCAAGCCCTACCCCGCGAGCGATACCGCCGCGGCCGTTCTCAGGGCATCGCTTTATTGGAAGGTGCTAGACTACACCGCCGCCTTCGAACACCTGGCGAGGGCCCGCGTGGGCAAGGGCTTCGGCATAGACTCGATGACGACCCCGCCGTGGGAGCTGATGCTGGCGATGGTGCAATACACCGTCAGCGAGGAAGACTACGATGGGGCGTTCGACATGCTCGATGAAACCCGCCAGCTCTACGCCGACACGCTCACACGCGATCAGACAACCGAACTCCTGATCGCCCGCGTCGACGTGCTGGTCGCCGCAGGCGACATAGACACGGCCTTCCCGATCATCAAGCAGATCCAGGCCGAGAACCTCCGCCGCAGCGCCTACTGGATCGCCGAGGTGCAACTCGGCAAGATCGACTACTTCGCCGAGCGCTACGCCGAGGGTCTCAAGCGGTTCGACAAGGTTGCAAAGCTGCTGGACCCCGCCACGTCGCCGAGGGCGCTGTTCTGGATCGGCAAAACACAACTCGCACTCGGCAAGCCCGACGCCGCCATCGAGACCTTCAGGGAGCTGTGGGAGAACTACGGCGAGGATGACCTGATCATCCGGGCCATCTACCTGATCGGCCAGACCTACCGCCGACGGGGCGATTTTGTGGATGCTATCCGCCTCTTCGAATCAGTGGGCGTGATGCGCGCCGCCACCAAGGACAAGGTCGTCCCGGGTGAAGACGTAGTCCTCAAGGTCGTAGACCCCGACTACGCGGTCGGCACCGGAAAGAATTTCATGGAAATCGACATCGAAACGACCGGCGGCGATTTCGAGAAGGTGCGAGTAGATATCAACCCGATCAGCAGGGCGCTGTTTGTGGGGAGCATCAAGAGCAAACTCGCCGAGCCGCGCCGCAACAGCGGACTGCTCGAGCTCCGCGGCAACGATGTGATCACCGTGCGCTACATCGACAAGTACGGCAAGATGACGATCTCGTACGGCGAGGGGCCCGTCATCGAAATGGGCCACACGTCGGCCGCGTCCGGGGCCGGAGGCCTGAACCTGACCAGGGATATCGGCACCGAATTGTTCGGCGGCGGGTACATCCAGAACCTGGAGAAGGTCGGCGACGGCAGCCCCGAGAGCGCAATGCAGGGCTACATTGATGGCGCAGGCCACAAGAGCTTCCACATCGGCACGCGTTTCCTCCGGAAGCGACTGGTCGACAATGTCCGCCTGTACCTTACAAGCTCCGAGCCCCGGTCGGTCGAGATTCACGTGTTGAAGCCGTCCGGCGAAGAGGCCAACGCGAAAGACTGGCTGCTGTGCTACAAGACCCACAACCTCAAGGGCGGCGGATGGCACGATCTCAGGATCCCGCTTTCCGAAACCCGCGCGGTGCGAGTGACCGTGCCCGATAATCCTACCGCCAGGTCCTGGCGCACAATCAACGAGTTGGAGGTCATCGAGGGATCGGCCTCCAAGGCGTGGGACGATGTGAAGATCGAGGTCGACGGAACTCGGGAGAAGATATTCCGCCTCTATGTGGTCGATACCGGCGAGATTGAAATCAGCTCGGTCGGCTTCAAGGACGAGGACGAAGAAGGCACAGCCGGCTGGCGGCCTCTCGCCCCTGAAAAGGAAGAGGAGGAGGAGGAAGAAAAGCACGCGCTCGACATCGAGGTCGCCCGCCGCCGGCCCGGTGTTATTACCCCGGGCAATACCGTGTTTGTGAGGTTGAAGGACAAGGACTTCGACATCAGCGGCGAGCCGGAGACGATCCGCGTAAGCGCGTACACGCGCGGCCGGGCCGGAGCCGGAGAGACCGTGGGGATGGATTCGTGCACCGTTGAGCTGGTCGAAATCGGGACCAACGTCGGCGAGTTCAGGGGCCTGATCCGCACGCGGCCGTCGGCGCCTACAATCAGTGCGTCCGATACGGCAGCGGGCTTCTCGCCCGATTTCGCTCTCAACAACAACACCACCGATTCGGCATGGCAGGCTCAGATCGACGGCCTGCCCGGCAAGTGGATCGAGGTGGATCTCAAGGATGTTTACGACATCGCGGAAGTGCAGTGGACCCGCGGCGAAGGCGCCGATGACCGGATCATCCACGACGGCTCAGTGACGATCTACGGCTCCGAGCGGTTCCACGAGGTCACCTTCGAGGGCAACCAGGAAGTTGCGAAAACAATAAAGATCGACCCGCCGGTGGAGGGACGTTATGTGCGGCTGAAGGCCGACTTCTACGACGGCGATGCGCCCGTGGTCGCGCAGATCGTGATCAAGGACGCCGCCGGGAACACACTCGTGCCCACCAGCCCCACGCCTGAGGAAATGCGCACAAACAACGTGCTCGAGCTCAACGTGGGCGACTCCATCCAGGTCGAGTACCTCGACGAGGAAAACGTTGAACCCGGCAAACCCATCAAGCGCATAAGCAATTCCCTCGCCGTGCGCTACGACAACGCCGGCGTGAGCATTGCCATCACCAAGCTCGACAAGTTTGGCCGGGTGGAGAAGGCACGCCGGGCGGCACGCATCAACACGGGCGACGTATTCCAGGTGCTCGTGCAGGACGTGGACGTGGATAAAGACGACGAGGTGCAGAAGGTCGAGGTGTTTGTCGGTTGCGAAAGCGGCGACACCATGAAGCTCGTGGCCGAAGAGACCAGGGGCAACTCGGGCAGCTTCTCGGCCGACGTGGAGACCTCGAACAGGCCCGAGGCGCTAGACGACCCCAATCGGCTCTACGTGCGCGAGGGCGATTCCATCTGGGCAACGTATCTCGACGAGCAAAACATGGTGCCCGGGCACAAGACCATCAGGAGCACCCTCATTTTCGAAGCCACGCCCACAAGCGGCAGCATCGTGCCGCCGCAGTCGTACATCAGACCGGTGCCCGACTTCATGGGCGTATTGTCGTTCGACCCCACCGGCAAGCCGAAAAAGTTTGCGAACCCGACAGTGGGCCTGAGGGTGCTCGACCCCGACGCGGCCGTCTCGCCCTTTACCACCGTGCCGGTGTTCGTCGGCGCCCACAACACGCACGAGCGGCGAATCGCGTGGGCCGGGGCCGCCGACATGCGGGGGACGATGGCATCAGGTGCCCAACTAACAAAGATGCTCGAAGTTGAGCGTATGATAGAGAAGAAGCAACTGGCATTCGGCGAGCTGATCTTCACGCCGGAAGAAGTTGTGGCGTGGAAGGAAGTGCTCGACGGGGCGGGCAAAGAGAGGGCCAAGGAGATTGCGGCCGCCCAACTCCTGCCGGTCCTGGGCGACGATGTGATCTTCTTCCAGTACGTCGATGAGGTCGGGGCCACAGGTGCTTCCACGCAGACCCAGGCCCTCTCCCGGGATATGGTCAGATTCGCCTCGTCTTTAGACGCTCAAGGCAAGCGGCTCGTTCCGCTGCCCGACAGCAAGGAGTTCCTCGAGTTTGCACCGGTGGTGGAGCTCAAGGACCCCGAAACCGAGATCGAAAAGACGGAGGCCGAGCGCGAGGAAGCATACATGCAGCTCATGGGCAGCCGCTATGAGATGTATGCGAAGATGCTGGACTTCCAGAAACGCCAGCACGAGGAGCTCACGGCGAGGTTCTCAGACGCCCTCAAAGAAGCCGAGGAGAAGGCCAAAGGCGAGAAGAAAGGCCCCGAAGGGGCCGCCGAGGGGACCGAGGCGGCACCACCCGCAGAGGGCACGGAGGGGGCCGAGACCGCGAAGCCCGCTGAAGGTGCGGAGACCGGCGAGGCAAAGCCACCGGCCGAAGATGCCAGGCCGGAAGGTCTCAAGCCCGAAGACATGGAGATAACATCGGCCGTCGGCACCAGTGCCGAGCTGTCGGATGCAACGGTCCTCACCGCGGTCGAAATCCTTCAGGAAAGGCTCGTGAAGGTCGAGGCGGACCTCGAGAAGACACAGGTTCTCGTCGAGTTCTTCAAGCGCTTCGAGCGGGTCGAGCCCGATAAGCCCGAGCCGGAACCCGAAGCCTTGCCGAAGCTCCCGACAGGTACGCGCACAAAGCCTTACTTCCTGGCCCCGGCGCCCGGATATCCTTTCAGGATCTGGATCACCGACCGCGACCTCACCGAGCAGGGCACGTGCAAGGTGCTGGTGAGGACCTTCCACCACGGGCTCCGCGACCGCATGGAGCTGGAGGCCACACTCACCGAAGTGGAAGAAATGGATACCAAGAAGAAGCGGATGGTGCTGCAGGTCATAGTGCCGACCGCCCCCGAGCCGGCCGAAGGCGTGCTCCACGTGGGCTGGGGCAATCTCATTCACGTGCAGTACGAAGACGCCGTGCAGGAGCCGCCCGCCAACAAACTGCGACGCTCCTACGTCGCTTTTGCGTCCGACAGCGATCTCCGTGTGACGCAGAAGAACTTCATGGATATGCCCGAGTCGCTGCGAGTGGGCGAGGCGCTGTTTGTCTCTGTTGTCGACCTCGACCGCGACGTTACCTACGAGCGCGACAACATCCTGGTGGAAGTGAAGAGCGAAGTGGGCGACACGCTGGCCGTGATGCTCACCGAAACGGCGCCCCGCTCGGGCGAGTTCCGCGGGCGCCTGCAAACGGCACCCGGCGAGGTGAACCCCAACGATGCCGTGCTCCAGTGTACCTATGGCGGCGAGATTACCGTGCAGTATAAGGACTACGTGAATCTCGGCCCGCGACCTGTGGCCCAGCCCACGCGCCCGCAAGACGACGAGGAAGAAGAAGAGCCCCAGAGCTGCGTCGTGATAACCTTCGAGCGCGACGAACGCGGCACGCAGATTGCCACCGCTGTGGCAGCCCTGCTGCCCGGCTCCGACGGCGACGTTACTCTCTTCGCCCGAAACCTCAAGCGCGGCCGCCTCGAGAAGGAAACGCTCTTCAGCACCGGCTACTGCTATTACATGCTCGGCCGGAGCTTCTCGGAGCTGGGTTCGGTTACCCGGGCCGAGGAGGTGTTTGCCCGGGCGCGGGACGACTTCAAACTCCTCATACGCCGCTACGCCGAGCACAAGGAAGTGGCTCACGCCACGTTTTACCTCGGCAACATCGAGTTCGTGCGGAAGTACTACAACGAGGCAATCGGTTACTACCGCGCCGTGATCGAGAACTGGCCCAAGACTGAGTTTGTGGCCGAAACACGGCTGCGTATGGGTATGGCCTACGAAAAACTCGGCAGGACCAACGAGGCCATCGACCAGTACGCTTACCTGGCCTTCCATCACAAGAACAGCCCTTACGTGAAAGACGCCATGGTGAACATGGTGCACTACTTCGACGAGGTCGGCCAGAAGGCTGAGAAAGCGGAGCCGAAAGACATAGAGGGCCGCAACCTGGCCTTCTCGCGGCTTGTGAGCATAGCGAGCAGGTTCCTCGAGAAATTCCCGAACGACAGCCGCACGCCCAAGCTCGTTTTGCGGGCAGGTTTGAGGATGATCAGCCTCAAACGTTTTGAAGGAGCTGCAGAGCTCTTCGCCGAGGCCGAGAAGGCCCATGCCGAAAGCAAGTATATGCCCGCATTCCTCTACTGGCACGCCGAAGCGTTGCTGCAGGGGAGCGTGGGCGAGAGCCCCGGGAGCCGGGCACGCGTGTTGCTGCAGCGTGTGATTTACGATTTCGAGAACGACCGCTACTCGCGCGCGGCAACGGCTCGCATCGGTACGATCAAATAGGTCCTTAGATGTAGAGCAAGCTGCACATGCATCCAGCCATTTCCCAAACCAGTGGCCTCACCGTCCCCGAGAGGGGCGTGAACAGGCGGTTCGTAGGCTTCTCGACCTGGTTGGAGCGCGTATTGGCCGCCGGGCTGATCACGCTGTTTGTTATTGGCGTGATGGTCGAGTCGTACCATCCCGGCATCCTTTCGGACCAGGTCCGTGTGGTTTTCGCGGCTGTTCTTGCGGCGGCGGCCGCGAGCGTGGTGGCGGTGGATACTCGCCGCACGCGCCTTGCGCGGACGATCAAGTATGGCCTTGCCGGGCTGGCTGCCCTCAATCTGCTGCGGGCGCTGGTGTGGCTGTTGCCCGGTTCGCTCATGATGCCCGGCATGCCGCACGTGGCCATACGGTTGGCGGTCTACATCGGCCTGGCGGGCGCGGGATTCTGGCTGTGGGGCACTTGGGTGTGGTTCTACGCCGAGGTGTGGGTGCAGCGTGGCTCGCCCGACAAGGATGGCTCCGAGCCCAGGGGCAAACGCCCCGGGGCCGGTGCGGTGCGGCGGTTGGTCGAGCTGGCCCGCGTTGTGCCGCCCCCCTCGTGGGGCCTTGCGGCCTGGCGGCAGCTTGCGGCCGACCTGAGCAGTTTTGCAGCCGCCCTGGCTTCCAGAAAAAAGGAGCGCATACGTGAGGCACTGGGGCGCCTGTGGCGGGAGCTGTGCATATTGTGCGGCGAAACACTGATCAACGTTTGGCGGTTCCTCACGGCCCTCGTCAGCGAAGGCATTCCCGGCAGTCTCGGTTTTGCCGTTCTCGACCCCTTGTTTTTGCACCCTTCGAGAATCAGGACCGATCGCCTGCACCGGCTAATGGAGATCGTAGGGCACACCGTGGCCGACCCGGCCCACCCTGTCGACAGCAACGATTACGACGATCAGCGGCTTTCGGGGATCAAGACGTTTGTGGTGGCGGTGAGCTTGGCGCTGATTTTCGGCGGGATGCTGGAATTCAGCGGATGCCGCCGCACGACACCCAAGGGAATCCTGGGCGGGAGGGGCGATCGGATCGCAAAGGGCAAGGTGCCCGTTCAGCGCAAGAGGCGGAAAAAGGAGCAGAAGCGCAAGCCAAAGCAGAAAAAGACCAAGGAGCAGATCAACAGGGAGTCGGTGCTCAAGCTCTTCAAGGAAGACATGAAGGAGATGGCGACGGAATCTTCCGCATTCTCCGCTGCAAGCGTTGCGGCCGACTCCGGGCTGCCCGACGGCGAGGGGGAGGGCCCCACGGCTGCCGGATCGCCGAAGGGAACCGAGATAGGCGGCAAGTACTATTTCTTCCGCGTAAAATACAGGGGCGGCAACTGGGACGCCAACCGCAAGGGGATCCCGGCGCTGATGGCTGAGCTGACCAAGGCCGTGAACATCAAGACCAACAGAAAGGATCAGGCCGTTACGCTCAAAAGTCTGCCAAAGCACAGCGGCAAGTTTTTCCCCGTGTTGCTGTACATGACGGGCAACGGCGGGATCAGTGCCTCCGAGAGGGAAGTGGTGAATCTGAGAAAGTACCTGGAGGCCGGCGGATTTCTTTTCGCCGACTGCTCGGGAGGTAGTTTTCACGGTAGCTTCACGAGGTTCATGAAGAGGGTCTTGCCGGGTAAGGACTTTCGGCGCGTCGCTTTCGACCATACGATCTTCCGCGGCGACTACATGCCGTGGCTTATGCGCAGGGGCTGCCCCACGTACCGCAAGCACAGGGGCTCTGGCGATGCCAGGGGAATATTCCTCGACGGGCGGCTGGCGGTCTTTTACAGCGGGGGCGATCTGGGCGCGGCCTGGGCCGCCGTGGGGTGGTCTAAGGGCCAGCGCAAGTACGTTGAACTTGCCTTTCGAATGGGTGTGAACATCATCTGCTACGCCATGCTTTATGGCGGAGAAAAAGGCCTGGTGGATGAGGAAGGCCCCAGCTAATGACACACGTTACACACGAACACGTTTCAAGAGCGCGGCGGCATGCCGATCGTGCGGCCGGCCTGGCTGCATTCGCCGCGGCGCTGGTAATGGCGGCTTCGGCCGCATTCGGCGTGGAGAGCGCCGACGAGCTCTACGAGCGGGGCAAGCGCCTTGGCGAACTCGAGAAATACGCCGAGGCCATTGAGGTGCTGCTCGATTTTCAGACTAATTATGAAAACGACAAACGTGTGGCCGAGGCCCAGTACCTGATCGGGCGGTATCAGCATTCCCGCAACTACCTCAACAATGCGATCAAGGAATACGAGTTCGTTGTCCAGGATTTCTCCAAGACGATCTACGCGGCGTATTCCTATGGCTACGTGGCCGACATCCACAGGCACATGGAGGAGTACGAAAAGGCTGCCGAGGCGCTCGAAACGCTCGCGAAGGACTTCCACGAGAGCCGCGAGGCGTTCCACGGGCTTCGACAACTGGGCGACGTGTACCTGATGATGAGAGACCGGGCCCTTAAGGAAGAAGAGGGCAACGCCCAGGATTCTGAAGATAAGGCCGTGGCGACTTTCAAGAGGCTTATCGCGTACGACGCAGCCAAGCTTCTGCGAGAGAGCCATCACGGCCAGCGCGGCCGGGTGGATAGCGACATTCGTCGGGGGGTGTTTTTCCTTGCCATCTACGCTCTCAAGGGAGAAGAAAAGGATTACGAGGCCGCCAGGTACGCCTATTCGCGGCTGCCTTACACGTGGGAGAAGGTCAAGCTCCTGATCGAACTGCTCTTCATGCAGGACAAGATCGGCGAGATTCACGACTTGATCCGCGATATGGAAGGCAAAGACTACTGGCGGGCGCAAAGCATGCTGCTGGAGTTTTACACGAAGCGCAAGGTGCTGCGCGGTATGAAGCTGATGGTCAAGGAATTGACCGGCGAGAAGCCGCCGAGCAGCAACCTCACCGCCCTGCTGCGCCGCTTTGACGGGGCAGCCGGGGTCTTCGGAACGGAGGCCAGGCGCGGTGTGCTGCAAATGATCGCCACGCGGTACCGTCCACTGCGGCGCGCGTTTGAGTTCAAGATCTGCGAGATCGACTCCGGCGAGCACCCCTCTACACTCGAGCGGTTCATTATCACCTACGAAAAGGGCGGCGACGTCGAAACGTGCAAGGTGTGGCGGGGGCAATTCTTCGAACGCCAGAAAGATCGCGAAAGGGCGCAAAAGGAATACTGGCGGATGGTCAACAAACCCAGGGCGCATTTCTTCGTGGCCGAAACCTACCACGGCCACATTGCAAGGGGGGTGGGCAACGCCGACCTCCGCCTCGCGATCAAGGAATACCTGACGATCCGCAAGCGGTTTTACGACACACAAAGCACCTGCGAGGCCTACTGGCGCATGGCGCACCTCCACGCCGAGCTAAACGAAAAAGACAAGGCGATCTCGGTTCTCAACGAGATGGAGAAACGATTCGTGGGCCAGCCACGCTGGCAGGTAAGGGCGCGCTTCCAGATCGCCCAATGGCAGCGCGTGTGGCGGCGATACAACGACGCAATCGAGTCGTACCGCATGGTCGACGCACGATACCCCGCAACGGGCGAGCAACAGCAATCGATTTTCAACATCGGGCTGTGCTGGGAGGGTCTCAACGACAAGGAGAGGGCGATCCGCTCGTTCGTCGAGTGCATCAAGCGCTTCAAGCAGACGACGATACAGTCGAGGGCGCACAGCCGCCTCGAAGTAAATTACAAATTTCCCGATCTTATGATTCGTGACATGACAGATAAGTTCAAGTAGGCGGAGACAAGAGATGCTCGACTTTATTCTGCAGGGCAAGTTGTTTATGATCCCGCTGATTACGTGCGCCGTGCTGGCCATCGCGGTAATCATCGAGCGAGGTATCGTGCTCAAGGAAATCCAGGCCTACGTGGGGCCTTTCCTTGAGAAGTTCAATGAGCTGATCACGGCCGGAAAGCTGAAAGAGGCCGAAGAGCTCTGCGAGAGCACACCGCATCCGGTGTCGAGAATGCTCGCCGCCGGCCTCACCCGCCACCAAGAGGTCAAGCGCGAGCAAAGCCTGGCCTTCGTTCACGACCAGGTCGACAAGGCCGTCTCCAGCGCGGGCGTGCACGCGGTATCGCTGCTCGAGCGGCGCCTGGGTCTGCTGGCCAGCGTCAGCAACCTTGCGCCCCTGTTCGGATTCGCCGGCACCGTAACCGGCATGATCGCGGCTTTCGGGGCCATCGCCGCCGCGAGTTCGGTGGATGTAAGCCAGGTGGCTCTGGGTATTTCGGAAGCCCTCAACACAACCGCCACCGGCCTCGTGATAGGAATCGCTGCCACGCTCGGATACAGCCACTACACGAGCAAGATCGAGGCATTCGTGGGGCAGCTCGAGGATGCCTCCAACAGGATGCTTGCGGTCATGACAAGAGACATACTAACCGAGCGTTACGGCAGCCAGTAGGCTGCCTCGGAGGCCCAACGCAATGAAACTCGAGAGAACGCACACTGTAAAAGCGGGCAAGTTCTCAATGGCCGCCATGAGCGATATGGCCTTCTTGCTGATCATCTTTTTCATGGTGTGCGCCAAGTTTGTTGAAAAGAGCGACGCCCAGGTCGAACTGCCGATTTCGGGAACCGCCGAAAAGGCGGAAGAAGTGCCCATTGTGATCACGGTCACCGCGGAGAAGCTTTTCTTTGTGAATGGGGTGGTGATGGAGGCCAGGGAGTTGCTGCCCGAGCTGCGGGGCAGGCTGAGGGGTGTCGATAATCCCGCCGAGAAGACCATAATGGTTCGCGCCGACCGGACCCTGCAATACAGAGATATTAGACCCGCTATAGACGCAGTGGACCGCGCGGGCGGAATGCTCGAGCTGTCTGTACTCACAGAATGACAACTTGATCCGAAAGGAGGCCTGCATGGCCGACTCACATACCGACGCATCACCTAATGGCAGCAAGCTGTCGCAACTGGCGAAAGACCAATGGCTCTTTCCCAAGAGCATTGCGGCCGTGTTTGGGAGCTTTGTGGTTCTTGTTCTCGTTTTGTCTCCTTCCATATACTTGCCGTCCTTGAGAAATACGCCCGAGGCATGGGCCGACAAGGGAGAGCAACTGGCCAACGAGAAGAAGTTTGAAGAAGCCATCGAAGCCTATACTGAGGTGCTGCGCTTCGAGGAGACGCGACTGGACATCTTCTCACGGGCCGACCGCAATATTCAGAAGATCAAGGAGCTCATGAGGCTCAGAGAAAAGCAGGGCCACGAAAGCGCCGAGATCGAAGAGGTGGGAGGGGGCGCGGCTGAAGAAACCGATGAAGACGACGAGGACGCCTCTGATGAAGAAGAAGCGCCGGAGGACAAAGAACCCGCCGGCGACGAAAAGGCACCACCCATAACGACAAAGGGCGCGGACGAAGGGCGAGCGCTCGAGGAACTCGAGAAGCAACCCGACGCCGAGGAGAGATCGGGCGAGCCGGACCTGACGATCGACTGAGGACCGCGGTGGCTCATTTCCGCGAGCGACCGGGAATATCAAGGGGAAAAAATGATTCGGCTGCGAATTATCACGTATTGCATTTGTCTGCTGGCTCTTTCCTCGCACCTGCCCGTATGGGGCGAGCCGTTTCGAGCCGCCTTCACCGAGGAAGCCATAGATCAAGAAGCCACCAGAACGTGGGAAGACCCCGACAACAAGGGGACGTTTCACAACATCGTGGCGTTCAAGAAGCCGACGCGCATCGGCTCCGCCCTGACAACCAAACCAGTAATACGTTACCTCAAGCCGGATGCACCCTATCCGGGCGACCCCAAGAACGACGACCACTGGGTCACGCTCGACGTTGCGCCCAGTCAGCCCTACGTGCGGCTGGTGACTTTCCCACACAACGTAAAAACGCGGGCAGTTCTGCTGACCGAAAAGCGCCGTCGCAGGCCAAGGTGGTACCCCAAGTACAGGGTCGCCCGCCTTGAGCGCTTCTTTTTGGAAAGGCTTCACAACATAACGCCGATCGCCATCGGCCAGGGCGAGCACAACTACGGCTCCGCCACGGGCCTGCGAATCACCAAAGGAAACGGCGCCTGGCAAAACACCGGCCCCATCGGACTCGACGGCATAATATATGGCGAGAATATCACGGAATTCGCGCCCACGTGGTTCGTGCTCTCGTGGGACAAGCCACACACGATCGAGGCCGTCTACTCCAACGACAACTTCGCCAGGTGCAAGATCGAATTCTTCGAAGGCCCCGATCAGTTGAACCCGAGCGTTGCCAGAGACAAGTACTGGAAGGCGCCCGGAATGTACCTCGAAAAGACCGAAAAAGGCCGGTGGATCAGTTTCGCACCCGTGACCACGCGAGGCATAAGATTCAAGATCCTCTCCACCGGGCACCCCCAGATCGCAAACATCCAGTCGATGCTCGTGCTCACCGACCTGGGCCGATTGGCCGTGCCCGAGCCCGAGATCAGAATAGAGACGCCCGTCCCGTACTCTGCACCCTACTCGATAGGCAAAGACGGCATCTTTACGATGGTGATCGACGGCCTCGAGGGAAATCGGATCAAGAACATCATAGCCCGCAGGGAGACCAAGAAGGGCGATCACGAGGTGCGCTGGAACCTCAAGAACGAAATCGGCCAGGTGGTTCCGCCCGGCACCTACCGTTGGAAGGGCATCGCGGGCCCTCCCATCGAGCTGCGCTACGAGATGGTCCCCTACCCCAATGTGAGCATGAACTCACCCGACAACCCCCCCTGGGAGTGCGGTTCGCGCGGCGGCTGGCTGGCCGATCACAACCCAGCATGGGGCGTGGCCACCCTCGGCGACCGCGCCTACATCGGAGCCACGGGCCACGAGGCCGGCTGCGGATTCCTCGAGTGCACCCTCGAAGGCAAGAAGATGTGGCAGCTCCGCCGAGGCACCAGGCGAATGATGCCCTACGGCGACAAGTACATCTTCTGTGAAAATGGTCCGTGGGATGGAAGGGCCGACAGCGTCTGGATCGTGAACACCGAAACGAAGCGCACCGAGAGATTCTTGAGTCGCGGCAGCACCGACGCGCGCAAGAGGGGCATAAGGGGAATGGCCCCCCTCAACGGCAAGCTCTACCTTACTGTCCAGGGCGACAAGCGATGGCTGGTCAAAGCGACCAACTCCGGCTTCGTCGACATCGACAACTGTCTGCCGGCCTACCTGCCGGAAGAAACGCGATACGGCCCCGAGGCCAATATGACGAACGATTTCCTCCGAATATTCAGACTCAAGGGAACGCCCCCCGGCAAATGGGGGCTGCACTACATCGAAACCACCGAGGGCGCCGGGCGCAAGCAGCACACGCTCCTCGCGTTCAAGACGCCCCAGCCCATCGGCAGCATTTCTTTTGGCGCGATCCCACTCAAGAAGCTGGGCGACGACATAGCAATAAAGATAAAAGTACTCAAGCCGGGCGCCAAGTACCCGCCAAATCCCAACGACGACACGGCATGGTCGCTCGTATGCGATACCGATCCAAACACCTCCTGGCACGTGGCCCCGATACCCGAAGACACGCCCACGACAAGGGCGCTCCTCATCACATTCTTTAAGGGCGGGGAAGACGAACTCGCCGACTTGCTCGAGTCGGAAGAAGGCGAAGATTTCGATCTCGATAAGCTCGGAGGCTTCGAAGACGACGACGCCGACAAGAAAGCATACATCGGCTACGACAAATCCAACGAGTGGCGCGGCCTCCTCGAAGGAATGACACTGCTGCGCCGCAGATATAAAAACCTGTTCCCAACGGCTAAGGTGAGTGTGAACTCCGGAACGATCCTCGACGACGGTACCTGGGACGCACAGCGCACAACGCCCATATCTGCCGACCGCCCAGGCATATACGCCATGGAATGGGAAGAGCCCCAGAAGGTCCGCGGACTCGCAATCAAGGAAATCGACGGACGATTGACCGAGATCGACGTCTACACCGGCCCCGACGACGAACCCATCGATATCGCCGGCTTCGAACACTGGGAGAAGATGGCCACCTATCAGCAGGTGCTCCGCAGTTACTCGCCTTACGGCGACGTCTCCAACGCCGACGCCCGCTACATCGACGGCTACGCCGACTTCGGCAAGATAGTTACCACCCGCGCGGTGCGGCTGCGCATCGTGGCGCAGTGGACAACCCGGGCCGAGATGCGCGGCGGAAGGCGCTCTGACCGCTCCGGGCCCCTCGACCCGACCCGGTGCCATGTATACGGCGTGGCCCCCGTCGAATTCCTGAGCGAAGGTGTCCCTATCGACCCCCTGATCGCCGAGCGTATCGAAGTGTGGGACATGGAAACGAAGACGCTCGAAAAGGAGATGCTGTTCAGGAATGCTGAAAGCGGCTTCCACAACGGCCTGGTGTCGAGCCCCGACGGCGAACTGTTCGCCACGCAAGGCAAGAAGATTGTAAAGCTCGATATCGAAAACGGCAACCACGAAGACTTCGTGACCGACGTCGATGGCCCTCTGGCCATGACGTTCGACAGCGACGGCAACTTCTACGTCTACGACTCCGCCGCCGAACGCAAGGATATTCGCGTCTACAACCGCAAAGGCAAGTATCTGCGCTCCATCGGCACCCCGGGAGGCAAAAAACCCGGCCCGTGGGATCCGCTCCGCACGGGTTTCCTCACCGGCATGGCCTGCGACAAAGACAACAACATCTGGTTCGTGGATTGGAGCTATTACCCCAAACGGACCGTCAAGATGACACGCGACGGCAAACCGCTGCGCGAATTCTATGGGTCCACCAACTACGGCGGCAACGGAACCATGGACCCGTGGGATAAGACCCGCGTGTTTTACGGCGGGCTCGAGTTCGAGGTCAACTACGAGACCGGCGACACCAGGCTCAAGAACCTCCTGTGGCAAGGCCCCGCCCTGGAGCGTCCTCAGCTTTGTATTCGTATAGACGACCGCGACTACATGGTCAATCGGCCGATGGGCTTCCAGCCCTCGACGTCCGTAGGTATTGTGTACCTTTTCAACAAGGATCACACCGACCGCGTGGCCGCCTTCGGCAACGCATCCAGTTTCAGCGGCCTGAGAACGAAGGAGATCCGCAAGGCGCTCGGCACGAAGGTCCTCGATGGTAACGACTTCATCTGGGGCGATCACAACGGCGACGCCCAGGTGCAATACGAAGAAATCCAGTTCATAGAGAAGAAAGGGGCCGCAATTACGGCGTTCAACCGCGATCTGGGCGCTCAGGCTCCCGGCTACCGCTACCAGGTCAAGGAATTCCTGCCCAACGGAGTGCCACTCTACGAGCGGGTCGAGTCGCCCGTCAAAGTCATGGCCTACCGCTACAACAGCGGCAAGGGTTACCATGCCGTCAAAGGCGAAAACGAAGTCGGCTACAACACCGACGGCGAGGTCACGTGGACCTACCCCAACGAGGGATGGGGCGTCCATTCCCTCTACTTCGCAGGCCCGTGGAATACCGGGCAGGTCGTAGCCCAGTTCGGCTGGATCGGCAACGAAACCGCGCACGCCGGCGAGCTCGGCGAGTTTGTCGTGATTAACTCGAACGCCGGCGCATGGAACATCTGGACCACCGACGGCCTGCTCGCCGGATACCTCCTGAAAGACATGCGCTCGCCCGGTGCCCGCTGGTGGACAATGTGGGAGCACGACAAGGGAATGATCCTCAAGAACATCACCGCCGGCCAGGAACATTTCTCCGGCTACTTCTGCAGGAGCTTCGAGGACGACAAATACTACATCATCATGGGCGGCAGCAGCGTGACCGTGGCCGAAGTGATCGGGCTCGATAAGTTCAAGAGATTCAACGGCACCTTCGAAGTAACGCCCCAAAACGTCCGCGACGTCATCAAATGGGAACTCGAGAACATAAGAGAAGCCACCAAAAGCAAAGTCAAGATGACGGATTGCTACCCTCTAAAGGGCCGCATTTCCATTGACGGCTCCAGCGGAGACTGGCCGTTCGACGAAGGCGTCCCGATGTACACCGTGTCCGATGAGATGGACCAGAACGCCATTTTCTGGTCCACATACGACAAGCATTACCTGTATGTGTGCTACAGGGTCAGTGCAATGGGGCCGTTCATCAACACCGGCCGACGGTGGGACATGCTCTTCAAGACCGGGGCGGCCGTCGACCTCCAGATAGAAACCGGCCGCGGCGGCGACCCCAACAGAAAGGGGGCCGCGAAAGGCGACACCCGCATCCTGATGAGCATAATAGACGACAAGCCCGTGGCCGTGATGTATCGCCCCGTGGCACCCGATGCCGCGCCCGAAGACAAGTGGCAGGTCACCTCTCCCGTCTTCGACTTCGAGTTTGACATGGCAAAACAACTCAAGGACGTGCGAATGGCCTACAGGCGAGGCGGGGGAGGATACACGGTCGAGGCTGCCATCCCTCTCAAAACATTGGGAATAAAGGTCCGCAACAACCTTCTGCTGAAAATGGACTGGGGCGTTCTCACAGCCGACGAGAGCGGCAACCGCGTAATCAAGCGCTCTTACTGGTCCAACAAGGCCACGGCCATGGTCTCCGACGCACCCACCGAGGCGAGGCTGCATCCCGACCTCTGGGGCTACATCCGCTTCCTCAAGAAAAAGCCCGACCCGAATGAATGGATGTACGACCCGATGCTGCTCAACCCCGACCTCGACGGCGAGGACGAAAACGAAGGCTCGATCTTCGACCTCGATTTCTGAGAGGCCATCCGGCGGCCGGAATACCGGGCGCAACGTTCTCCGAAACCATTTGATCACGCGTGGGCAAGCATATCTGAGGTAGGGGCGGCGCTTCGCAGCTCGGCTGCCCCCTGGCAGCCGAGACCGAATTGCCCGCCCTCTTTTCCGATGCCGCGCACCTTCGTCCGGCGCACGGCCCCTACGTGCACCACGCAGATTATCTAACCCTCCCGGCCCGGCGTCGCCGCCTTACGCAACATTCCTTCGTCATTGAACATTGGAAATTGGGAATTGAGCATTTCGACTTCGGACCTTGGACCTTGGACCTTGGACCCTTCTTATGGGCATCGATTCCTCGCATTGTTCCGCACAACCATCATATCGAGCACGTTGATCATCCCATCTCCCGTGAGGTCGTACCGCCAGTTGTCGCCGCTGCCGACATCCTCGTACAGATGATTCCGGACGCCGATCATGTCGAGGATATTGACGATGCAATCGCCGTTCACGTCGCCGACTAACACATAACGGGCCTCGGCCGTGTGGTCGGCATCCATCGTGATCTGAACGTCGGCTTGGTTTAGCGGTCCCTCGGCGCCGTCTACGATCCACCTCACGAAATCGTATTCCACATTCCCAGCGGTTGCGCTTCCGGGCGCGGTCAGATTCACCACCTCCTGATCATCACAAAATGCCGTGTAGTCGGTCGTGCCGGGTTTGCTGCCCGTAATGCTCAGCCCACTGATGGGCGCCGATTTCACCGTCACTGTCACCCCCCGGTCGTGGACGAAGACGTCCGTGGTGTTGTCGTTCGTGTCGCCCGGGACGAGGTTGCTCCCATTCGAGTTGAATGCCACGAAGCGGCCGTCGGGGCTGGTGGAGGGTTTCGTTGAAAAGCCGTTTCCCTGCGCCCCGTCGGACGTCACGCTGACGCGGGTCGTCTGGCCCGTCTGGCGGTCGTGGACGAAGATGTCGTAGTGCTTGTTCGTGTCGCCCGGGACCAGAGCGGTCGCATAAGAGTGGAACGCCACGAAGCGGCCATCGCCACTGATGCAGGGGGTGTATGAATAACCATTTCCTTCGGTGCCGTCGGATACGACGCTGATCCGGGTCGTCTCTTCGGTCTCCCGGTCGTGAACAAAAACGTCAAGCCAGCCGTTCGTGTCGCCCGGGACAAGGTTGCTCGCCTGCGCGTGGAACGCCACGAAGCGGCCGTCGGCACTGACGAATGAGCTAGACGATAATTCCCCGGAGACCTCGTTTCCCTGCGTCCCGTCCGATGCCACGCTGACGCGCTCCGTTGTTCCGGCAACGGCGGGCCGCACGGCGCCGACCAGACCAACAACGCATACCAGAACAAACAATACTCCGAATGATACATTCCGTTTCATGACAAGACCTCCTTTTCACATAAAAGCCATCCAGAACGGAAAAAGAAAATCGGCCACTCACCTGAGCGTAATAATACCATGAGAAGCCCCGTCTGTCAAGCACGAATTTTGTTTTATCTTTTTGTGCGGGGGTGGGGAGAGATGGGTGTTGCTTTGTGTGCTTCGTGTCTTTGTGGTGAATCTGCGTTTAGTCTTTTTTGCCTTTCACCACAAAGTCACAAAGGACACAAAGAAGTTCAGAGCCCAAAGTCGAAGGTCCGGGGTCCGAACACGTGCCCGGCCGCCGAAAGGCGGGGATATGTAGGGGCGATTCGTGAATCGCCCTCCTGTGAAGACCGGCGGCGTGGCGTCCGGGTTGGGCGGTGCGCGGCACAGAGGGCGGCTCGCGAGCCGCCCCTACATGGCCCTCGCATCGTCCCCGTCGTCGCGCCGCTTTCTTAAGCGGTCCCGCCCTCTCAGGCGGCCGTTCTGCCGCCCCCTGCGGGGGCTCTGCGATTTTGGGCGATCGTTTTCCACGGGCTGACGCCCAATGGCATGAAATTAAGGATATCTATACGCGGTAATGGCTATATGGAAATTCATGGAATCTA
>Ga0114922_10000211_pt1 | contig 55501 bp, 46 predicted proteins | sample AartaG_FD_100975 | JGI IMG/M metagenome (GOLD analysis project Ga0114922, IMG submission 100975) | Deep subsurface microbial communities from Aarhus Bay to uncover new lineages of life (NeLLi) - Aarhus_00045 metaG | ecosystem: Environmental > Aquatic > Marine > Oceanic > Sediment | place...
AACGCCTTTTACTCCGGAAAGCGAGGGCGATTTCACTTTCACTGCCTGTGTTATCAATCCCGATGACCAGGACCCTGCGGACGATTCAATTTCGACAGTCATACCTGCCTATGAACATCAGGGCGCTGGCGGGCCTGATGATTTCGGCTATATATTTATCGATAACACCGAGCCTGACGGTCCGACATTCGACTGGCTGGATATTTGCAGTACCGGTGTTCGGATTGAACCGAATATGCATTATTTTATGTCTGATGAGTTGCCTATCGGTTTCGATTTTGAGTTTTATGGCGAAACATACAACTCCATGTGGGTTAATTCTCATGGCTCGGTTCATATAGGTTCACGCGATGTCTGGCTGTCTGAAAACGATTGCCCCTTGCCTGATCCCTCGACTCCTCATGCGCCCATGCTGCTGGTTTACTGGGACATGCTGCACGTCCAGTATGAAATCGGTCAGGGCGTATATTACCAGCATTTTGATCAGCCGGAAATCGATTTTACTGTCATACAATGGAAAATTTCGCCATACAGCAACCCTGGTGATTCTCTGGAGTTCGATGTATTTATTTATGAAGATGGCAGCATATTATATCAATACAATTACCTTGCCCAGCGTTTACCCAACGGCCAGGGACAGGAGGCAACTGTTGGTCTGGAGTATGATGTATTACCATCCGGAATATCGTATTTCTGCAATGACGATAACCCGGGCAACAGACTTCAGGATGGTCTGGCTATCAGATGGTGCATGGAGCCCACTGCTGTTGATGATGAGACTGCAATGCTGCCGGATGAGTTTACCCTATATCAAAACTATCCAAATCCTTTCAATGCCCGGACTACCATCAGATATAATCTACCCTTGGCTTCGCATATAACAATTGAAATCAATGATCTTTTGGGCCGTCATGTCGAAACTCTTGTTGATACTGATCAACCCGCCGGATATCATCAAATCACCTGGAATGCCGGTGATAGAACTTCCGGGATATATTTTTACAGGATTACAGCGGGGGATTTCATCCAGGCCCGGAAGATGTTGTTAGTTAAGTAAATTAAACGCTTGTTTTCAGCCGCTTGCAGATGTGCGGGCGGCTTTTTTTATTTTGTGCGCGTGTTCATACAGTTTCATGCTCAGGGCACACGAGGACGTGTGCCCCTTAGGTAATAAACACAATTATTTGCCTTCAGCCTTCGATAAATATTGAATTATCCGATAAAATTGATTATAAGCTTTCAAGGGCACAATAAAAGCGCCCTGACGTATATTATTATGATGAACGTATTTAAAATCTCTCTATTTATTCTCCCGCTGGTTATTAGTTTTAGTTATGCGAAATCGCCATCTGACCAGCCGCTTGACCTGTTGCATGCCGATCGCCTGGTAACAACCGGAAAGGATATAAAAAACATTACCAACTTAATCGGCAACGTGCATCTAAGACACGGGACTACTGAACTCTGGTCAGGCCGGGCAGTCTGGTATAAGCAGACAGACGTTGTTGTATTTATCGATTCTGTTACATTGATTGACAGCTCCCGAACTTTAACATGCCAGACGCTTACATATTACCGAAATGCCGGCTCGGCTAAGGCGGTTGGCGAGGTTGTTATACGTGATGATCTCGAAGATGTGCTCTTAACCGCCAGCAAGGTTGATTTTATAAAAGATGAAAACAGGTTTGTCGCAACAGGCGGACCGGTTTTTACATTGTATCCGTCCGATGATTCTTCGAAAACCATAATAGTCGGCGACAGCATTGTCTACAACACGGAACTGAAGACCGGCGAAGCCGTCGATGATGTTGTGATTACCCGTCGGGATATGGAAGCGGTTTGTCAAAAAGCCGAGTTTTATGATTCCGGCGAACGTATAGTACTCATAGGCGAGCCGTCGGTTATCCAGGACAAGAACCTCATTGAAGGCGATCTAATCGAATTGCATACGCTTAATCGATCTCTAACAGGAATTGTGGTTGAGGGGAATGCCGGCGCTGTCTATCGTTCTCGACCGGATACAAGCGTGGAACAGTTCACCGATGCTTTTTTGACAGGTAAACAACTTGAAGCATTCTTTGATGAGGATAAGCTGGTCAAAGCGGTCATGCGTCGGAATGCTGTCAGTAACTATATTCCAGCCCCAAATGACTCCATCGCTAAAGGCAACAATATGGCCAGCGGCGATTCTATTACGCTGTATTTCGACAACGCGGAAGTTAACCGGGTTTTAATACTGGGCGGAGCCCAGGGGCATTATGTCGAGGAAAAAATCCAGGATACCGGAAAAGTTCTACCTGAAACGACCTATTATAACGCTCATGAAATCGATTACTTAATTGATGAAAGAATGATAAAGCTTTTTGATCAGGCCGGGTTGAGATACGAGGCGATGGCTTTGAAATCCGGCCGGATAACGTATGACGTCAACGAGGAAATCATGATTGCCACAGGCTTTATTGAGCAGACCGATTCCGGTGAAGTACTGGTTCAAACCCCCGTATTAAGAGAGGGCGGCGATGAATTATTCGGGCGACGCATGGCTTATAATATTCGCACCCGTAAGGGTAAAGTCGAGCTCGGGAAAACCGAGTTCGAAGAGGGGTATTACCTGGGCAGAGAGCTAAGACAGGTCGATAAAGATGTTCTGTTTGTAACGTCCGGCGAGTATACGACCTGCGATCTGGAAGAACCTCATTTTCATTTTCAATGTCGGCAGATGAAGATGATCACCAAAGATAAAGTTATCGCCAAGCCGGTAATCCTATATATCGGTCCTCTTCCCGTGATGATTATCCCCTATTATATATTCCCGATCCGCAAGGGACGGCATTCCGGTTTTTTAATGTTCGAGATAAGCAATATCGAAAAAGGAGACAGGTTTATCAGGAACCTGGGGTATTACTGGGCGGCTTCGGATTACTGGGATATTCAATCCAATCTCGATTTCGAAGAGAATAAAAGCATTCGTATAAACGGGAAATTTAATTACGCGCTCCGATATAAGCTTACCGGCAGTTTAAGGGGATCTTTTACCCGACGAACAAGCTGGAACAGCAGTTACCAGAGAAATGTCAGCGAGGGATGGGGGATAAACTTCTCACATAACCAGACTATAACTGAAACTGTCGGTTTACGAGCCGGAGGCGCTTTTCAGTCCAGTAAAAACTATAATATCGACAACAGTTACGACCAGGAAGAAAGGCTGAACCGCTCGGTTAATGCTCAGGTCAGCCTTAGTAAGAGGTGGAAATCCGAAACGGCTTCTATAGCCTTCGATCAGAACTGGAACCTTGATACCGATGTTAAAACCAGGCTGCTGCCGACTATTACTTTTTCGCGTAAATCTCTGCCTATTATTCCTCCGCCATCAAACAAGAAAAAAACAAAACGGATACTGCCCTGGGAGGATCAGCCCGAGGAGGAAGCTCAGAGGTGGTATCATTCAATCTATTTTTGGATAACCAGCAAGTTCCAGAACCGACATTATCTTAGCAAAAAATTAGAAATCCTCGACTGGGAGAAATATAAAACTCTGAACTCACAGGTTGTTTTATCATCGCCACAGAAGATATTTGGAATTCTAACTATCAGCCCTTCGGCAACCATCAAACAAACTTTCTACAAAATCGATAAGGTTCATGAAGCCGATAGTTCAGAGACGGCTCTCGAAGTTGTCACCGATGATTATTTTCGCCGGGAGGTCTGGTCGGCGACGATCTCTGCCAAAACCGATCTTTATGGCACAGTCTATCCTAATATTTTTTACCTTGCCGGTCTTCGTCATGTAATCACGCCCTCGGCAAGTTATAACTATGCCCCGAAAACTGAGCGCAATCAGGAATACTATGATTTTACCCGGGTCGGGTCGTCCTCAAGCCGAAAAAAAAATATGGGGTTCAGCCTAAACAACCTGTTCCAGATGAAATATCGCGCCGGTGAGAATGAGAAGAAATTAGATCTGTGCAATATAAGGTCATCAACCAGCTATGATTTTGAAAAGGATGAAAAAAGATGGGGCGCGTTATCAAGTTCTTTAAACAGCAGCGCCTTAAGGATTGTGAACTTGAGTATGAGTGCCACGCATAATTTTTATGATGAGGTAACTGAAAAATTCCTTGGGTTTTCCCCCAGGCTGGTAAGTCTTTCGGCTTCGCTGACATTTTCGCGTAAGTTTTATTTGTTCAGAGATAAACAGGAAAAAGATGATAAACTTGACGAAGAATTATATGACGATATCGATAGAGGACCAGTACGGAGGGAAGGAGAGTCGTCTATCAAGGATGATAATGAAACAACACTGCAGGTAAACCTGTCTCATAGATATACCGAACGGTACAGCATGGGGAGATTAGCCTCGAAGACCAGGTGGCTTAACGCCTCGTTCGATCTTCAACTGACGGCCGGCTGGCAGATAAAATTTGGCTGCCAGTATGATTTGGAGGAGAAACGAACGAGTTATCCCAAGTTTGAACTTCAACGAGATATTCATTGCTGGAGCGGTGAATTCATCTGGCGACCATCCGGTCCGCTGGCAGGATATTATTTCAGGATATATATCAAACAGTTGCCCGATATTAAAGTGGAACAATCGCTTGGGGGGGTCAAAAGCGGTATAATAAGATAACAATGATTAAAATACTAAAAATCGATTGACACAGTATATCATTTTGTGATAGGTATTAAACGTAAACGATGTGAATTTTTAAATAAACAGGGAGAACATCTTGACTAAAGACATGATTATTGAAAAGATTTCGGGCGATGCAGAAATTACCAAGCCCCAGGCCACTAAAGCCTTCAAATCTATGATCGATTCAATTACTCAAAGTCTACAAAAAGGCCAGAAAGTAACATTAGTGGGGTTTGGTACTTTTGCTGTGAGCAATCGTAAAGCCCGCGATGGCCGTAATCCTCGGACCGGTGAAACAATTAGAATCCCAAGCTGCAAAGTCCCGCGCTTTAAAGCCGGTAAAAAACTGAAAGAGGCCATAAGTTAAAATTTTTGGCGACGATTGCAGTTTCAAAGAGCAGGGTATTCGCCCTGCTTTTTGATTTATTTATTCGACTGTTTATAAAATGCAGACAGCATTTCCGATGAATTCAAAATTGATGACACTGCTTTAAATGAATTGACACGCTGTCTTGATAATGTTAAAATTCTACTATGGCTCAAAAAGCTAAAAAGGATTCTGTCAAAAGAAACCGCATTTTGGGATTGCTGCTTTTTCTGTGCGGTCTGCTCATAGCGGTAAGTCTGGTTACTCATAGCCAGTTAAATGATACAACGTTGCTTCTGGATTCTCTTGCCAGCGGTGATCTAAGCAGCCTTTTTTCCTCGCCGATTGAGAATAAAGGCGGCATTCTGGGTGTGTTTATTGCCTATATACTGTTAACGGTTTTTGGCTACCTGGCTTTATTCCTTCCCCCTGGAATATGGAGTTTAAGTTACGGATTTTTCTTTTCAAAAGATATCATGCCGGTTCTTCGAAAGATCGGTTTTGCGGCAATCTTTTTATATTTTATTGGCCTGTTATTCTCACTGGGATCGGCTAAACAACCGTTCATTTCTACCGAGCCTGGTCTGGGAGGGATGATTGGACATTTCAGCGCTTATGCTCTGATAATATTGACAGGGGTCGTTATTTCATACACTATTGCAATTACATTGATTCTGAGCAGTTTGATCTGGGCGCTGCCGTCTGATATCGGCAAACATAATAAGCATTTTGTGAGATTGTTTGTTACTTTTAGAGAGGAAATATCCGGGCTGTTTAAGTTATTAAAGTCTCGAAAGCATGCAACAGAAATGAAAGATGCAGCGGAAACCAGCCTGATTAAAAGAATTGTCAGAATTAAAAAACCAAAAATGAAATCGGATTCTAAATCAGAGATAACGATACCCGTTGATTCATCGAGAGGCGATGGGGATTGGGACAAAACCGGTAAGATGGAACAAGAGCCGGCAGTGCAGGTTTCATCTTCAATGAGGAAAGGGGTTTCTGAAGGTGATGGATTTATATTCCCGGATGCGGATCTGCTTAGTAACCCGCCGGAGGATGAACCGGTTATCAGCGAATCTGAGCTTCATCAGACAGCCGAGGCATTAAAAAATACACTGGGCACTTTTGGCGTGGAACTGGCCAATCGTGAGGTTGAAATATTCCCCGGGCCTATTATCACGAGGTTTGAATTCAAGCCCGCTCCCGGCGTTAAAATAGCCCAGGTAGTAAACCTTGCCGATGATCTGGCGCTGGCAATGAAAGCCAAACGGATACGTATTGTCGCCCCGATTCCCGGCAAATCGGCAATCGGCATCGAAATTCCGAACCGGATAGGCCAGCTTGTTTATTTAAAAGACATGATAACCGCCAGAGAATTTCAGACTACGGACTTTATTTTGCCATTGGCGATAGGTAAGACAATTTCCGGCAAGCCGTTTGTTGTCGATCTGTCTGTCATGCCGCATCTGTTGATTGCCGGGTCTACCGGGTCAGGCAAGTCTGTATGTTTAAATTGTATTATCACCAGCCTTCTTTATAAACTCTCACCTGAGAGGTTAAGGTTTGTTTTAGTCGATCCCAAGATGCTCGAGCTGACCGTTTACAACGATCTTCCGCACCTGGAGAAACCGGTTGTAACAGAGATGAAATATGCTGAAAAAGTTCTTGGCGAAGCGGTTGTTGAGATGGAGGATCGATATCACCGGCTGACAAAGGCCGGCGTCCGTAATATAAAAGATTATAATGAAGTATCCAGAGAGCCTCTTCCTTATGTTGTGATTATTGTTGACGAACTGGCCGATTTGATGATGATCGGTTCTGCGCGTATAGAAACGTTGGTTACGCGTTTAGCCCAGATGGCCCGGGCGGTGGGGATTCATCTCATCCTTGCCACTCAGCGTCCGTCGGTTGATGTAATAACCGGCCTGATTAAAGCTAATTTTTCCACCCGCATCGCCTTTCAGGTGGCCACTAAAGTGGATTCACGTACAATACTTGATCTGAACGGCGCCGAAAAGCTTCTCGGTAATGGGGACATGCTTTTTATGAATCCTGCCTACCCTGAACCAAAACGCGTTCACGGAGCTTTTATTTCGGGAGCAGAAACTAAAACCATTTGTCGGACGATCGGCAGTCAGGAATATAAGCCTGCGCCTATAAAAAACTTTGAGACTGATAGTAATAAAATCAGCCAGTTCGATCCAATTGCCGATGCGGTATTCAAAGAAGCAATCGTACTGGTTGTAAGACACAAGCAGGGCTCTGTTTCGCTTCTACAACGGCGTCTTGGCATCGGCTATCAGCGCGCCGCTCGCCTGATAGACCAGCTTGAGGAAGCCGGAATTGTCGGTCCGTATGACGGCTCAAAAGCAAGAGAAGTGCTGGTCGATGAACAATACCTGATTGAAAACTATGAAGACTATGCCAATGATGTCGCTCAATAGAGTATGAATCGCCATTTCCTCACAGATATTAATATCAAACACAGCCTGAAGCAGAAATTATTTCTTTTGGTTCCGGCAATGACAACCTTGATATTATTCCCGATAGTCACTTCGCACACCGCCGAGTTTCCCGATCCTTTGCAGGACCGCTATTGCAACAGGGAATTGATTTACTGGAATATTCGCCAGGTTACGATCTCTCCTATCTTCGATGAACCCGAAACGACGATGGTGCAGTTTTATTTCCAGAAGCCTCACAAGCTGTATATTGAAGCTCCCGGTCGGCATGTTTTAGCCGAGGGAGACACTATCTGGACCTATTTAATTGACCATAAGCAAATCCAGAAAAATATCGGCGGTTATGTTTTTAACCCGTTTGATTTTATCGACAGCGCTCAGACGTTTTACCAGGTAATATTTGCAGATAGTCAAAAAATTGATTTGAAAAGCGTTGATGAATCCACTGAACCTGACAGCCTGGTGATTTATTTTAATAATGAGGGAGCGATTTCTCGGGTTCAACACCTCGATATTAATGACAACCGGGTTGTGTATGAAATATTGGAAGAGTCATTTGCCAAGAAAATCCCGGATGATAATTTTTTATCAAATACTCCCAAGGGAGTCGAAATTATTGATATTAGCGATTAAATGAGATTTAAGAAAAAATTGATTGCATGGCTTAAAATTATAGTCATACCATTTTATCTTTTTATTGTCTCAGCCAGTATGGCCGATGAGTTGTTTAGATACAATTTTTCAGAGAACGATACTCTAAATTATTCGATTAATATCGTCAGCAAAATTAAATTCGGCGAGTTTGAAAATTTAGCCCGACTGTTAAACATTGATAACATGACCCACAGCCTTAACATGGATGCTGTTTTGACGACGGAGTCTATCTATTCTGATAACAGCGCTGTTGTTAAAGCCATTTTCCGGAAAATAAGCTCAGTTTTAATTACCGGCGATAAAGTATCAACTGATGATGGCTCTAACTGGGGCTCTATCAAACCGGGCTCGGAATATAGTTTTGTGATTACCCCTGAAGGCGAAATAACTGATTTTTATGGACCGGATACAATAATGACCCAACAGGGAATTCAGATGATTCAGCGGTTTTTCCCGGTTTTTCCCGAAAGCGCTGTCAGTGAGGGTTTCAGCTGGAATGATTCGGTAATTATTGAAATTGAAATGCCGGGGAAAGAGCCTGTTGAGATATTGTCTCAAATGACATATCTTTATGATGGAAAAGGCAGTTACGAAAATATAGATGTTCACAATTTCGAATTTACGTCTAATGGCATTGCCGGTGATAGTTCTGTTGAACTTTCTGGTCAGGGGCTGTTCAATTTTAATAAAGTTCGTGGCAGGATAGTCAATAATTCAGCTGATTTTTTAATCAATGCCAATGTTGACCCGGCGGCGTTTGGTCTTCCGGTGAAAATCAAAAGCGGCATACCGATAAATTTAGAATCAAAAGTCGAAGTCAAGTTATATGACGGCAGATAAGAGTTATTATTTTCTAAATCTCGGTTGTCCCAAAAACCAGGTTGATGGCGACTATGTCCGTGGGGCGTTAAACGGCCTGGGTCTTATTGAGTCGGATTCACCTGAAGAAGTTGGCTATATCATTGTCAATACCTGTGCCTTTATAGAACAGGCACGCCGGGAAACAATAGGTGAAATCAACGAGCTTTTGCCATACCGGAAAAATGGCGCTAAGCTTCTGGCGATTGGCTGTTACCCCATGCTTTATGATATCAAACGGGAGGTTCCGGCAGTTGATTGCGCTTTTGGACTAAGCCAGGTTCAAGAGCTTCTTAATTATATAAACGGCAACAAAGTCGACTGCTTTGATCCTCAGCTGAATATCAGAGTAGTCGAGGATTCTCCGTATGCTTATGTTAAAATCGCGGATGGCTGTGATAATCGCTGCAGCTACTGCACCATTCCCTTAATCAGAGGTCCATATAGAAGCATTCCTCCAGACGTGATATTAAGGGAGGTGGAGTTATTAGCTCGAGGCGGCGTTAAAGAGATGGTCCTGGTTGCCCAGGATACGGCGCTATATGGCGAAGACCTTAAGGCAGGAATCGATTTAGCCTGTTTGTGCCGGATGATATCGAAAGTTAATGAAGTTGAATGGATACGGGTGATGTATGCTCATCCAGCCCATCTTAACGAAGATTTGATAGGCAGACTGTTCGAGAATGACAAAGTATGCCGCTATCTTGATATTCCGATTCAGCATATTTCTGATAGAATCCTCAAGTTAATGAACCGTCATTGCGACTCAAAAAAAATTAAACATGTAATAAAACAATTGCGTAATATCGATAAGAGTATATCTTTAAGGACAACTTTAATGGCGGGTTTCCCTGGTGAGACCGATGATGATTTCAAAAGCCTTTTGGATTTCGTTGAAGCAGTCGAATTTGATTACCTTGGGGCTTTCTGCTATAGCCCCGAAGACAGGACTGCCGCCAAAACACTTTATGGAGCGGTCGATCGGCAATTAGCGGAACAAAGGCGAGAATTGCTTTACGATATAGCCGAGGATATTTCCATGAAGCGGGCCAAGATGCAAATTGGGAAAAAACAGAAACTGTTGATTGAGGCATTGTCGCCGGAAAGACCGAACTATTACGAGGCAAGGTCATATCGTCAGGCGCCGGATGTCGATGGTTTTTATCAGGTTCAGGCTTTGTCAAATTTGCAGCCGGGAGAATTTGTTGAATGTGTCATAAAGGATGTCGATATTGCTATTGCTTAGTGAAAAAAATGTCACAGATTGATAATGGTTGGTAATTATGAAAACTGTAATTAAGAAAAATAATTTCATTGTCTTGATTGCTTTTATAGCCGTTGTTTTCTCGGTCTCTCCATTAAAAGCTGATCTACCGCCAACAAACGAGGAGTTTGTATCGAATTCTATAACGCAAGCCGCCGCCGCATTTTTCGACAGCCTCAAACTTGTTCCCTCGCGGGTCAGGCTCGAACCGGCTGATGGTCTTAACAAGCTGGCTGTCGATGGCGTAAAAAAAGCCTTAATCGTAACGGGCTGGTCTATCTTTAATGACATAAACCGGAGCAACGAACATTACTTTGTTGTAAGTACAACATTAAGCGCCTTGGATTTTCAATATAAAAAGGGAACGTCCCGGGGATTTCTCAGAAAGCCGCATATTAATCGAGAGCTTTCCGGTCAGCTTCTGCTTAATATTTCAGGTCCTGATTATAACTCTGTTAGTTTTTTAGATTTTTCAGATTCAGACAATGTGTTGCCGGAGCAGGAGAACTATATTGCCAGTGTCAGGTATAATGAGTTAACGCCCTCGGTTTCAGTTGGCGGTGTGGAAAGATACTTAGAGCCGCTGGCTGTTGCGGCCATGGTTGGAGGGTTGATTTATTTATTTTTTGTAAACAGGTAGGAGGATAGGGTTCGTGAAATATCTGGCTGTTTTCATATTAATATTCATAATACTGAGTTGTGGAAGCAAACCTCAGAAAGTGTTGTCGCCATCCGAGCAGTTTCAATATGCAAAAAATCTGTATGAAAAGAAAAAGTACTATAAAGCTCAGATCGCCTTTGAAAACTTAATATTTACTTATCCGGGGAATACAGTTATTGACACCGCCCAGTATTATCTGGGAATGTGTTATTTTAACCAGAAAGAGTATGGAATTGCCGCGGGAGAGTTTAAAAGACTTCTTTCGGCGTATCACAAATCTGAGTATGCTGATGATGCCCAATACCAGATCGCTATGTGCCATTATAAGATGTCGCCTAAATATCAGCTCGACCCGAGTCAAACTTATTATGCAATTGATGAATTCAGATTACTTATCGCTAATTATCCCGTCAGTTCATTCAGGGACGATGCAGTTGCCAAAATAAAAGAGCTTGAGGATAAGCTGGCTAAGAAGAAATTCATGGCTGGAAAGATGTATCTTAAAATGGGAGATTATGAACCGGCGCTTACCTATTTCTCTTTTGTGCGCGATAATTACCCTGCAACTGACTGGGCTGTTCGTGCATTTTACTACACCGGTGAAGTCCAGGAATGCCTGGAAAAATATGATGAAGCGCTGCAGACTTTTGAAAATTTCCTGGTAGGTTTTTCCGAACATGAATTTGCCCCAAAAGCTAAAAAGGAAATTGACAAGATAACGAAGAAAATGGCAAGTGACGATAGTTGAGATAACAAAACTCGGGATACTTGGCGGCACATTCGATCCGCCTCATGTCGGCCATTTGATCCTTGCTCAATCAGCCTTAGAAAATTTTCAACTTGATAAAATCCTGTTCATGCCAGCCGCCAGACAGCCTCACAAGCAAAATCAAGAGGTTGCTCCCGCCGAAATAAGGCTTCAAATGCTAAAGCTTGCGATGAAAGGCAATAGCAGGTTTGAGATATCCGACATCGAGATCAAACGTTCGGGGGTGTCCTATACCTGCGATACGCTGAAAGAACTTTTAAGTATCTGTCTGAAAGCCCGGCTTTATCTGATTATAGGCGGCGATAATATTAATGATATCGAAACCTGGAAAAATCCGGAGCAGATATTTTCTATGGCGCAGGTAATTGCGGCAACAAGACCCGACAGCAAGCCTGAATGTTTGTACATGGATCGGATAGATATTTTCAACATGCCCCAGATCGACATCTCTTCCACGATGATTCGCAAGCTGGTCAAACATGGCAAATCAATTAAGTATCTGGTTCCTGATGATATTGAAAAATATATTATTGAAAATAATCTTTACGCCTAGATGTCAAACCTTGTAATTTTAATAGACGGTTCGGCAATTGCCTATAGAAGTTATTATGCTTTTATAAGAAATCCGCTTATAAACTCTAAAGGTGAGAACACCAGCGCTGTTTTTGGATTTACAAATTCGCTTATAAAGCTAATAGAACAGATCTCGCCCAGTCACATGGCCTGTGTGTTTGATACACCCGCTCCCACTTTTCGTCATAAACTCTATAGTGAATATAAATCCACCAGGACCAAAATGCCGGACGAGCTGGCTGATTCGCTTCCCTGGATAAAAGAGGTAATAGCTGGCTTTAATATTCCCTTAATCGAAATGGAGGGTTATGAGGCCGATGACATCATCGGCGCCCTGTCAAAAAAAGCCGCCCTTAAGGATTTCGAAGTCGGCATGTTTACCGGCGATAAGGATTTTTATCAATTAGTGGATGAAAAAATTAAATTGCTTCACCCTAAAACATTTGAGTGGTTTGATAGTGACCGGGTTAAAGAGAAGATGGGGGTCCTTCCGGGTAAGATCATCGATCTGCTGGCGCTGATGGGGGATTCCTCTGACAATATTCCCGGCGTACCCGGGGTGGGCGAAAAGACAGCTTTAAAGCTTTTAAATCAATTCGGAGATTTTAAAAAGATCCTTGAGTCTGCGGATAAAGTCGCTCAAAAAAAAATAGCTAAGTCGCTAAAGGAAAACGCCGAGTTAGCCCATCTTTCATTTAAACTGGTAACAATTGATTGCGACGTTCCCATAGAGTTCGATGAACGGGCTCTTACATTAAAGGAACCATCACGACAAGAGCTCGCCAGACTATTTAAAAAATTTGAATTTGCGTCATTATACAAAAAGTATTCGGCCTTTGCTGATGATACTGTTCAGAAAGAGTTGTTTGCCAAAGCTCAGGTAAGATATGAAACAGTCAGATCAATTTCTCATCTCGATGAGATTCTATCTGCCGCTGAAAAGGTCGGGGAAGCCGCCATTGACACCGAAACTACGTCGATAAATGCTTTGAAAGCGGAACTGGTGGGAATTTCAATTGCCTTTAAAGAGAGCGAGGCTTTTTATCTTCCCTTAAAACATAATGACAAAAAGGCAAATCTCCCCTTTAGCGAGTCGCTGGAGAGATTCAGCAGGTTTTTTAGTTCAAAGGTAAAACTGACGGGTCATAACCTGAAATTCGACCGCCAGGTGTTCGATAATTATAGTCTGGACCTTGAGCAAATGCATTTCGATACCATGATCGCTTCATATCTGCTTGATCCCGGGCGACGGTCTCATAAGCTCGATGTGCTGGCAGCCGATTATTTTGATTATAAAATGCAGTCGATAACCGAGCTCATCGGGAAAGGCTCGAAACAACTGCCATTTTCAATTGTACCGGTAGATAAGGCGACTTTCTATGCCGCCGAGGATGCCGACTTTTCATTAAGGCTGAAAAATCTATTCTCCCCCAAACTTAAAGAGCAGAAACTGGAAGAGCTTTTTTATGACATCGAAATGCCATTGCTCTCGGTTCTGGGGGATATCGAAAAGACCGGGGTAGCTGTCGACCTTGAATTCTTAAAAGAACTTTCTGACGCTTATGGTGAAAAGATGGCTCAAGTTGAGAGCGATATATATAAGGAGGCGGGACAGGAATTCAATATCAACTCACCGGCTCAATTAAGAGCGCTCCTTTTCGATAGACTCGGTCTGCCATCGACAAAAAAAACAGCCAAAGGAGGGGAAAAATCAACCGATGTTGCGGCGCTTGAAAAGCTGGCTCTGATTCATCCATTGCCGGGCCTGATTTTGAACTACCGTCTGTATATGAAATTGAGGTCTACTTATATCAACGCCTTCCCCAAACTGATAAATTTGCGGACTGGCAGAGTGCATACCAGTTTTAATCAAACAGTTACCGCCACCGGACGGCTGTCCTCCTCAGATCCAAATCTTCAGAATATACCGATCCGTACTGAAGAGGGGAGGGAGATACGCAAGGCCTTTATTGCCGGGGAAGGTTTTAATATATTGTCCGCAGACTATTCCCAGATCGAGTTAAGGCTAATGGCTCATTTTGCTAAAGATAAGACTTTAATCGAATCGTTTAAACTGGGCGAGGATATTCACAGGCGAACCGCCGCAGAGGTGTTCGGAATCGATATTAATGATGTGACTGCGGATCAGCGAAGGTCGGCCAAAACCGCCAATTTTGCGATCATCTATGGCGTTTCTGCTTATGGCTTATCTCAACAGGCCGAAATGTCGGTAAATGAATCCAAAGAATATATTGACGCTTATTTCGATCGCTACCCGGGTGTGAAAAGGTATATGGATGATATTAAAGCATTCGCCAGGCAGCATGGTTATGTGGAAACTCTATTAAAACGAAGGCGCTATCTGCCGGATATCAACGCCCGATCGAGACAGGCCCGCGAGTTCGCCGAGCGGACCGCTATCAACACCCCTATCCAGGGAACTGCGGCTGATTTAATAAAGCTGGCCATGATAGGAATTGCCGATAAGATGAAATCAAAAAAATCAAAGATGATTCTTCAGGTGCATGATGAACTGGTCTTTGAGCAATATTTAGACGAACGAGAGTTTTTAAGAGGGATGGTAAAAGACCAGATGGAAAATGCCCTGAAACTGGATGTGCCGATTAGAGTCGATCTGGGAGAGGGCAATAACTGGCTTGAGGCTCATTAATGGATAAAAGTGTTCTGCGTTTTAAAAAGCCTGTGCTTGTCGGTTTAACCGGTGGTCCCGAGGTTGGCAAGTCCGAGGTGTCAAAAATACTGGCTAAAAAAGGCGCTAAGATTATCAGCGCTGATGCTATTGGACATATGCTTCTTCGGAATAATAAATCTATTAAAAAAATATTAATCAATCTGTTTGGCAAGGGGGTTCTAACCAATACTGGCGATTTCGATCGCAAAAAAATCGGCGCTGTTGTTTTTAACGATCCGGAAATAATGGCTTTTTACAATGAAATAATTCATCCTCCATTAATTAAACATCTGAAAATGGAACTGACCAAATTAAGCCAAAACCGGCGATATAAAATGGTTGTGGTTGACGCCGCCCTGATTTTTGAATGGGGAATAGCCGACTGGTTTGATCTTATACTGGGAGTAACCGCCAAAAGGGATTTACGGTTGAGCCGGCTTTGCCGCAAGGGTCTCAGTCGTAATCAGGCTAAAAAACGGTTAGCCTCGCAACTCCCTCAAAGGTTGAAAGTAGCTTTAGCTGATTATGTGATTGAAAATAATTTAAGCCGTTTGCATCTTGCTAAAAAAGTCGACAGGTTTGTTGAGGCAGTCAAAAATCTCCTGTGAGGAGCGGTATCCGATAATTAGTATCACTGAACTAAAATACTTGCATTAGGATATAAATCTATGTATATAAATCTTATGAGAAATATCTTCACTTACAAATTCTGGATGGGTTTCAATAGTTTCGTGATGCTGTTTTTAGCGGTCAATATAGGCACTGTGGGGGTGGAAATAGATTCCGGCTTCCCCTTTATTATTGCTCTTGGCTACATGGTTTATATGAGCTTTTATCTATCAAAAAGCGCAGCCTGGAAAGTTTATGCGCTGATAGGAATCGGCGCCTTCGGGACCCTGTTTTATCTTCTGGGAATTATTTTCGGACTAACACCGCAAAATGTACATCAGTTAGCCTGGACTCATATAGTGTTATCTCTAATTTTAACCGGCGGCGCTCTGGCTCATTTCCAATCACGAAAGAAAGATGTTGAGAAGTCGACGCATCAATTTCGCACCAAACACATATAACATTAAGACCTGAAAGACCTGATTATCGCTTATTAAATTGATGCAAGGGGAACTTTTATTTTATAGGATTTTCCCTGAAGAATTAGATAAAATCCTCATAATTTAGTTCATTTCAATAAGTTGACTTTTTATAGTGGACATCTTGTATTTTTAAAAAATGGGGAAACTATCACGTTAATGGGCGGCTCCTTAATAAGGAACTTTGTATGCATGAGACACTGTAGCAGGACAGGTTTTCAACCTGTCCGGACAGACTGAAAGTCTGTCCTACTTCACATTATTGTTTATGCCAGAAAGAAAGCAAATCATCTTTAAAAATTCGGGGAAACTTCCACGTTAACAGGCGGGACTTTCCAGTCCCGCAGGCAGGCTAGAAAGTCCACAGGACCTTGACGGCCTGCCCTATTAAGTTAATTTTTAATATTGACAAATAAAATAAGGTCTATATATTTGCCCTAAGAATGTTATATTTTTCACAAGTAAATTTGTAATGTTGATAAAAGAGAGGTCTGGATGAAACTTGCAGATAGAATGTCGCGGCTGGGAACTGAAACTGCATTTGTGGTTTTAGCCAAGGCTAAACAGCTTGAAGCCGAAGGTAAGGAAATTATACATCTTGAGATTGGCGAACCTGATTTTGACACTCCCGGCAATATTATAGATGAAGCGGTTAAGGCATTGAAAAATCACTGGACTCATTATGGCCCTTCTGCCGGATTGCCTCAGCTTCGCCAGACAATAGCCGATGAAATAAACCGCACCAGGCCAATCAAGGTCAACCTGGAAAATGTTGTAGTTACCCCGGGCGCTAAGCCGATAATGTTTTATGTCTTGCTGGCGCTGGTTAATGAAGGCGATGAGGTCATTTATCCAAATCCCGGTTTTCCTATTTATGAATCGGTCATTAATTTCATAGGCGCTAAATCGGTACCGATTAAGATGCGTGAGGAAAAGCAGTTTCGTCTTGATGTTGACGAGTTGATCTCGCTGGTTACTCCAAAGACTCGTATGATTATTATCAATTCGCCGCAAAACCCGACCGGTTCTGTTTTGTCAGAAGCCGACCTGGGAGCTATAGCTGAAGTTGCTCTTAAAAATGACATCTACATTTTATCTGATGAAATATACAGCCGGATTCTTTATGAAGGGAAACATAATTCGATTGTTGCCTTTGATGGTATGCAGGAAAGAACCATCATTCTCGATGGTTACTCGAAAACGTATGCTATGACCGGCTGGCGTCTCGGTTATGGAGTAATGCCGGCAGATCTGGCAGAACAGGTAGCCAAGCTTCAAACCAACTGCAACTCCTGTACAGCCTCATTCAGCCAGATTGCAGGTATTGAAGCAATCAAGGGCGATCAATCCGAGGTTGATAAAATGGTAGCCGAGTTTAAGAAGCGGCGCGATATCATTGTTGATGGACTAAACTCAATAGATGGATTCGAATGCCAGAAGCCTAAAGGCGCCTTTTATGTGTTTCCTAACGTGAATAAATTAGGATATTCATCATCTGAGCTGGAAGGGAAATTTCTTAATGAAGCGGGTGTAGCGGCATTATCCGGTACTTCATTCGGCGCTTATGGCGAGGGCTACATAAGATTCTCTTATGCCAATTCAGTTGAAAACATCCAAAAAGCTCTGGCAAAGTTAAGCGACCTGGTTAAGAAATTATAATCAGCAATCCTCCGGGGATGATAACGGGCAAATCATTATATCTCAGCTTAGAATCTTAGTCATTAGATTGCTTTTTTAGTAATTTTGTGAAAATAATTCAAAAATTTAATAGATTATTGGAACAAAAGATTATATTAACATATATTGATTTTTATTGACCTTGTATGAAATAAGGCAATACTGGTAAAATATTTTAAAACAAAACGAAATAACAACAGGATTCTATGGCGAAAACAAAAGCCAATGTAAAACGAGCCGAAACATCGGCTGACAACATAATGTGTTTGCGGCCATCCTATCTGGAAATCGACCTTGACGCTTTTAACGATAATTTCCGGAAAATTAAAAGCGCTATCTCTTCAGATTCGAGCATTCTGGCAGTAGTTAAGGCAAACGCCTATGGTCATGGTCTGGTCAGGATTACTCTGCAGGCGGAAAAATGCGGCGCTGACATGGTAGGAGTCGCTTTTGTGGAAGAGGGCGAAAAACTGCTCGAAGCCGGCGTTAAGGCCCCCATCACGGTTCTCTATCCGGATACGGTTGACCGGGCGTCAAGGCTGGTAAAAGCCGATTTAATTGCAACTGTGGATTCCGCCGAATACCTTAAAGCATTGAACAGCGCCGCAGTTTCTATGAGAAAAACCGTTAAGGTATTTCTGAAGGCCGAAACGGGAATGGCAAGGTTTGGCGCCGGTGAAGCTGAAATCAAAGAATTAATCAGTCTTGCCGGTAAGATGTCCGCGGTGGAAATCATCGGTATCACAACCAACCTTGCTGATTCCAACAACGGCGATGACAGTTTCACTATTGAGCAGTATGATAAATTCACGAGAATAATTGAATCGATCGGTTTGAGATCCAATATCAGTTACTTAAGCATCGAAAATTCAAGCGGTTTCTTATATCATCATAATAGAAATTTCAACCTGGTGCGGGTAGGGCTTTTACTCTACGGATTATCTCCAAAAAAGGACGTCAGGTGTGAATTCACGCCGGTGATGAGCCTTAAGAGCAAAATAATCAAATTGAAAGAGTGGCCTGCCGGTAAGCCGGTCGGGTATAGCGGCAGCTTTGTCCCCGACAGAGATACGGTTATAGCCACAATCGGTTTAGGATATGCTGATGGTTATCCCTGGTCTCTTTCAAATAAAAGCTATGTGCTCATCAGCGGTCGGCGGGCGTCAGTAATCGGAAAAATCTGTATGGATGCTGTAATGATTGATGTTACTGATATTCCCGGGGCAAAAGTTGGCAGTGAAGTAGTGCTGTTAGGAAGAAGCGGCAATGAAAATATTACGGTTGAAGAATTGACTGAAATGGCGGGCTCTTTTTCATATGAGTTTATTTCAGGATTTTCTGACAGGCTTCCAAGAATCTATAAAGAAAAATAATGCCCTATTGCATTAATATTAATATTGCCGATATCTGGTCGGAGCCGAGATATAATTCCGAGAGAACAACACAGGCTCTTTTTAACGAACCGATAGAATTGCTTGAAAAAGGCAAGGAGTATTCGTTAGTCCGGCTTTTAGATGATGGTTATGAGGGTTATATTAACAATAACTTTTTCTCAGATGATAACCTGCAGTGTAATAGCAGCCATATAGTCTCCGCCTCGATTGCCATAGCTTATATGGGCGCCGATCTGAAAGCTCAAGCCACAGCCATAATTCCTTTTACATCGAAAATCAAAGTTAAAGAACATCTTGAAAATTTTGTAATGTGCGAGACGGCCCGCTGCGGCGAAATATACTTAAACATCGAAGACCTGACGCCGATTGAACAAACGCCGAAACTGTCACGTGATACGATTTCGGTTTTTATCGATTATATCAGGAGGTTTGTCGGAGTGCCCTATCTCTGGGGCGGGAAAAGTTTTTTCGGTTTTGATTGCTCCGGATTGATCCAGACCAATTTGAAGTTTTTCGGAATTGATTTTCCTCGTGATACCAAAGATCAAATTAAAAGGGGCCGGGAAGTTTCCAGGCAGGAAATCAAAACGGGCGATCTTATGTTTTTCGACAGGCATGTTGCCCTGGCCATTTCAAATATAGAGTTTATCCATTCAAGCCAATCACAGGGCGGAGTTTACCCGGGCAGCTTTGATGCCGCTGACAGTTATTACCGCAAGGATCTCGACGAAAACCTGAAAACGGTCAGGAGAATCATTGAAGATTAAAGCCGTATTAGTCATCGCCGCATTTGCAGTCTGTCTGATACTGGCAATTGTAGCACGTCAGGCAACAAGCGGCTTGTTCAGCATTCACCATGTGGATTTTTTTGAATACGACACAGGTTGGGATGGTTTTAAATTCGTCAATATCATTTTAAACAATCATAAAGACCGACTGCTTTTAAAGGCGTCCGATGAACCCGGATATCTTGAATCGCCATCGGTTGAAACCGATTTCGATTTTAACGAGATTTTACTTACCTGGAATTGTGATATCGATAATTCAGGAGGTTTATATTTCATTTTATCGGTGAGTCCTGATAATAAAAACTGGCATAATTTTGCCTATCAGCGGTGGGGTGATATAACCGGCGACAGCCTTGGACTTTCTGCTGCTTCAGAAAAGATAGATGGAATTGGCCGACTCGACTCTGATGTTTTGAAGCTTGATAAGCCGATGAAATTCTATAGATTTTCGTCGGCCTATTTTGCGGATAATTATGGTCAATTTTCAATGGCTCGAATAAGCGTCTGTTATTCCAACACCGCCGCCAGTATAAGACAATATCATGTTAACAGATTTCCCGCTGAAAGCATTAGCAGGGTGGCTTTAGCCGTTCCATATCATTCACAGCATTCTTTACCTGACAGCATCGCCGAGGAAGGATGCAGTCAGACCAGTGTGGCAATGGTATTGAATTACCATGGCCGAAATTACAGTTCCCTTGAATTGTCCGAATATGTTTACGACAGCAATAACGACATCTATGGCAACTGGCTTTACAATGTTCAGGCGGCATATCAACTGGGGATGAAAAAGACCTGGGTCGGCCGGCATAACTCATTTGAGGAAATTGTCGCTGAATTATTAGATGGCAAACCGGTTATTATCAGTATCGCCTTTGAAAACGGCGAGCTTACGGGAGCGCCGTATACGAAAACCAGCGGCCACCTTATTGTTGTTCGTGGTTTTGATGGCGAGAGCAAAGTCATAGTCAATGACCCTTATGGCCGTGATGTATCTGACGGTGTTGAATTATATGATATTGATGAGCTGACCGCAGTATGGACAGGACATGGCGGAGCGGCTTATCATATCTGGCCGGAATAAAAAACCCATGTCGCCTGCGGACATGGTAAGCAAAACCCTACTATCCCACTGGGTGTGAGGGCCTTTATCGATGCTGATAGAAAAATAATCAAGACAACCGGAAAGGCTGTGAATTAATGAAAAGGAATAATATATATGATTATATTGGATAAACATCTTGGACATACAGAGATTCTTGAATATTTTAAAGAGAAAGAGATAGATGAAGAGTAGTCTACATTGAAAATCTTGCTAAATCTAGGAAACAAATATGCAGCGCAAATTTCACTTATTAAATTCCCCTAAATATTTTTCAATTAGTGAAGAATATGGTTTGTTTGGAGTGAGCGAAAGGAACTTGAATCAACTGGCCAATATTTGGAAAGGGGATATTGTTTTTTATTATACAGCACATAAAGTAGGTTTAAGAACATCGGGTTTTATTCATGGTCCATTTGAGGTAACGAGCGAAATATTTTTCAATGATGAGATTGTTTGGATAGAAGACAAACAAGATTCAGGAAAGGACAAATATCCCTATAGAATAAAAATTGAATATTTAAGGGAACATGTTTGCCTAAATCCTATGCCTATTGAGATATTTTGGGATTTGAAGGAAGAAGGGAAAATAAAAACAGTAATAGACAGTTCTGCTTTAATCGATAAAGCAGTTATAAGTCTGTTGGACGAAGAAGGAATATTGTTATTGCAAGCCCTATTGCAAGAAAATACAAAAAGTAAAGAATATTTGAGAGAATATAAAGGACATAGCTTTCACGAAAAAAGAGTTGATTTGTTACAATTTAGAGGTGATAGAATAAAAGAATTTAAAATGGAATCATATTTAGAAGCTTATTTGTTGAGAAATCCTGAAATAATTCATAATCTTTCAGGTTTTGACAAAGGATTGAATAAGAACTATGATTACAATATTCTAAACCAGGTTAGTACATATATTGCTGGTGGTGCAATAGACATAGTTTGTTTATATAAAAAGAAAGTGTTAGATATGTGGTTAACAATGAATGCCACTGTTTTTGAGTTAAAAAAAGGAATAGTAGATCCGTTATTTATAGATCAGCTAATTAGATATATAGAATGGACTGCTCGTTTAATACCTGGCGCCAAGCATAGAATGATAAAAGGAATTATAATAGGTAGAGATTTTGGTAATAAAATTGAAGTTAAAAATAAATTAAAGAAACGTATTCAAGACTTAAAGGGTCTATATTCTATCAATTGTTACACATATTCAGTTGAAAATGACAAATTAACATTTAATCTGCTGGAGGATTAGAAAATGTTAAGCAGACAAGTTGTAAAAGAGTTTCTTGAAGAAGAAACAAATGGAATAGATATCCCCCCAAATATATTATTTGGAGATTTAGTAGAGGCTTTCTGCATATATGTTGAAAATGATTATTATGATTGGCTTATGGACAATTTTAAGTCCTTTTTTGATCATCGGAACCCCGATTGGGATTTGATTGGAAAGAGAATTGAACAATATTCAAAATATTAGATTGTGGGACTTTCCAACCCAAAATTATGGTGATAAACCTCATGGTAATAATAAATATCCTGGTGTGACGCCTGCATTTATTATATGGAATTTAATTCAAAGATATACAGGGGAAGGAGATTTAGTTATTGATCCTATGTGTGGCAGTGGTACAACTATTGATGTATGCAAAGAGGAAAATAGAAAAGTCTTGGGTTTTGATATAGTCCCTTACAGGGCGGATATAAAACAGGCGGATGGCAGAAAGTTACCATTGAATGATGAAGTTGCAGATTTTGTTTTTATTGATTCTCCCTATTCAGATAACATAAAATATAATGACCATCCCAAAAATATAGGTAACATTTCTTGTGAAAATCCTATATTTTTTGAAGAATTAGAAAAAGTGGCAATAGAAATAAACAGGATTTTGAAACAACAGAAATATATGGCATGGCTTATTGGAGACCAGGCTAAGAAGAAAAAACTCGTACCGGTAGGTTTTAAACTTTATTCTACTCTTGAGAAGTACTTTAAGCCGATTGATATTATTTGTGTAACAAGACACAACCAAACGTCAAATACACCTATATGGCATGAAAGAGCAAGAAAATATAATTTTTACCTAAGAGGTTTTAAATATCTATTAATAATGCAAAAACTAAAAAAATAGAATACTTACATTTCTGGTATTGTGCATGAGGTTTACTATGTTGGTAAAAATACTTGTTAACGCTTGCAATTCACAAATACCTAAAACGTATGCCGAAAAGGCGGTGAGTTGATATGATTAATTTCAAGACCATTAAAGTTCACCTTATAGACACCTTCCGCACAACTCATGGCGCCGCCGACGAGAAAGAAGTGGTGATTGTAAAAATCGCCGGCGGTTTGGGCGAGGCCTCGCCGGTGAGTTATTACGGCGAGACCGTTGAAACTGTAATCAGTTTTATCAACCGGGCAGACAATGCTATTGGGGATGATTTTTTCAAGCTGGAGGATATCTGTAACAATCTCAATAAAGTTGCCGCCTATAACAGCGCCGCCAAGGCCTCTATCGATATCGCCATTCATGATGCAATCGGCAAAAAGCTGAATATACCGGTCTATAAGCTTCTGGGAATAACTCCCCGTGATAATATACCGACATCGTTCACCATCTCACTCAGTGATCCCGATACGATGAAAAAACAAACCGAGGATAATCCCGGTTACCAGGTATATAAAGTAAAAGTTGGCGTGCCGGGCGATATTGATATGGTTGCGGCTGTCCGTGAGGCAACCGATACCAGAATCAGGGTTGACGCCAACGCCGGTTGGACATTAAAAGAGGCGATACAAAAAATTAAGCACATGGAAAAATACAATATCGAGTTTGTCGAACAGCCTTTGCACTGGAAAGATTACGAAGGATTTAAGATTTTACGATCGAAAATAGATTTGCCGATTATCGCTGATGAGGGGGTAATGACAGCTGAGGACATTCCATTATTTAAAGATATCGTCGATGGCATAAATATTAAGCTTCAAAAATCCGGCGGCATCCGTGAGGCGTTCAAGATGATTGCTGTTGCACGGGCATTCAAGATGAAAATCATGATTGGCTGTATGGTGGAGACCTCTGTGGGTGTCTCTGCCGCCGCCCAGCTTGCGCCGCTGGTTGACTATATTGATTTAGACGGCAACCTGCTTATCAGCGATGACCCCTATGATGGCGTTAAGGCAGTCAATGGATATTTAAAATACCCCGACCGGCCGGGTATCGGGGTCGTAGAAAAAGATGATGCATAAAATTGTATCCTGTGTTTTATTCCTTACCGTAGCCGCCTTAGCACAAAATCATCTCGAAATAATCTATCCTGAAAACGACCAGCAAATAGCGGCTGTCGATTCGACTTTCATTTTCGGCAATACAAATCCCAAAGCTAAACTGCTAATCAACGGCGAAGAGATTAAGGTTCACAAAGACGGCGGGTTTCTGGCTTTTCTGCCGGTTGATAGAGGAGCTTTCAAGTTCAATATAATATCCGATCTTGAAAGCGATATATGCGCAACTACCGTTAATATTCAAATTGGACCTATAAAAGACGATTCGGAGAAATATGTTAGACATTCTTCTATTACACCTGCGGGTCGTACAGTACTGTTAACAGATGGCGCTTTTGAATTTTCACTTAAAGCGAAAACTGCCGGGCAGGTTTACTGCAGTTTTATCGATGGCGTTTGGAGGCCGATGTACCCTGGTCTCAGACCTGAATCAGTCGAATATTATGAAACCTCTGCTGGTGATGCTGATTTCATCACGTTTGCAGTTAAGCTTCAGGTAAATGATATCATTGATTCCTCGCGTGTTTATTATTTGTATGAGGAAGATTATTTCGATTCGAATGGCGTTTATCTATGCAGCGAATTTGAGATCGACTCGACTGATTTTTATATCGTTAGAACTGATGATTATCCCTCTCGTGTGTTGAGGCTGACAGGCAGACCGCATATAATCAGGACTGCTCCGGGCAAGGGATACAAACTGGTCAATCAACCGGCGGGAGTAAAATTTATTTATGCCGGCGAATCGCAGGATTGTTACAGGGTAAAATTAACAGACGATATTACCGGCTATGTGAGAAAATCTGATGCCCGGTTGGAACCGCTCGGCACCGCTATACCCAAAGGCGAGGTGTCTCGGATTGCTGTTGATGATTTCCCGAAGTATGTTCAAATCTCGATGAAAATCGAGGATCAACTGCCTTATGAAATCCATACCGATGGCAGCCTAATGACAGTCGATATTTACGGTTTGAACTCCGATACCGACTGGATTCGTTTCAATGGCTCCCAGGATTACATCAAATCTTTATGGTGGACTCAGCCGCAGGATGGCGTCTACCGTTTGAATATTCACTGGTATGATAATCATTTCTGGGGGTACAATTGCTTTTATGAGGGCAAGGGGTTTGTTCTCAGGTTGAAAAAAAGGCTTTATCAAAAGAGGTTTTTCCGTTCGCCGGTTGAAGGTTTAAAAATCGTAATCGATCCCGGCCATTCGCATGACGCGGGAGCTAAAGGTCCAACCGGTTTAAAAGAGAAAGACGCCAACCTCTGGATCGCTCATGAACTGCGGCAAATCCTGATGTCGAAAGGCGCCGAGGTTTTGATGACTCGTATGGGGCATGAACATCTGGAAGTGTACGACCGGGTGGATATTGCCACCAAATGGGATGCCGACCTGCTGATAAGCATCCATAACAACGCCGTGCCGGACGGTGTCAATCCGTTTGTTCATAACGGTTCGTCTGTCTATTACTATTTCGACCAGGCGCGTCCGTTAGCGGAGGCGATACATAAACATCTGTTGAAAGCCACTAAGCTTCCCGACCATGGCCTGTATTACGGCAACCTGGCGCTGTGCCGGGTCACCGATTGCCCGGCAGTGCTGGTCGAATGCGCCTTCATGATGATTCCCGAACAGGAGGCGATGCTCAAGACCGACAAATTTCAACGCAAATGCGCCAAAGCGATTTACAAGGGGATATGCGATTATTTGCGAGAGTGAATTGCAGCAAATAAATTTATCATTCGACGCATAGGGGTGTCCGCCGCGGCGGACGCCCGTGTTGGGGCACAGGGACGTGTGCCGCCCACGGGTTTTATTCAAGGGAATAATTAGTCTATAAAATTGTATTTATTAACAGACATTATGAAAAAGATTATTTTAAAACAATTTATTGTAACGATTGCCATAACCTTGTTATTTACTTTCAACAGTGGAACAGCCCAAAAAAGCAATATTGATATGGATAGTATTGCTTATAACAATGTTGTTAAAATGGCTGCCAGTGCTCTTAATGATAGCAGTATTAGCATAGCTTTATGCAAAATACCAGAAAGACCCTGGTTTCGCGAAATGGCACCACCAAGAAGAGATTCAGCCGGGAGTGTCTTTATCAGCCCTTCTGACCCAAATATAATTAAAACACAGGCTATAGGTATTCTTCGCGGTGGCAATAATATAGATTCTCTCTTTTATTTATTTCGAATGTGGTTAAATCGAGAAGGATATGAAAATCATTTTCCGTTAGTGACCTTTAATCCCGGTTCGGAATTTATCTTGTTATTGGATAGCCCATTTCGCAATGACTATTACAGACATGACTTCTTGATGGAGAAGTACGAGAAATTAATCAATAAGGCATTTCTGAACTCGAACAATTTCTTTTTCCCATATTATACGGGGGCCGGCGCTCTCTATCTTTACTGTCCTGAAGAAGCAAAATATCCCCCGCAATTTATATATTCAAAAGAGCTGGTCGATGATTTTAAGACTATAATCAAGCTTCAGGATAATCCTTCGCTATTATCAGAGTCGGCTGATTCTTATGACGCATATTATAGTTTAATGAAAGATGATTTAGGAAAGCGTGTATTTTCTCGGCTGTTCGATAATCTCAATCAGGAGTAGAGCATCGTTTTAATGGATAATATTGTGCGCGGCATCCGCCATAGGCCGACTGGTCTGCCCGTTCGGTTGGGGCACACGGGGACGTGTGCCGCCCACCCAATTGTGTCGTCAGGTTGCCTGACCTGACGATTTGACTGTCGGGTAAGGTCATACGATTCTTCGAGCCACAGACAGCATAAAATACTATTCCATATTTCAAATTGAAACATCAAAGTGAAACAACAAAATTCTGTGACATTAATTATCGGCAGTAAATAACCCGATGAAATTATAAGTGGACGTTCGAAGTAGAGGAACAGGTCTATAATTTAGCAAAAGGGAAACAATCACAGCTAAGGTCGGAGGATTTAGAAATGGATAATCAGGGTGGGAATCAAATAGATGAAGTTGTACAGCTTGCCTTGTTTCGTCTCGGCAGCGAGGAGTTTGTCATTGATATTCTTAAGATTCAGGAAATCAATCACATGGTCAAGATTACCGAACTTCCGGATGTACCGCACTATTGGAAGGGAATCATCAACCTCAGAGGTAAGGTAATCCCTGTTCTTGATCTGCGCAAGAAATTCGACATGGACAGCAAGGAATGGGACAAGAATACACGTATAATTGTCTGCAATGCCGAAGACAATGTTGTCGGTATAATCGTGGATGAAGTTGATGAGGTTCTCAGGCTTAACCGTTCGACCATTGAGCCGGCTCCCGGCATTGTCACTTCATGTAACACTGATTATATCACCGGCGTAGCAAAACAGGGTAAACGCCTGCTCATCTTCCTCGACATTTCACGTATTGCCATGGAGACTCAAAGCGTTGTGAAATCGCAATCACAGAGCCGCAGTTTCGAGTCGAACGTTAAGGAGAAAAATTCTATAAGCGCCAGCCTGACAATTGCTAATGATGCCGGGTTGGAAAGGAGAACTATAATGAACTCGATAGAGTTAATCGTTACTAAACTGAAAGAAGTAACTCACAAATTAAACGAGAACACCGGTGAACTCGTATCCGCCTCCAATGAAATTATTTCCTGCGCACAAGCCACGGTGAAAGCGGCCGAGCATATGTCTGAATTAACAAATATACAGACTAATTGTGCAAGTCAGGTTTCGACGACTGTCGAAGAAACGACTACCGCTTTCACAGAGGCGTTGAAAACCTCCGGTGACTCAACCCAAAAGCTGGCTGAGATGATTAAAACCATTCAGGCAGAAACTAAAAGCGCCATGGAATCGATGGAGGCGGGTATCAAGATTGTCTATAAGAGCCGGGATATGGCCGATAAGGCCAGCAGTTCACTTAATGAAGCTGTCAGCATGTCGGAGCAGGCGATGGATGTAGTAGAACAGATTGATCCCTCTTCAACCCATAAGGTATCACAGCCAGCGGCTGTTTAAGAACCACCAGGCCTTCTGGTGCGCGGCATCCGCCATAGGCGGACTGGTCTGCCCGTTCGATTGAGGCACACGGGGACGTGTGCCGCCCACAAGTATTAAAACATTGACAATAATAACCAACAATCTTATATTTTGACTGATACAGGGGTGTATTGTATGATAGAAGAAAAAATAATTAATCAAAAGCCTCCACCGGATACAGACCGGCCTAAAGAAGCAATTTCTGAAGACGAGCTTGACAGAGCCGATTTTGCAAAAAATATTGCTGAGACAATTATCAATTATTCCAAAAGTGATAACCAAGAACCTCTAATAATTGGTTTATATGGCCCTTGGGGGTATGGCAAAACAACGGTACTAAACTTCATTAAAAAGCACATAAAAAAATATAAAAATGAAGTGAATAATACTGATAGGCAATATTTTCCAGATGTTGTACATTTTGATACGTGGATATTCGCAAATCAGGAAGAATTAATAAGTAGGTTCCTAAAGTGGCTTATTAAAGAATTAAAAGGAATTGACCCGGAAGATAGATACAAAGGAGCCATCAAAAAAGCAGAATTGCTGCTTAATTTTATTGAATCGGTTGATCCAAATAATCTTGGAAATATAATAAAAAATATAGCTATTGTATTGACGCTTGCAGGAGGCTCCTTATATGTAGCCAATTTGGCGGATATCAAAATCTTGACATCTGAACTTATTGCTACGTTATCACCGATACTTATTTTAGTAGGTGCCATAAGTAGCATAGCTCGAAAATGGCTAGCCCGAAAAATAAAAAACATGGAAAAAGAGTTAAGCGAAAATTTAACATTAGCAAAATTACGTGAAAGCTTGAGAAATGAGCTAAACGGCCTTGACAATAAACTTGTAATATGTATAGATGAATTAGATAGGCTAAACGAAGAGGAAATTAAATGTGTTTTCCAATTGGTGAAGGCCACATTTAATATGCATAATCTAATATTTATTCTTGCTTTTGATAAAGAAAAAGTGGGCAAATTAATATCAATAAAATCAAATGATGATTATTTATTAGATGGTCGCGATTATATAGATAAGATTGTTCAGTTGCCAATCTCAATTCCGATGCCAGATAAGAGGAAAATGGGGGAATTCTTTGATAAACATGTAAATCGTTCTATTAAATTCATTGCTCAAGAAAAATGGGACAATAATTGGTGGCAGGATATATATAATTCTGGGTTAGGTTCTATCCTCTTAAGGGATGGTAACCCGAGAAGGATAATAAGAAATTTCAACAGTATAATAGAAAATCTATATCCGATAAAAAATGAAGTTAACGCTGTTGATTTTATTGCAATTATGACAATACAAATGTTTTATCCTGAAATATATGAATATATCTCTTGTTATAAGAATTTATTCATAGAATTAGAAGGTCGCGATATAGTAACGTTGTCTGACTTAATATTCGAAGGGGAAAAAGCTAAAGAAGAGATAAATAAATTATTAGATAATGTTGATGATAATGCACAAAATGTTATCAGAAAGCTGTTTCCCAAAATGGAGAATTACCTTCCTGATGGCAGAACAATTAGTTTTGATCCTAAAACAAAATATGATTGGACAGTAAATAGACGAATATGCTCCTCTGATTATTTTGACTTCTATTTTGCGTTGAAAATTCCAGAAGGTGAAAAAAGTATCAATGAAGTTTATAGTTTCATAAATTACGATGGCTCAGTTGACGGATTTGAGAATATGTTGAGCAAACATTTAAAGGACGGATATCTGCCTCGCTTTTTAGATATTCTGAATAAACATTCAGAGACTATTCCGCTGGGTAATAGTTTCCATCTTATTATATCTATTCTCAATATTTCTGAAGAGTTTCCTGACGAATATATGAATTACTCTATTAATCCTTATGAATATGTTACAGAAATAGCAACAACATTAATTAGAAGACGTGGGAAAAATATGGGGCCCGATACATTGATAAATGTTATAAGGGAATCAAACAGTATATATATACCATTAAAAATAATTGATGGATTAGAAAATGCTAAAAGTGAGAACAGGCTGAGTCAGACAGTATTCAACGAAAAACAATTGGAATTCCTTAAATCTATTATTATACAGAAAATCGAAAACCTGTTTGATGAAAATAATCTTATTAATAAAAAGCGTATAGGTTTTATTATTGATAGATGGCATCTATGGTCTGAAAATAAAAATAGGCTTGAAACCTTTATTGATCAGATTGTTAATGATATAGACTCCTTAATTAAGCTATTGCCACATTATGTAAGATCTCAGTATGTTTCAAGCTCATCAAATTATCATGAATATAGATTTGATTATGAAACTTTGGCAAAACTGGGTACTAATATGGAGCGAATATACACAAAAATACATAATATCATTTATGATAAATCAACTGAAATATCTAAGGAGCAGCTAAGAGCCGTAAAGCTTTATGAAATTGATTATTCTTATTTTAGGCAAAATAAAAGAAATCGTGATGAATGGCATCGTGAAGAACAAATATAAAACAAGGTGCCCCATAATAGGCAGGTCTCGGAGAGACCTGCCCTACAATTTGGAAGATAAATTATGAAATTTGAGTGCCTTTTTAAGGAGATAAGTAAAAAGATTGATTTAATAGGGCAGTTGTCAGAGAAACAGAAAGCTGCATTCAACGAAGTCAAGGAGTTAACGGCTAAAAATAAAGGATCAATTAATGCTCAAGATGAGATGTATAAAACCGGGCAGGAATTGAAAAAAGAGGAAAATAAATTGCTCGATTTGCTCGATAAACTTGAAAAGAAAAGGAAACTGGAATCGTGACGATTTCTAAAATGATCGGTACCCCACCTGATTTATATCTCAGGATGGAAATATAATGACATCCCGAGGTTTTTGCTTAGTGTGCGGCAGACCTCCCGGTCTGCCCGTTCGATTCACCCCTTAACCGCCCCGGCGGTAATCCCCTCGGTTATCTGACGCTGGAATAGCAGGAACACCACTATAACCGGCAAGGCCGCAATAGTCGAGCCGGCCATCAACTGGCCGAGGTTTATCTGCTGTAAACCCTGCATCATAGCCAGCCCCACCGGCAACGTGTACAGCTCGGGCGAGGAGGTCAGTATAAAGGGATACAGAAAGGAGTTCCAGTTAGTCAGAAACACCTGTATTGCCAGCACCGCCAGCGCCGGTTTGCATAAAGGCATCACAATCTGAAACAGTATTCGAAATTCGCCTGCGCCATCTATACGCGCCGCTTGCTCGCAGTCGTCGGGAAGGTTTGAGATATACTGTCTCATCAAGAATATCCCCAGCGGATTTACCAGCCAGGGAAGTATCAGCGCCCAGTAGGTGTTATGCATGCCAAGTTTGCTTACCAGAATATATACCGGAATAATAACTACATGCTGAGGTATCATCAAAACCGCCGTAGCAGAGATAAACAACAGCTTGTTTCCAAAAAATCTCTTTCGCGCCAGGGCATAACCGCTCATCAGGCAAAAAATGATATTACCCACAGTCACGATCACAGCCACAAAGGCGCTGTTAAAAACAAACCCGGTAATGCCGCCGCGGGAAAACATATCGATATAGTTTTTGAATGAAAATTCGCTTACAGAAAACAGCCTTAATCCGCTCAGTGATGTTATCTCTTTTAATGATGTCAATAGCATATAAATAAGCGGAAACAGCATGCCGACCAGTACTAATGCCATTATTATCGAAAGCGCTGTTTTACTCAGCCGATGGCTCATGACGTCATGCCTTTTCGTGAAAGCAGTTTCATCTGCAAGAGCGAAAAACCGAGGATGATGACAAACAGCAGGTAAGCCGCCGCCGAGGCGTATCCCATGTTGAATTTCTGCAGTCCCTCATCGAACACAAAATACACAACGGTCGAGGTGGAACCAAGCGGACCGCCTTTAGTCATTACATATATCTCAACGAAAACCTGAAACGACCTGATAGTGTTTATTACCAGGACAAACAGCAATATCGGAGTGATCTGGGGAATTGTAACCGAGAACAGCCTGCGCCAGAACCTTGCGCCGTCAAGTTTGGCCGCCTCGTATATTTCGATCGGGATGCTCTTTATACCGGCCAAGAACAATAGCACATAGTAACCGATCGCCACCCATATATCCATTACCATGATTGCCGGCAGGGCGGTTTTAGTTGAAAACAGGTAGCCGTTTTCCGGAACCTCAATACCGATTATATTACCCAGCAGGTGAAGGTACCCGTCACGAGCGTACAGGCTTGAAAAAATCAGCGCAATCACAACCATGGAAGTTATCGAGGGAATGAAATAACCCGCCTGGAATATCCGGTGTCCGGGGATTTTCTCGGCTATCAATACTGCTAAAATTAAGGCGATAATGGTGGTAAATGGAATGGTGCCGAAAACAAAAAACGAGGTGTTTTTTAAAGCCTGAAGAAAAGACGGGTCGGAAAACAGCCTGATGAAATTAGTAATCCCGACAAACGATGTTTCGCCGAAAATTGTGTAATTGGTAAATGATAAGCCAAGCGAATAGATAACCGGGAACGCCCAGAAAACCATAAGAGTCAACAGCCATGGCGAAATAAAAATTAAGGTGTTATACTTTTTCAATATTGTTCGGCCTTTTCATGAACAAATAACCTGTAACTGTCATCCCCGCAAAAGCGGGGATCCAAAATGTGATTAAAGCCTCCCCAAAAAATCTCAATCATCATAGATTCCTGCTTACGCAGGAATGACAGCTTTCATATCTCAAAATCAAACCATATTCTTTGAAAACAACCATATCTGATGGCATAATCTTAAAACCTTAAAGTAAAATCGTTTTATTTCTGCAAATATTTCTTAATCTTAAAATATTCATTCTGCTCTAAAAAAAGCCCGGATAATAATGATACTTTTTCAATTTTTAACGGTGTTATCGATTTTTGTCTGAGCGTTTCTAACAGCCTGTTCCGGAGTCATCTGCCTCAGCATAACCTGCTCAACCATTTCCTCGATGATGCTTTCTACATATACCCAGCGTGGATGCACCGGTGTTGAGCGTGAATGGATAAGTTGTTTATACAATACGGAACTCTCATCAATTGATATGTCTCTATGAGGCGGATAGCCGAAACCGACCGAATCGCATAATGCATTAACATTTTCAATACGAGTAATTACCTGCATTAATTTTTCAGCCGCCTGCTTGTTTTTCGACCGTTGCGGGATTACAAGATATTCACCACCGGCAAAAGAACAGCCGGTTGTCTTATTATCTTTGCCGATCATCGGCACAAGCTGATACTCAAAAGATGGCGGGGTTTCTCTGAGACGCTTTAACAGCCAGCCGCCTGAAATAAGGAATCCTATCCTGCCTTCGCAAAAAGAGTCCTCGAGGTGACGTTGAGTTTCGATCTGTCCGCATTGAGTCAACTCGCCATAGAATCTCAAAGCGCTTATTATTTCAGGAGCATCAAGCCTGATTTTGCTATCCCTGATAATATCACCGCCGGTGCTCCACACAAACGGCAGAAATTTTTTATAAAGGCGATGAGGCTCGGGCGAGTTGGCGCCGAAACCGGATATGTCTTCATCGAGAGCATCGATTTTATGGCAGGCATCGAGCAGTTCATGCCAATCCGAGGGAATATTAAGACCGACCCTATCCAGGAGAGTTTTGTTAAAATAAAATATCCGCGAGGCTAAAAACCATGGCTGTGCATAAATCTTATTCTCAAATATTCCCGGCCCTGTAACTAGAAATTGCGAGGTGTTAATATCTATTTCAGACAGGGCGTGTCCCGCGGCAAACTCGGCAATCCAATCGGAACCAAGCTCTAATAGGTCGGGCGGATTACCTGCTCCGAACGCTACCACTATTTTCTGATGGCCATCCGCCCAGGTTAAGTCGGTGATATTGACTTTCCAGCCGGGATTTTCATTCTCAAACTGGGCAACGATAGATTCAATGACCGGCCGGGCTTGTGGATCAGTCCAGAACTGCCAGAATTCGATTGTTTCGCCGTGATAATTATCGCCGCATGACAGTATCAACAACGCTATAAAAAAAAGTAATATCTTTTTCATCTAGTAATTTTATTTAATTATTTATATATAAGTCAAGCAGTTCAATTGTTAAGACGAATAATTGTCGGGTTTTTCCCTCCGGTCAGAACCCGACCTGCTCGCTGAGCAACGCTCTTAAGTGAACAAATCCTGCCAGACATTGCAATGCTGTCAGGTCATACGACTTGTAGAGCAACCTGACGGAACTTAAAACTCTGCCAAGCATTTTATAATAAGCTGCGAGCCTATTATGCAGACCTATTTGGGTTCAGAATTTGAAGGAATCGGCGCTTTTTCAATAAAGTATTTGCCTTTCCATTCAACAATATAATCGGTTTTTGATGTATACCTGCCTGTATAGGAACCACTTCCCTGGATATTTTCAAACCGACCTGTTCCTTTTATAAAAGAAACAATTCCTTCAAAAGTTGTTGAAGGCGTTCCTTCGGGATTTATTGTTGCAACAACTTTGCCGCGCCATACGGAAAAAACAGTATCACCATTCTTTGTAAGCTTCATATAACCCTGTTGAGGTCCATTCCCCTCAACAAGATCATTATACGCCATGTTGACAGCCTGGGCGCCGTCCATGAACTCATGCTCGCCAGTACTGATATTTGTCCCCTCCGATGTGCCCAGAGAAATGATATGATCCTTAGTGTTTCCAACATCGATTTGTTTAGGGTCAGTATCTGTACATGTGATCTTGCCGGCTATTATAAACGTTTGTTGTGCCGTTGAAGTTGCCGTTCCAAAAGCAAAAATAAAAATCAGGCCAATGAACAATATTACAGCCCGTTTTGATATGAATGCCTGCATAAGTCTTACCTCCTTTCAAAACAATTTTACATTCTTTGTTAATTAAAAGATTCTAACTTAAATTCTCCATCCTCCAGTACAACATAACTGTAATGCTCGATCCAGTCGCCGGTGTTGATATACAGACCCCCATGAATTTTTTTCATTTCGGGAACATGTGTGTGCCCCATTACCACAGCGTCAAAACCGGCTTTAATTTTGGCCTCGGCATAATCGTGATACCCTTTAAGGTCTTTGTCCTTTGCCGAGGTGTATTCACGGGAGGCGCCGGAGGTTTTAAGGGCAAGCTTATACGCCAGGTCTACCGGCAAAAGCTTATACAGCCAGATATTGAGTTTAAACCTGAAAATTTTTTTCAAAATCCGGTAGCCGTTGTCGCCATAGGCAAGCCCATCGCCATGGGTCAGATGAATCTTTTTTCCCTGGTGTTCGATATCCAGATGCTCATCAGCAAGAATAATTCCTGTCTGACGTTCTAAATAATCGCCCATCCAGAAATCGTGGTTGCCCGGAAGATAAACGACTTTGATGCCGCTTTCGGTTAAATTCAACAGCGCCGATATAGTCTTTAAGTAGGCCGCTGGAATGGCATATCTATATTCAAACCAGAAATCGAACAAATCTCCAATGATATAAAGATGGCTGACTTCATCTTTAATCTTATTTAAAAATTTTGCCAGCAGACGCTCATTCGGATCACAGCCCAGGGAAAGATGAGCGTCAGAAATAAAATATATTTTCCCTTTTTTACTATCTTTTTGCTTATTTCTCAAAGATTCGTTCATTTTTGCAAGCGTTTGTTTGACAAGCCTTGATACTTACATTATAATTTGTTTTCCCGGAACAGGCAATCCTTTTTGAATCTTTATTGAGTTTCGGGCAGTATAATTAATGACCGGGAGCAGGAGATTTATGGATAAATTTGTTATTCATGGCGGCAAAAAATTAACGGGTACAGTTCAAATATCCGGGTCCAAAAATGCGGCGTTGCCAATCCTGATTGCCGGGCTGTTAATAGCCAGGGGTGAAACTGTTATCAAAAATGTACCAGACCTTGTTGATATTAACACGGTTTTAAACCTTCTGCAGTACCTTGGTGTCAAAATTGAGTGGAATAAGGAAGAACATGTAGTTGCTCTTGATGCCTCAAATTTGAACCGTCATGAAGCACCTTATGATCTTGTACGGAAAATGCGAGCCTCCTTTCTGGTAATGGGACCGTTACTGGCAAGGCTGAAGAAAGCCAGAGTATCTTTACCGGGCGGCTGTGTATTAGGACCGCGCCCCATAGATTACCATCTGAACGCCTTTAAGATGCTCGGGGCTGAAATCATCGAGGAAAAAGGCTATGTCAGCGCCCTGGCAAAGACTCTTAAAGGAACGGTAATCCATTTTGATAGGCCATCTCACACCGGCGCCGAAAATGTGATGATGGCCGCCTGTCTGGCTAAGGGCAAGACCACCATTATTAATGCCGCCTGTGATCCTGAGGTAGTGGACCTGGCCAAGTTTTTAAATAAATCCGGATCAAAGATTAAAGGCGCAGGCTTCAATGTTGTTGAAATTGAAGGCGTGAAGGAGCTAAAACCGGTTGAATTCAGTGTGATGCCGGACCGACTCGAAGCAGGCACATTTATAATGGCTGTGGGGATAACCGGAGGTGAGATACTGCTAAAACCTCGATGCGACAGCTATCTCAGTATAGTTATTGCCAAGCTGAAGGAAGCTGGAATTGATTTCAAGGCGCAAAAGAATGGTCTGAAAATTTCCCGCAATGGAGCTTTGAAATCTATCAATCTTACCACTTTTCCATATCCGGGATTTCCAACGGATCTTCAGGCATCGGTAATGGCTTTATGCTGTAAAGCCAAGGGTGCTTCCCATATCAATGAAACTGTTTTTGCTGAAAGATTTACTCACGTGATGGAATTGATCAGACTGGGAGCCGATATTAAGATAGCCGGCCAGGAAGCAATAATCACCGGCGTCAATCGCCTGAAAGGGACATCAGTAATGGCTTCCGATATCAGGGCGGGCGCGGGCCTGGTTGTAGCAGCGCTGGCAGCCTCAGGCAAATCTGAAATACTGCGAGTATATCATGTTGATAGAGGTTATGAACATATTGAAATAAAACTTAGCAGACTTGGCGCCGATATTAAACGTGTAGGAGATTAAAAGAATCTGGAACAACAAGGCTTTTGTTCCGGTTTACAATACATAGATTAAAAGAAAGCGGAAAACATGAAAAAAGCATTATTATTACTATTGATACTAACCGTATCGGTCATGGGGCAGGAGGAATACTTTGGTCAAAACAAGGTTCAATATAAAAATTATAAATGGCACTATATCCAAACTCATAATTTTAATATCTATATCGACCAGGATCAGGATTCAATCGCCAAATTTGCAGCAACAACCCTTGAAAATGCCTATTCTATTGTGTCGCAGGAGTTAAACCATGAACTAACAATCCGGGTGCCGGTCGTAATTTACTCATCACCCAATGATTTTGTTCAAACCAACATAATTTCTGAACTTCTTCCCGAAGGTGTAGGCGGTTTTACGGAGATTTTCAAAACCAGGATCGTTGTTCCGTTCAATGGCTCGTATGAGGATTTTCGTCACGTGCTTCATCATGAATTAACTCACGCCGTAACGTTTAATCTTCTCTATGAAAACGCAATCGGCTCCCTGCTGTCCCGTCAGGCATTTTTCAGGATGCCGTTGTGGTTGGCCGAGGGCTATGCCGAGTATTCTTCCCGTCTCGGCTGGACCTATGACGCTGATATGTATGTGCGTGATGCGGTCATAGAAGGATACCTACCGCCGCTGGATCAGATGTTCGGTTTGCTAAATTACAAGGCCGGACATGCTGTGTTAATCTATATAGCGGAGACGTATGGTGAACAGAAAATACCTGAGATTTTCAATAAGGGCAAAGTCTTATTGACTATTGATAGGGCTGTTAAGGCAGCCCTGGGGACGAAGCTTGAAAAGATTTCCAAAGACTGGCAGAAAGAATTGCGTAGAATTTATTGGCCCGAACTGTCCCATAGAAATACAGTTAATGAAATTGGCAAGCTCCTTACGAATCACGAGGAAGATGGTTCTATGTACAACCTAAACCCGCAGTGGTCGCCCCAGAAAGACCGCCTGGTCATTATCTCCGACAGGTCCAGTCCCCGTGATGGTTATTCTGACCGATTCAACGAAATCTACGTTATCTCAGCAATCGATGGCAAGGTGATTGACAAACTTGTTGAGGCTGAAAAATCCGGCGATCTGGAATCATTACACTCATATTTCTCCGGCATATCGTGGTCTCCTGATGGTTCGCAACTTGTCTTTGTCTCCAAATCTCATGGTGATGATGCATTGTTTTTTGTCGATGCTGAAACTAAACATATTTATAAAAAATTCAAACCTCATCTCGGAGGTTTGAGAAGTCCGAACTGGTCGCCTAAAGGCGACAAGATCATTGTCACCGGAATCCAGAATGGCTATTCCGATCTTTATATATTCGACATTGAATCAGATGAATTTCATCGGTTGACTTACGATAAGTATGATGATGTCGATCCTGATTTTTCGCCGGACGGCGATTTGATCGCTTTTACCTCCGACAGACCTGTTGCTGAGCCTGGTGATACGTCTTTTACTTATGGCAGATATAACATTTTCATTTTTGATCTTGTCAATAATGAAATCAGTTCGCTGACCAGCGATGACACTAGATGTTTTCAGCCTGATTATTCACCCGATGGTGATATGCTGGCCTATGTTTCCTATAGAAATGGGATCGCAAATATCTATATTCATGATTTTACAAGCGGCGAAGATTTCCCGGTTACCAATATTTTGACAGGCGCATTAAGTCCCACCTGGTCGCCTGAGGGAGACAAAATAGCGGTTAGTGTTTATAACAACTATGGTTATGACATAGTGGTTATTAAGGATATAAAACCGGTTGGTGATAGTAATGAACTTGAACCGACTGTCTTTAAAGAGACAGGTCGGTTATATCCGGGCAAACAGCCGTTGATTGTTGAAGCGGACACAGAGCCATCAGAGCAAAAAGAAATCGATTATTCGAAATATATATTTAGAACCGGCATTGATAAAATCAGTGGAAAAGACGACGACTCGAAGAGCGAAGTAGATGAGGATGCCATGGCATCGGCTGAAGAGGCGTTATCCGATACCCTTGAATACCTTTTGCCCGACGGGTCATATAAGAAGAAAAAATATTCTCTTAAATTTTCTCCTGAATTAGTGTCAGGCGGTTTCAGTTACGATAATTTCTATGGTCTGCGGGGACAGTCGTTTATTTCAATATCCGACATTTTTGGCGACCATCAGTTTTATATAATGACCGATGTGTTTAACTCAATTGACCAGTCCAACATTCAGATTATCTACAATTATATGGCCAAGCGGTTAAATTATGCAGCCGGTATTTTTCATTTCAAAAATATTTACTGGGATGAGTACCGAAGATATTATTTCTCAGATAGAGTTTATGGCGCTGTTGGTATGCTAAGTTACCCGTTTTCCCGCTTCAGCCGTCTCGATTTCAATCTTTCCCAGGTGACTATTGATCGAGAATACCTAGATGAGGCGGTTTTTATATATCCGCCAAAAACTACTAATCTGCTGATTGGCGGTATTTCCTATGTGTCCGATAGAGTAGTCTGGGGTATTGTAGGCCCGGTGTACGGGCATCGGTACAAGCTAACGGTTGAACGGTCTTTCGGGCCGGTCAGCACAAGTTATTCATACTCCTCGGTGGAACTGGATTATCGTAAATATTTTCATTTCGGCGATGAATACAATTTCGCCTTCCGCTTTGCCGGAGGCGCCTCATTTGGCAAACATCCGCGGAAATATTACCTTGGTGGAACATCATATTGGATCGCGCCATCTCAGTCAACCAACGATATCTATAATGTTGAAGATATATATGTAAATAAAATTATCGTACCGCTGAGAGGTCACTGTTATTTTGAACATATTGGGACAAAGTATGCTTTGATAAACCTCGAACTGAGATATCCTTTCATAGATTATTTTAAATTGCGCTGGCCCCTGGGAATGACTCTTGCTCAGGTCAAAGGATCGGTGTTCTGGGATATCGGCGCCGCCTTTAACGCTGCTAAAGACTTTCATTTATTTGATAAGGAGAAAGGGTTTCCTAAGCTCGGCGTACCCAGAAGCGGTATTGGATTTGCCGCACAGGCGAACCTCGGCATTTTTGTTTTGAGATGGGATGTTGCCTGGGGAACGGATCTTTATACAATAGACGCGCACCCCAGTTATTACTGGTCTTTTGGCGCCAATTATTGATATTGCATCGATGAATTTACCATTCCATTAATTAAAACTCCACCCGTATTCATGGCTACAAAAAGGTTGACAATTTTTGCTTATTATATAAATTGCTTTAGCATAAATGATTCGGAGATAAGGAAAATTTAGCGAGATAATATACTAAAACCGGAGTGTAAAGTGAGAACAAGAATATTCACAACATTGGCGATTGTAATGGTTCTTTTTGTAACCGCATTCAGTCAGGTAAAAAAAGGTCAAAAAGCTCCCGATTTCACCCTTCCCGATCTCGAGGGCAACAATGTAACCTTATCAAAAATAATCGGTAACGGACCGATCTATATCAACTTTTGGGCAACCTGGTGCCCACCATGCAAAAAGGAGATCCCTGAACTGATTAAACTCCACAAAAAATATGCTGATCAAGGATTAAAAATTCTGGGCATTTCTGTGGATGATTCCCGAACTCAGGGTAAAGTCAAATCTTTTGTCAAAGACCGCAATATGAATTTTACAATTCTTTTAGACAGCAGCGGTGAAGTTTTCAGAAGGAAATATAAGGTTAGAGGCATCCCCTATGGATTCCTTCTGGATAATGAAGGAAATATTATACACTCGATAAGAGGATTTATGCCGGGTCTTGAAGAAATTTTAACCTCAAAAATTAAACCATATTTAACTGAACCGGAAAAGAAAAAACCTGCCAAAGATAAAACAGAAAAAGAGCCAGCAAAAAAAGTTGTTCCTCCTTCAAAAAACAAAACCCAAAAATAAACAATCATGAATAAACTTTTTGTGGTTATTGTTGCTGTTGCATTAGCAACAGCAATTTATATACCGAATTTGAGGGCCCAAGGTGATGACTGGTATGTTTCAGCGGCCAATTATGCCCGGTATTATCATTTTAAAGAGACAAAATTAGACTCAGCGGCTACACGTTTCCAATTCGATGTTTATATGGGAAAATTTTATACCGGGGCCTGGTATGAAGTTGCTCATGTAATGAGTGAAGGTTTTGGCAATTATACTTCCAATTCCTTATCCCAGCGCTACTTCGGCTGGGAAGACAATGACCTGACCATTCATGCGGGTAATTTTTACCAGGTTTTTGATCGTGGTTTAATTTTAAACACTTTTCGTGATGATGAAGTTGGCGCTGACTTAGTTCTTGACGGCATTCAATTAAACTGGCGTAAGAAGTATTTGGATCTTGACTTGCTTACCGCCACTCCCGGGATTGGTGATTTACTGTTTGGCGCTAAAGAAATGATCCGTGGCGGCAGGCTTAAGTTTAAGCCGGCAAGCAAATTTCATCTGGGCGGCGCTTATGTCAGTTATATCACAGATACGCGGACAAATCTAAACCAGGTGAATGCCCGGATAAACCTTGATTATCTTGATGGTTATGTTGAATATGCCAAAAGGAATTACCAGGTTCCTGATCCTGATGATTTTACCAGAACTTTAAACAAGACTGGTGATGGAACCTATGGCCTCATAACGGGTTATTATTCTTACTTTACCGGCTTCTTTGAATACAAAAACTATAAATTCCTTTCCTATCCGGAAATCGGCATACTGAATACCCCGCCGGCGGTAAATCGACGGGATAGATTATTGCAATCGGAAGCCGCCAATTATTTCATGTCAATTACGGGCGAAAGAGGTTATCGGGGGAATCTATCTATTTCCTGGTCTGATTACTGGGGTTTTGAAACTGATTACGCTAAAGCTTACAGCCGTGATTCAATAAATGTCTACCTTTATGAGTATTACTTCGGAATTAGAGGTAATTATTTTGAAGACAATACCTTTCATACAAGTCTGGACCTGCTTGAATTTTCAAAAAGGGATGAAACAAAGTCGGAATTTGAGATTGAATACTATCTAACTGACTTCGCCACAATTAGTTTGAGTACTCATATGACTATATTTGAGCCGGTTGATTCCTCTGAATATACAGAAAAATATCTTGATATAACTTATGCAATTGCTCCTAATTTCTGTTTATCTGTCGGTCGAAGTACATCGGATAATGACTTTATCAGACAGCCCGAAAGAAAAATGTCTTATATTCAGCTCAAATATACTTATGGCAATCACGACCTGACAATCTTCTATGGCGGTGAACGCGGCGGATTAGTTTGTTCTGGCGGATTATGTGCTTATCACCCTACATTTGAAGGTTTAAAGGCTACATTATTCAGCAGATTTTAAAATATATATATATTAAGTAAAATTATGCTTGATTAATTTGAAAAAGTTATTATTATTACTTAAAGGTAATAAAGTCCAAATTCGTTTCTGGAGGAATATCTTTGAAAAACAGCAACAGGTTACTTGCAGCAACCGCTATCATATTGATGGTCATGGTATTATCCTCCCCGGCGGTTCAGCGTCAGGTGTTGCTTGAAAATCAAATAAACACATCGTGTCAGGAATGTTATTCCGCTAATCTGGTTTTAGATCAGCTCGTACAAGATTATCCGGATTGTTTTGCTGTTGTAGCTTATCATGCCTATTGGCCATCACCGCACGACCCATATTATCTCTATAATATATCCGAAAACATAGCCAGAATATTTTACTATCCGCCGCATTATGATGGTTTTCACATCATTCCCTATGTCTGGATAGACGGCTTTATCAGAGGTGGCTATTATTATAACAACTGGGCAGGCATGGTCTTGAACAGGTATAATGTCGAATCTCCTCTTGAAATACAGCTTGGCGGTGAATTTGATGAGGACACTCGTGAGGGCAACCTTGATGTGACTATTATCGCTCATGAGCAAATCAGCCAGAACGGGCTAAGGATTAGAATTGCTCTAACCGAGGACAGCCTTTATTACCAGGCGTCAAATAGTACACTCTGGCATAATAATACTATGCGCGACATGATACCTGATACGCTTGGTATTTCGCTTGACATATCCGAGGGTGAAACAGTTGAACTTTCCCAGAGTTTTTCATGCCCGAATCCATTAGTCATTGATCAGTGTAAATTGATTATCTGGGTTCAAGCTGATTACAGTGGAAAAGAGATATTACAGACAGCCAGGATCCGGGTCGATGACCTTGGCCCTGTTTCAATTGATGATGTGGCTGAGTTGCCTTCAGGTTTCAAGCTTGACCAGAATTATCCGAATCCGTTTAATGCTAAAACCACGATATTTTACAGCCTTGAAAAGGAAAGTCGGGTCACGATTGATATTTACGATTTAAGCGGAAATCAGGTTGCCACGATTGTTAGCGGCACTCAACCTGCTGGAGATCATCAGTTAATCTGGAATGGCGCTGATTCGAACGGCAATCCTGTTTCCAGCGGCGTTTATTTCTATCGCATGAATGCTGGTAGAGAGAGCTTAACCAGACGAATGGTTCTTTTAAAATAATATTGTTTTTTAATTATTAAAGGCGGGATGATCTCGCCTTTTTCATTGAGGTGATAAAGGCATTCAAGTTGCCCGGTAAACGACATTAAAATATTTAAATTCACTTTCATCTTTGGAGGTAGTTGTATGAAGTTTTTTCAAAGCATTATGTTGACCGCATTTTTGGCTGTAATTGCAATGGCGGTTTCGGTAAGCGCCACAGATAGGCTCGTATTAGCTGAGATGTTTACGAATACATCATGTCCACCGTGTTATCAAGCTAATATAACTCTGGATCAGCTTGTAAATGCCCACCCTGACGAGTTTGTTGCTGTTCGATACCATGTCTGGTGGCCAATCAATAATGACCCTTTTTATCATTATAATATCTCAGAAAATGCAGCCAGAACAAATTATTATGGCGTCAATGCAGTGCCTACTTTGAAAGTCGATGGGTTTATTGATGGCGGCTACTATTCCTCATATTGGACCCGAATACTAAATCGGTATAACATGGGATCTCCAATGGAAATCGTGCTGAGCGGGAGCTACAATGAGGATACCAGGGAAGGCACACTGGACATTAGTGTAACCGCAACTGATGATTATTATTTTGACAGCCTTTATGTGAGGATTGCGTTGACTGAATCAGATTTATACTGGCCCGCTCCTAATGGTTTAAACTATCACGAACAGGTAATGCGTGATATGATTCCCAACGCACTCGGTATAAGCTTTGATATTTCGTATGGTGAAACTGTCGAGTTTTCCGAATCATTTTCATGTCCATCACAATTGGTTCCTGAAAACTGCGAACTCGTAGTCTGGGTCCAATCTGATTATATGCGTGAGGTGTACCAGGCGGCCAGAGTTAGAATTGAGGACCTCGGTCCCGTTTCAATTGATGATGCAGTTGAATTGCCTTCAAATTTCTGCCTTGCCCAGAACTATCCGAATCCGTTCAATGCTAAGACCACGATATTTTACAGTCTTGAAAAGGAAAGCCGAGTCACGATTGATATTTACGATTTAAGCGGACGACGGGTTGCCTCAATCGTTAACAGCAATCAGCCTGCCGGTGATCATCAGGTCATCTGGGATGGCGCTGACTCAGACGGCAATCCTGTTTCCAGCGGCGTTTATTTTTATCGCCTGATAGTTGAAGATAAAAGCTTAACAAGGCGAATGACGCTTTTGAAATAATTGAAAATTTGTTTACTTTTAGAAGGCGGGTGATGCCCGCCTTTTTTTGTGTTCGTGTTTGTGTTAGTGTTGTGCTGTCGGAAGTTACTTCCGACAGCTCTGGCAGAAGAATAACAGAATGTACCAAAAGCCATGATAGATTACTTCGTCGTCCGCCACGGCGGACTCCTCGTAATGACTGTCTTTGTAAGTCGTTGCGAGTCCGCCAATTGCGGGCGAAGCAATCTCAAAACTCAATTATGTGAACAGCTTTTTCATATACAGCGATAACAACAATAAGAATCATTAATTTCATCGAGCAGCAAATATAAGCAGGTTTCCCTTATTAATTTGACAGGGCATATAATTTTCTCTATACTGAAATCTCTATGAAAGAAGCGATGATGAAAGAACCCGAGATTACCCCTGAACTTGTTATTGAACATGGCCTATCTGAAGAGGAATATACAGAGATCTGGGAGTTTCTCGGCCGTGAACCTACCTACACAGAACTCGGCATATATTCAGTAATGTGGTCAGAACATTGTTCTTATAAAAACTCTATCGCTCAACTGAAAACGCTTCCCCGCTCCGGCAGCAGGCTTCTGGCTGAGGCTGGGGAAGAGAACGCCGGGGCTGTTGATATCGGCGATGGGTTGGCGGTTGTTTTCAAAATTGAATCCCATAATCACCCCTCGGCAATCGAGCCATATCAGGGAGCGGCTACCGGCATCGGGGGAATACTTCGTGATATTTTCACTATGGGCGCCCGGCCGGAAGCGACTTTCAATTCGTTGAGGTTCGGTTCCCTGGAAATTCCGCATGTACGATATATCTTTGACGGTGTGGTTCGTGGAGCCGGCGACTATGGCAACTGTTTCGGTGTACCCGATATTGGCGGTGAAGTTGTGTTTGAGCCCGCTTATACCGGAAATCCGTTAGTCAATGTCATGGCTCTCGGCATCGCCAAAAAAACTGATCTGCTGTCGGCAGCTGCCGGCGGCAATGGCAATCCGGTATTAATTGTTGGCGCCAGAACCGGTCGTGATGGTATTCATGGCGCTACTTTTGCCTCTGAGGAACTTTCGGATAAATCTGCCTCCAAGCGCCCGTCCGTGCAAATCGGCGATCCGTTCACCGAAAAGCTTCTGCTTGAGGCCACTCTTGAGATTATTAAAAAGAATCTGGCAGTTGGCATCCAGGATATGGGCGCCGCCGGTATCACCTGCTCGACCTCGGAGATGTCAGCTCGTGGAAACTGCGGCATGGAAATCGACATCGATAAAGTGCCGGTCCGCGAAAAGGAAATGACGCCATATGAAATAATGCTGTCCGAATCGCAGGAACGTATGCTGGTTGTAGCCAGACCGGACAGTCTCGATGAGGTAATAAGCATTTTTAAAAAATGGGACCTTCAGGCAACAGTCATTGGCAGAGTAATCCCCGATAATCTGTTGCGAATTTATTCAGACAGCCATATTTGCGTCGAAATACCTCCGGATTCGCTGGTTCTTGGCGGCAAGGCGCCTGTATATATAAGAGAGCAAAAAAAACCGTCACGTATCGATGAGCTGGCCCGGTTCGATCCATTAAGCCTGCCGGAACCCGATGATTTCAACAATGTTTTGAAAAGGCTTTTAGAAGCGCCCAATATCGCCTCCAAACGCTGGGTGTATACTCAGTATGATACTTCAGTCAGAACAAGCGCTGTTATCGGACCCGGCAGCGATGCGGCGGTGATTAGAGTCAGAAAGACGTCAAAAGGTTTAGCTGTCTCCACTGACTGCAACGGGCGATGGTGTTATCTTAACCCCCGTTTTGGCGGAATGCATGCAGTCTGCGAGGCGGCTTTAAATGTCGCCTGCAGTGGGGCGGAACCTGTGGCAATTACCAACTGCCTTAATTTCGGCAACCCGTATGACCCGGAGATATATTATACGTTCGCCGAGGCGATTGCCGGTATAGGCGAGGCCTGCCGTATTCTGGATACTCCTGTTACCGGCGGTAATGTTAGTTTCTACAATGAAGACATTAATTATGAGGTCTATCCGTCGCCGGTGATAGGGATGGTCGGTGTTTTGAATGATGTGAAAAAGCGGTTGACCTCGTTTTTTCAACAGAATGGCGACATTATCGCTCTTATAGGAAATAACAGGGGCGAACTCGGCGGCAGCGAATATATTAAGACTATTCATGATAAAGCAGCCGGCGCTATTCCGGCAATATCTCCATCATCTGTAAAAGATGTTGTCGCTCTCTTGGTCGAGCTGGCTGACAATGAACTGCTGCACTCTGCTCATGATATTTCCGATGGTGGATTGGCGGTGGCGCTGGCTGAATGCTGTTTTGACAATGAAATAGGGGCCGAGGTAACAATTATCTCCCGCTTGCGCAATGATGCCATGCTGTTCGGCGAATCAAGACCTTTAGTAGTTATTTCTTTTCCAGAACAAAGTCGAAATAGAATAATTGAATTATGTCAGAATAATAATATTCCTGTTTCAATTATAGGTAAAACCGGCGGCTCAAATTTAAAAATAAACGACCTGATTAACTGCAATGTTGCTGAATTAAAAGATACATACGAATCGGCGATTCCACGAATGATGGAGAAAATCAGTCATTGAAATTGTTGTTCACTTAATAACACCATTTTGGTGCTGCCAGGTCGCTCAAAGAGTCGTATGACCTGACCTGGCGATAGACTGCCGGGTAAGGCCACCCGACAGCACAGGGTAATATTAATTTTCGAAATTGAAGAAATTCCCATTTTAACAGGCGGCTCTTTCCAGAGCCGCTGGCAGGCTGGAAAGTCTGCCCTGTTAAGTTAGTTTTTTATTTTGATCAAAATTGTCATGTGGAAAAAAACGGGGGAACTCTTTATTCTAATAACCCTTGACAGAAATATATTAGTATTATAAAAACCTTATATGCATAACGTCTTGAAAACATCCCTTGTTTTAATTGTATTGCTTATTTTTTCAGCATCAAACGCTGATGCCGCAATAGACATAACCGTGTCGGATCAGCCCGACGACAATGGCAGCGCTTTGCTGATCGAATGGAATATACCGAATCTGTCAGTCAATGCTAATGGGTTTGATTGCACATATAGCCTTCAACGTTCAACCTCGCTTAAAGGACCATTTGAAGACATTGCGGAGATGAAAGCTGATACCGGTTCGAAAGTGGATGACAGCCTTGATAAGAATGCCAGGTATTATTACAGGATAAAAATCGCTATAAAAACCGGCGAATCATTTTCATCTGCCCAGGGACCGTTCAGCCCGAAACGCAACTGGTTTCATCACGGACGGGTTAATGTCCTGATAGGCATTTTAATTACCGGCTTGCTTTTTGGTATATTCATCTTATATGGCAAAAAAGGCGGCAAACTGTATACTCGTCCCATTGCCGGTTTGGAGGCTGTAGATGAGGCAATCGGTCGGGCAACCGAGATGGGCAAGCCAATTCTTTATTCATCCGGTCGGGGCAAGATGGAACGTCCCGCTACTATCGCCAGCATGAATATTCTCGGTTCAGTAATCGAGAAAGTGGCCGAATATAACACCCCGCTGATTTTCCCTAATAATGACCCGGTTGTAATGGCTGTCGCCCAGGAGGTGGCTTACGAGGGGTATGTGCGAGCTGGGCATCCTGACAATTACAATCCCGATAATGTCTTTTTTGTGACCGATTCGCAATTCGGATATGCCGCGGCAGTCGATGGTATTATGCTTCGCGAAAGACCGGCAACCAACCTGTTTTTCGGCACATTCGAGGCCGAATCGTTAATCTTAGCCGAAACCGGCAATTCAATCGGCGCTATTCAGATAGCCGGCACAGACTCCTCGATTCAGATGTCGTTTTTTGTTGTGGCCTGCGATTATGTCTTGATCGGTGAAGAATTGTTTGCCGCCTCCGGTTACCTTTCACAGGACCCGCAGGTGCTGGGCAGCCTGAAAGGCTCTGATTATTCAAAGTTGATTATAATAGCGGTGATGCTGATTGGAGCGCTCTTAATCATTTCAGGGAATGTTGATTTCCTCGATTGGCTGAAGATACAGTAAAATGAGAAGACAGATTCCGATAATAATATGTTTTTGTGTTGGCGTTTTCATGCTGGTGCAATTTTTTGTGCCCGCCCTGACCAGCGCCTATGAAACTGTCGTTGATTGGACCCAGACAATTTATATCTTTACTCTTCTTGTTGGCGTTGTTGGTATGATAAAATACCATGTCGGCAAAATTTCCCAGAGAGCGGCCGGTTATGGCTACAATATAGTCACTCTTGCCGGTTTGCTGGTGATGGCCTTAAGTGGCTTGATCTGGGGCAGGGGTGAGGGCTCACTTTTTACCTGGATATTCAATTACATGCAGGCGCCGATGCAGGCGACGGTGTTTTCACTGCTGGCGTTTTTTGTGGCTTCGGCCGCTTATAGAGGTTTTAAAGCCAGAAACATTGAAGCCGCTTTGCTTCTGATAGCCGCTGTGCTGGTTATGATCGGGCGTGTTCCGCTGGGCGACTATATCTCGTCATATTTCCCCATAGTTGCCGACTGGATTTTAAATGTGCCATCAATGACCGCGAGGCGAGGAATTTTTGTAGGTATTGGTTTGGGGACGATTGCCACATCATTAAGGGTTATACTCGGAGTCGAACGAACTTACCTGGGGCGCAGTTGAGATGACTATCTGGCATAAAATATCGACAATAGACAGACGCATAATTTTTATCCTGATGTTTCTGGCGGTTGCGGTTCCGCTTGTTTTCAATTTTTATCTGCCTAACAGAATCACCAGAGAGGTGAGGTCGACCTATGATTTTATCGAGAACTTGGCAGACAGTTCAGTAGTTCTGTTTTCATTCGATCATGATGCGGCCACACTACCGGAGATGAAGCCGATGGCTGAGGCTTTGCTATACCATGTGTTCAGTAATGGCTTCAAAGTAGTCGGCATCGCTTTCAGGGCTGAGGGAGCCGCAATCGGCATTCAGACGCTTCATCAGGCAGGAGATGGTTTTGGCTTTATTGAGGGTGAAAACTATGTTTTCCTTGGCTTTCGCCCGGAGATCACCTCAGGTATTCTTGGAATGGGTGAGAATATTGCCCGCGTGTATCCCCGGGATTATCGCGGGATTCCGGTCGATGATATTCCCCTGATGCAAAGAGTAGACAACTATAATGATATTGCCCTGGTCGTTTCGGTTTCCGATGATGATACACCTATATACTGGATTAATTATGCCAATGCCCGGTACCAACAGGCGGTCGTACCGGCGATAACGGCTGTGATGGCGACCACTTTCTACCCATTCCTTCAGGAAAAACAGATTGTCGGAATGGTTCCGGGGTTGAAAGCCGCCGCTGAATATGAACAGCTTGTGGATAAGCCCGGTGATGCTACTATCGGTATGAGCGCTCAGAGTATCGCCCATTTTATGATTGTTATATTCGTTGTAATCGGCAATGTCGGATATTTTATGCTGAGAAGACAGGGAGGGTCTGCTTGATGGAAACAGCGGGTATATGGGCAGCAGCTTTCCTGACGTTATCATTGTATTCATTCCTCTATCGTGATAATCCGTTTTATAAGTTCGCCGAACATCTCCTGGTGGGGATTTCAGTAGGCTTCTTGATTGTCATTGCCTATATGGACACTGTTGTACCCAAAATCATCGATCCGCTGTTTGTTCATAAAAGCTGGCTGACCATTATTCCTGTTGCGCTTGGGCTTTTAATGTTTACCCGATTTTCCTCAAAACATTCCTGGATGTCGCGTCCGGCGCTGGCCTTATATATCGGTTTTGGCGCCGGTGTATTTATACCTGCCAATATGCAGTCATACATTCTGGCTCAGATTAAAGCCACTCTATCGCCATTTGCCCAAGCGATCTCAATCGGGACTGTCCTTAATGCTGTGATTATTTTGGTTGGTTTGATTACCACTTTGTTTTATTTTTATTTTTCAAAAAAGCATGAGGGAATGTTCGGTAAAATGACAAAAATCGGCATATACTTTTTAATGATATTTTTCGGAACGACGTTCGGTTTCACTGTGATGGCCAGAATCTCTTTGCTTATAGGACGAACAACTTTTCTTCTACGAGACTGGCTGCATTTGATTGAATAAACTGGAGGCGAATTATGAGAAAATATTTATTGGCTTTTACAGCATTATTATTGATATCAGGTTGCGGAAAAAAAGAAATGAAATACTGGGAACGAGTCGACCTGGCAGAAGGTCTGACCCGATCGCATATAATGAGCGTTGTCTGCAAAGGTGATGATTTACTGGTTGGGACTTATGGCAAGGGCGCTCTGTTTTCAGAAGACAATGGCCGGACCTGGAGGTTATTCAAAACCAACGATCAGGATGAAAGCGCCGGTCTTTCCTGGAATTATATTACCGGCGGCGACTGGAAAGCTGATGAAATAATACTGGCAACTGCGGGCAATGGCTTAAATATATCAACTGATAAAGGCAAAACCTGGAAGAAACTCGACTATAATTTCTTTGGCGCTGAATACCTTTACGCGGTTAATGCAGTTATTGAAAACGATACCGGATATTTCGCCACCGCCGATGGCGTAATATATTTCAAGGGTGATATCGATCCCGATGCGGAATATAAAGAACAGCCATATAATACGCTTGATGAACGACAGGGATTGGCCTCTCAATATATCTATGATATGGTTGTCGATAAAGATAATATATACGTGGGTTCCTTGCGCGGTTTCTCTGTATCGACTGATAGAGGATACAGCTGGCGTAATTTTTCCCCTGATGGCTTGTTTACCAATGATGGGCAGTCTAAATGCAAGGTCAGGGCTGTTGCTGTAAAGAATAAGACCTGGTATGCCGGCTGTGATAACGGTCTTTTCTATTCGACTGATGAGGGTTTGAACTGGGTGAATATCTCACGCGGACTGCCATCAACTTACATTCATGATATACTGATTGACAATGATGACAACCTCTGGGCGGCAACATACAAGGGTGTCGCTTTCACCGATAACCTCGGGCAGTCATATAAAATATATGGAAAAACATCAGGATTCTATGGAGATAACATAAACTGTTTAGCTCAAGCTGGAGACGGCAATATATATGCCGGAACTAATTATGGGCTTTATCGGATGAAAGAAAAGATTTCAGCAATGAATTTCTATCCCGAAGCTCAGGCTGTATTTAATAAACTTGAAAAACCGGAGCATCAGTGGATGCTAAGACCTGTACCTCCGGAGGATAATAACATGCGGGATCAGACATATCTTTATGGTTCTAAATTCGACGGCAGTTTCCGTCAGCATCAGGGTTGTGAATATAACAATCCCGAAGGGGTAAAAATTCGGGCGGTTGCCAGCGGTACGATTGTTTATACCAACAAGAGGATCGGCCACATGGTTCTGCGATGCAATTTACGTTTCGAGGATTATTACGTTTACGCACATTATCATCATTTGCATGAAATTTACCGATCGGTTGGCCGCAAAGTTTCAAGAGGCGACATTATCGGAGCTGTCGGCAAAAAGGGCAACGTAACAAACGAACACCTGCATTTCGAGGTTTCATTCTCGGAAGCTGATGATTCAAATGTGCCTAACAAGACTGTTAACTGTGAACTCTGGCAAAAACCGCTTCCGGGATGCGGGACTATTGTAGGTAATGTTGTGGATACCGCCGGCAATCGGGTTATGGGCGCAAAAATTTATGGCGTTGAAAAACCGGCGCCGACCGAGACGCCTTTTTCTTATGCTGAAACATATCGCGATTCGGTAAATTCCAGCCCGATTTATGAGGAAAACTTTGTAATCGGTGATGTGCCCACGGGAGATTATTTGCTGTGGGTTGAGGAAAACGGTCAGAAGTATGCTGTTAAGGCCAGGGTCGGTGAGTCAAAGGTTACGCGTGTAAAGATTGTTGTTGGTAAATAAAATATGTCTTCCGCCAAAATACTGATAGGCACATCTGGCTATTCATTCGCCGACTGGATTGGTCCCTTCTATCCGGAAAAAATCCCCAAAGGGAAGATGCTTGACTATTACAAAGACCATTTCAACACAGTCGAGATCAACTCGACCTATTACCGGATACCTCATCCGGCGGTGTTTTATAACATTGTAAGGAAAGTATCTCCGGATTTTGAGTTTATAATTAAAACCCATCGCTCGTTTACTCATGACAGATCAGGTCTAAAGGAAAACGCCAAACAATTTAATGAGGCCGTCCAACCGGTAAAAGAGTCTGGCAACTTGCATGGACTATTAGCCCAGTTCCCCTGGTCATTTAAATTTTCGCCTGCTAATATGCAATACCTTCTGGATGGCAAAGATTATTTTGGCGATGTTTCCCTTTTCGCAGAGTTTCGCCATGACAGCTGGGACAAGCCTGAGGTTTACGCCTCGCTAAAGGATAACAATATCGGGTTTTGCTGTGTGGACGAGCCCCCGCTTGAGAGGATGTTTCCGCCCGTAGCAGTGGCTACGACATCGGTCGGGTACGTGCGTTTTCATGGCCGCAATACGATTGATTGGTGGCGCCCGCGGAAAGGAAGCGATCGCTACAATTACAATTATAAAAAAGAGGAACTTGCCGATTGGTTAAAAAAGATAGACAAGTTGAGAAGGGATACCGAAAAGATCTATCTTTTTTTCAATAATTGTCATCACGGGCAGGCTGTTAAAAGCGCAGAAATGATGAAGGAACTGCTCCAGTTGGAATTATGAAAGTAAAAATCAATAAAATACTTCTAATCGTTGTTTTGGCCTGGCTTGTTTCAGCCTCTTATTCATATTATGTTTTATCATTATCACCCTCGTTAAATGCGGGCTATGTCCCGAATTCGGATGAAAGTTTTTTTAGTTTAATCTTTGATAGAATCATACCGGGGCGGCCTAGTCTTAAGGCCAAATCCGCTATTGTTGTCGATGCCGTTACCGGGGAGGCGCTGTATTCCAAAAACGAGGACCTCCAGTTGCCGATCGCCAGCCTCACTAAGTTAGCCGCGGCCATGGTGTTTTTAAAAGCCAATCCCGATTTAAACAGGTCTATAATAATAACCGGCGATGATCTGGCTGAGGCGGGACGGACAAGACTTTATAAGGGTATCTCAATTACTCTTAACGATTGCCTTCATTTAAGTCTCATGCGGTCCGATAATGCCGCCACCAGGGCGCTGGTAAGGTCTGCAGGTCTTTCTGATGCAGAGTTTGCAGCCAAAATGAATGAACTGGCCGCTGAACTGGGCATGAAAAAAACGCATTTTGTTGATCCGACAGGCCGGTATGCGGATAATGTGTCAACCGCCGCAGATTTTGTGAAATTAGTAAAAGCGGTTTATGCTAATGAAATAATCGCTAAAATTTCCTCTAAAAAAATGTACTTATTTAAACCTCTAAACAATAATATCTCCTACACCCTGTACAATACCAATCGCTTATTATATGGACGGTGGAGCGTCAAAGGAGGAAAAACCGGTTATATCAGCCAGGCTGGTTATTGCCTGGCGCTTGATGTATTCGATGAGTCCGGAAAACGAGTATATGCAGTGGTGCTTGGCTCGCCGTCTAATAACTACCGCTACCGCGATGCAAATCGTCTTATAGCTTATGCCATGAAAGATTAACAACTCCGATTGTATTCTCAACATAACCGCAAGTCTGCTGATGATTTTGCCGCCGTTAAAATATATTGCTAACAGAATTGGAAGAACCGTAGTAACAATGACGCCTTTAAATAAGTCCATTAAATATCTATTATTCCAGAACCTTCCCCGAAAAACCGGATAAATTCTTTATAATTTAATTTATTTTAATGAGTTGATATTTCTAAGAAGTGGAAAATATTAATTTATAAAAATTAAGGAAACTCTCATCTTAACAGGCGGCTCTTTCCAGAGCCGCTGCAGGGTTGGAAAACCCTGCCTGTCAAATAGTTCTTTATTTTCATCACATTATCATCAGAAAAATATTTCGGTGAAACTCCTGCTATTATTCAGCTTGACGGCTGATTGGCCGAATATTATATTAGCCGCCGCGTAAATTTGGCCTGTTATAAGGGGGTAATTGTTCTATAATAATTGAAAGATGTTGTCACAGGCGCGGTTTAGCGGCCTGGTATCTTGATAAGTTATGCCGGAGTAGCTCAGTTGGTAGAGCAGCTGATTTGTAATCAGCCGGTCGGCGGTTCGAGTCCGTTCTCCGGCTCTTTGTTATGGGGAAAAAAAGATTACCGAACAGTCATCAGGCTATAATTATTGAATTGGGAGATCGATACCGGTTGTTAGCGGGAGGCTGTCATTTTACTGCATGTTCCTTATCCAAAATCAGCGTTTATAATTAGGGTTTGCTGAATAAATATTAACTTCTTTGTTTACCATTAGATAGATATGTTCTATAGTAATGTAAGTGAAAGGATTTTCTAACAAATGAGCCAAAAAGC